>JABAOC010008115.1_pt2 | contig 18352 bp, 13 predicted proteins | sample 7062161 | NCBI WGS metagenome assembly JABAOC01 (sample SAMN14538625, study PRJNA623070) | marine sediment metagenome | biome: marine biome [ENVO:00000428]; feature: marine pelagic biome [ENVO:01000023]; material: deep marine sediment [ENVO:00002113] | place: India: Gulf of Khambhat ... | reverse complement strand
AAGGACCGCCACTATATTCCGGCCGCACCCATCCTGCGCGGACAGGAGCAGGGGTTCTGAACGCCCGAGACGGTAAAGAGAGGGCAGGGAAATGTGCGAATCTGTCATCATGTATCGCCTGCATCGATTCTTGCAGATCGGTCTGTCGGTAATTCTCGCGGTCCTTGCAGGCGGCGCTCGCAGCGTGGTCGATACATCGACCAGCCCTCATGTCAAGTTCCGTAACGTCGATATGGATGCGGTGCAATGGACGGACGGATTCTGGGCGCAACGGTTTGAGCTGTGCCGCGATGTCACGATTCCGACACTGGTCCAGGTGATGCAGAAGCCCGACAATTCGGCCAGTTTCCGGAACCTCCGAATCGCGGCGGGAGTGGCCGAAGGCAAGTTCTCCGGCAACAACTGGAGCGATGGCGACTGCTACAAGCTCATTGAGGCCGTGGCCGCCATGTATTGCGTCACGCGCGATCCGCAGCTTGATGGTCTGATGGACGAATGGATCGAGGTGATCGCCAGAGCCCAGGCGCCCGACGGTTACATCTCGACCCAGATCCAGCTCACCGGCCGCCAGAGGTGGCAGGACTTGCATCACCATGAGTTGTACAACATGGGACACCTGCTTGCGGCGGCATGTGTCCACCACCGGGCCACGGGCAAAGACAACTTCCTGTGCATCGCGCGCAAGCTCGGGGACTACCTGTGCACGGTCTTTCTCCCTCGCCCCAAGGAACTGGCTCATTTCGGATTCAATCCTTCGAACATCATGGGTGCGGCCGAGCTGTACCGCACGACCGGGGATTCCAGGTACCTGAAACTGGCTCAAACGTTTGTCGATATGCGCGGCTCGGTCTCCGGCGGCAGCGACCAGAACCAGGCCAAGGTGCCGCTGCGCAAGGAACAGGAGGCGGTGGGGCACGCCGTGACGGCGGCCTACCTCTGGTGTGGTGCGGCCGATGTGTACGCGGAAACGGGCGAGCGGGCCTTGCTGGATGCCCTATCCCGACTTTGGGTGGACGTCACCGAGCGCAAGATGTACATCACCGGCGGCACCGCCGCCTTGCACACGGGCGAGGCCGACCGACGACTGCTCAGACGCTGGCCGCGGGATTCGGTCCACGAGGCTTTCGGCGCTCCCTACCGGTTGCCGAATCTCACCGCTTACAACGAGACCTGTGCCAACATCGCCAACGCCATGTGGAACTGGCGGATGCTGGTGTTGACCGGCGAGGCGAAGTATGCGGAGGTCATGGAACGCGTGCTCTACAACAGCATGCTTTCGGGCGTCAGCATCGAGGGCAGGGACTTCTTCTATACGAATCCGCTGCGCCGCGTGAAGGACGCGCCTCTGCTGAGCAACGATTCGGCGACGCGCTGGCCCGACACGACACCGGCGTCACCGGTCCACTGTTTCTGTTGCCCGCCGAACATAGCCCGCACGCTGGCCCAACTGAGCGGCTGGGCGTACGGCATTTCCGACGATACTGTCTGGGTTCATCTCTACGGCAGCAGCGTCCTGGACGGCCGACTTGCCGACGGCACCACCATGCGCCTGGCCCAGAAGACGCGGTACCCCTGGGAAGGACGCGTGACGATCACCGTTGAGAAATCGCCCGAAATCCCGTTGGCGCTGCGGCTGCGCATTCCGGGCTGGGCACGAGGGGCGACGCTTCAGGTCAACGGCGAGGACCCGCGAGGTGACATCCATCCATTGGACTATGTGACTCTCGAACGACGCTGGTCGCCCGGGGACACCGTTGTGCTGGACCTGCCGATGGACGTGGAACTGGTCGAGGCCCATCCCCTGGTCGAAGAGACGCGGAATCACGTTGCGGTGATGCGGGGTCCGATCGTCTACTGCCTGGAGTCGCCGGACCTGCCTCGGTCCGTGACCGTCGATGAGGTGCGATTGCCTCGGCGACCATCATGGCACGTACGGCACGAATCGACCCTGCTGGGTGGTGTGACCGTACTGGAAACCGAAGGCTCAGCGGTGCCGAAATCGGCGTCATCGGCGGCCCTGTATCGCCCCGCGGCGGAAGGTCCGGTCCGCCCGGCCAAGCTTCGCCTGATTCCGTACTATGCCTGGAGCAACCGTGGGCCCGGCGATATGGCCGTATGGATCCCGTTGGAGTGAGTTGAAGACGATCTGGAGACGTGGAATGCACGTTGAAACAAGCTCGAGGGAGGTTGTAATCGTGACATGAAACCGCGATATGCAGTGATTGTGCTGGCGTTGACAGTGGCAGCAGTAACTTGTCTTGTCCCGGCGGTGTCACCGGCCACAACGCCAGGCAAGCCGAACATTCTCTTTATTCTGACGGACCCACAGGAGCAGGTCAATCTCATCAACGATCCCCAGTACGCACAGACGGTCGCCCGGTTGCGGGACCGCTTGAAAGACTGGCTTGCCGGATTTGACCGTCCATTCGGTGAATTCGTGCCATAGAGGAAACCTGTGAAGACAACGTTGTTTTTGGAGTCAGGGAACATGAAACGAACGATTCTCCTTGCCGTCACTTCCGTGCTGGTCGTTTGCAGTGTGCCCGCAACGGCCTCCCGTGCCGCCGCAAAGCCCGACGGTGTCCCTGCAAACCGGCCCAATCTGGTCATCATCAACGTCGACGATCTGGGCTACGCGGACATCGGGCCGTTCGGGTCCGCCCTGAATCGCACACCGAACCTGGACCGCATGGCCGCCGAGGGAAGGCGGCTCACCACGTTTTATGCGGCGCCCGTGTGCTCTCCGTCGCGGGCGGCACTGATGACCGGATGCTACCCCAAACGCGCGCTACCGATCCCCCACGTGCTCTTCCCCGGCAACGACGTGGGCCTTGCCCCTTCGGAAGTAACTGTCGCCGAGGTGCTGAAATCGGCCGGCTATGTCACAGGGATCGTGGGGAAATGGCATCTGGGCGATCAACCCGAATTCCTGCCGACCCGCCAGGGATTCGACGAGTACTTCGGCCTTCCCTACTCCAACGACATGGGTCCCGCGTGTGATGGTGTCAAGAGCAACTTCGGCGACCCGTTGCCGCCTACGCCGAAGAACCCCCAGCCCCCGCTGCCACTGCTCCATGGGGAAACGGTCCTGCAACGGGTCCTGGCGAAGGACCAGACCGAGCTGGTCAGCCGCTACACGACCGAGGCGCTGCGCTTCATCGAGATGCACAGGGATGAAAGATTTTTCCTGTACCTGGCGCACAGTGCGGTACACTGGCCCCTATATCCGGGGGAGCGATTCCGAGGCAGGTCCGGCAACGGCCTGTATGGTGACTGGGTCGAGGAGGTGGACTGGAGCGTGGGCGAGGTGCTCAACGCACTGCGGATGCACCACCTCGCCGACAACACCCTCGTCATTTTCACCAGCGATAACGGCGGCACGTCCCGTGGTTTGAATCTTCCGCTGCGCGGCCACAAAGGCTCCACGTGGGAGGGTGGAGTACGCGTCCCGACCATCGCCTGGTGGCCGGGCACGGTCCCCGCGGGGACATCCAGCGACGTGATCTGCGGCATGTTCGATATCCTGCCCACGTTTGCCGCCCTCGGGGGCGCAGGGGTCCCCCACGACCGCAAGATCGACGGCGCCGACATTCGTTCCGTCCTCATGGGCGATGCGGACGCAGCCGGGCCCCATGAGGTCTTCTACTACTACCGGGGGCTCGAACTGGAGGCCGTCCGCGACCGCGAGTGGAAGCTCGTGCTGCCCAATGCCGGCCGCAATGCCCGAGGAAGAACCAACGCGAACGCAGCGGCCCGTGCACAGCTTTTCAATCTCAGGACGGACATCGGCGAAAGCACGGACGTTGCGAATCAGCATCCGGAGGTCGTCGCCCGGTTGGAGAAGCTCGTGGCAACGATGAAGAACGATCTCGGTGTAAGCGGCCCGGCGGCTGGCAGCCGTCCTCTGGGCAAGGTGCAGAACGCTCAGCCGCTCATCGGGCATGACGGAAAGGTGCGGCCGGGTTTCGAGCCGAAAGGCGACTCTTCTGCCGTCAGGGAACGACCTGCACGTCCGGGTTCAACGAGCCGGCCGAACATTATTCTCATCATGGCCGATGATCTCGGTTATGAAACCATCGGCGCCAACGGCAGCACAAGCTACCGGACGCCTCAACTTGATGAGCTGGCGGGCACGGGTGTTCGCTTCACGCATTGTTTCGTGCAGCCGCTGTGCACGCCCACCCGCGTGCAGATGATGACCGGCCTGTACAACGTGAGGAACTACATCCGTTTCGGGACCATCGACCCGCAGGCGGTTACCTTCGGCAACCTGCTCAAGCAGGCCGGCTACGCGACCTGCATTGTCGGTAAGTGGCAACTGGGCCATGACGTCGATCTGCCCAGGAGGCTCGGATTCGACGAATCCTGCCTCTGGCAGCACACCCGCCGACCGCCTCGCTACGCGAACCCCGGCCTCGAGCTCAATGGAGTCGAGAAGGATTACACCCATGGCGAGTACGGGCCCGATCTCGTGGCGGATTACGCACTGGACTTCATTACGCGCAAGAAGGATGGTCCGTTCTTCCTGTACTATCCGATGATCCTGACGCATTCGCCGTACCAGTCGACGCCGGATAGTCCGGACTGGGACCCCAAGGCGCAGGGCGAGCGGGTGAACATCAAACCCGAGCACTTCGCGGACATGGTTGCCTACACGGACAAGCTTGTCGGTAGATTCGTCGCGAAACTCGATTCGCTCCGTATCCGCGACCATACGCTGCTGATCTTCCTGGGCGACAACGGCACGGGCCGGGGCACCCGCTCGATGATGGGGGACAGGCTGGTCATCGGCGGCAAGGGTACGACGACCGACGCCGGGATGCACGTGCCGCTCATCGTGAACTGGCCCGCCAGGATCGCCACCCCCAACGTCTGCTCCGATCTCGTGGACAGCACGGATTTCCTGCCTACTCTGCTTGAGGCCGCGGGTGCTGAGCCGCCGGCCGGAGCAAAGCTGGACGGCCGCAGCTTTCTCCCACAGCTTGTCGGTGAACAAGGGCAGCCGCGCGAGTGGATCTACTCCTGGTACTCGCCTCGTCAGGGTACCGATATGACCGTTCGGGAATTTGCCTTCAGTCATCGCTACAAGCTCTACCGCTCCGGGCGGTTCTTCGACCTTGGCAAGGATATGGAAGAGAAGTCCCCACTCAAGATTACATCGCTCGAAGGTGAAGCCGTCGCTGCGGCGCAGTTGCTTCAGAGAGCGCTGGATCAGTTTGAAGGTGCCCGGCCGTCCGAACTCGATCGCGCCTTTGAGCAGGCGAACAAAGGTAAAGTGAAGCAACGGGCAGCAAAGGCTGCCAAGACCAGGAAGAAGGAGAAGAAATGAATTCTCGCAAACAATCGGTCGTTGCCCTGGCATGGGGCCTCCTCTGCGTCAGTGCCCTGGCTCAGGGCGCCTCGAAGCCCAATATCCTGTTCCTGTTCACCGATGATCAGCGTGCCGATGCGATCGCCGCCCACGGCAATCCGCACATCAAAACCCCCAACATAGACAAGCTTGCGACGTCAGGCTTCAGCTTCCGATCCAACTATTGCTTCGGAGGCAACAGTGGGGCCGTCTGCGTGCCCAGCCGGGCGATGCTGATGAGCGGCAAGACGTGGTTCCATGTGGACACCGGGTCGCTCAAGGGCGCCAGGCTGCTGCCCGAGGTACTGGCGGAAAATGGCTACGTGACGTTTGGCACGGGCAAGTGGCACAACGGTCGGGAGTCGTGGCTGCGCGCCTTCCAGAAAGGAAAGAACGTCTTCTTCGGCGGTATGTCGGACCATACCAAGGTGCCCGTCCGGGACCTGGGCCCGGACGGCAAGCTGACCGAGGTCCGTACAGGCGAGAAGTTTTCCAGCGAGTTGTTTGCCGACGCCGCGATTGAGTTCCTCCGAAGCCACGACGGCAAGAAGCCCTTCTTCGCCTATGTGGCCTTTACCGCCCCGCACGATCCCCGGATGCCCCCGACGGATTTCCGGGAGATGTACTATCGAAATCTACCACCGCTGCCGGCCGACTTTCTTCCCCAGCATCCGTTCGACAATGGCATGATGAAAGGGGGACGCGACGAGAACCTGGCCGCGTGGCCCCGAACGGAAGCGGTCATTCGCAACCAACTGGCGGAGTACTACGGCCTGATCACGCACATGGACGGCCAGATCGGGCGGATTCTCGACGCGCTGAGACAGACCGGTCAGGCGGACGACACGATCATCATTTACGCCGCCGATCAGGGCTTGGCGGTGGGCAGTCACGGCCTGCTGGGCAAGCAGAGCGTATACGAGCACAGCATGCGTTGCCCGCTGATCTTCGTCGGCCCGGGCATCCCGAAGGGTAAATCCACCCGGGCGTTCAGCTATTTGCTGGATGTCTTTCCCACTCTCTGCGACGTGATCGGGATTCCGCGTCCTTCGGAGCTGGAAGGCGAGAGTCTGCGTCCCCTCTGGGAGGGCAGGAAGGACCGGGTCCGAGATTCCGTGTTCCTGCCGTACATCAAGATCCAGCGTGCGGTGCGGGACGAGCGCTGGAAACTGATCTGCTATCCACAGATCAGCCACATGCAGCTGTTTGATCTGCAGAATGATCCCCATGAGAAGACGAACCTGATCGACCGCGCTGAACACGCCGGGCACGTCCGGCGGCTGCTCGCGTTGATGGGCCAGTGGCAGGCCGGGGTCGGCGACACACTCAAACTGCCTGCTGAGAACAAGCCTCCGGAACCGGTCGATCTGACCGGGCGCGAACGCGTTCCCGACCGGTGGCAGCCCGAGTGGATCGTGAAGAAGTATTTCAATGCGTCGGAACCTGCACGGTGAGGTTACCTATGAAGACGACTCTACACAACATCGGATATATTCTCCTGGTTTTGATATGTCTGCTGCTGGCCTGTAACGGGCCCGAAAGGACATCCGAAGAGGGCACTCTGTCGATCCCTGAGGCCACTGACGGCGTCAATGTGAACCGTCCCAATATCCTGTTCATCATCTGCGACGACCTGCGGCCGGATGCGCTGGGGTGCTACGGGTCCAGGCACGTCAGGACGCCGCATATCGACGCGCTGGCTCGCGGCGGCGTCCGGTTCGCGAACGCTTTCTGCACCACGTCGCTATGCTCACCGAGCCGGGCCAGCATTCTTACCGGTTTGTACGCCCATCGCCACGGCGTGCGCGACAACTTCACGGAACTGCCCGCGGCCTTGCCCCACTGGCCAGGCCGGCTGCGCGAGCAGGGGTACACGACGGCATACATCGGCAAGTGGCACATGGGAGAGGACAACGACGAGCCGCGACCGGGATTCGATTGGTTCGTTACGCACAAGGGGCAGGGCAAGTACTTCGACACCGAGTGGAATGTCAATGGCCGCCGACGCGAGGCGCCCAAGGGTTACTACACGCATGTTGTCACCGACTATGCGCTCCACTGGCTGAAGACCCGCAAGCAGGACAGACCTTGGGCGCTGTGTCTCGGTCACAAGGCGCCGCATTCATTCTACTTTCCCGAAGAGAAGTACGCGCATGCCTTCGACGATGTCCGCGTCCCGTACCCGGATACCGCCTTCGCTCTCGACGGCAAGCCCGATTGGATTCGCCAGCGGTTGCGGACCTGGCACGGCATCTATGGGCCGCTGTTCGAGTGGCGCAAGGATTTTCCCGACGACCGGCCCGAAGCCGTGAAGGATTTCGAGAACATGGTGCATGCGTACTGGGGCACCGTGCTCAGCGTGGATGACAGCATCGGGCGGCTCGTCGCCCATCTGCGGGACAGCGGCCAGTTGGAGAACACGATCATCGTCTTCATGGGCGACAACGGCCTGCTGGAGGGTGAGCACGGCATGGTGGACAAGCGGACGATGCACGAGCCGAGCATCCGCATTCCGCTCATCGTGCGTGGACCGGGCCATCCGGCGGACAAGGTGGTCGCCAAACAGGTCCTGACGGTGGACATTGCGCCCACACTCTGCTCGATCTCTGCGGCGCGCCGCCGATCGTCGATGTGCAGGGCAGGTCCTGGAAGAAACTGGTCGGCCGGGGCGACCCCGCTTGGCGCACCTCGTGGTTCTACGAGTACAACTACGAGAAGCAGTTCCCCTACACGCCGAACATCCGCGGCCTCCGCACGGATGATTGGAAGTACATCCACTATCCGACCGGCGATGGCACACCCGACCAGCACCTGCCCGAGCTCTACCATCTTGCTGAAGATCCTGAAGAACGTCACAACCTGGCGACCGATCCGCAGTTCGCGTTCCCACGTCGGATGCTGGCGGAGAAACTCGACACCATGCTCGCCGCGGCCGGCCTGGATGGTGCAAACGATCAGATGCCGCTCGACGAAGGCATCAAGACCGAACTGCCCGATGAGAAGATTCGGTAGCGCCTCAACGAAAGAGAGGCCGCACTATAGGAGAGACGAAGCCATGAGAACCATCACTCACGAGTTCCTCGGCACCATCGCAGTACTATTGGCTGTGCAGGCGACATCGGCCGTTGAGCCCGTTGCAGCGGCCCAGGGGCCCAGACCGAACATCGTATACTTCCTCGTGGATGATCTCGGGTACGCGGATGTCGGCTTCATGGGGAGCACGGACGTGCGTACGCCGACCCTTGATCGGCTCGCGAAGGAGGGGGCAGTGCTCCGTTCGTTCTACGTGCAGCCTGTATGCTCGCCGACGCGTGCATCTCTGCTGACGGGCCGCTATGTGATACACACGGGCGTCTACAACGTCGTCCGGCCGGGCGCGCCCTGGGGATTGCCGCTGGCAGAACGCACGCTGCCGCAGGCGCTGCGCGAGGCGGGCTACACAACGGCGATCTGCGGAAAGTGGCATCTGGGCGAATTTCAGCCCGAGTACATGCCGACGCGCCGCGGTTTCGACCATCAGTACGGCCACATGTTCGGCGCCCTGGACTACTTCACCCAGATTCGCGATGGGAAACACGACTGGTATCGCGACGACAAGCCGCTGAAGGAAGAGGGCTATACGACGCATCTGATCGCAAGGGAAGCCTGCCGGCTCATCCGCGAGCAACCGGCCGATAAACCGCTGTTCCTTTACGTCCCGTTCAATGGCGTGCACTCGCCGTACCAGGTGCCGCCGGAATACAGGAAGACATTCCCGCACCTCGGCGGCAATCGTCAGACGATGGCGGCGATGCTTCTGGTCGTGGATGAAGCCATCGGGCGGATCATCGCGGCACTGGAGGAGAAGGGTCTGCGGGAAAACACGCTCATCATCTTCTCCAGTGACAACGGCGGTCCGGCTCCCGAAAAGGTGTCTCGAAATACACCGCTTCGCGCGGGCAAGGGCACCATCTATGAAGGCGGCGTTCGTGCCTGCGCATTTGCGACCTGGCCCGGCCGCATCCCCGCGGGTACCAACGTTGACGAGCCGATGCACGCGGTGGATTGGTACCCGACGCTGCTGAAACTGGCCGGTGCATCGCTCGAACAGAAGTTGCCGCTCGACGGTCTGGACATATGGCCGACGCTCACACGAGGGGCCACGTCGCCCCATGACGCCATTCTGCTGGCCGGCATGGCCCCGTCGAGCATGGCCATCCGCATGGGCGACTGGAAACTCCTGCTGAACGCCGGGAGGACCTCGCTTGTCACCGATCCTGTCCTGGCCAAAGTGGAACTCTATAACCTCGCCGACGATATCGGCGAATCGAAGAACCTTGCTGACGTCCAGCCCGGGAGAGCGCAGGAGATGCGAACTCGCCTCGAAGCCTTCCTCAAAGACGCAGTCCCTCCGGGAATCAAGGACTCCACGACGAAAGCCCCGGCACGGAAGACCGGCGGGCAGAGGAAGGGGGCGAAGAAACAGTAGTCCACGTTTGGTGGCATGAGGTGGGGGACGTGCAAAGGTATTGCCAACCATCAAACGAGGAGAGATATATGATGCAGCCGATCCATCAGATCGATGAGTGCTGCCGGATCAAGGATGCCTGGCCGGTATCCGTCCGCGGTCTGGGCGGCCTGCCTCGCAACCACGACTGCGGGCAGAATATCGACGTCTACTCCCTCGAGTACACGTTCGCCGACGGGGCCAAGGCGTTCTGTGGGTTCCGCCGGATGGACAAGACGCGCAATGAGTTCGCCACGTTCATCCATCGCACGAAATGCGCTGCCCGGTTCTCCGGCCAGATGCACGCGGCAACGGTCCACCTGTTCAAGGACCAGCGGATCAGCAAGGGCAACATTGCCTGGACACCTACGAAGGATACGTACAGTCCTTGGCAGTACAAGTGGAATGTCTTCATCGACAATATTCGTAACGACAGGCCCCAGAGCGAGTTGAGACGCGCCGTCCGCTCGGACCTCATATCGCTCACGGGCCGAGCTGCTTGTCACACAGGCCAGACGGTCACTTGGGATCAGACAATGCAGTCCCGGTTCCAGTTCTGCGACTACCTCAACGACCTGAACGCAGGGAGTCCGGTTCCTGTGCGGGCGGACGCAGACGGCTAGTTCCCTGTTCCGATTCCGGGCCAGTGGGAGGAGATCTGATGGTGCTTCCGCCAAACAAATCGTTCGCGTCCAAGGACACGTGGCGCCGAAGCATCCAAGGGCCGGCCGAATATTCTGTTCATCCTGACCGACGATCAGGGCTGGCCGACGCTGGGCTGCTACGGCAGCACGTTGGCACCCACGCCGCACATCGACTCGCTGGCACGCGACGGGATGAAGTTCACGGATGCCTACGTGATGCCCCAGTGCACGCCGGCGGTGTCTACGAGAGCTACGATCCGAAGCCGTTCACTCAAGGCAGCGGCGCTGTCGAGCAACTCCGGGTCGGAAGGCGGGAATTCGGCAATGCGCCGCTGCGTGCCGGAAAGGGCTGTCAGTATGAGGGTGGGATCCGGGTGCCGTGCCTGGTGCGCTGGCCTGGGGTGGTCATGCCTGGCTCCGTGGCTGGTGCGCCCATACACGTGGTGGACTGGCTGCCCACGCTCCTGGAGGTCGCCGGGAGCCGCGCGCCTGCAGGTCATAAGGTGGATGGTGACAGCCTTGTGCCGCTGCTTCGGGGCGGGTCGCTTGACCCGCGTCGTCTCTACTGGTATCTGCCGCTGTACGATTTGCGCTGGGGCGCGACGCCCTGCGCGATCGTTCGGGAAGGCGACTGGAAGCTCATCGAGTACTTTGGTGACTGGCTCGATCCGGACGGTCGCTATGTGCCGGGACACCGCCTGGAGCTTTTCAATTTGTGCGACGACATCGGCGAGACGACCAATCTCGCCGGGACGCAACTGCAGAAAGCGGCCGAACTCAGGGAAGCTCTGCATGCGTGGATGAAGTCTGTTCCCGTGGAAATCCCGGGTCCGAACCCGCATCACGATCCTCGGAAGGCCTTTCGAGAGACGAGGGAGAAGCAGCCGTGGAACCTGCCACCAGACGCATGAGAACCGATGTGGAAGTCCAACAGGAGATGGCCATGATTGCAGCCAAATGTACCAGGAGAGAGTTTCTTGCGACGGTTGGGGCAGGGGCCTTTGTGTCGGCCGCGGGGCATGCAGTACGGGCCGGCGCGGAGGAGAAGAGGCCCAACATCCTTTTTGTTTTCACGGACGACCAGCGCTGGGACACCATCCGTGCACTGGGCAATCCCCAGATCCGTACGCCTAACCTCGATCGGCTTGTCGCGCAGGGATTCTATTTTACGAATGCCTACTGCATGGGCTCGATGGTAGGGGCCGTGTGCCTGCCGAGCCGGACCATGCTTGCCACGGGCCGATCTCTCTGGCGCATCCCCAAAAACCCGCGGGCGAAGACGCCGCCCCCCGGCGTGCCGCTGCTGCCGGTGCTACTGAATGAAGCAGGTTACGAAACCTTCCATTCCGGCAAGGCGGGCAACGCGTGCACGTTCAGCAACGCCTCGTTCCATACGAACATCGAGACCCGCAAGCATGACGTTAACTCCGCGACGGAACACGCGGACAACGCGATCCGGTTTCTCCGGGCCCATGACGGCGCAAAGCCGTTCTTCATCTACCTGGCCCCGCCGGTCCCGCACGATCCGCGCCTGGCTCCACCGGAGTTTGTGAAGCTGTACGATCCCGCCCGGATCGTGCTGTCGAAGAACTTGATGCCGCAGCATCCGTTCGACAACGGTGAACTGAAAATCCGCGACGAGCAGCTTGCGGCTTTTCCTCGCACGACCGACGAGATGCGTCGGCACCTGGCCGACTACTATGCCACGATCTCGCACCTGGATCACGAGGTTGGCCGCGTCCTCGACGTCGTGAAGGAACGGGGCTGGACGGACAACACGATCGTCATTTACTCCAGCGATCAGGGGCTGGCCGTCGGCGGCCGTCACGGTCTGATGGGGAAGCAGAATCTTTACGAGCACGTGAAGCCGCCGCTGATTGTTGCGGGCCCGGGTATTCCGCACGGACGGTCGGACGCCCTTGTCTACCTTTACGACCTGTTTCCGACGATCTGCGATCTGGCGGGCGCTGAGGTGCCTTCCATCGTTGAAGGCAGGAGCCTTCTGCCGGCAATCACGGGCAGACAGGCCGGAGTGCGTGACTGGCTCTTCTGTGCCTACAGGAATTGCCAGCGGATGGTGCGTGACGAGCGATGGAAGCTCATCGAATACAACGCAGGCGGCGTGCGAAACACTCAGCTTTTCGACCTCTGGGATGATCCCGATGAACTTCATAATTTGGCCGGCGACGTGCAGCACGCTGAGCGTCTCACACGACTGCGCTCGCTGCTTGTCAAGGCACAAAAGGAATTCGATGATCCGTGCCCCTCATTCCTGGAACAGGTCGAGATGGGAAAGGAGTAGGCACGGCAATCGGAACTGCTGCAACGGCTCGTCGCATTGCGGCAACGGCGACAGTCGTTGTCTCGTGTGCCATCCACTCGCTTTGGGCCGGCGAGCCGTCAGCGAGCCGCTCGGCATTCAACACCGGGATGTACGCGACGACCATTGGGGCGCACAACCATCGCACCTCCAACAAGAAGCCGCTGCCGGATGGCGTCAAGACGCTCAGTGACTGGATGCGCGCCACCGGTTACTTCACGGCCAACATTCACGAGTTGCCCCCGCCGTGCGATTTCAGGGGCACCGGCAAGACCGACTGGGACTTCCGGTACAATGGCAAACCGTTCGACTCGGCGGACTGGAGCGACCTCAATCGTGGCGACATTCTGGCCGAGAGGGCAAGCCATGCGCAACGGCCCGGCGCCGGGTTCTGAGGGTCACTCGTAGTCGAGCGTTCCACCCTTGAGACGGCGCAGACCGTTGAACTGACGCGGACGGCTGAATTCAGGCACTTCGCCGGCCATCCGGTCGAAGAGGGCTTTGAGCCGGTTGACCACGTCAGGGTAGTCGTCGCTGACATCATTCTGCTCCGCCGGGTCGCTGGCGATATCAAACAGCATCATGGCTCTCGGTGGATCACCGCTCGTGCTGCCGGGATAGGCGCTGGGACGCGCCTGCTCGAAGGGTGCCAGGATCGTCACGCCGTCCGGCCCGCGTGGGTCCACCCAGTCATCTCCGCGCTTCGAGATGTTGCCCGGGGAGCGGACGTGGAGTCGCCAGCGGCCGCTGCGGAGAGTTGCTATGTTTGGTCCGTGCATTCCGAAGACGGCCTCGTGCGGGCTTGCGGCATCCGGTGAAGTCAGCAGGGGCCAGAGGTCTTTTCCATCGATCTTGTGGCCGTCAGGTATGGTCAGACCGGCGGCTTTCAGGATGGTCGGCAGGATGTCGATCGTGCCTGCGACGGCGTCATTGACCAGACCCGCCGGAATCCGACCCGGCCACCGGGCGATCATCGGAACGCGCAACCCGCCTTCCCACGTCATGGCCTTCATCCCGCGCAGTCCGCCCGTGCTGCCGCCGTACCAGGGACCGTTGTCCGACAGAAAGACGACCATCGTGTCACTTTCGATGCCCAACTGATCGATCTTGCCGAGGACCTGTCCGACGGACCAGTCCAGTTCGCGGATGACATCTGCATAGAGGTCGTCCGGTGTCTCCGGCGTGTAGAAGTCCTCCGACGGCGCCAGTGGCTTGTGTGGCATCGCGTGCGCGAGATAGATGAAGAACGGGCGATTGTCACGGCAACTACGCTCCATGAAACCCAGCGCCCGCTGCGTATACCGTTTCGTCAGTGTGGCCTGGACGACGGGGTACTCCACGACGCGCTCGTTCTCCACCAACTGCACGGGACGCATGTCGTTGGAGTACAGGATGCCAAAATACTCATCGAATCCCTGGGTTCGCGGCAGGAATTGCGGGGTGTGGCCCAGGTGCCACTTGCCGAGGCAGCAGGTGGCGTAGCCGGCCGACTTGAGGTGCTCGGCAATCGTCACTTCCGAAGCGGGCAATCCCACTTCGTTGATGCCGGCATCCGGCGCCGGGTTGAATACAACCCCGTTGTGGAACGGATAGCGCCCGGTCAGGAGAGTGGCTCGCGACGGCGCGCAGTAGGGCGTAGGGACATAGAAACTCGTCAGTCGGGTCCCATCGTTCGCCATGCGCTCCACGTTCGGCGTCTGAAAGCGGGATTTCCTGAGTCCAAAACCGGCGATATCGCCGTAGCCCAGATCGTCGGCCAGGATCACGACGAAATTGGGCTTGCGCCCGGGCCGGCTCTGCCCTGCGCCGCAGGGAAGAGACATGCTCGCCAGTGCACCGCCCACCCAGCCGAGGAACCGACGCCGATTGCAGATTTGAGTCATGGAGCACCTCCCGATGATGCTTCTGTCACGGAACAGCATGCTCCGACGAAACGGAGCGCGCTGTGAGGTCGAGCCTCATTGTCTGTCGGCAGGATACACGATCACATCAGAGGGCCGCAAGGGAGGAAATGCGAAAGTCTCACTGCCCAAGGTCCTCATAGATCGCGTCGACGGCGCCGGTCCGCAGACCGATCATGGTGACCACCGGATCCGCCTGGGGGTCGGCAAAGGCGATCATGCCGCTGGCGCCATTGTGGTCATAGGTGGATCAGGAGGATTTTGTGCCGTGGCGGTTGGTGCCGTGGTTCAGGTTGAAACCTCTGTCCGCAGAGCAGCACGGGGGCAGGGCGAGTCGCGGCAGGATGTCACTCGACGTGCAACTAAGTTCGTGCGCATTATGATCAACATGACGATTTAATGTCGTGTCCCTGAAGTGTTGTCGTTTCTATAAGTTATTGAAAATGCGGTACTTTCGGAATCGCGGCTCGTCTGGCCCATCACCCGGAAATCGGGGGTTCGAATCCTCCCCCCGCTATTGCGTAAGCCCCAGCGGCAAAGATCAAGCGCCACATCTTCTCAACGGTGTCGCGGTCATCGCCCCCATGTCGCCGCCATCAGCCCTAAAGGTCTTCGCGCTGTTGATCGGTCGCGGCGGGTCGCTGATGTAGTCACGCACGCACAGGAAATTCCGCCAGTGGCTCTCGTTTCTCCGACGGTTGTTCTGCGAGACGCGGTGGACGAAGCCAATCCTCAGGGTAGTGTAAGAAATCTTTCGCTTTTTTGTTATCCTCCTGAAGGGGCGAGTCACCGCCTGACCCATGAGCCGGCCACGTCATCGGGCGCACCCCGAACACGTGGGCATGGAGGCAGCGAAACTCAAGGAAGCACACGACAACGCGCTGAAGGGCGGCGGGTCCGGCTGTATCCTGCGGGGTGGGCGGCCGGTGATGGCCCGGGGCGATCGGAAACACCGCTGCGACGTCTACTCCTCGACCAAGTCCATCGGGGTCACGGCGACCATCCGGATTGCCGATGCGTCCCGCTCGGCGGCACGGCGGGCCGTGAAGGACGAGACGATCCTCAGGAAATGGCTGGAAAGTGGAGCGGAACTCGTCCAAGTGCAAGAGTGAGATATATGCACCCACACGTGGAATACGGGATAACGTTTGGCAAATGATGATTGGCGCGGCGTAACAGACGAGTTCGCCATATCGCTCTCATGGTGGCAACCATGAACCAGATTTCACGGCGCCGGAAAGTCCAGCCTGTCGAGTGGGTTCGAGCCCTGCTGTTGTTCCTCCGTGTCGCTGAAGCCGTCGTTGTCGTCATCGGAGTCGCGGTTGTCGCCGATGCCGTCGCCGTCCGCATCCCGCCATTCCTTCGCATCGAGAGGAAAGGCGTCCCAGGGAATCGCACCGGCCCTGTCCACGCCGTCTCCATCGAAGTCCAGCTCCTCACAGTCCGGGGTTCCGTTGTTGTTCTCGTCATCCGGCGTGCCGTCGCCATCGTCGTCGGCGTCGAGATTGTCCCCGATCCAGTCCCCGTCCCGGTCCGCCCACTCATGCGGGTCGAGAGGGAAGGCATCCCGGTCATCGGGGACGCCGTCCTGATCGTCGTCGGCATCCAAATGGTTGGGCCGGCCGTCGTGGTCGATGTCGGGCGCCCCGTCCGGCGTCACCAGCAGCGCGATATCGACGGTGAAGGCGGGAACGTCGAGCTGGTTCATTCCTGCTGAGATATCGATTATCTCGATAACGGAAGCATTTTCAGGATTGTACCAATACCCTTTCGTCCGGCCCGGCAGGTCCACTTCGATTCGGAGGTCTTCCATTTGTTTCGTGTGGTCCTGGAAGTGATGCAGGTAGATTCCCGCCCTGTGCTCAGAGGCCAGGGCATAGCCCCGAACCGTGTCCGGCCGGGAGACCTCGACTGTGTGCACCCTGACATCCTTGTCGAGCCGATACGCAAAGTCTTGCATGGCTCGCACGTACTCCCGCTCCTTGGGGCCGAGCCAGATGTTCATGAAGTGGCCGTCCCGGGCATAGCTCGTATTCCAGAAGATGATGGCGATCTCATTGAACAGCGCCGTCCAGTTGCGGATTCTCATGCGCAGCGCCGAGCGGTCGTCCCAAACGCCGCCGACGCCGGGTATGGGTTTCTTCCTGTCGATGTGGTTGCCTTGCTCCCCGACCACGACCGGCTTGCCGGAGCTCTTCCACACCCGCGCCTTCGTCGCGGTGATCCGGTCGGACTCCCGCTCGTTCTCACGCTGATACCAGTGCGGGGCGTTGATTTCGATCCCATTGAGGTCGGGCCTTTCCCAGCTTGTGGTGATGAAATGCTGATAGGGGTCGATGGATCTCAGGTAGGGAATCATGACTTCGTACCAGCGGTCGTCGGCGTGCTGCTCGTTGAGGAATTCCCAGAAATCCACGTACGCGCCCCAGCGATCGACGCTGTATTTGATGAAGCGCTTGACCTTGGCAAGCCCCTCGGCGTTGTCCGGTTCTTTGTTGAAGACCGGCTGGTAGCCAAAGAGGCCGTAGAAGGTCCGGAAGCCATACCGGCGCGCACACCGGAGCAACTCATCCGTCATGATCCCTTCCTGGACGAGATAATGGTCCAGGTCGCGATAGAGCTCGTAAGAGCAGTTCTTCTGCGAGAACCGGTACAGATTGAAGCCGCACCGAGAGAAGCGCCGAAAATAGACGTCGGCATTCTGGGGATTGCATGAGGGGCCGCGCACGAACATCGGTCCCGGCGGCAGAGCGGGCGGGTCCTTCAGGTCCGTGCGAAAGGGGCCTTCCATCGAGCATTGATCCAGGGCGGAGCCATTGTGGTTGTTGTCGCCCCAACAGTCCTGGACTCCGATGGGGAAATAGGGTGTCCCGTCATCGAACACGAAGCGATAGGGGTTCTCCGGATGCCGGCGGACAAACCCGGGATTGGGCTTCGCAGCTTCAACGCACGTGAACGCCCCTTCGCCCGAGGTGGTTTGGCCGCGAGCGTTTTTAGCGACGAACTGATAGGTCCAGCGGCCCAACTCGCCGGGGGCAAATCGTGCCTTCCATTGGTCCTGTTTGTAATGAAACCCCCCGACGTGCACGTTCCGGGCCGATGGGGTCGCCAGGGTGACATCGATACTCACGTCAAAGAAGGGGTTCTCATAGTCGTTCTCGTGTTCGAACGTGATCTCGAATACTTCGTACTGTGGTATCGCGGTAGAGTTCCCGGAGTGCTTGACCTGTAAGGTGTTGCCGTCTGGACTTTCTGCCGTGGCGTTGGCTTGCACGGTCGCGCCATTCGTGAGGAGCAGCATACAAAGAACCGTGCCGGACAAAGTGAGTGACCGTAGTGCCATTGTCGTGCTCCTGTCGAACTGCGTCGGTCGTTCGCTGCGCGTCACCCCCTCCACGGCCTGGCCCGAGCTTTACCGACGACCTCGCCAATGATATCGCGCGCGAGGACCGCGTCCTCGCGGACCTGGAAGTCGAACATGCCCACATTAACAAAGTCCGCGCCGTTTTCAAAGGCGAATCGAAAGCCGTTGCGCGGGTGAATGGCGCCGGCGGCCAGAACTTTGAAGGCGATCCAGGGCTTTTTCACGGTCCTCATGAACTCGATGACCTGCTCGGGGTTCGTGCACCACATGTTGTCGTGGCGCGGCAG
>JABAOC010026258.1_pt1 | contig 18373 bp, 16 predicted proteins | sample 7062161 | NCBI WGS metagenome assembly JABAOC01 (sample SAMN14538625, study PRJNA623070) | marine sediment metagenome | biome: marine biome [ENVO:00000428]; feature: marine pelagic biome [ENVO:01000023]; material: deep marine sediment [ENVO:00002113] | place: India: Gulf of Khambhat ... | reverse complement strand
CGGTTAAGGCAAGAGTCTTAGCAGAGGAACAGAAACGACACAGCCCTTAGAATATGCGATGATTCATTTGTTGATGAGATCTCTTAGGGATTTGATGAAACGGCCAATCTGCTCCTGGAGCAAGCCCAAATATCGAGATCAGTTATTCAGACTGCTTGAAGGTAGGGCGCATAGACGAATACCGTCAGAACAGAAAGAGGCTTACGGCCTACACCCAACGATTACAATAAATTTTTATCATCTATTTGGATATACAGCAACTTTACACCCCGACATAAGACTTCTTCTTGATATTAATTTTTGATAATCAACAACGTTTTCATTATGATTTTTATTGATATTTTATAGTCGTGTTATAGCATCATGATAAAATGATAAATATTGGTTGCATGTGACCAATAATGACCGCATTTATAACTGGAACTTGAGTGAGTGAAAAAACATACATAAAATCAGCAAAGAGTGTTGCCACAAGGGCAATATAAATGAGTGGTGCAACATCTTTTTTTGCTAGTTTCAATTCCTTTGGTTTTCTTTTAATTACAATATATACAAAAGCAACAAGTAAAGCAAAAATTGCTCGAATGGAATTTGTTTGAATAAAATCCGAATTTACATACGACAATTTTAGAAATATAGGTTCAATTGCCCACATGATACTTGCAAGAAGAATTGCAAGGATACCAACAGTTTTTGTATGCACAATCTGAGAACTAACAACAGCTATATTCTATTTGTGAAATGTAAAAAATTTATAATAATTTTAAGTTCGTTGCTTGTATTCCGTTTTTTGTATTTTTCTTTGAATATTCGATTTTATCTCCTTTGTTTAGATATATTGCCCAAAAAGGAATCTCGCCTTTATGAATAAAAACGTCTTCACCGTCTTCACCGACAATAAAACCGTATCCCTGTCGAATATTATACCATTTAACTTCTCCTTTCATACATATCTCCTAAAAATTTTTTTTTTACAAATTAAAGATTTTTTTTAGTAAAAAAATTTTACAGATGTTCACTTTTTTCCTAAAATCTTTTTGGTCTATGTTTCTGAAAACATTCCCTACAATAAACGGGCCTCGTTCCATCTGGTTTGAATGGAACCTCGGTTTGTTTTCCACAATCAGCACAAGTTACCTCATGCATTTCTCTTGGAGGTCTATTAAAACCTCTACCTCTATCATCTCTATACATATACTCTATTTTCCTTTTAAATTTTTAACAGATAAATCCATTTATCATATTTAAGCGTATCCTAATAATTAAAACAAAAAATATTTTTAATCCTATCCAATACAAAGTACTAGTAAATTAGGAGACATTTTTTATGTCAAATAATGAAGAGAAAACCTATTCAATAAGCCCCTCAGGTGAAAAATTTTTAATTCCAAAGAAAAGTGATTATGATAAGGAATTCAAACGTGTTGAACAACTTACTTCTTTAGCAAAAGAGGAAAACAAAGAAATTGTCGTTGTCATGGGAGTGGGTTTTGTTGGTGCGGTTATGGCTGCGATTATTGCTGATGCGAAGGATGAACATGATAACTACAGCAAATTTGTTATTGGATGTCAACGACCGAGCTTTCGAAGTTTTTGGAAGATTCCTCTGTTAAATCGCGGTGAATCACCAGTAAAAGCAGAAGATCAAAACGTAAATGATCTTATTTCTCGAGGTGTACGAGAAAGTAAAACCTTAATTGCCACATATAATAATGATTGTTTGAAACTTGCTGACTGTGTGGTCGTGGATATCCAGTGTGATTTTACCAAAAAAGATATTGGAAATATGAAAACTGGTGAGACAGATATGTCCGCTCTTGAAGACTCCATTCGAACCATTGGGCAAAAAATTCAACCACATTGCTTAGTACTTATCGAAACAACAGTAGCTCCTGGAACGACCGAGTTTGTTGCCTGGCCTATTTTAAAAAAAGCCTTTTCCAAGCGGGGTATACAGTCCGAACCATTACTTGCTCATAGTTTTGAACGAGTGATGCCAGGAAAGGAATACGTCAAAAGTGTTCGTGATTTTTGGAGAGTATGTTCTGGATGTAATACTGAATCGAGAAAACGGGTTGAAAAATTCCTCCATGAAGTACTAAATACAAAAGAGTACCCACTTACCGTTATGGATAGACCGATTGAATCAGAAACAACAAAAATAGTTGAAAATTCCTATCGAGCTACCATTCTAGCTTTTTTAAATGAATGGAGCGTTTTTGCCGAGCGAAATGGCGTAGATTTGATTAAAGTGATGAACGCGATTAAAGTACGACCCACGCATAGTAACATCATATTTCCTGGACCTGGTATTGGAGGGTATTGTCTACCAAAAGATGGAGCGTTAGGATACTGGGCATATCGACATATTCTTGGATTTGAAGATGGTGATAGTCTGTTTAAAATCACACCATCCGCAATCGATATCAACGATACGAGATCGTTACATGTTGCAGAACTAACCCGTGATGCTCTTCGTAATATGGGAAGACATATTGCGGGTGCTGATGTTTTATTATGTGGTGCGAGTTACCGAAAAGACGTTGGTGATACAAGATACAGTGGCAGTGAAATTGTGGTGAGAAAACTCACTGAAATGGGTGCAGAAATGCGTGTTCATGATCCATATGTTGATCATTGGTACGAATTTGAAAAACAAGATGTTTATCCTGCACCGGGACATTCGTTGTCAAGATTTTTTAGAAATCAAGATGAACTCATTAATCTAAAAATTCATAAAAATTTATCTGAAGTTCTCAAAGGTGTTGAAGCACTGATTTTAGCAGTTCCCCACCAACAATATCTGAACCTCAATGCGCAGGATATTGTTAATTGGGCAGGAAATCCAATTGCTGTTATTGACTGTTTTGGAATTCTATCGGATGATACGATTAAACAATATTTCCAACTCGGTTGTGAAGTCAAAGCTTTAGGGCGAGGGCATATTCAACGGATAAAAGAGGACGTACGAAAATCCATTAGATAATTACTTCTTTTATAAATTAGAATATGTTTTACGGTCTACCTCAAGTATCCAAAAAAATTGATTGATTAGTATTTAGTTATTAATAGTTGAATTCAAAATTATTGAATTTTAAATATTTTGATCGGATTTCTCTTTTATAGAAGAAAACGTATATATATTATATCTGTATTCTTGAGTTACATATTGGATTAGGGGGAAGATTTTTCAATGAACCTGAAAAACAAGTTGACAAAGGTGATATGTAAAATAAATTTGAATAAGCTGGCAGTTATTTTTTTATCGTTTTTTTTAATAATAGTAGGATTTATTATAGTTATACCAAGAGTTAAAGCTATTCATCCTGATCTACAAATGATAAAATCAGATAATCCAGATCCTGTTGATGCTGGAGGATATCTAACATATACACTTAATATAACAAATATTGATGACGAATGGGCTGCTGATGAAGTAAATGTAACTGACACTTTACCATCAGAAGTCACATTTAATTATGCTAATCCTTCACCTAACGGTAGTAGTAATCTAACTTACTGGTGGTTTTTCTCTTCAATTGATCCTGGGGATTCAGAAATAATAATCATTAATGTCACGGTTAATATAAGCGCTTATGGTACAATTACTAATATAGCTAATGTAACTAATATTCATGAAGAATATAACTTAGAAAACAATGTAGATAGTGAGGACACAAATGTTAGTTCTCCTCCGGTAGCTGTTAATGATTCAGTTTCTACTCCAGAAGATACGCAAATCGATATCAATGTAACATCGAATGATTATGATCATGGTGGATATATCAATGTCACCACTGTCACTATTATCACTGATGCATTAAATGGTGTTACGGATGTTAATTCAACGACAGGTATTGTAACGTATACCCCCGACTTAAATTATAATGGATTTGATAATTTTAGTTATACTGTGAAAGATAATGATGGATATACGTCAAATGTTGCTAATGTTTCTATAAACGTGACTGAGGTGAATGATCCCCCGGTTATCACAACTGAGGATGATACCGATGCGGTTGAGGATGAACTGTATGAAGTAGATTACGAAGCACTCGATGATGAGGGCGATACGCTTACTTGGTCGTTGGATACCAATACAACATTCCTCTCCATTGTTTCAGATACTGGCGTATTGTCTGGTACCCCAACAAACGATGATGTTGGATGGTACTGGGTGAATGTATCAGTTGATGACGGGAACGGTGGGAGTGACTTTAGCAACTTCACCTTGACTGTACTTAATGTGAATGATCCTCCTAATACACCCTCTAAACCTTCGGGTTTAACAAACTTAAAAAAAGGAAAGTCTTCAAGTTATTCAACAAATACTACTGATCCAGATATTAGTGATCAAATAAGATTTAGATTTGACTGGGGGGATGGAATCATTAGTGCATGGACTGATTGGGTGAATTCTACTGAATCTGCTTCTAAAATAAAATCCTGGTATAAAGGAGGTATATACAATGTAAAAGCTCAAGCAGAGGATACATATGGGACTCTAAGTAATTGGTCAACTGCATTAGTGGTTACGGTTACTTCGAGTGGTAGTGGAAATTTACCTCCCATTGCAAATGATGATAGTACTAATACAAATATTGAAACAGCTGTTTGGATTGATGTACTTGATAATGATGAAGATACAGATGGAACGCTGGAGCCATCAAGTGTGATAGTAACTGGAGGTCCTATACATGGAAATACTACGGTTAATACAACGACTGGGGAGGTTAGGTATAAACCAAACGTTGATTTTAATGAATCTGATACTTTCGAATATACAGTTGATGATAATGATGGAGCTGCATCCAATGAAGCGACTGTAACCATTATAGTGGGTGGAGGTGTGAAAGCAGATGCATCAGCTGGTTCACCATACTTTGGATTTATTGGAGAAAATATAACTTTTGATGGTTCACTTAGTTATGATCCAGATCCTGAAGGATATATTGTTTCTTGGCATTGGGAATTTGGTGATGATACTAATGGAACTGGGGAGGTAACAACACATTCCTATGAAGAAGCTGGAATGTATACAGTCATACTCACCGTTACAGATAACGTCAACATTACTGATCAAGATAAATTCACCGTAGAAATAATTAAACCAAACATACCGCCTTCTGCTCCAATAGTAGACGGTCCAACATCTGGAGCGATAGAGGTTGTTTATAACTTTACTGCTGTATCAACTGATGCTGATAATGATGCCATAAAATATATTTTTAATTGGGGAGATGGGAGTAATGTAACCGTTACCGAATTCTTATCAAATGGAACAACGACAATACAAAATCACTCCTGGAAAGTTGCTGGACAATATATCATTTCTGTATATGCAAATGATAATAAAACAGATTCAGCAACCACAGAATATATTGTGTATATCGATGTAACTGCTGTCGGTGATATTGGTTATCTAACTGATGATGATGGAGATGGAATCTTTGATATGTTCCATGATGGTATCAGTATAGATACTGATTTAGGAAGGGAGAATGATACCTATCTCATTGATAGTAATGGAGATGGTAATTGGGATTATGTTTTTAATATAGAAACAGGATTATCAACGTATATTAACTATGTATATCTCAAATATTTAGAGATATATGAGGAGAAAAAAACACCTGGATTTGAATTTATATCCTTCTTAGTAATATTAGCACTAGTAATTTTTATATTAAGGAGAAAAAGATAGGGAATTATTTAGTATCCATCTCCCAGACACCATCCCAGTCTCTGAGCGGCGGATTTTTAATAAAATTCTGGCAACGGGTAATAAAAATATTTGTAGCATTATCATCCTTGAGGTTTAACGCCGTTTTAAATGATTTAATTGCAGGTTTCCAATTCTTTTTAAAGTAGAAATCAAGACCTTTCTCATAGAGTTGTATAAAATCTTGTTGTTTTTTATTGAGTTTTCCTTTTATCGATAAAAGTTCATAAATTAATATTGTTTTTTTCTTACCCTTGACTCTAACGATATCAAGTTTTCTCGTTTCGAAGTTATTTTTAATAACCTTATGGGTATTTTCGGTTATTATAATATTCGTTCCAAAGTATTTGTTCAGACCTTCTATTCGGGAGGCTAGGTTAACATTATCACCAATTGCTGTGTAATCAAATCGTTTCGAAGATCCCATGTTGCCTACAATCGCATTCCCACTGTTTATACCAATTCCAATATCAAATGATGGTATACCTTCCTTTTTCCATTTCTTTTGAAGTTCTCGAAGTTTATCAATCATCTGAAGACTGCTTGAGCATGCCATGATAGGATGATCAGGTTGATCAAGAGGTGCCCCCCAGAAGGCCATGATAGCATCACCCATATACTTATCAACAAGTCCCTGATCTTTTCTTATTATTGTTGTCATCTCAGTTAGATACTCGTTGAGAAGTCGAACAAGGTCCTCTGGATTTAATTGCTCAGCTATTGGGGTGAATCCTCGTATATCAGAAAAGAAAATAGTAATATTTCTCTTCTCACCTCCAAGTTTTATTTTATCAGGATTCTTTATAAGATTATCTATAACAACTGGTGAAACATACTTTCCAAAGACTGAGGTTATCCATTTTCTACTTTTTTCTTCTGTAACATAATATATCACAACAAGGGGAATGTAAACCATAGTTATCGAAAAAAGTGGGAAAAGAACATTCATAATAATTCCTGCATCAAATGAATAAATAGAATAAAAGAGGTAAACAATAGCTAATATAACTAAAAAGAGAGTTGCTACTAATATTTTGAATCTAAAGAGGAAAATACCTGCAAGAAGTGCGAATATAAATATCAAACCTGTAGCAGAGACATCATCCTGATAGTACAAAAAATCCCTTGTTAATATTGACTGAACAATATTTGCATTAATCTCAACACCAGGCATAGCTTGGTTAGAAATTGGAACGATAGCATCGTCATGTAGATCTGATGCAGTAGCACCAAGGAGGACAATCTTATTTTTAAAATAAGATGGATCTATCTTATTGTTGTAAATGTCAGAGAACGAGATATATGTGTAACCTTGTGGCTCTGCATAGAAGTTTATCAGCATTCGAGAATTTTCTAGCACGGGCGTATTTCCAGTAAATTCATTGGCAACCACTATAGCAAAGTGGTCATGATCTTCAATACCTTTAATATGAGGTATAAAAGACCGTGTCACTCCATCTGAATCTGTATAGAGGTTGACATATCCAATATTAAAATCCTCTCCGAGTAATCCTAAAGTATCGGTTGGTGTAAGCAAGCTCTCCCCATATAATTCACCATTTTTATAGGAGAAGGATGTGTACTTTATAGCTAAAACAACATTATGAGATTTTATTGAATCTGCTAGTAATGAATCTTCTTCAGTAGGTTCAAAAAATGAAATGTCGATCCCTATTACTGTACTTTGGTTCAGATTATCAATGACAGTTGAAAAATAATTCCGAGGCCATGGCCACCTACCAAGTTCCTGGAGACTTTTATCATCTATTGCTACTATAATAATTTCATCAAGAGTGTCGCTTGGATTGTAAAAAGCATCTGAAACCTTTGATTCCCATGTATCTAAGAAACCAGTAAAAATTAGTAATGTCAGGAGGCTAGCAACAAAAAGTGAAATGAGGATTGTTCTTGTAAATTTTTTTTTTAGTATGCCGGCCATTTTTATCCACCGGCTCAGGAAAATTCAATCAATTCTCGTATCCATTCTGGTGTGTCAGCTGGAAGGTCAAAGTATCCATTAATATAACCATCGATAAGAACATCCAATTCTTCGTCAGTTACACCGAATTCGTCCTTGAGTTGAGGGATATATGGTTCAATTTTTTTGTACAATTCCTCTTTTATATTCCCCCTAAGTTCTTTATCTTTCTGTTGATTATTTGATATCCAATTATCTGGTTCAAAAGGTTCGGTTTCAAGAGATTTATTTGTATCAGAATAAACTATTACCGACTCGTTCTCATCAACCTCAATTGATTCGGTGATCGTTCCATTTTGGACTCTTGAAACAGTGGCAGATCCATTAATTACTTTTACACTTGTGTTACCTACTTCTGTGACATTTATATCAAGAGTTGTTCCTCGAACACTTGCGATTGTGGTTGGAGTTTGGACATCATAACTATCTATTCCACTTATTTTAGAGATAGTATTCCATGTCCTACCAATGTCTTGTTGTATCTTTACACTAGTTTTTCCTTCTTGTTGGAGGATTTCCTGAATTGTCACCTCGGTATTACTACCAAGGCGTATTATACTACTCTTGAAGAGAATTATTGATGCATATGAATTATTTCCAGTTCTCACAGTATCAGATGGGTAGAGGAGTGTACCATTTGAAGCAGATATCCATGATTCACCCGCATGTTTAATCTGGATAGATCCAGATTCAATAATTAATTGAGCTTGAGCGGCTTCGGGGATTAGTATAATCCAAATAAATCCAATAATGCATATCAATATGATTATGGAAAATAAAATGAAAATTCTTTTTCTGATAAATTTTGATTTGTTCTTGTTCTTTTTTTGAGGGATTGGTTCTGTTTTTTTAGTTTTTGTTTGTTTATCTACCCTCTTTTGTGTTCCTTTCTTTTTTTCTTTAGAGGGTTTTTTATCATTATTATCTGATTTTTTTACCAAAATATCCCCCTTTGAGAAATATATTTTTACTTAAAAAGGTTTGTAGGGGGATTATTACCATTATATCCATAATTTATACCAATCAAATAAGATAATAATTTATTTATTCTGAATATATTTTTTCTTAAATTATATATAAAAAAGAAATAAATTTTATCGCTTTGCAAATATAAAACGATATCTATCCGCTTCTAATTAAGAAATATTTTTAAACAGAAAAGGGATGCGGGAAATGATATTATGTACGCAATAATTTATTTTAATTTTAGTGGCAGTAAAGATGAATTTAAGGAGGCGAAGGATACCTTAAATAAAGTAGCAAAGAATTTTGATGGTTTGGAACTTATGGATATAGTAGTTCCATCAAGTGATTGGAATTATGCTGCTCTCTTAAAATTTAAAAATTTTGAAACATTTCTAAAATATATCAAAAAAACAAGAGAAGAACCTATTACTTTTTTTGCAAAGAGGGGGCTTCATCCGCCACCAAAGAAACTTGAATTACTTGTTGATATAGATCATTTGGAATAAACCTTCCTATCCTTATTTCTTTATTAATACTTATAAAATAGAGTTTTCACTAATATTTTTTGTAAAATAGGGAAAGTTATAAAAAAGGTAATTTTTTTTGGACTGTATACGTTTCTGTTAGGTAATAGGGAGGCTAAAGTTTGAAAATTACACGAGCAGAAGATACCGATGTTAAACAAATTATGGATCTTTTTGTAAAAGTCTATGGTCCGGAATATCCATTCAAAAAATTTTACGATACCATGTGGCTTACAAAAAGCATTTTCTCTGACGACAATATTTTTATGGTTGTAAAGGAAAAAAACCGTATCGTTGGTACAGGTTCAGTTTTTCTTACAGCAGGTGGATTTTCTGATTTAATAGGTGAATTTGGACGTCTAGTTGTCGACCCAAAATTCGGGCGAAAGGGTGCAGGAACTCAGCTTTTTGAAAATTTGATAGATTCAGTTTCGGATATGATTCAATTTGGTTTTGGTGAGTGTAGAACAGTACATCCTGGAGCGCAAAAGATTTGTGAACACTGTGGATTTGTGCCAACAGGATTTGAACCAAATAAATATCAACTTGCTAACGCCAGAGAGAGCATGGTTTTTGTTACCAAATTGTTTGAACCTGCTTTATCTTTAAGGAGGAACAATCCTCATGTTATTGCTTGTATTTATCCTATGGCAGCAAAAAGTATGCAAAATCTAGGTCTTCCCGTAGATCTCATAGTTAAAGATGAAATAGACGGGTATCCTACAGAAAAATCTTTTGAAGTGAAAGAACTACAATCGACTGGAGTTACACCTCTTCTTCGAATTGAACGAGGACGAATAAAAAATCCTGAGATATTTGGTAATCTCAGTTTGAGTTATGGATTCTTTAAAATTGCCACTAATCAAGCACATTATCTGGTAGCCCAAGAGAAGGGGGTGACACTGGGTGCAATTGGTTTTACTGTTGATAATATTGATAAGAAAGTCAAAGTACTCGAATTAATTGAGTTTGATGATGAAGTAAAAGGATTCTTATTAGCAACGCTTGTAAAAATTGCTCCACAAAAATTTAATGCCCAATATATCGAAATTGATGTAAGTGCTTATTCTCCTCAGATGCAAAAAACCCTAGATAGGTTAGGATTTGTTCCAGTGGCTTACTGCCCATCTATGGTATTTCGTGGAGTAGAGCGACTCGATGTAGTTCGAATGGCTAAGTTGAATTTCCCGCCAGATGTGAAAGGATTAAATCTTACTTCTGTAGGTAAAGATATGTTTAAACTAGTAATGAAGGACCTAGAATGTAAGAAAATAGGAATGGAAATTACTGAAGTAACAAGACAATCAGACATTTTCCAGGGTCTTTCTGATGGTGAATTATCACAACTAGCTCAAATTTGTAAAATGGTCTCTTATCCTGCAGGTGAAACCATTTGTAAAGAAGGTGAGTGTGGGAGTGAAATATTTGTTCTTGCAGAGGGTAAAGCTTCAGTATTTGCCCAAAAAACTGGAAAAAAAAGATCTAAAATTGGCACAATTCATAAGGGAGAGATATTTGGTGAAATGTCGATTATTGAGGATTTGCCTCGCGTTGCTGATCTGATAACTGATGTTGATTCTAAGCTCGTCATGATAGATCGATTTGAACTTGAAAATTTGATGAATAGAAATAGCCATCTTGGTAAGATTGTAATGCAAAATATTGCAAAAGGATTATCAAGAAAACTCCGCAGAGGTTAGTTTCTACTATATAAAATCGTAAAGATTTTTAAGAAACCCATGTTGCCATAAAATGTGTTTGAGGTTGATTAAGTGATTATAAGGTTTTTAGGTACACATAATGCAGAATCAAAAGATACAAAACTCATTTCTCTTCTCGTTGATGATGTTTTAGCTGTAGATGTAGGAAGTTTGGCTTCTGAACTCACTTTTTCAGAGCAAAAGAAAATAAAAGCAATACTCTTAACCCATGGACATTATGACCATATAAGAGGAGTTCCAGCTTTTGCTTTCAATAATCCTAATCATACTACAAAGGTTTTTGGCACACCACAGACACTTAAAATCCTTTCATCTCATCTGGTGGATGGTGTTATCTATCCTAAATTCACAAAAAAGATACCTTTCTTTTTAGAAAAACCGTCACTAAAATTCATAGCAATAGAACCTTTTAAACAGTTGAATATTAATGGCTATCAAGTTTTACCGCTTCCTGTAAATCACACTATAAATACAGTAGGTTTTGAAATAACGTCAAAAGATGGAAAGAAGGTGTTTTACACTGGTGATACAGGTCCTGGTCTTTCAGCTCTATGGGAACATATATCATCAGATTTAATTATAGCTGAAGTAACATTTCCCAATAAACTAGAAAATAGGGCAATTAACGCAGCTCATCTGTGTCCAAAATTGCTAAAAAAAGAATTAGAATCATTATATCGGGTTAAAGGAAATTATCCAAAGGTCATCTTAATTCATTTAAGTCCAAAATTAGAAGAAGAAATCAAAGGTGAAGTAAAAGATATATCTAAAGAATTGAACCTTGAAATTACTATAGCCTGTGAAGGTGATAAGGTCATTATTTAAGCGGGTTTGTATGGTGGATAAAAAACAAGTTCTCAATTATGATTTGATTGTTCTTGGGTCAGGTCCAGCTGGTGAGAAAGGTGCAGCACAAGCAGCGTATTTTGGGAAGAAAGTAGCAATAGTAGAACGTGATAATTTTTTAGGAGGTGCTGCAGCGAGCACCACAATTCCTAGTAAAACCTTACGTGAAACATCGTTAGCATTATCAGGTATACGAGCACGTCGTCTTCATGGAGTAGATCTTTCACTCAAACGTCAAGCTACAGTCCAAGATTTTCTTCATCACGAACGTGTTGTTAAGGATGTGGAACGTGCCCGTGTAGTAAGTAACATGCAACACCATAGCGTTGATATTTTCATGGGGATGGGTTCGTTTGTTGATAAGTTAACAATCAAGGTAGAAAAACCAGACCAAGCAATTACGTTTCTTAAGGGGAAAATAATACTAATAAGCACAGGATCAAGTCCACGACGTCCAGATAATTTCCCAAAGAATGAGCACATATATGATTCAAACACTATTCTTCAGATCAAACGGATTCCTAAAACTATGGTAGTTATAGGTGGAGGTGTTATCGGTTGTGAATATGCTTGTCTTTTTAGGGCATTGGGTGTTGAAGTGTCTTTAATTCATAATAATGATATTTTTCTCCCCTTCCTCGATCATGATATCTCTATAATACTCGAAGAAAGTATGGCAAAAATGGGTATTAAATTATATAAACCCAAAAAGGTAGAAACCTGTTCCGTAAAGGCAAACGCAGTAGAAATTAAATTGGATTCGGGGAAGGTTATCAAGACAGAAGCGGTAATGCTCGCAACTGGTCGAATAAGCAATACTGCAGATTTAAATCTAAAAGTCGCTGGAATTACCCCCGGTAAGTATGGATTACTTAAAATTGATCAAAATTATCAGGTGATACATCCAGAAAGCAAAAAACCTGTACCAGGTATTTATGCTGCTGGCGACGTTATTGGTAGACCTGCACTAGCCTCAACTTCCATGGAACAGGCGAGGTTCGCTATGATTAAAGCCTTTAATTTAGAACCATACAAGGTACATGTCGCGCCAATATTACCTCTTGGCATTTATACCATTCCTGAGTGTGCATTAGCAGGAAAAACTGAGGAGGAATGCAGAAAAGAAAAAATTGATTATGTTATTGGTAAAGCTTATTATAATCAGAATGCACGAGGGATGATTATCGGTGATACTGATGGTTTTTTGAAATTGATATTTGAGTTAAACAACGATATTCATATACCAATGAAATTTTTAGGAGCACATGTAATTGGTGAGAGTGCTTCCGAATTAATCCATATTGGTGTCAATGCTTTAATAATGAATGCAAGTAGTAATTTATTTATTGACACCTGTTTTAATTATCCAACTCTTGGTGAACTGTATAAATATGCCACATATGATGCTATGGGTAAACGTGCACAGCATCTTGGAGCTGTATAATCTATTCTACCAAACATTTAAATCTTAATAATATATATATCTATTGTACAAAATTTTAATACTTAAGGGGGAAAAAAATGAAAAAGAAAATTTTAAGCGTAGTTGNNAGTTGTATGTATGCTGATGTTCGCTAATATATCTGTATTAGCAGCAAATATAAATATTATAAATGAAAATAATTGTATACCTTGTACAGATCCAGGTGATTTCTGTTTTGTATATGAAATTGAAACGCAAACTGATGATAATCAAAGTGTCGGTGTTGAATTCGACGGTACCTATTTCTATGTGACCGGAGGTGGGGGAACCGAACACCCCGATACAAATTATGTATATTTCTTTGATAAAAATGGAACTTATTTATCTCGAGTAGCTCAACCTATAACAAGTGACTGGGGATGGCGTGATATTGCCTTTGATGGAACCTATATGTATTCTAGTGGTAATAAAAATATCGATGTTTGGTATGTAACAGGACTCCCAAGTTCCCCAGTATTAAATATTGTTTCAAGTTTTCCTGGACCTAATGATCCAAATCGTGCCATGGGCTATGACCCAGATACAGGACATATTTGGACAGCAAATCGTGAATCTCAAATTTATGAGATAGATACTACAGGAACTATAATTAACATATTTAACAACACCAAACGTATATATAGTATGGCCTGGGATAACTTTTGTCCGGGAAAACCTAATCTTTGGATCTATGATCAAACTGATGAAGGTGGACATAAGTGTCACGTACGTCAATTCGATCCTATAACCGGAGTATATACAGGTGTTGAATATAAGGGATATATGAATGATCCTGTTAATGACTGGGCGGGTGGTTCGTGTTTTGTTGAGGATTGGAATGGTACAAACGTATTTATTGGTTTAACGCAAAATACACCCGACCTTATTTTCTGTATGGAGATATGTGAGGTCGGTGCTGCTGAACCTAATTTAAATTGTGAAGGAGATCTGAATTGGGATGATGTATCTGCAGGAGCAACAGTTAACGGTGATTTTGATGTAGAAAACGTTGGAGATCCTGGATCACTTCTGAATTGGGAGATTACAGAATGGCCGAATTGGGGTAATTGGACATTTACTCCGCTGAGTGGCATTAATTTAACACCAGAAGCAGGAGCGTTTACAATAACTGTAGATGTAAAAGCACCCGATGAAAAAAATGAAGAATTTACCGGAAGTATAAAAATCGTAAATACTGATGATGCTACCGATCAATGTGAGATTGATGTGTTTCTTGCAACACCAAAAAATAAACCATTTAACCACCATCCATTTTTCTTAAGAATTCTACAACAATATCCACATATGTTCCCAATAATACGGCTCATCTTAGGTCTATAAGCATACCTACCTCTTCCTTTTTTAATGGAGCAAAAATGGAATTATTACGATAGTGAAGAATCTATTTGCTCCGTGTAGTAACCATGCGCCAATTATATTATCAGATCTTCTGCATATTTCGATAGTTAATATTCCTTGAATAATAGTACCAATGATAAAAATAGATGCAAGATGTTGTGGATGAACTAAAATAAAACTAGCAATTGACGTGATATAAGCTATTTTTAGATTTGTTCTGCTTAAAAGATAAATAAATAATATACCGCGAAAAAAGAATTCTTCAGTAAACGCCTCAAAAAAACTCATTATTCCAGCGATTACATCAAAGACAGTTCCATTAATATAAAAATAGTGTATAATCGCTGTTATACCAAACATTATAGGTATGAAAAGTATGCATAACCAAACGCTTTTTTTCAATCCTTCTTTTTTTATACCAAATTTCTCCAAATTCAAAATAGATTTTTTACGTTTAATTATAAATAATAAGAGTAATGGAAGTATGAAAAAAAGGAGAATCTTAACAGCGGTATACGTGTGAGTTGACAAAAAATTACTAGTTTGTAACGGCATATAAAAAATCACGATAAGAACCATTGACACGGTTATTGTTTCAACTTCTCTCAAGGATTCTTTGTTATATTTAAAACAGTAATTTTATTTTCTTTTTTATATTCGATAATTAAATAAACTATGATGCCTATTCAGAATTGTGATAAAATGGATAAATTAGAGTGTAAAGTCATAAGTAAATTTTTAGATAGCTTTAGCGGAAGCACTTATTACAATTACAAAAGCCAGATTATAAACTTCTTTGATTTCCTCAATGTTGATCCTGATGAGTATATTGTAGATACTCGGTTTTTAGAGAATGGACAACGAATTAAACAACNNAGGACAATAAGAGCAATCATAAACACCATACGGATTTTCTTCAAACGTACTAGAATAACAATTGATGACGTGTTCTGGGATGAACTAAGAGCAGAAGGAAGTGGAAATGAGGTACTTACGCAAGATGTAGCACCAACAAAAAAAGAATTAAGGAAAATACTAGAACATGGAAATGTTTTAGAAAGAGCATATATCCTGGCGTTTTCCAGTAGTGGAATAAGACCAAAGGCACTATGCAAAGTGATATTAGACGATGTATATTTGGATGAAACACCTGCAAGGATACACGTTAGACCAATAAAGGCAAAGACAAAACACGGTAGAGATGCATATATCTCAAATGAAGCGGTGCAATCGATTAAAGAATGGTTAAAAATACGAAAAGATTGGTTGAATACAACCTCAAATAGATGCAATATGTATTACAGGCATAAAGTCGATGGAAAATGGCAATTCGACACGAAAGACGGTAAAAGAATTAAAGTTACCAAGGATAAAAACGATGATAGGTTGTTTCCTTTTGAAGTAACAGCCATACGATATCGATACAATCGGATTTTAGAGAGAGCAGGACTGATAAAGAAAGATAAATATACAGATACCTACATTTTGCATTTTTACACTTTGAAAAAGTATTTCAGGACAAATTTTGGAGATCCTGACAAAGCAGAAGCATTAATGGGACATATTAATTTTTATAGACGTTTTAACCCAGAAGAACTTAAAAAATCGTATGTAGAAAATGTTAGGAATTTAGAAGTATATGGAGAATATAACGTTGATTTGGAGAAACGGTTTGATCTAAAGTTAAAAGAGAAAGATAAGCAAATTCAGGATCTAGATAAACAACTGAAAGATTTACGTATGGAACTCCTAGAAGTAAAAATGAAACAAGTCCAGGAATTACAACGAAAGAGAAAATAAAGAATAAACTGAATTCAAAGTAAAATTTTAGATATTTTTAGGTAGAGGTGGCATAGAAAACACTTTACTGGATTTATCAAGTTTTCGATGTAAATCATTTATATTTTTAAAAGGTGGGAAAAAAGGCTGGGAAACAACAAAATTAACTTTAAACATATAATCAGGTAAAAATACTTTTTTTTCTTTTTTCCCATTGATAAATGATAATTTAATTAACTCTTGTTCCAGACTAGAGAAGAACTCATTAGAAACAAAAAAGATTCTTTTTTTGATTTTTAATCCAGGAACATACCAATCAAATTTCAGTTTTTTTAAGACCTCAAAAGAAGGCAACTTTTCACCCAAATAAGGAAAAAACTCTCTAATGATAAAATATGTATCTAATCCATAGGTATAACGTGTTGATAAGAAACGCAAATAATCTTTTAAAAAATAATTATATCTTCTAAATTTCCCATGAAACTTTCTAGCTAGCTTTGAACTGGATTTATAATTATTAACCGTTTTAGAGAGAAGTTCATCCATTATGGCTTTCTTATCTATTGATCTCTTTTTCATCTGAAAATCAAAAGATTCTTCTAATTTTCTAATGTTTTTTTGAAGATTATCTTCATCAACTTCAGAGAAATTATCAATAGTTAGAATATAAGGCAATTCTTTTGACAATATGATTAGTATTTCATTGAGAACTCTATCTAAGGATGTTCTATATTCATTATTTAAACTTGAAATGTAAGAAACATTGATTTTGCTTGAAGGATGTTTTTTTGTAACGTATCTTACAACAGCTTTCTCCAATACTTGATTAAAAAATGTTTCTCTATTCTCCTGCATCATGGAAAAATCATTTCTAATTTTACTAATATTCTTATCCTTAACCTCACTTTCATTGAGAATTATTCCTTTACTCATAGACCTAACTCCATAAACAGAGAAAAATAAGATTTTCAGCCATAAATAAAACAAAGATAAAGAAGGTACTGAAGGATTTAATAGCTCCTTTTCCCATCTATCAAATGCACGTCTTATTCTGATTACAGAGAATAAGATCCATAATTTTTTATGAACTATATTATTTATATCTAGGTTTATTTCTTCCCATATATCTTTAAGTTCAGGGTATTCGATAATTTCTTTTTTTCTTATATCGCCAGAGTATAAAGTGAGAGTTCCAGAAGAAATAACCTTATCAGAATCAGTATCAGTCAAAATCTTTTGACGACGCATTCGATAAAAATCTTGAAAGTATTTTTCATTAAAAATCCAATGATCTCCAATTTTCTTTATCCAATTTTTTCTTAGCTTTCTTAAATAGTTATCAAATCCTTCATAGCTTTTAGAAATATCTTGATCTAATTCAATGCTATAAGTTCTCTCAAGATGTTTTAATTTTTCCTTTAAAATATCCAGGGCATTTATTCTTTTGAATCCTCTAATATCTTTTTTTCTATCATATCCTTTAACTATTAAATATCTCAATTCTTTTGTTTCCAGTCCCGATTTAAATTCATTTGTTCGATATTGTACATGCCATAATATGTATATTATTGTCCGATATGTAGGATGGTTTAGATGATCGCTTGGTGTTTTAAATATAACTCTTTTTTGTTTCTCTTCCATAAAAATCACCAATTAGAAACATGAAGTTAAATATAGTATCAAACTTCATATATAACTATGCCTACATAAGTTTTTTTATGGGACATTTAAATTGTTCAGATAAGGCGTTAGAAAAGCTAAGGTTTGCTGTTTTACAAAAATATAAGAAAATTTATGGAGTCTTAAAACAAGAGGTAGATATTGCACTTCAAGAGAGAGCTGAAAAGCTTCTCAAAGAGGGGGGGGTTTAAACGGATTTTTTAAAATACAAAAATGCTGAGGAATTTCTACAAGAAAACGATCTTTCAGTAGAACAAGGGCTTGCGATAGTCGAACAAGAACTTAAAAGGTTGAAACAGAGGTTTTAACGTTGTAGTGTATGTGTTGGAAAAGGAA
>JABAOC010006503.1_pt1 | contig 18374 bp, 15 predicted proteins | sample 7062161 | NCBI WGS metagenome assembly JABAOC01 (sample SAMN14538625, study PRJNA623070) | marine sediment metagenome | biome: marine biome [ENVO:00000428]; feature: marine pelagic biome [ENVO:01000023]; material: deep marine sediment [ENVO:00002113] | place: India: Gulf of Khambhat ... | reverse complement strand
CATTACAACATTCAGTCGATCGAATGAAACCCGCATATTTTCCAACTCATCATCGGAAATCTTCATCTCGACCACACCATAGGGATAGTACCAATATAAACGGCGTTCCTTCGCGAAGTTCTCAAAAATTCGGTTTTGCATATATTGAAGATGATGGGGTCGAAGGAATAGACCTTCGCACCAATGAATTTGACCTTTTAATGTCATAATGGATTCCTCTGTATTTTAATCATCGACCCATCTTTTTCACTAAGGACTCAACGTAATTGACTATGGACTTTGTGATCTCTATTTCAATAGATTCTTCATTCAGATTATTGGCCAGTTCAAGATATTTTCTCCAGCATTTCACTTCGTGGCTAACAAGAACACTTTTATGCTCCATTTTGACTAAGGCTGAAATCTCAGATGGAGAAAACTTGGCAAGATGGAGTTGCGCAAACTGGCTGCCAACTCGGCTTATAGCTGTTATAATGGCAGCAATAAGTTGCATTAATTCTTTTAGTTCGTTATTAACATGCTCATGAGACACATTCGGATCATTGCTAATAAATTGCCCAATGGTTTTTTTTAAATCACCAGACTGACGAACACTTGACCGAGGTGACAGTCTCCGCCAGGTGTTCCACCCTAAAGGTTCAAGCTTGTACACGAAGTTAATAAGCAGGACAATCAGCTCCGTAAGACGGTTTGTATCAAAATTCTGATAACCATTAAGCTGAAGTTCGGTCCTCAGTTTTTCAATTAACTCATCGGAGCAAGGTTCTCTGGTGTGTGATCCTAATCCTATTTCGTTCAACTTTTTAGCAATAGATGCTTTCTGGTCAGCGGGGAGTGTAGGGATAATTTCCATGAGGTTATGAAAAAGAAAATTGGCATCCTTAAGTTTGTTTTCATCAATTACAGCAGTCTTTTCGTCCCTGTGTTCCTTTTCTTCTATGATTGATTGAGTTACAAAAGATCCGGTGGGAAATCTTTCCAATAATTTTTGGAGGAATTCTCTCCTTTCCTCAGGTAAAATCATCTTCAGAGCCCGTTCAATTTCTTCACAAAGGTAATCGGCTCGGGCCTGACTGCCCTTATCAGCAAAATCCACCAGAATTAAGTGAAGTCTATTTGCCGTCTCGAGAACATATTTTTCCAAATTCTTTTTATTGTTCGCAGGCACGCTTTTCAGTTCTCCTTGAACAAAAAGAAAACATTAAAATATAAGTGTTATTATTTCCCACTTTTTTACTTTGTCAATATTAATTAAACGTAGTTGGTATAAACATTTATTCAGAAACATATTATGCAACAAAAGTTCCCAAAACGAGGTCGTCGGCATCCTCTTCATACGTCCTGCTACCAAGCCATGTTGTCCATCCAAGTTGGTTTATTTTCCCTAAACATATACTTGGAATCTCTGATGCTCTTAATATCAACTGAAGCTCCCAAGTGAACTCATCTCCAACATAATTTTTTACCCATGCATATAAACGGCTAATACTGCTACCCCCAGGCAGCATACGCTGGTATTCAGAGAAATTCATCGGCCCCATTTTAATTCTGAACTTTTGCTGACATTCCCAAAAACGAGAGCCTATAATAAGTGTACTGCCTAACCTTCCGTTCTCGAGAGACTCTCCGAGATGGCAATAATGCTCTGGTGGAAGGTCGATCCACTGGCCAACAAACTGTTCTATATCCACCTCTATCTTAAAATAGTCCTGCAAAATCTCTCTTAAGCCCTCGGCATTCTTGGTCTCGCAAACAAGACGCCCGGAATAGTGAAGTTTCCCGACGTCAGGGACAGCATCTCTGTTACGAAATGAATCTTCTCCTATTCCAAATAGACTTCCTATGTAAACTGCGAACGGGTCCTTTTCTGTGCGATCATGGCTCACACTTTGCTGGTTACATGCCCATGCGCGATAGAAAAGAGATATCATTCGATGATTAAAAACATTAAGGAAGCTTGCAAGTGTTTTGTCTTTATGGTTTTGTAATCGGTCATGGACATATTCAGTTATAGGCAGGGGCAGAGGCCCGTTGGTACCGAGAAGTCCGAAAAAATTAACAACCATCCGGCCGGGATATTCGTCTGTAGCTTCGGAATAGGCTTCGATGGTTGAAGGTGTAAACGCTAAAGACACATTTTGGCAGAATCTGACGGGATCAAACTGAGGTCGCTGTGAATGTCCGATTCGCGGCAGGTCCGGGTTGGCGCATTCGAGCCGTCGCACCGCTTGGAAAAAGTCGAAACTATAGGGTTTGTCCCGTAATGCCTGCGTTACAGAATTGGACGCAAGCCGTCTCTCATTTTCCATCGCATAATCTCTCCACGTTCAACTGTGTTCACTACGGTTTCGGTAAAAGAATTAATCGAAACATATTTGGCGAAAAATTGTTCAAGAACAGCACCAAGCAGGAACACCCCACTCCCCTCGAACGCCGCTTCTTCGAGAGTTACTCTTACCTCCAACCCGCGTGCAAACGCCATTGATCCCGATGTTGTGATTCTACGAGTGATTGGCTTGCAACCTATCGATTTGATGCCATCAATTTGCTTGTGAGTTTGCAGATCACCGGTGTCACTATATAGTCGCAAAAGGTCGCGGAGTGCTGACGCACCTTCACGCTCATCAGTATCGGTAAGCGAAAGATAGTTTAGTGACAGGTGATTAATAATGCGCCACGCAATTTCCCCCTCGGCGTGAGATGGCTTGGGCATGGTTGGGGCCCCAAGGCAGCGAATTGATGTGCAAGGCGCTGTCTTGTCCATAGTAAAGTCGGAGCTTCCCAGTCCGATTGGCATATGGAGGGGCAGATCACGGTTTGTACACAGGGCCTCCATGCCTAACTGTTTTAGATCGGTACTATACGGTGCGGCGGTTGAATCAACAAGAGATATGTACACTTCACTGCCAGTATAGCTTCTCGACCTTCGGCCTTGCAACCTTGCGTCCTGTGACTGTGGCCTTGGAACTCGGTTCGTAACATAATAGCCGCCTGTACTGCTGTCTCCCAGGTCTTTAGCCAAATAAAAAGGGAGAAACTCCTGTAGCTGGTCTGACATGGCACCATAACCCATTACCTTGGAAAGTTTGTAAACCTCGAAGTCCCGTGCTCTGGTTCGGTCCGGAACAACATGAAACTCAAAGACTTTGTCTGATACGAGTATGCGGTCCAGTCGTTTTTCAAACAGATTTATTGCCGGCGAACAAAATAACCCAAAATTATCAGCATTGACTGCGCCCTCAAGTTCAATATTCGATTCTCGAAACAAGATGATGAGGTCCAATTGATTTTGATCACAGCTTTGGATTGCAGCACTCAAATCTGTAAGTTCAATGAACATAAATCGTTGAGGAAATGCAAAGTACTCATGCAAAAGACGATATCCCTGAAAAGACCGCGCATCGTAAGGTAATAGTTTTTGTTTATTTTCGAAACCCACACGCCGAATACAAGAAGCATCAATGACCTTGTGCCACTTTATGGGCTTAGTTGTTGGTTGGGCCACAACTGCCACGGCATCTGCAAAAAACTGTTCGTACAAATGCATTGGGATCTCGCCGGCTCCCATAAGATACAAAACCAAAGAATCCAGTTTCAACTCGCTAAGGTTAAGTCCTGCAGTGGATTGGATCCGGATTTTAATTCCAGCCTTGACATTGGATAAATTAGGTACTTCGAGCGAGGCCAGCTCACGTGTATAGTAATTTGCTTCTTTCACCTGAATAGGCCAGAGGGTCACGTCGTGTGCAGTACGGTATTCGCATCTGGTTTGGTCTGTTTTGCCCAAAGTGCTGTAAAGCGAAGAGCCACGGGGCATGAAAAAGCCATCAGCTAATCCACTCTCATCCAGGTCTGGCTTGAACTGGACAATACACATAGATGGTGTGGGTGCCAAATAGTGGGGGTAGATGGTTTCGAGCAAAGATTGTGTAAACCTCGGAAACTCTGCATTAAGTTTGAGCTGCACTCGCGCAGCGAGAAAAGCAAACCCCTCAAGCAATCGTTCAACAAAAGGGTCCTGGCACGGTTGAAACTCATCCAGTCCACCAAGGCGGCCTGCTATTTTCGGGAACTCCTTTGCAAACTCCGCCCCCATCGCACGAAGATGCGCAAGTTCGCGATTGTACAAATCCAGCAGACGTCTATCCACTTGGTTCACCCTTTAATTTGTGGTGACCGGTTTCCAAATCGACTTCTGTCTTAACAAAAAGATGGTCCGGCAACGGTTGTGCCCACATCTCGCCCTCTATTTCGAACGAGATGGTACGGATGTGTCCCGAATCCAGTGGAGTGACAATACGAACAGACAGTTGTTTACGCGAAATTCGCGGCTCAAAACATAGAACGGCTTGCTTCACTTGTGATTCAAACTCAGCCGGACTGATTGCTGAGATAGTTGCACCGCATACATCGGGTATACCGTAGTTTAGCACAGATCGTGCTGCTTCGCTAAACTCATATATATTGTCGTGTAATGGGTGTCTCTTCGTATTTAATATCATCTCCAAGTCGCGAAGTACTGCCCTTTTGTATCTTCGTAGTGATACTACGCGTTGGTCGCGGCTTTCCTTACTCACCTCCGGCTCATCGTCGGTGAGGCGATCAAGCAGGCATGGTTGCAGACGATCCATTGGTGTAAGTTCAGCCATTATTCGTCTCACCACCTTGTTGGTCTGTTTCTGGGTGGTCCAAATCTATTTGTCGTATCTGGAGCAGCGGGAATTCATCTTTGTCGGTGGCAAACATGCGCTGTCCCAAGCCAAGGTACAGATCGCCTGGTTGTTCAGCCCACTCGGTCTTGCGGGCCAGTAGTATAGCACTATCTTCGCTGGCTTCCGAGTCTGGGTACCGTGTTGGTATCAGGCCGGTCGTTTCACCACCATTGACCCATGTGAAGTGGGCGGGAAGCCAGACTACGTCACGCAGGTCGGCTGGGGGTTCAATTTGGGTTCGCTTTATTGCTGTGAAGGGCACCCAGTAGTATTTGCCGTCAAAAATGGCCTCGAGTATTGGGCCAAGCCTGGAATCAGCGTCACAAATCCATTCGAATGGTTGACCATCAATAGAACCCGCAATAGCAGGTGCCGCGTCAAATGCACGCTCTCGCAGTTTCTGTGACGCCTGGTATTTTCCTTCCGCAATCATTTGGTTGGCTTGTACCAACCAGCTAATCCACTCAGCCGGTTCGCCGAAAACAAGCGGTGAGCGTTTGCCGTTGAATATCTCAGCCCGCAATGCCTCGCAATTGAGCGCTGCTCGGCATACCTGGGCCATGAGCAAATTCATGGGGTCAAGTTCCGCCGCCACGTTTAGCTGAGTCAGGGCTCGTTCCCAATCTCCAAGAACAGACAACATCTGGAAAAGGAAAACTCGGAGCTTGGCATTGGCAGGGTCAGAGCGTATCTGATCCTCCAGAACAGCAAGCGCCTCAGTAAGCTGGCCGGCTTGCAGTAATTCTTCTGCTTGCATGTCAGTACCCTCGGTAGCTGTACAGAATATATCCCCACCGGCGATGTCTTGGAGGACAGGCCGGTAAACGGTCGTCAGACTTCAATGAACCAGTATCAGCCGCCCTTGTTGAGCTCCAAGTCCCAATTGGTCTTAACGTCGCCCTTCGGCTTGCCGGTCTTATGGTCCGTTTCAGTATAGACCCATTCGATTTTGCCGTAGTTGAAAGTAACTTCTTCAAGAGGTAAAGCTTCACCACCCTGAGATGAGCCCCCTGGGCGGACCGACGAGACAATCGAATCTGTTAATATGTATTCCATGTATTTCTGCTTATCGCCAGTGGCACGGCAGAGCTCGATATTAATTAATTTTATGTGGGTGCCGTTGCAGCAGTAAAGATTTAGCTTGGGCGAGGCTTTGTCGAGCGTCTTCACAACAGAGAAGTCCTGGTGGTCGCATCGCTCGGCGCTGCGGCCGCCGCCGCTGCTGACCGACCCTGATGACATTTGTGAAACACCATGACTATACGATAGCAGCTCAATCCATTCCGTGTGTTTGTCGTCGGTGCTCTCACCCGGCACGCCATCAATCTTCAAAAAACAATCAAAAGCCATCTTGTCAACTCCTTATAAAACAAAGTAATCCTATTAGTTTCAATTCTTAACTTAGCTACCTAAAACATCTTAGGAGCTTCACATTTAAATTACATTAACCCATTAACCTCCACCTTTAGCTGAAGGCAGCTTGGATACCAATCGCAGCGAAACAGACAATCCCTCGAGCTGGTAGTGCGGCCTCAGATAGAATTTGGCGGAGTAATAGCCCGGGTCTCCTTCCACTTCGTCAACCACAACTTCCGCCGCTGCCAGAGGATACTGTGCCTTGACTTCTTCGGAGGCGTGAGGGTCACTGGTGACGTACTGCGTGATCCACTTGTTAAGCCAGGTTGCCATGTCCTCGCGCTCTTTAAAAGACCCGATTTTGTCCCGTACAATGCACTTGAGGTAATGCGCGAATCGGCAAGTTGCGAACAGATACGGCAATCTTGCTGCCAAATTTGCATTTGCCGTTGCGTCAGGATCATCATATTCGGCCGGCTTTTGCAGCGACTGGGCCCCGATAAATGCTGCATAATCTTCGTTTTTCCAGTGTGATAACGGCATCAGGCCGTTCTTCGCTAATTCCGCTTCCCGTCTGTCTGTGATACCAATCTCCGTTGGGCATTTCATATCAACCCCACCATCATCGGTGGGGAAAGTATGGCAGGGAAGCCCTTCGACTATTCCGCCGCTCTCGACTCCGCGGATACTTGCACACCACCCAAACTGCTTAAAAGACCGGTTAATATTCACACCCATTGCGTAGGCTGCGTTTGTCCAGAGATATTTTGAGTGCTCGCCTCCAGCGGTCTCCTCTTCAAAATCAAAGTCTTCGAGAGGATTCGTTTTGGCACCGTAAGGTATCCTGCCGAGAAATCGCGGCATTGTTAAGCCGATGTACCTTGAATCTTCAGACTCACGCAGGGACCGCCATGGGGCATAGTCGGCCGTTTGGAAAATTTTCGTCAGATCGCGAGGGTTGCTGAGCTCCTGCCAGGAATCCATGTTCATCAAGGTGGGGGCGGCCGCGCTTAAAAACGGGGCGTGGGCCGCAGCGGCAATCTGGGCCATCCCGTTAAGAATTTCAACGTCCGGAGGGCTGTGATCAAAATAATAGTCACCGATGAGACAGCCGTACGGTTCGCCGCCTGGTGAACCGAACTCTTCTTCGTATAGCTTTTTGAAAAGCGGGCTTTGGTCCCACGCTGTACCTTTATACTTCTTGATAGTCTTTGCCAAATCTTTCTTGGGGAGGTTCAGCACACGTATCTTCAGCGTTTCATCCGTTTCTGTGTTATTTACGAGATGATGCATACCTCGCCAGGTGCCCTCGAGTGCTTGAAAGTCCTCGTGATGCATGATTAAATTAATCTGCTCAGACAGCTTCATGTCTATCTCGGCAATAATCGCTTCGATTGAGCTGACCGCATCTTCGGAAATGAGCGCTGTTTCTGCCAAAGCTTGTTCAGCTAATGTTTGCACTGCCGAAGTGATAGCCTCTCTTGCATGGTCGGATTTCGGCTTAAACTCTTTCTTAAGGAGTGCTTCGAACTCACTTGGTTCTATTGCCACAGCCTCAGCGGCCTGTGCTTCTTCTTTTTCTTTCTCTTTAGCCATCGGACGATTCCTCCTTAGAAGTTTCGGTAGGTTCATCTTCCTGTTTTGGCGCAGAAGTCAGGGCATTTAGCAAAGCCTTGTCTTTAAGGACCTTCGCCATCAGCTCTTCGGCGCCACTTTTACCATCCATGTACGACAAGAGGTTTGACAATTCCGTCCGGGCTTTCAACAGCTTGTTTAAAGCGTCAACCTTACGCGCCACAGCCGCTGGGGAGAAATCATCCATACTCTCGAAGCTGATATCGACGCTCAGATTGCCTTCACCCGTCAGTGTGTTAGGTACTTGAAAAGCAACTCGGGGTTTCGTTGCTTTAAGCCGTTCGTCAAAATTATCTACATCAATCTCAAGGAACTTACGCTCTGCAACGCCGGGCAAACTCTCTTCAGGCTTACCAGATAAATCAGCCATCACACCCATCACGAAAGGTAAGTTGATTTTTTTCTCTGCACCATACAGCTCCAAATCATACTCTATCTGCACACGGGGGGCTCGGTTACGAGCTATGAATTTTTGACTACTTTTCTTTTTTGCCATGCTTGCTCCTTTCTCAACAAGAAATACTTAGCGCCGAAACTATCGGCAATCTTAGACCTGCAGAATAGCATAATATTGGTTACTAACTCGACTGATCAGTACCAGAATCACTGCTGCTAACTCCACCAATCATTTCAACTTGGTTCATGCCATCTGGACAAAAATCCTTAACGACTTCCAAAAAGCTTTTCGAGACTAATCTTTGCGCTCTGCGCAGAAGTAAGGGGACCGGACTGGATGGTTCATGGCGGTCGAAATACTGGCAGACTTTATCGAGAGCCAAAAGGGCTTCTTGGGCGGATTGGATGTCACCCGAAAGTGATATTGCGCCTTTCTTTTGTTCGGTACCGGGTACTGCGGCGCCCTCCTCGACAGGTTCTCCGTGTCCCCGCTTTGCCAGATATTCCTGAACACGTTTTTGGATATTTCCAAGAACGCCTCGAAAACCACTAACGTCCGGAGTCTGGCCTTCTGAAGCGCGTTCAGAGAACACACTCATTATGGCCGCTATGTGTTCAATAGCTTCTTGGGTGGCTTGGGATGTTGCCAGGAGTTCATCCGTTGCGGTATCCTGAAATGCCGCATCAATTACTGCCGTATCGGGAGCTTTTGCTTTCTGGTCATCTGAAACCGTAATCTCTCCTCTTGCAATCTGGATGTCTCTAAGGCCAAACCTTCCCATCTGAACTGAATTACACAAAGGCACTTCTGACAGCCGTTGCTTGAATTTCATAGGGTCCTGTGCACTGACCGAAGTTGGGGACAACGATTGTAAAATATTGATTCGTTCAAGAGGGTCGTTATTATCCTCGGGGTCAAGTTGAGGGTAAAGATGGTCCCAAAAACGTTCCAGCAATCCGCGGAGCAGAGCCAAGCCATCACGCAGACCGTGGATCCCCTCCAGCTTTAGAAGGGAGATGGTAAGGTACATTACAACCCTAAGGTCTTTCGAGCGCTTTAGCAGCTCGGAACTTTTTTCGCGAACCTCCCGCCAGTTCGGCTCTTCCGCCGCTTCCTCCACACCCTCTACTACCCCGCCGCCAGCCTTGGTTCGCAGCATGTCTTCGAGAGCCAGGAAAGAGGCGTCGTAGGAAAGGTCCTCGCCGCAAGGGGACTCGGCACTCACTTCAGAAAGAAAACTTTCGATATCAATCGCCATTGTAAATCCCACCAAATCAATAGATTAAAATGACCCGCTTTTGGTCTAAAGTAATATTGCAGCCGTATTTTCAGCAAAAGACCATAAAGCTAAGAACATTCTAAAATATCACAAACAAAATCGACTGTAAAGCTCAAACTCGACGAGCCTCTTTACCTTTCACTCAGAAAGCTTCGAATACTGTCTAACTAATCGGTGCTTATTTTCAGACTACTCACAGGAGGACTTAGAGCTTCCAGAGTAGAGCACATCAATCCAAGGTTCTGGAAAGTTTCTCTATAATAAATGAGAGATTTTACTATGGTTGAGATAGTGTGTCAAACTTTTTTCCTTTTTTCCAAAAAAATATATAACTTTTTGTTAAATTGTACTTTATGTTCTCGTTAGAGAGATGTAGTTTAGTTGTAATACCTCTGTTGTAATTCGCCGCAGGTTATCCGGGTTTTACTGATAAAACAGTTCTTTCATCGAGGCAATAAAAGAGCATTTTGTCATATCTTGTAATCGGATAGGGGCGAATGCGCTTTTCAGCTCTTCCAGGCGAGCCGCTCTAAAAAAGGGGGGGTAAAAAGATAATTTAGGAAAATACCTCTTGACTTTTCCGTGCACCTGACAAAAATGTTACTTATATTGGTAAATTACTAAATCATGAGAGAAAAGTCGGGCCAATAAGATTGTGGCAACAATCGTAAAAAATAGTCTTACAGCAACAGGATGAACTAACAATGTGCTGGATTCATAAGGTTTACTTGTCAGAGAGCATCTGGCCAATTGAGATATAAGGACGTTTAGGATGTTAAGAGCAGAGATATACTGAATGTGTGTATCCTGTATATCTTTCAACCGACAAAAATAAATGACTATCCACAAATATTAAAGAAGGAATTTTATGTCAGATGGAGAAAAGCATAAATTTATAGTAAATAACATGCCGATCGCGCAACGCCAGTATGGTGCTGAGGGCTTTGAGCTCGATGACAAGACGGCTCATCGCATTAGCGAGACACGCGGCGGCGGGCAGCCCTTGGATGGTGCACTGCAAGAGCAGATGGGTGCCAGTTTAGGCCGGGATTTTAACGAGGTAAGGATTCACACCGGCGCCGTAGCGGATGATCTCAACCGCCGGCTCAGTGCCAGAGCCTTTACTATCGGTTCGGACATCTTTTTCACACGAGGCGCCTATGACCCGGACTCCATTAGCGGCCGGGAGTTGATCGCCCACGAATTGATACATGTGGTGCAGCAGCGCAACGGCGGGGTGAGCGGGGATGCCAGAGGCATGACCGTCCGACCGGCGGGCGACGAATTTGAGCAGGAGGCCGACAACCTGTCCCAAATCGTAGCTGGTACGCGGGAGGTTCTGACCGAGCCGCGCGTCCAGCGAAGGCTCCCTGAAGTAGCCGTAGTACAGAGGGCTTTGAGAGATCGAACGGTAAACATCGACAATTTTCCTGATTTCGGTCCTATAAACAACAAGACGTGTCTTGGGGTCGTAATTTACTGGCTGTGCCTTGAAGCATTAGAGGGGACCGCGCCCACTGCAGAGCAGTGGTTGACCGCGTGCGATAACAATCCCCAGAGCTTTATGGATAACTTGGCAAATGAGGGCACCAAACGCTCGCGCCGAAGTTTTGGCCGTGCCATAATTGTGGCAGCCGGGTCGGTGTTATTCTTCACAAACGCAGGACGAGTGGCGCATGCGTGTGTGATGGGCAACAGCGCGACGGGAGCCTTGGGCCTTCAAGGCGTCAACCAGGGAGGGGGGTGGTGGACGGGGGGGCACGCGGGAGCGTGCCCGATGTATAGTTTATGCTCCCATAACCCATCAGAGATAAACTGGTCAGGCTTGTTTCATTCTGATGTCAGAGTAGGGAAGGTCGATCACTCTGTCTACACGGTGTCTGGAGTGACAGCTGTAAATACCGTAAAAAGTAATTTGGGGATACCTTAAGATACTTGCATACCAGCAGTCTCAGGAACCAATTCGGGAGGCAAGCGCTGCCAAACGGTTTTTGATACCTTATTCTTACCTGGAAGTCTCGCTGTTGCTCAGCAGATTTGACGTTGCACGTATTATGGTAAATATAGTTGAAAATAAATCGTGAGGGAAGCTATGGCGCAAACACACGGCGCAACACTATTTCATCTGGACCGGCCGCTGGACGGCAAGAAGTTCAAAAAGGTCCTAACTGATGCCGGGTATTCGCAGACGGCACTGGCCGAGACGCTGGGCATATCGTGTGCGCATGAACGGCAGGATGTAGAGGTTGTTTATCGCCGCGTTAAGACAGACAACCCATATAATATCCTGGTCCGATTGTTTTGGCTTGGACGGGCGGTGCCTGAATCTTCTCTTAACAAGGAGTTGACGAGTCTTGACGTTAAGGAGCTGGTAGGGATCGGCCTGCTTAATCGTCAAGATGGGATGGTTCGGTCTGCTGCTAGATTGACACCATACCATGACCTGTTGCTGGTGAGCGATTTCTCGCCGGAAATCCATCGTGAATTGTCGGCCGACCATGTCCTTGGCGTGGGCGCTGCTTCTTTGACTCTTGCCAGCTTGACGGTTCGCCGAAGGGTAAAGACGGCCCTCGACATTGGCACGGGCGCAGGCATACAGGCCTTTCTGGCCGCCTGCCATGCTGACCAGGTCATCGGGACGGATACTAATCCACGGGCGTTGAACTTCGCCAGGTTCAATGCCAAGCTAAACGGAATAGATAGCATCGAATGGCGTGAGGGGAGCTTTTACGAAACGGTTGCAGAGCAGCAATTCGACCTGATCGTATCGAATCCCCCCTACGTTATTTCTCCGGAGTCCCGGTTTGTTTTTCGTGACGCGAATCTGCCGGGCGATGCCGTCTCAGAACAGGTTGTGCGGGGGGCCGGGGCCAGGCTGTCTGAAGGTGGTTTTGCCTGTATATTGTTCAATTGGCATCATCAAGACGAAACGGACTGGGATTCTCGACCGAAAAGCTGGATGTCGAATACGGGCTGTGACGGCTGGCTGATATGTTTCAAGTCCACAGAACCTTTAACCTACGCTGCGGACTGGCTGCGCACCAGTGTAGGGCAGAGTTCGCCGGACTACGGACGGTATCTGGATGAATGGATGGCATATTATAAAAAGATGCAGATCGGGCGGATTAGTGCCGGTGGAATAGTTATGCGAAGACGAAGCCGGCAGGCCAACTGGTTCCGAGCCCATGCGATCGATAAAGGTCGCTGTACTGGCTCTTGCGGAGACCAGATTGAACGTATATTTGCTGCCGAGGATCTACTTCAGACCCTCAATGACGACCGGCAGTTGCTGGAGCAACGTTTTCTGTTTGATGAACACCACCGCCTGGAGCATCAGTTAGCAGTTCGGGACGGCTGTTGGACTGTCAATAGTGAGCACCTTTATGCCTCCGAGGGGATTCCATTTGCCGGGAATATGGACATGTATATTGCGAATTTGCTGGCTGGCTGTGACGGCCAGCGAACCTTGCACGAGCTTATCGAGGCAGTGGCCGACCGAATGCAGACTGACCCGGAAAAGGTAATTCCTGCCTGTTTAGCCACTGTTCGCAAGCTTATGCAGGCCGGATTTCTAAGTTCAGCTATTGAGCCTGAGACGGCGAATCCATAAGAAAAAGTGTACAGACGGACACCCCTTGACTACAAAGCAAGTTCAGTTTACTCATACGGGTGTCTTATTCGGAATTCCCTGTGTCATCTAAATTGCCACCTCAGATGCTGAACTTCAATAGCAGCAAGACGTTGAGAAGGAAATTCATGGTATATCCAGTGTAATGCCCGGCCGAATTACGTCTGGATTTTTGCCGATGAGACCTAAGTTGGATAAGTAGATTACGTCCCAATACCCAGGACTACCGTAGTATTTTTCTGATATCTTAGAAAGTGTATCACCAGCTATAACAGTGTACTTACCAGGGGGCAGGAGGCGGTTGACGCCTTTGAGCGGGTCTTCATCGGAGCCGCCCACAAACTGATGAAGTGCCATTTTACTTAGCAAATTCCTGAAGTTTTCTTTTATGGGAGCGCGACGAAATTCCTTTTCGGTTTGGTTCTTTATTATCGTAGTGGCTTTGACTGCCGCTTTCATTGCCTCATCTGCTAATCTCTCTTCCTTCTCACTCCCTAACGACTGAGAAGCTGCCCAGTCACCAAGCATGACACGTAGATTCTTTTCGGATGGATTTTCATTGAGCTGAGCAATCGAGTTCTCGAGCATCTTATCTGCTGCCTCGCTCGCCGCTTTGAGAAGTGATTGCGCCAGTGGGTCGTCCTCATTTTTCAACATCTTCTTCTCCGCTTCGAGAAGTGCCTTCTTTATACCTTTCTTTGTTGGCTCGACCACGATAGAAGACTGTTGCGTTTGTGACTCGGGCTCCGGAGGCGATTCTGGAGTTAAGCCGACCGGGCCTCGTGGTGACCCTTCCGGAGCACCGCGTGGCGAGAGTGACGGTCGTTTCGGGCCCTCAGAGAGCTGTTGTTTTCTGAGAGCTGCTAACAGCCTCTCGTATTCGAGCTTGGCAATCATATAATTCTTGAAGGCGTTGAGGTAATCCTGGATAAGCATTTTTTGTGAAAGCTCGTTAATAAACTTTATGTCCGGAGCTCCTTTGTGCATTGGTTTGTATGAGTCCGCAGGTGTAACCTCCTCCCTGGAGTTTTGTAGCCTGGCACGTGCCTCTTCAAGCAGGGCTTTTGCAAGGCCATATCTCATCTCGGCCAGTTGAACACGTACTTTCAGGGACGCGTTATGCCAATTTTCTCGATAGTATGTACCCATGGCATTTTGCCAATGCTTAAGTCAAGATTTCCTAAGTAACCGTTCGCGCACACTATTCGTGGGAGACGTTAGCGCCATTATAGCGGTAATGGATGAACCGTGCAAGCAAGATTTTCGAGGCCGGACTCACGTAGCTCAACCAGATTTTCTGGGAGGCCCACGCTGCCCGTTTTTCACCATTGAAGAAATTCTGATTACACGCCGATTTGGATAGCTCCCTTATCATATTGCAAAATCGACCTAACCCACATTTTCTTAAAATGTGGCAGAATTTTTCAGCAAAATAGATTATTATTACACAATATCTTATTTTTCAGGGACAACTAAGATAAAAATTGGTTGACATAGCGGAGCATTTTAGCTAAACAACCTGTTTAAACGTAGTAAAAGTAAACATTGTAGCAACATGATGAAAGAAGTTCCAATGTGGGGCATAACTTTATTAACGTACGCCAAGACGGCGAGAGGGAACGGCAATGGCTGAAATAAATCGCACATCTCTATTTAGTAAGCTCAACAGTTTGGGCTATAAGTCTATCGAAAGCGCTACAGTTTTCTGTAAGCTGCGAGGTAACCCATATGTGGAATTAGTACATTGGCTGTACCAGATTCTGAAGCTGCCCGACTCGGACCTGCACCATATCATAAAGCAATTTGAAATAGACCCATCCAGGCTTGCCAAGGACATGATGGAGGAGCTGGATCGACTGCCGCGAGGGTCCACATCGATATCAGACCTGTCTTCTCATCTTGAGGAATCTGTAGAGCGGGGATGGGTTTACGGAAGTCTGTTATTTGGGGAATTGCAGGTTCGCACCGGCCATTTGATAGTTGGCATCCTTAAGACCAGCGGTCTGAAGAATGTCCTTCTGCGGATCTCAAACGAATTCAGCAAGATCAAGCTCGAGCAATTAACCGATGACTTCGCGAAAATTGTAGGCGGTTCACCGGAAGAAACGCTCACAGCAACTGATGGTTCCTCGCTCCGAGCTGAGGCCGAAGCCGCTCGTGGTCCCGGAGAGATGGCACCGGCTGCGATGGGCAAACAGGAGGCACTGTCAAAGTTTTCGGTGGACCTTACCGATAAGGCTCGGAGCGGGGATATGGACCCTATTGTAGGACGCGACGACGAAATCAGACAAATAGTTGATATTCTGATGCGCCGCCGTCAAAACAACCCGATTCTGACAGGTGAAGCGGGAGTTGGCAAGACGGCAGTTGTTGAAGGTTTTGCCCAGCGTATCGCTGCCGGTGATGTGCCCCCATCGATTAAGGATGTGTCGCTGCGTGTACTGGACGTAGGATTGCTCCAGGCCGGTGCCAGTATGAAAGGTGAATTCGAGAATCGCCTGCGTCAGGTTATAGAAGAGGTTCAAAGCTCACCTAAACCGATTATTCTGTTCATCGACGAAGCACATACTCTCATTGGAGCCGGTGGCTCGGCAGGTACAGGTGATGCCGCAAATTTGCTCAAGCCGGCGTTGGCTCGCGGTACGTTACGAACTATCGCGGCCACTACGTGGTCGGAGTATAAAAAATATATTGAGAAGGACCCCGCACTTACCCGTAGATTCCAGGTAGTCAAGGTTGATGAACCCGAAGAAGAAAAGGCGGTAATGATGATGCGGGCAGTGGCTTCGAAACTTGAGAACCACCACCGCGTTCAGGTATTAGACGAAGCCCTGGATGCAGCAGTTCGTCTTTCGCACAGGTATATTCCTGAACGGCAACTGCCCGACAAGGCCGTGAGTCTGACCGATACTGCATGTGCAAGAGTCGCCATAAGCCAGCATGCAGTGCCACCGGAATTGGAGGATTGCCGTCGGCGAATCCAGGCACTGGAGACGGAAATGGGAATCATCGGCAGGGAAGCTGCAACCGGGGTAGACCACACAATACGCGAATCTGAAATCACCGAGAAACTTGAAGCCGAACGTGAAAGATTGGCCAAACTGGAAGAACGATGGACAAAAGAAAAAGAGCTGGTCGATGCTGTTTTAGGCATTCGGGCCAAATTGCGCAAATTGGGGGAGGGCACTATCGAACAAGCGAAGACCGTGGAAAAAGAAACTGAAGAAACCGTCGAGAAACCTGAGGCTGCGCCTCAGGCCGATACGGGCGAGCCTGCCGAGGCAGCGCCCGAAAAATCAGAAGAGCCGGATAAAGAAGACAGAGAAGAGTTGCTCAAAGAGCTCAAATCACTACAGGAACAGCTAAACGAGCTACAAGGTGAGAGGCCTCTGATTCTTCCGTGTGTGAATGCACAAGCCGTCGGTGCGGTAGTTGCTGATTGGACGGGGATTCCGGTCGGTGGAATGGTAAAGAATGAAATCGAATCGGTTCTGAATTTATCGGATACGCTCAAGCAACGCGTTATTGGCCAGGACCATGCACTGGAAGCAATTGCCAAGCGCATAAGGACGTCCCGCGCCGGCATAGAAAACCCGAACAAGCCGATCGGAGTAATGTTCCTGGTGGGGCCCAGCGGCGTGGGCAAGACCGAATCGGCACTTGCTTTGGCTGAAGCTTTGTATGGCGGCGAAAGTAACTTAATCACTATCAATATGAGTGAGTTCCAGGAAGCCCACACGGTTTCAACGCTTAAAGGCTCGCCTCCCGGATATGTCGGCTATGGCGAAGGGGGTATTCTGACAGAGGCCGTGCGACGGCGCCCCTATAGCATTGTTTTGCTCGATGAAGTTGAGAAAGCTCATCGCGATGTGCACGAGATATTTTTCCAGGTATTCGACAAAGGCCAGATGGAAGACGCTGAAGGCCGCCTGATTGATTTCAAGAATACAATTATTCTCCTGACGAGCAATGTCGGCACCGACCTGATTATGGATATGTGTAAAGATCCGAAGCTAATGCCCGATGTCGAAGGGATATGCAAAGCTCTTCGTAAACCTTTGCTGAAGGTCTTTCCGGCAGCTCTTCTTGGGCGTCTTGTTGTCGTGCCGTATTATCCCATCAGTGACGAAACACTGAAGCTTATAACTCGTCTGCAGTTGGGCCGAATTGGACGACGTACACAACAAAACCACAACATACCATTCAGTTATGACGATGAAGTTGTGGAACTTATCGCCAGCCGGTGCACGGACGTTGAAAGTGGGGCTCGGATGGTCGATTCCATCCTGACCAATACCTTGCTTCCGGAAATAGGCCAGGAACTGCTGACCCGGCTCATGGAAGGCAAAACCGCAAAACGGGTCCATGTCGGCGTCAAAAACAGTGAGTTTACTTATTCGTTCGACTGAGGTAGTACCAAATGGTTTTGTATAAGAGAGGGCATTTGGACCCATATAGGAAGAATTGATGTCACTGAAAATATACGGCCTTATGGTGTCCGATATCAAACCGGCTCTGTATGGTGGTAACCCTACAATTGATAAGACTCATGTGGAGTGGATAGGCTTCCTGTGGATTGCTAACGCCGAAAGCTATTATTCCTGCAGACAGGTGGTGCTTGGTGTAAAATGAATTCTGTTTAAGGCGGTTACTAATGGCAAGGTCTCAAGAATACAGAGAGTTGGAGATAGCGACTCCGTTGGGAGAGGACGTGCTTTTACTAAAGAGCATGTCCGGTACTGAGCAGCTCGGTCGGCCGTTCAGGTTCGAGTTAGAATTGCTCAGCGAAGACCACCAGATTAAATATGCTGACATTGTGGGGCAGAACGTAACAATTCGGCTAAATCTGTCGGAAGATAAAAATCGCTATTTCAACGGTTTTGTGAGCGGATTCACGCAAACACTACCTGTAGGTGATATGGCCAGCTACCGGGCAAGAGTGGTGCCTTGGTTGTGGTTTCTGACACGAACTGCGGATTGTCGCATCTTTCAAGAAAAGACAATTCCTGATATTATTGAAGATGTCTTTCGCGGTCATGGGTTCACGGATTTTGAGCGTTCCCTTAGTGGAAACTATCGTACATGGACGTATTGCGTGCAATATCGTGAAACAGATTTTAATTTTGTCAGCCGACTCATGGAGCAGGAGGGGATATACTACTTCTTCAAGCACGAGAACGGCAAACATTCGTTAGTCCTGGCCGATTCAGCAAGCGCCCATGAGCCTTATCCTGAGTTAGAGGAACTCGAATACTATCCTGCCGACAAGGGAACAAAAACCGAAGAGTGTATTTCGGACTGGCACGTGGGGACCTACCTCCAGCCCGGTTCGTATGCTCTGAAAGATTTTGATTATGAGAATACTAA
>JABAOC010003364.1_pt1 | contig 18423 bp, 16 predicted proteins | sample 7062161 | NCBI WGS metagenome assembly JABAOC01 (sample SAMN14538625, study PRJNA623070) | marine sediment metagenome | biome: marine biome [ENVO:00000428]; feature: marine pelagic biome [ENVO:01000023]; material: deep marine sediment [ENVO:00002113] | place: India: Gulf of Khambhat ... | reverse complement strand
CTAACGAATAGTAGTTTTTACTATAATGATTTGTTTCCACATTTTCAACCATAATAAAATAAAAAACAATCCCGTCATCTTACCGTAGATATCGTTTTAAATTTCTGTCCATTTTTGTTCAACAGATTATTTTTTCTTCTTGTGGGGAAAAGCTTTTCCTTTAATCGTCTTAATGCGGAAGTAATCGGAACAAGCATAGAAGGAGTCGAGCCATCTTTCCTGCATTTAACTAACCGTAAGATATTGCCTTGCTTTTCTTTAACATACTGAATATCATCTAAAAATTTTCGCATAATAAAAATTCCTAATCCTCCCTTTTTGCCGTTTTGTACATATTGAGAAATATTAGGATCACTCGCCAGACTGGGATCAAAACTTTTGCCTTGATCGATAAGTTCGACAACTAAACGATCACTTTTTACACTGACATTCATGGTAATCGAACCAGATTGAATGTCGCTATAGCCATGTTTAATAATATTGGTACAAGCTTCATCTACAGAAATAGTTAGCGCATTTATCTCACTCTTTGAAAACCTGTACTTTGAAGCGATGCGGGCAATAAATTTTCTGAGTGCAGGTAGATAGCTAGTTTGTGCAGGAACAATTATCTGCTCATTGGAAATCACGTAACTCACTAGCGGCTTCCCTTCTTTTAAATATCTAATAAAATGTGATTAGTTGTTTCTACTCACTAAAAAATTATCCAACCAGAGGAGGAATCATCTAATATTTAAAGAGCAAGCCGCGCATTTGACCTAACTTAAATTAAAATAAAAAATATTTCCAAAAAAGTCAAGTAAATATTTTGTATGATATATTTAACTTATTGTATTAGTTAACAATTCTTAATTTTTAACGCTTTTTTTAAGAATTGGCCTGTATAGGATTGAGATATTTGTGCAATTTGTTCTGGTGTTCCAATTGCAATAATACGTCCCCCATCATCACCACCTTCTGGACCGAGATCGATAATGTAGTCCGCCGTTTTTATAACATCAAGATTATGTTCAATAACGATTACTGTATTCCCTTTTTCTACTAATCGATTCAATACATTGAGCAACATATTGATGTCTTCAAAATGCAAGCCAGTCGTTGGTTCATCGAGAATGTATATTGTCCGGCCGGTACTGATGCGAGAAAGCTCTGTTGCTAACTTAACGCGTTGCGCTTCCCCACCAGATAATGTAGTGGCTTGTTGACCAAGTTTTATGTATCCCAATCCAACATCGTCTAATGTTTTTAATTTACGTTTAATTCTGGGGATTTTTTCGAAAAACTGCAATGCCTGAGAAACTGTCATATCCAGCACCTCAGCGATGGATTTGCCACGATATTTTATTTCCAGAGTCTCCCGATTGTATCGTTTTCCTTTGCAGACTTCACAGGTGACATAAATATCTGGCAGAAAATGCATTTCGATTTTGATAATACCATCGCCCTGGCAGGCTTCACATCTGCCACCTTTTACATTGAAGCTGAACCGACCTGGCTGATAACCACGAATTTTCGCCTCTGGTAATTGGGTAAACAGGTCGCGAATGTAAGTAAAAACACCGGTGTAGGTCGCTGGATTGGATCTCGGCGTCCGTCCGATCGGAGACTGATCGATGTCGATCACTTTATCGAGGTTTTCCATGCCTAAAACTTTGTCATATTTTAGTGGCGTCTTTTTTCCTTGATAGAGTTCACGCAGCAGGATCGGATATAAGGTTTCATTGACCAATGTACTTTTTCCTGATCCAGATACACCCGTCACGCAGATGAATAGCCCGAGCGGAATTTTAACTTCAATGGATTTAAGATTATTTCCCGCAGCACCTTTAAGCTCTAAATACTTCCCATTTCCATTCCTTCTTTTTTCAGGAATAGGAATAAATTTTCGACATGATAAATACTGCCCGGTGATAGAATTTTCAGCGTTGGCAACATCGGCTGGCGAACCTGTTGCAACGACATATCCGCCGTTTTCCCCAGCGCGGGGACCCAAATCGACAATAAAATCTGCATTTTCTATCGTTTCTCTATCATGTTCGACAACAATGACAGTATTTCCCAGATTTCTTAGCTCAAGTAGCGTATCAATAAGTTTTTTATTATCTCGTTGATGGAGTCCAATCGATGGTTCATCCAGGATATAAAGAACACCCATAAGCTGTGAACCGATCTGTGTGGCTAAGCGGATTCGCTGGGCTTCACCGCCCGAAAGACTGCTCGCTGTTCGTTCTAAAGTCAGGTAATCCAATCCAACATTGATTAAAAATTTTAACCGGGCATTAATCTCTTTCAGAATTTGATGGGAAATTGTCTGTTCTTTTTCGTTTAGTTTTAATTCATTGAAAAATTTTAATGATTGTTTGATAGATAATTGAGTTCCTTCATAGATATTTTTATCAGCGATTCTCACTGCCAACGATTCATTCCGCAGTCGCGAGCCATTACAAGAGGGACAGGATTTCATATTCATGAAGCTTTCGATCCAGGTGCGAATGTATTGCGAAGTGGTTTGATGATAGCGACGTTCTAGATTGTTAATAATTCCTTCATATTGGGTGGTAAACTCCGCATGCGTACCCCGATCCTCACGCTGGTAAACCATGCGAATTTTTTCTCCCCCGGAACCGAAAAAAATAATTTTCTGATGCTCAGGCGTTAACGATTTGAATGGAACATCCAAACTGAATCCGTATTTTTTCGACACTGAGGTCAATTGCGAAAAATACCATCCCTCACGAGCCTCTCCCCATGGTTTTAAAGCACCCTGATTTAATGACAAATTTTTATCAGGCACAACCAGATCTGGATCAATTTCCATGATTGTACCCAAACCGTTGCAGGTTTGACAGGCGCCATAAGGACTATTGAAGGAAAACATTCGCGGAGTCAATTCTTCGTAGGAAATACCGCAGTCAATACAGGCAAAATGTTCACTGAAGAATATTTCGGGACCATCAAGCTGATGAATTAATACGATCCCCGCAGCCAGTTGTAAAGCCGTTTCGACAGAATCGGTTAATCGCCCCGCAATTTTCGGTTCAATAATTAACCTATCTACAACAATTTCAATGTTATGCTTTTTATATTTATCCAATTTTATTTCAGATTCGAGTTCATACATTTCACCATCGACACGAACACGCACATATCCATCGCGGCGCGCTTCCTGAAAAATTTCTCGATATTCCCCTTTCCTTCCCCGGACCACAGGCGCAAGTACCTGAATCTTTGTGCTTTCTGGTAGTGTCAAAACCTGATCCACGATTTGCTGGACAGTCTGCCGTTGAATGGGCTTACCGCAATTGTAACAATAGGGTTTGCCAATTCGAGCAAAAAGAAGTCGCAAATAGTCGTAAATCTCGGTTACCGTACCGACCGTCGAACGTGGATTTTTAGCGGCAGAGCGCTGTTCAATAGAAATAGCTGGTGACAGTCCCTCAATATATTCGACATCAGGTTTTTCCATTAGCCCCAGGAACTGCCGTGCATAAGCTGACAACGACTCCACATAACGCCTTTGTCCCTCAGCATAAATCGTATCGAATGCCAAAGATGACTTCCCTGAGCCAGATAAGCCAGTGATAACGACCAGCTTATCCCGGGGTATTTCCAGATCAATATTTTTTAAGTTATGCTCGCAAGCACCTTTAATAAATATTGACTTTCGCTCTGACATATACAACACAATCCTTAATATTTAATTGTTCTGAAAATTGTCGTATTATTAACGAAGTTGAAATTGAGTTGTTCCCTCAAAATTTGTCGATAAGCAAATTGATTTTTCAATCACCTCTTCTAAGGAATGTTCAAACTAAGCTTACGACTACGATGTCATTCTGAATCGCCTTTAGACGATGAAGAATCTCCTGCGTATCGAGAAGGGATACTTCGCTTCGCTCAGCATGATATCATTTTGGTTCCTTACTGATATAAGGATAATCATGTAATTCAAAATATAAAAATAAATATTGACATTATCAAATATTTTCTTTTAATTTATTTGTAAATATAAATCGTGAACCGGCTAAACTAGTCACAGCTTACCGAACCCGCAAAATACAAAAATTTTGGTGATAAAAAATGCGGGTGGTTTACGATTCTAAAACAGACACACTCACGATTATCTTAAAATGGTAACTATTTTATGACCAGATTAATGGCAACTACTTTCCGTCCAAATATGGTTTATATTCGATTCTCCGTGGGCGCACAACTAACCATTATGTTCATTGAATCAACCAATGGACTTTTTTATTTGTGATATTTTGGAAAGAAATTATGGTCAAAGACATATATTGGTTAAGTATATATCTTAAAGAGCCTTTAAACGATTGTCATCGCTCTTTGGGTAATCAAAATTTGGGAGTTTAAAACTTTTATTTACATACTGCCTTCCCTAAAATAAAATAATTTAATGCAAAACTTAATTTTTACATTCAATGTTGTTACACCTGTATTTTTGATAATCTCTATTGGATTCCTTTTAAAACAAAAAGGGCTAGTCTCAATAATTTTGTCAGTACTTCATCAAAAATAGTTTTTACAGTAACGCGACCCGCTCTCGTTGTGGTCAAATTATCGACTCCCGATTTTGACCTCACTTTTAATTTTAAACCAATTATTTTTATTTATATTTGTATTTTTTTCTTTTTTGCCTTGAGTTGGCTAATTTCCATCCCTTTATCCAAAAATGGAAAAGACAGGGCTTGCTTCATTCAGGGATGTTTTCGAAGTAATCTTGCGATAATCGGTTTTGCTTTAATTACGAATACATTTGGAGATCATGCGCTCAGTAAAGCAGCCATTATTCTGGCTTTTGTCATGCCACTCTATAATATATTAGCAATAATCGCGCTTACAGTGCCAGTTAAAGAAGAAAAGCAAATCGACTTATAAAAGACTATAATCGAAATCATAAGCAATTCCCTTATCTTGGCAACTTTTGTGGCCATTCCATCTTCATATTTTAAGATCATGTTACCAGAATTTTTAATTAAGACAATTGACTATTTGGCCTCACTGACTATGCCATTAGCCTTGCTCGGTATCGGTGGATCGCTGAAATTTGAGAGTATCAAAAAGGAATCAAAATTAACGCTTATTGCAACACTAATGAAGATTGTCAAGCAGTTGTTCGCTCATTTCATTGACGGCTCTGATGTGTCGATGAAAAGATTTGACCATCATAAACAGGATGAAGTTTATGCGGCGCTGTTGGAAAACACGCCCGATGAGATGGCGTCATCGCATCAGATCAAGCGATTCTTCCGAAAGTTTATCCTGGTTGGCAACTGGCTGTTTCGGAAGATATTACTGCAGTTATTTATCTGGCGGCTTCACATCGAACAACCAGACATCATTGAAACAATATATGCAACAACTCTCGCCAGAACAATTTAAATGCAATTTGAAAATCGCTCAGTTTTGGTATGAATTATTGCCTATCATTTTGCGACTCGACGGTTTTGATTCAACATGTTGAAGCTCGTTACCAGGCAAGCAAATTTTTAATCGTCTGGTGTATCACATCATCAATATCAGGACAATAAAAATAAACTTTTTTCATATAATCCAAAGCGCCAGAGAAATGCTCAAAGTTATGACTCAACTGATGAAATACCGGTGCCGCTTCGGGAAATTCTTGTCGTGTATACTCAAACACATTGCGATAAGAATGTCCACCTTCTAATAAATAAAAATCTAATATCCCAAGCCGCTTGATATATTCCCGAAAAATACCTGACATAAACAGGGTAAAATCGCCAATATGTTTTCGGACCAGCATTTCTTCATTGGCTGAAAATGGTGTATCGGCAAGCTGTCTTTCTTCAATCTCCAACAATGTTTTGGTAATGGTCTCAAATTGAAAATTGGACAATTGCTTGATCCGATAAAGATTGGTAGTGCGGGCGAAGTGAGTTAGAATGTAAGCGATGTATTCCAATACGCCACCAGGTAAAATATTTAAGTCCTTAAAAACCTGTTGCAAATTACGATAAAAAAATTTATAAAGCGTCGGATTATCAGTACGAAACATCATCGATCGATCACCTTTTATGACATAAACCTGGCAGTGTCCTCAAGGGGTGTGGGATTAAATCCAGTTGGCAATTGGCGTCAACCTAAGCGAATACATTGGGAAACACTGTCATTCTGAGGAGCGAAGCGACGAAGAATCCCTTCAATAAACGCACTTACTTTCGTTAAATCAGGAGATTCTTCGCTCCCTGCCGTCGCTCAGAATGACATTCCAATCTTGAGTTGACGCATATAGCCAGTTGGCGGATGGACATTTGGATTTTCTTTGGCATTAAAAAAACAATTGATTATAAAAAGAAAATGACTAACTTATTTTATTCCACTCCCCAAAGTAATCACTTAAATATATGATTTTATCATCAATAAGTTTCAAAATTGTCAAACCATGATTGTCATAAGGTTTACCGCTTTTATGAATCCCCTGATTTGTCCATGCGATAGACGCTTTATTTCGATCCACAATGTCATCCTGGACAGAAAATTTGAGCTCAGGATAGATACGGAACAGAACCCGAAAGACTTTTGATTTTTTTGATGCCATGTTGCGGTTCAGTTCCAGGGAAGTAGAATAAAGTAATAATTTTTTCCTAAAATAATTTCGTTAAAAGATCACTTCCAATTTCATCCGTTTCCTATAATCAGGATATTTTACCGTCAGAGTTCTAGTCTCGCTTTCAAAATTCCATCCCTGTTCTTTTTGTCCTAGCTGATCCAATGATTTGAATTCAATTAATTTTTCTCCATTCAACTCAATCTTTTGGGGTAGAGTAGTAATTTCATGTATCTGGATTAAATAAGAACGATCCGCTGAAAAAAATTTTCCGATTCGCTGGTCGGTGATGAAACTAATTTTCTGTTGATCGACAGTTAGGTCAAAAGGGGTAATAGAAAATATTCCTTTCTCATAATCAAAACTGATCCCATCATCTTCATAAAGCGAATCTCGAATGATGCCCTGTTGCGGATAAATGTGCAGGATCAAAGGATCGACTATCTTTTCACCAACATAATTCATCACCTCCTGCATGGGCACAATAGCCCCAGCCTTTACAAAGATAGGCGTTTTATCCAGAGGGGCATCGACCCACTTCTCTTCGGGTCCCGAAGTTTTTTCACCTGTCCAGTAATCGTACCATTCCCCTGCTGGGAAATAAACTTTTCGGGCTGATTGGTTCTCCTGATAAACTGGCGCAATGAGAAAATCTTCGCCAAACATGAACTGATCGTCCATATAAATCATTTGTGGATCGTCTTGAAATTCATAAATCATAGGATGCATAATTGCTGTATTTCGCATGGAACTTTCATAAAATGCATCGTAAATGTAGGGCAATAATTGATAGCGCAACTGGATGAATTTTTTATTGATCTCCTCATGCCTGTCACCGAACGACCATGGCTCCTGATCGGGTGTATCGATGCAGGTATGCGCCCGAAACAGAGGCGTAAACGTCCCCAATTGAATCCATCTGGTGAACAGTTCAGGCGTTGGTGCTCCCATAAAGCCGCCGATATCCATGCCGCAAAAAGAAACACCGGACATACTTAATCCCAGACACATATTGAGGGATAGTTTTAAGTGCTCCCACGATGCTACGTTATCGCCTGTCCATACAGCAGAATATCTTTGCACCCCTGAAAAACCCGCTCGTGTCAGCACAAAGGGACGTTGATCAGGGACGCAATTTTTTCACGCCTTCATAAGTGCCTTTTGCCATGAGAAATCCGTAGAGGTTGTGCATTTTCAGATGATCAGCGCGCCTGCCTTCATCATCAAATTGAACGATGTCAGGAAATGTCCCGCCCCAGGTAGCAGGCTCATTCATGTCGTTCCAGAAACCCATGATGCCGTCTTCGATAATTCCTTGGTAGAGATTGCCCCACCAGTCACGAGTGGTTGGTTTACTGAAATCGGGAAAATGGCACCAGCCAGGCCAGACCTGTCCTTGATAGAGACTCCCGTCTGGATATTTGCAGAAATAATCGCCTTTGATCCCTTTCTGATAGATCCAGTAATTGGGATCGAATTTGATACCGGGATCGATGATGACGGCAATTTTGAATCCCTTATGTTTCAATTCATCCAGCATCTTCTTCGGCTGCGGGAATCGTTCGGGATGCCAGGTGAACACCCGATAGCCGTCCATGTAGTGGATGTCCAAGTAAATGACATCACAAGGAATTTCTTTGTCCCGAAAATTGTTTGCCAGCGCCATAACCTCGCTCTCAGGATAATAGCTCCAGCGGCACTGCTGATAGCCGAGACTCCATTTCGGTGGCAGCGGCATGGTGCCCACCAATTCGCCGTAGCGCTGCAATACTTTCTTGAGACTGGGACCATAGATGAAATAGTAATCCATCACACCATCATCGGCGGTGAAGCTGAAGAACTGATTATTCCCGGCACCGAAATTAAACTGGGACCGGTGGCTATTATCAAAATAAATGCCAAATCCCCTGCCCCGATACATACTTAAAAAAAACGGATGAGCCTGGTACAGCGGATCCTGTGTTGTGGTATAGGCAGGAATGTCCGAATTCCACATGGTGTAAACATTGCCTCGTTTATTGAGTCCCCTGGTCTTCTCGCCCAGTCCGTAAAACGGCTCGTCGTGCAGTTCTTTCCAGCAGCAGACTTTGGTGCCATTCCAGCCCATGCCGAATGAATCATGATCTTTGCAAATGAGATTATCCTGGCTATCGTAGAATGCCAATCGACAGGGTGATTTTTGGATGACCAGTGAGATTTCAATGGTAGATAGTTTTATTTTATCCTCTTGATCTTCAATAGGAAATACTTTTGGTGATTTTTGAATCGGCAATACTGCATACGAATGAGCTTCTGGAACAGCTTCACGGTTCGTCATTTGAATCCGAAACAGGTCATCGGCTAAAATCGTGATCTGTACCCTGGCGTTGGCACACTGGAGGTCGATGATATTCCTTTTGTGCGTGTATCCCGTCACATCGCCGATGAATTGAAAATCTGATGGAAAAATATTGCATGAGAATAGAAAAAAGAATGAGATTAGAAATAAGAAAATTTTGTTCATAACGGTTCCTTTAAGACTTTAAGACCTCAAAGGTTTTCAAAAACCTTTGAGGTCTTTGCTTTGTTTGTGAGTTCTATTATTTTTTTGAATTAATCATCCTTCTCAAAAATATCTCCAAAAAGTAGAAATAATTTTGTTTCTCAAAAAAGATGTCTTCCCGATTATTACCTCGATTGTATATATGGTAATAACATCCTGGATAAAGTTTTTCTGTTTTTTGCATGTAGACCTCCTTAATTCAGACCTCAAAGGTCTCCAAGACCTTCGTGGTCTGGTTCCAAAATTTCGCGCGCTTTCCAGATACCCAGATAGTCAGATTCCCAGATTCCCAACTTAGAACTGCGCAGAACACACCACACGAAAACCAAGGCCGAAGCCGCGATCATCGGGTAGGATGTAGTCACGATAGGCGCAGCGGAAGTTCCACGTAATGTTATTGACCCACGAGCCGCCACGAATCACGCGGGACTCCCCTTTTTCTGGACCCTTCGGATCTTCTTCAGGACTTTGTTGATAGTAATCTCCTTGATACCAATCCCGACACCATTCCCAAACATTCCCACCCATATCCATCACCTCTTCATCGGTGCAGTCATCCGGAAACATCCCCACGGGTGAAGCATGTCCCAATCCGCTGTAGCCTGAATTGGCAATTTTCCCATCGGGCGGCTGGTCACCCCAGGGATATTGATGGTAGATTTTACTCTTCCCTTGTGCTGCTCGTTCCCATTGGGCTTCAGTGGGCAACTTCATTCCTGCTCAGCAGGCGTACGCCATGGCTTCATACCAGCTTACGCCCACCACCGGGCGAGTGGGATAAATAACCTGCTCATCCCATTCTTCTGGTTCTTTAAATTGCTTCCAGCCGCCCGCTTTCCAAAAGGATTCATTTTCATAGCCGCCATCCTCGATAAAACGTCGATATTGTCCCACCGTGACTGGAAACGGGCTGATCTTGTAGGCAGAAAGCTTGACTTCATGTGCTGGAGATTCCCTTATAACAGCATTATCATCATAATTGGGTTTATAACGATCCTCTTTTTGAGCGCCCATGAGAAAACTTCCAGTCGGAATTTCGATCATTTTTTCTTTCCACAGACGGGGGTCTTGTTCAATTCGGGGATCGCCCGCCTGTACCAGGGCATCGGCAGCTTCCAGTCTAACTTTTAGCTCAATTCTTTTTGCTTTCTTTTTATCGAATATCGCCATCACGTTGTCCAGCATCTTTTTATAACGGGGATCGGTGAGCTCATAGCTGAATGGCTTAAGATCGTGCAGCATGGCGCCGATTAATCCAACACAGCGGGCTTCATCTGCAAGCGAACCTCCCGCAGGTTGCAAACCTGCGGGAGGTTTTGTTCCTAAATCCAAAACCGCAGAGAAAAATCCATCGACTTTGTCCTCGCCCTGGCGGTAGAGCACGCCGCCAAACAACAGCAGCACTTCCCGCCACTCGGGACGATGGAGGAGTCCAGGATGCATAAGGATTTTCTGCTGTTCGGTCTCTACTTTTCCGCCCAGCGCTTTGGCAGCCAGGTAATCCTGAAACGTCAGGTGCCAGAATGCGACCTGGTTGCCTCGAGCCACCACAATGCCGCTGTCCACCTCTTCTTCAGATAGAAAACGTTCGGCTGCCGCAATTCGGGCTTCTTCTATCACTTGCGGAAATTCCTGTTGAATGGCTTCGGCTGCCCAGCGGCGCCCCACCGTTACCTGGCGTCCTTGGGGATGGCGTTGCATGGCAAGGGCTAAATTTTGCAGCATCACGCTGCATTTGTCGGTATTCATTCTGCCAGGGCGCTGTTCCCGGGAACGCAGCAGCCAGGTGATAATGGATTCGTACAGATCAGTCCGCTGCTCGGGCAAACGGCGCTCGTTCCAGTGCACCACTGCTAATGCCGTGAACATCACTGGCTTCCGTCCCATACGCCGAATCTCTGCCCGGGCTTTGAGCGCGTCCATTAATTCGTTGTGATGAGCGCTGGCTTTTGCCGGGCTGTCGTGATACAGAGACTGTGACCACCGCAACAGAAAATCCTCCATTGCCTCCGCTTCCAGCGGATCAATACGGAATTGGTGAAAATTTTGCAACACGGCACGACCTTCATAAGCCTGAGGGCGACTGGTCACCACGAAGCGACAACCCAAATAGGCTTTCATTGCCTGCGTGACCATTTCACTCAGTGTTTCGCGTATCAATCGATCGGGCGCTTCATCAAGTCCATCGAGCAAAAAGATGGCATCGCCGGATTTGAACTTTCCCAGGTAGAAATCCTGGGTCAACCCCCAATTTTGGGATTGACTCCGCAGGGCTAAGAAATGAGCCAGCCAGCCCGGGTCATTTTTTTGCGCCGGTGTCTCGTTTTCGTTTTGATCGCAGCAGTGCTGAATATGCTCAGCCAGCTCACCCAGACGGATAAAAATGGGCAACGGATTACCCGTCAATCCCAATCACTTTTCTGCAGCATCGGGTTCAATGTTCAGTAATGATTGACACAGGGCAAAGGCAATACGCCTGATAAAAGTCGTCTTTCCTGCCCCAGGGTCACCGATAATGGTGACATGTTGTTGCTTCAATGCCTGGTGCAATTCGATGCGGCGGGTGTGTTCAAAATCTTCTCGTCCCTCACCTTTGCGAAGTCTCTGAATTCGCGCTTTCGGATCTTCTACCTTTGTGAGGATTTCCCTACCTGTTGTCGTTAAAGGAATATAAAGCTCTTCAATGCCAAATTTATGCGCTTTTCCAGTACCGACCTGCAAGCCACGAATGTCAATATGGGCACAATCATCATGCAGCCACTGGAGATATAGCTGGGGATCAGCTTCAAGGATTACGGTTGGAAATTCGCTGGTATGACGTTCCCGCCATTCATAGAGGATTTGTAGTACTTTGGTTGCCAGATCTTGTGGTGCGCTAAATTGGCACGCACACCTAACTGATTGAGCCAGGATTTGAATTGTTTCAGTTTTTCAACTGCTAATTGCACGTTTGAAGATAGTTCTGGTGTTAGTTTGTTTTCTCTCAGCGCTTGAATCAAACGATACTCTTCTTTTAATGTCTCAGCCCATTCATACTTCGAATCAACCAAAAATACCAACACCTCTTTGTTTTTGGAACGTGCTCGCTCACATTCCAGCCAGGTAATGCTTTTTGATTCCCCTGCTGGTTGATTTTCAGGAATCCAGCCATAGCGATATGCCACAATCACGATCAACACATCACAACTGTCAACTTTTTTCAGACATTCTTCTAACGGCGGATGTTTTCCTTCAGATGCAAAATACTCCTGCATTTCTGGTAGGAACCTGGCACGGATGGCGACATCCCTGGCTGCCTGGCGATAAGGTTTTAAATCTTCTGCAATGGAAGAAAAAAAACTATTGGGGTACTTTTTTTCGGATGAGCCATGCGACCTCCTTCTATTTTTCAATCGTCGTTACAGGACGAAAAATGTTTCATTTTAAAAGAATTAGTTTTATCATATCGGTTGAATTCGCGACTTTCAATTGACAAAGATATTGACCTGATGAGGCTCTATTTCCATAGACATCATTTCCATCCCATTGGACATCATATTGTCCGGGTGATTGGTCTTGACCTATTAGTCTTCTTATTATTTCGCCATTTAAATTGTAGATTTTCATTTCAACAAAAGCAGGTTTGTTGATTTGATAATAAATATGAGTGAATAAGTTAAAGGGATTGGGATAGTTATGGAATAACTTGATTGTTGTCGGCAAATATTTACCTCCGTCGTGTAGGTCTATGCCGACTGGAAATTGATACTCATAAGCACCAATATCAACGTCATTCCCTGAAGGTCTTGGATTGCCGTCAAAATCAATTGGTGGCGCTAAGTCACTTTTACCGTGATCGACGGCAAGACTGTTCTCAATGATGTGTAGGTCAAAATTTGAAGCGTTAACAAAAAGGTTTCCATCTAAACTTTCAACCAGCGAGTGGGCGTCCTGTCCACTGTACGTTGTCCAGTCGCCGCTTGTAATCTGATCCAATGAAAATTCATCCGTGTATGCCACAGCAACGGCACGATAGGGATTATCATTGTGAAAAATATTGTAATCGCCTTCATAGTTACTGACACCCATCTGCTCGAATGCTAATCCGATATTATCTCCGCCTGCAAGGATGCAATTGTACATCCGGAGTTTATCTCCAGGATTTTCCACCCAAATCGTATAGGTCTCACCGTTAAAAAAAGTACAATTGATAAGTGAAGTTGTCCCTGGCTGTTCATCCCAATCTAATTCAACGATGGAACCCGAGCTGTTATACCCAATACAATTGACAAGTTTGACATTATCCTGCCAGAGTTTGTAGCCGCCATTCCAGCAGTTATATGCCAGACAGCGGTTGAGTGTCGAATTTTTTGAACTAATATCAAACCCATCATAAACTTCGTAGGTGACGCACCGATTGAAAGTAAAATCATGTTGCGTGCCATGCCCTAACGCAAATCCATCCACATTTTGCTCAGGATCGCGTCCAGAATGGGAGATGCAGTCATTAAAGGTTCCATTGTAACAATCATCACCACCACTGGGTGAAACGTCGAATCCGTATAGGGAAAAGTGATATGTTTCTACACGGTTGAATTCAAAATCATGAGTTCCATCTGCAACACCGATACCATAGTACACATCATACACCTTACAATCGGAAATTTCCAGATGGGCCGCATTTTCGATCCAGATACCATTTTCATTCCAGTTACGAATCTCAAATCCAATAAGTTTAATATACGATTTGTCTATAATTACGCCGTTGTCAGCATCGCTGACACCTGCGCCGTCAATAACTGGGATTTCACCGGGATAGGCTGAAAGAATAATATAACCATCCGTCCCGTTGCCATCATTCTCCAGGTAAACATTTTCATTATACACGCCTGTCCGAATGAATACAGTGTCTCCAGCTACAATTGTTTCCGCAGCATGTTGAATGGTTAGCCATGGTGAATTCAGTGTGCCCGGATTTGAATCGCTGGCAGAGGAATGGTTTCTATCGACATAATAATTTGTCGCCAAGGAGATCGTGGTAGAGAGCAAAAAAATAATGAGACCAATTAATATTGTTAAATTCAGAGCAATAGGTGTTTTCATAGAAATTTTTCTCTTCAATAAATACAGCAAAATTTAAAAGTAGGTTTTGATCATACTGTAGGACAAGTTGGCAACTTGTCCTACAGTAATCAACATGTTTAATATAACTTTATTTCCCCACCGTTTTTCAATCGCAATTGACCATTAATTTTAATTCCATGAATCACGTGGTCTGATTGCGGATCAGGTGACAGGGACAGAAAAGTAATCGGTGGAGTATAGGTAGCGTTAACGATAAAACCGCTGTTGGGACTTGTTCCTGACGCTTTTATCTTTTTGCCATCTTCAAACAGGATAGATAGGCTTGAATCAGCGGAAAGCGTCTGTCCAGCCGGTATGGTTACATCTCCAATGATGCGATAACGACCAAACCCCATCAACGGACCGCCGCTGGTATTGGAAACATTGCCGCTCAGGTTTGATAGAAAAGCTCCCCCAATCCGTAATGTCGGATCGCCAAACAACATAAATCGGACGACACCATTCCAGCCGGCATAGCGATGCCATTCTTCCGAATGTTTTACATTACCATTCGCATCAAACACCTCGTTGATGTATTTATTCAATACATGCTTCCAGACTTCGCCTAATGTTCGTTTGCCACTATGATAGGCTTCAAAAAAAGGCTTATCCAATTTCGGAGGATAACCCGGGTTTGCGGTTCCAGCCGAGCCGATATAAGCAACTGCGCCAGCCGTCCGATTGACCAGCCAGTCTTCTGGCCTGGCTTCACGATCACAGTTAAAAATGGCGCCTTGACCCGGCTGAATTGGCTTGGGTATGGGAACAACTTCATTCGCACCTGGAGCATGTCCTCCATGAAAATTATTATTTATATCATAATAATCCTGCCAGGGCGGATTTGGCGCAAATTCAGCAGTACTACAACCACAACTGAATACAACGGGTAACTTCGTGGTATTGGTAAGATTATTCAGATGACGTTTATCGTAAACCCAGGAAAAGTCATCGATACTTCCATGTCCGTAATGGTTTAAAAAGCCAACACCCTGATTAATGTAATTGGTCATCGGTGCCGCCCTTCTATCCATGGAACCAGCTACATCGTTCGGATCGATGGGGTATTGTTGCCAGACAGTGGTATGATAATGTTTAATAACATTAAATCCTCCTAAATAATTTGCAGCGATATAATCCTTTGTCGTGATATCTTGATCCCAATTACCTGTTACCAGCAGAGCTTTTTTAAACCAGCCGGAATTTGTCGTGCGCAATTCATAGCTGATTACTTTTTCAACGAAGATACTCACTTCCGAGATATTGGAAGCCGGAACTCGCGCAACAATAACATCCGGGTACCAATTGATATTATCAAGGTTGTTATTGGCTGACGTTCCATCTAATTGACCATACAAGCCATTCCCATTACCATCCCAGTTGTTAAAGCTTTTATCTGCGTTGTAAAGGTCGGCATAATAGAGATCGCCTGGTTGGAAACCCTTTGGCACGGTTGCATCTCGACAAAGATAACGAACGGGAAACTTATCGCAATCGCCTACCAGCATCACATAACGAACACCATGTTTTTTTTCATAATCAGCAATACATTTTTTTATCTGTTCTGGCGTATCTTTACCTGAATAATTATTATAGACATAAGCCAGGCTCAATAGTGTGGTTGGTCGCACACTGCCATCTTTAAAACGTTCTAGCGGCGCCAATTTACCCATAAACTCATCTGGTGCAAGTATTAATAACCTTTCTTGCGCCATCACCAGGAGAGGAGTTGTCAAGAGCGCCAACAAAAGTAATGAGCAAATTAACTTTTTAAGAGTCATGTTAATACCCCCTTTCTACTGTAAAGTCACGAGAACAAGAATTTGACCCTTTTGTCCCCGTGAAAGTTTTTCCATCGCCTTCCCTAAAATAGCTCCCTGAGCCTTGTTATGATTTTTAACAACCATCGCATAACCAGGAGTCGAAGAAGTTGTTAACAGGTCACCTGGCTCGACTGCGCCATAACTGGCATCGACATTACAATAAACCCGACCTGCCAGTGCCACATCCAGATCAAACTGATCGGAACCTAATTTTACTCCAGAACCTAAACTTTTTGCTCCGGCCACAATACCAGCTACTTTTTTGTCATACGGTTGATGGCTTAGCGCTAATTTGCCAGGATCATTGGGATCAATAATCAGCACGGCACCTGGCGTGATTGCTGATTTATCAGAAACATCAAATCCTTCGGCATAATCAAGTCCTTCGCCCAGCTCAACGACTTTTGCATCTGTTGAGCGACTGAGTATTTCCACGTTTCCTTTGAAGCGCGCGGCACACCCATTTAATTCGGTTGGAGGACCTTCAACATAAATTCCATAAGAATAATTGCCTTCAGCAACAAACCAGCCGCCAAAAGAATTGCCGCCCTTTGTCTTGCCATAGACCGCGGCATTTAACCCGCCAGTCGCCTCAAAATGACCGGCATGGTAAACACCCTCACTGTGACCATAGACACCAGCATCGCCGCCAGCGTAGCCGAAACATTTGGTTAAAGTATTTCTTCCAAAAACTCCGAATCCATCCGGCGCATTGGTATGACCATAAACACCGCTTTTTTGATCGGCTGCCGTGTATCCAACAATGCCATCATTTTTATCACTCCGCCCGGTCACTCCTTTACCTTCGGTACTAAATCCAAAAACACCGCTTTTATCGCCGGCACCAGTCCAACCTACAACACCATCTTTGGTATCACTGCGCCCGGAAACCCCGATTCCATCTTTGCTTCGACCATTGATACCGTCACCTGTTCCTAAATTCGAGATAAGTAACAAAGGACTGGTATGAGTAGCTCTGGAAGTATCTGGTTCATTCTTTTTAATAAAATTTCCAGTTGCAATGGAAGGCAACACGGTAGCAGGAAATTTGCCATCATTTCCTAAAGGGCACAAAGTATGTGGCGCCGGTATTTCACTGGCTCTGAGTCCTCCCACTTTTTCAGCATTATCTGCATTAAAACTGTATGCAGCGCTGGTCAACAACATCCGTGGCTGCAATTCTGGATCGTTCCCAACTTTGATACCTAAAAAATAGGCTTCATTGAAAGGTAAATCTAAAGGGTTATGGATTCCCAGATGAACATGAATTGTTCCCCCAGCGATAAACACTGGATCGTGAACTTCAGTCCACAATTGGGTGTTATCCTCCCGATAAAGGCTGAATGTTAATTTATAATTGCCTTCGGGAACAGGTTGCTCGTTTGATCCTAACAATATTCCCTGGTAGTTAATAATCCTTGGGACTTGAGCAAATATTTTGGTAGAATAGAACATCAACCCAATTATCAAGATAAAAAATAATATTCGCCGCATGATAACCTCCTGTTTTTAAAAAGAGTTTGAAATGAAGTTCATTTAACAAATGACATTTTCTTACTCTGTTGAAAGAGCATTTGGGATTTCTGGTCGCTGTTGTTATCCGTTGCATAAACAGAAACACGATAAATATAAATCCCTGAACCCATTAAGTTTCCCTGGTCATCACATCCATTCCAGATGACTTGCATAAAACCAGGTCCTTGCTGTTGTGAATTCGTCAGTAAACGGATTCTTTGCCCCATAAGATTGAGAATTTCAACGGTAACCCGGCTTTCTTTTGGCAAGTCGTACTCAATTGTCGTTTGCGGATTAAACGGATTGGGGTAATTTTGATGGAGCTCGAAAACCTCTGGAACAATTGGGTTTTCCTGCTGTTCAACGCCTGTCGAAGCGAAAGCTCCAGCATGCCAATAACCGGATAACAAAAAATTGTTAGCATTTTGCATGCCTCCAACTACAGTCTCACCGGCTGTCGCAAAATGGAAATAATTGGTCCCAGCAGCGCCCATTATTCCTCCAGATCCAATCACATAACGGACAATTATATAATTCGTTTGCTCAGTGTTAGAACTGTTAGCAAACATATCCTTATCTGATCCATCGATTACTGCTGAAAAGCCAAAACTTAATACCAGGGAGATCTGAATTAAAATAAGTGATTTTTTCAATATTTCTCACCTCCTTGATTTTTTTTAATTTAATTCCTTTTATTAATTCTATATCATCTCGTATTCTATTTCTCAATTTTCTTTCCATTTTTAGAATATGATAAGACTAATGCGTATTATTTTGTCATAATCTAATCCCACTTAGAATTACAGATTATTAGTCCTTATTTAACTAACAACATCTTTTTAGTTTGTTTAAAT
>JABAOC010002992.1_pt2 | contig 18429 bp, 15 predicted proteins | sample 7062161 | NCBI WGS metagenome assembly JABAOC01 (sample SAMN14538625, study PRJNA623070) | marine sediment metagenome | biome: marine biome [ENVO:00000428]; feature: marine pelagic biome [ENVO:01000023]; material: deep marine sediment [ENVO:00002113] | place: India: Gulf of Khambhat ... | reverse complement strand
AATATGGTTTGATTACAGGAAAGACCTCATCATCTGGGCCGATAAGGAGAAAGGAATGAGGAGCTGGATTAAGAGAATAATCGCCTTGTTTTCTACAGATACCTCAGAACAAGCAGTGAAGTTTGATAAAAAGGCGGTAAAAGCTATAACAATTATTGGAATTCCTTCAGCATTTCTTCTCCACGGCTATGTCGGGTTTATATTCGGCTCTATAAAGGCGAATCCATGGTGGTCAAGTGTGCTCATGCCGATAGTATTTCTTTTTTCGGCGATGGTCTCAGGCATCGCCCTGGTGTTGCTTATTTATATGATAGTGACACTCGTGCGCAGGGAGGAATTAGCAATGGCCTCTTTGGATAAGCTTGCAAACTATTTGTTCTACACAATGATTATTGCCTTCTCCCTTGAATCATTGGACTTCATCCACCGTTTGTATGAATCAGAGGAATCTATAGAAATTCTCTCCCAGTTGATTTCGGGAAAATTATTTGTAAGTCTTGTCGTCATCCAGTTTCTCCTTGGGATGTTCTTGCCTCTAGGGGCGCTTGCCTTAGTCAAATTGTTCCGCACACCAGCAGAATTAAGAAGACACGTTTACTTTGTCTCGGCATTGCTTGTTCAGGTTGGAATCTTTACTACAAGATGGAACGTGGTCATAGGCGGGCAATTATTCTCTAAAAGTTTCAGGGGACTAACTGCTTATAAGATGACACTTGGAGGGATGGAGGGATTATTGGCCTCCTTGGGATTTCTTATCCTTCCCTTTGTTATACTTTATATTCTTGTCAAAGTATTGCCTCCCTGGGAAAAAGTAAGGGTGCCCTGATTTTCCAACAGACTTTCCAAACAATGATTATAAACCTAGGAGTATGTATTTAAATTTAGGCTGACTGATTGGTCGTAAGCGGGATAAATATAAAGAAAATTTACCTTATAAGCTCAATAAAACTTGAAGCATAGAGCTTTTTCCAAAGTGACATATAATCCCTTCAATTTGGAAAAACGCCTAAGCATAACTATGTAAACCAGACAATATGTAATTTACACCGAAATAGGTGAATAAAGCAGCTAAAAATCCGATAATTGCCACATAAGCCGAACGCCGTCCTTTCCAGCCCATTACTATTCGAGTATGGAGATAGAGAGCAAAGACAAACCAGGTTATTAAACTCCATGTCTCTTTGGGATCCCAGCTCCAGTATCTTCCCCAGGCTTTATAAGCCCAGACCATTCCAAAGACAAGGCCTCCCAGCGTGAAGAGAGGAAAGCCAACAGCTATACATCTGTAGCTGATTGAGTCAAGTTTTTCTGCTGAGAGTTTTGGTTTTGCTGTCCCTCCTGTTTTCTCTCTCGAATCAGCCACTAGATACATGATGCTTGTGACAAAAGCGATGGCAAAAAAGGCTTCTCCGAGGAGAGTCACGGATACGTGGAGCCAGAGCCAATAGCTCTGAAGTGCAGGAACGAGGGGAGTTGCTTCCTTGGGCATTAAAGGAGAAGAAGCCAGAGCCATCAGAGCGATGACGATAAGCAAGAAATATGGACCTGCTTTTCGAATTTTATATTTAAACTCTATTATGATGTAGGCAAGAATAGACGACCAGGCGAGAAAAGAGAGAGACTCATACATGTTGGTGAATGGAGCGTGGCCGCTTTCAAAGGTTCTCCATAACAGAGCTATGGTGTGAATGAAGAGCCCTACGAAAGCTAATGAGAACCCTATTCTTGCCAGTTTTTCTTTTTTTGAGAAGAGGAACATGAAATAGTAAAAAGCAGAAATGATGTAAAGAACAAAAGTTGCATAGAATAAAATAGACTCATTCATTTCGATCTCCTTAAGGAAGCCATTATTTCTTTGAATTCAGCCTGAAGAGACTCTCTGTTTTTAGAAGCAATTCCCCCGGCAGTTACTCCTGTTTTTCCCTGAATTTCCTCAAGAATAACTTTAATTTCTCTCGGAGGCCAGTAAAAAGCAAAAATTAAACCCAGCATCAGCAAACTGCATCCCACCCAAATGGTATTTGCTCCTGGGTCTTTAGCTGCTTCGATAACAGAATATTGGCCTGCCTTAAAGTTTTTTAGCTCAAAGGATAAATCTGTTTCTTTTTCTGAGTGGATGCGGGCAAAATCAGGAAACTTAGCAAAAATCCATCCCGAGATAACTTTCTCATCTCCTTCCCATCCTTCTATAAACGCGGCAGGATTGTTGGGTTGAAGAGAACGGGATGTGACCTGATTTCTTTCATTGATAATGAAGTCAGGGATAAAATGGACAACAGAAATATGGATGTTTTCTCCTTCAAGCTTTACCCTTGTGCCGAGGTCCATTTCTATTTTCCTCAGGAATGAAGGGTCTTTTCTTTTTTTTGCCCAGATTTCTACGGAAGTGTTTGTCCAGTTCCAGCCGTAGCCGCTTTGATAAAAAACATACCCTTTATAGGAGAGGGGATGATTAACTTCAATGATCTTGGTTAGAATCGGTTTCTCATTTTCAATGACTGTCAGGGTGCTTTTCCAGTCTCTGACGTTGCCGTCAGGGTAGTATTCTGTTTCGAATTTATCAAGCCTGAGTTTAAATTCAGCATTGGGAACGTTAAGAACATTTCCTTCGGCGAATGTTAAATTTTTCCTGATTCCGCCAAGCCCGCTGATGATACCACCCGCGAGAATGATAAGAAGGCCGAGATGAACTACGTCAGCTCCAAATAAGCCTAAGGTTCTTTTTCTTGCTGAGAGGAATGCTTTGTTTTCTTCCAGCTCTTCTTTGAAGCGGTAGTTCCTGGAAGAGAGTTCCTTTTCTAGCTCGTTTTTAGTCTTAGACAGGTCCCAATTTTTTTTGAAATTGTCTTTAATTTTAAAGACAAGAATATTCTTTTTCTCTTTTATAAGCTTAGGTTGAAAAGCTTTTCTAAATTTTTGGGGCAAACGGGTTAGAGTGCAGACTATGATGTTCAAAGCAAACAGGAAAAGGAGGCTGAGAAACCACAGGGATTTATAAAGATTGGTGAACTGGAATCGATATAATAAATTTCCAAGCTGTCCCCACTGAGCGACATACTCGCCCGGGCTTCTTTGTTGGGGAATAAGAGTGCCAACTAACGAAGCAAGAGTGATAATGATCAAAAGGACAATGGCTAATTTAACTGAACTAAATAACTTCAATAAAGATTTCATTTATGTTTAATTCCTTTATGATTTTGAATGACTACTAATAGTATCGGATTTATTGAATTTTTTCAATCCAATTTGACACGAAAAGTGTCTTATTGAATCCAGGTTATTAATTCGGTTATAAGTGATAATTCAAGAGTTGTATGTATTCTATTCTCGACCTTAAGGCTTGTCTTATTTTTTCTGTTTTATTTTTTTTCTGATTTGTGCCGCATTTCCTCAGCCATTGTTTTTATCTCAGTCAAATCCCGCTGCATTTCACTCCACCCATACCAGAGTGCATAGTCAGGATTGGCATGGAATGTCCCCTGGAATGTTCTCATCCGGTGCTCAAGAAACATAACAAAAAGTTTCTGCTCGATTGGAGTTGGTGCGTCATGGAAGGTAAGGAGATCAGGAAAAGGATACGCATAGCTATCTGGCTTTGCCAAGATTCCGTCCCTATACAAACCAGATACTATGCGGATCGCCTCACCCATAAGATGGTCTGCTTCTTTAATCATTTGGTCGCCTTTTACCAACTCTGCTTTAGCAAAATTTACTGAATGGCATTGATTGCATGTCTTTATCATCTTATCCCGTTCTTGCTGCCAGTCTTCCTCAGTAAGCCGAGCAACATCAGCAGCCTTAACGACATCGAGCCTGGCCGTGGATTTGCCCTCAGGATCGAGCACTCCCAGAGCTTGGAGGATTGAGACTCTGTCTGCAGCCCACTGTTTATCCTCAGGCATCGGAAGCCGTACTGCAAGGAATCCCCAGCCTGTCCTGACTTTGTGGTTTCCCTCTTGCATATGACATGTCTGGCATGTGGGGGCCGCGACAGATTCAGGAAGAATCTTGTTCTGTTTCAACAGGTAGCGAACACCGTGTTTAGAGGCTGAATACATCTCCCACTGAGGATGGTCAAAGCCCATATGACAGGTCTGACAGGCCTGAGGCTGCTTAGCTTCTTGAACAGAGAAAGTATGCCGTGTATGGCACGCATCACAGGAAGCAACACCAAATCCTGCGCCGCTCTTCTTTAACTCTTTTATCTCTACTTCTGTTTTCAATCCAATCTTGTGACAGCCACCGCAGCCTTTCATCCCTTCCATCAGGGCCATCGGCTGCCAGTGGGCTGTTGGCATGGCCTTCATGGCAGCCCATGCAGCAGCATGCTTACCTTGCTTGAACTGCTCGACTCTCTCCTCATGACAGTTGGCACAAGTCTCTGGAGTGGGAATCTGAACTTTGGCAAAATCATCAGAAGTCGTATGAGCATCACCATGGCAGACAGAACAGATGATTTCGTTCTGGCTGTGAAGGCTTAGTTTCCAGTCGGAGACGATATTTGGCGTGACTTTCTTGTGACAATCCACACATTCCTGGGCATAAGCTCCAGCGCAGAGAGCGATGCTTACAAGAATCAAGGTAATCGATTTAGATTTCAAAGTTCACCTCCTTATTTTTGTTTTTATTAAGCACTCTTCTTACGAACCTCGTTAATGTAATATATTCATATAGCGTTTCAAAGTATTTTAAATGATTTCTTTTTCAACGATAGATTATTTTTGTATTATAAGGATACAAAGTTCCTCCCCGGATTCTTGCTTATGCTTTTAAGGCTTATATCATTGACAACGTCAATTGTCAAAAAAAATCCTTTTCATTCAAAGCTTAATTTTTTGAAATATTAGCTGCTAGACATATTGAATTGCTGGCATTATTTCAAAAATAAGATTGAGGGATGAAGCAGGTTTGTTTTTCATTTTTTGATGTTATTCTAACTTTTTGGGAGAGATGTTAACTGATCGTGATCAAGATGAAAAGAGAGGATGTTTTATGTTGGATAGGGCGAAAGAAGTTAACTAAAGCTTGGACTTTTAAATAAAATGGGAAAACCAAAAAAAGAGAGGACGGCATTTTTAGTGCCGCCCTTTGTATAGCTATCGAGGCTTTTGGTAATCCCGCTCTTAACGCCAAGTATAGGCGCTGACGTTCCCTCCAAGGTGCTCTATTGAATCTACAAGCAATTGAGCTATGTAACGTGAATTATGGATAAAACCATGCGGTTCTTTTTTACTGAACTGGTAATTATAAGCAGCTCTCAGAAGCGGTGCATCCATAGAGACGTACATATTAGGAAAAATGTTTTCACCGGGATCCACCTCACCGTTTCCGTTGGTATCATTGAAGAAATAAGGATAATTATTGGCGTAAATAATAGGTTTAACTAAAATATTGGCTGCATAAGTCTGTATCTGCTCATACAGGGCCTCTTCCAGTCCTTTTATCTCGTTCTTAACAGATTCAGTTTTGTCTCCATCCCCATCATAATCAGGCGTCGTAGCCGGACGAATACCACTGAATTTAAACTTTGTTGGATCCGTACCTGGGTCTGGCTGGGAGACATCTTGTCCGTGGCAATAGACGCAGTCTTCTTGATTTGGTTTGTGCACATTGTGGTCACCATATGTTGAAGATTGCGGATCCATTCTCCTTGGACTATTCCTGCCCATATGGCACTCAATGCAGGTATCGAACAGTCCGTTGTGATTTGGCCAAGTTCTTTGTCCTGCGTAAGTTTTGCCGTCAAACTCATATCCGCCATGGACTTCAGACCCGTACAAGACAGCACCTGCGGCAAAATAATGGACATTAAATTCTCTAAACACATAAGGACCGGGGTCTGTACTTGTAGCAGTATCAACGCTGACTTTTGATTCTCGGCCCTGGTGGCAGCTCATACATATGTTGCTGTTGTCTCCCAGATCCTTGGTAACTCCAGAAGGAAACGTGACCGAGCTGACAGTCCTGATACTGGGAGGAGAAGTATGGCAGGTAGTGCAGAGCATGCCATTGGAGAGCTCTTGGGCTATATGCGTCCCATTCTCGATAAAATGGGCGAGACCTTCCGCGCTATGACATTTAGCACAGTCTTCTTCAACTTCGCCGTCATCATCCCAATGTCTCCAGGCTTCGGCCGAGCCGTCAAAATGGCCTTCATCGCCTCTGTGCATCCCATCCAAGCTGACTGGATTATTGAGAACCGTATTCAAGTCTTCTATCGAATCGTATAAAAGCTGGATGATGTATTTCCCGCCGTGGGCAAAACCGCCTGGATCTTTCAATGAAAACTGATAGTTGTAGGTCGCTTTCAGGAGGCGGCCAGTAAAGGATTCGTACTCGACATCCTCACCCGGATCAACCTGGCCGTTATCGTTGGTATCAACGAACCAGTACGGATGTGAGTGTGAATCATAAATAATAGGATTTCCCATCTGTCTGGCGTAAGCTTGAATGGCTGCATATAATTTTGTCTGGAAGTCCGGGATTTCATAATAGATGCCTTCTGTGGTGTTCCCATCGCCGTCATAATCAACGAATGATCCATAATAACGGATGTTTTTGGGATCTGTTATACCGGTATGACAAGTGTTGCAGTTTTCAAGTTTTATCTCTAAGCTGTGGGGATCATGACAGGTCATACAGGCATTGTATCCTTTCACATGCGAAAAGCGTGCGTCATAACCATTTCCACTGTACTCGTATCCACCTTGGGTAAAAGTTCCGAATTGTACGGCACCAGCTGCATAGTAGTGAATATTCTGAAAGCTCATGTCCGCGCTGATTGTATCATCGTCTGCAACAGCAGCATCGGTTATCTCATCATCTACGTCGTTTATGGATTTCCTTCCTTGGTGGCATTCCATACAGATCGCCTCTGGGCCCAGATCTGAGATGACTACGTCAGAGGGAAATGTAACCGAAGTATGGTCACGGAGGGAACCGGTTTCTGGATCTGTATGGCAGACTTCGCATTCAACGGTAGTTCCAATAGGGGCTGCGCTGTCAACTCTCCCGTCTGCCAGGAAATCTAAGAATCCGGGAGTGCTATGACACTTCGCGCAGCGGGTCGAGATTTCCGGCGGGCTATCTTCATCCCAGTGGGTGAAGGCCTCAGCAGTAGCGTCTGCGTGGCCGGAGGTCTCCCATTTACTCTCTGATTTTGAGCTTTCTGCTACTTCTTCTACTTGAAATGCGCAATTTGTATAAGCCAAGATTAGAGTAAATATAAGGCTTAGAAATAAGATATTTAATATCTGTGGCTTTTTTAGCATAGATTTCCTCCTTTATTTATTCCCAGCGATAGCCAACCGAGACTTCAAGAATATTTGCCCTATAGTCGCTGAATCCAGCGCTTTTATCATTGTAATTAACAAATCGGTATCCGAGCTGGCCGATGAGTCCATCAGCAAAAGTGTAATCAACATAAGCTTTTAACATGGTGCGAGTGATTTTCCAGAATCCGCTGTTCGTATAAGTGTTGGCATATACTCCTAGTTTCCAATTCTTTTTTGGATTATAAGATAACATGGCATCAAAGATGCTCGATTTTCCCTCATACGAGATATTCCAATCAAACGTACCAGCCGGCCCACTGAATGAAGGCGGATAAGCAACGGTTCGATCTCCTTTATGTTCGATATCATTAAGAGAATATCCGGCAAATATTTTGACCTTTTCCATTTGACACCCAACCCGAAGATTCAGCCGGTTTTGGGTTGATTTCCAGCGGTCATCGCCGATTTCGCTTTCAGATCTCTTGAGGAGATAAGAACTTGAAATATCGAGCTTTTTCACCCGTATTTTTGCCGTGAGCCTGAATCTGTCGAAACCTGTGGGAGAGATTAAAGTAAAAGGATCATCATAATAACCGCGCTGATGGTCTAGAGTCAGTTTGAATAAGCTTGAAGGTTCCCATTTGAGATTTTCAAAAAATCCGTTTCTTTTTGTTTCCTCTTCAAGCGTTACAGTTTCTAAACCATCAAGCTCTCTAGTCTCGTGTCGGTATCCGATAGTCAGACCAAGTTTAGGCGAAAACTGATACTGGACTCCACCTTCAAATCCTATGGTATCAAAGTTAAGAACAGCTGATTCTTCTGCACTGTCGATGGTTAACGATCCGTCCTGGGCAAAGTCATGGTAGCGGACAGCCCCGATAATTGCTAACTTATTAAAAAGAAGATAGGAGATATCAAGATCGTATAATTGAATCTTGCGCTCAAAGCTTCCTGTTCCGCTTAAACTATAGCTGAAAAAACCGCCAAGATAGTCAATCCCGTCCGCATCCTCTGAATAGGTAAGATCCATATCTTGATTGCTGAGCTGGGCAGAGCCTGCAATGAAAAGGCTGTCAAAAGGCCTGGCGTTGAATTTGAACGTGTGAGTGTATGTTTTTAAGTCATAGGGTTGATTCAGGAAGAAATAGTTTAGAGTAGATGGGTATCTTGCACCAGTCCCGCCATCGGCAAAGCCAGGCAGGAACAGACTATTGCTGGTCTCATAGTCCTGGATTTTCTCCTCAAGCACGAATGAATAGCGTTCTAAGTGGATGTCTGCTCCAACAGCTACTTCTCGAGACTCTTCCTCTATTGGTTTGTCAAATTCAAATTCAATCCTGTTGAGGTCGAAAGTGGTGATACTCTCGCCCTTTTTGGTGAATCTGTCAAAATTCAGGTAAAAGTCAATATTTTTCGAAACCAAGATTTTAAGTAAACCGCTGTCCATTGTCCTTTCAAAGTTGAAACTGTGAAGATCATAAAGCTCTCCGCCATCTACCTCATGCATATCCTGGTAAAAATATTCAGCTTTTTTTCGGTCGTACTGGAATTTGTATTTGCCATATTTTTGAATTGACAGTCCAAAAGTTTCAAAAGGGTCGCCGCCCAAGTTATAGACGTTCAAATCGACTCGGTCTAACAGATTTTTTAGCGCTCCTTCTGGGGTATAGCTCAAATTAAATCTGAACAGTCTTGGTCCCTCGTCCAGATTGATGTCCTCCTTATATTTGTTAAGAGTTCCAGTTCTATCGACGAACCTGTATCCGAACATAAAGCTGCCATAAAAGGTGTTATTTGCTTCAGCTTGGAGAGATAATATCAAGGGAAAAACAAATACAAACAAGATAACAGTTAATAATATTTTTTTTCGCATTCAGTCCCTCCTATTTTAGGAAAATATTACTAAGATTAGAGCCATGAATGGTTGAATGACAGACAGTACAGTTGGTCGTGCGAGAATCAAAACGGCTGTGCCATGATGGCGCAGCAGCATGGCAGCTGAAACATAAGTCTGAAGTGCTTTGATGAGTTAGCATATGTCGGTTTGGAGTTCCGTGTACTTCATGACATGTTCTGCAACCCTCTATCCTTGATGCGCCGTGTTCATAAAGAAAGGGACCGCCCTTATCCGTGTGGCATTTAAGGCATGATTCATGCTTGAATCCTGCCAGACGTTCTCGTGTTGCTGGCTCATGTGGATTGTGGCAAGTGGCACAGCCCATGATACCCTCTTGAAGTCTGTGTCGCTCGTTTAACTGAAAGAGTGAGAAGACATCCTCGTGGCAGGTAAAACAGCTTTTTGTCGAGCTTGTCTGTAGAAGAGACGGTAGGGTTTTTTCCGAATGCATAACGTGGCATGTTGTACAATCCAGGGATCCTTTTCCGTGAGGACTTGCGAAAAACCTTGAATTGGTTCTTGCGTGGCAGGTTAGACATTTCTCCGATTTTTCACGGGGAACGTCTGTTGATTTGAAAGCGAAGATGGTTGGTCCGCCTCCTTCTTCCAGATGAGGCTCTGCATCACCGTGACAATCAGCACAGCTGTTTAACTCTGAATGGGGCTTTGACCAGAACGCTTTAACCAGGTCTTCGTGGCAATCTATACACTTTTCCACATCTGATTCCTGAGAGGCAGGTTTGGCGCTAGATAGAAATCCGGTTATGAAGATTGCTAAGGCGATAAACCCGATTGTTTCAACAAAGGGTAATTTCATCTTTTTCTTAGTTTTCGTTAGCAACTCAAACCTCCTAAAGTTTTTTTTAATCCTATATTATTATCGGCACAGGTAGTGAGTCCTTTTTCTTCCTCCTAACTTTCCTGTGCCATTTATGTCCAAAGAGCGAACGAGCACCACAAGGTTGCAACGGATAAATGAAAATTCTGGAATAGCAATAATATAAATGTTTTTTTCTCATTTTATCTTATTTATTTTGATCTTTAATATCCATAAGTTTTTTTTCTTTTGTTACTTTCTCTGGGGGATTCTCACTCTCACCCAGATGATCTGTTGAACTCAAAGCCTCTTTAACAATAGTCTTTATTTGCTCTGATCTGAACGGCTTTTCAATTATGGAAAAGATGTTCAAATTGCCTAATTTTGGCTCTATCTGCTGTTTGGTAAGTGCCGAAAGAATAATAATTTTTGCATCTGGTTGAAATACTTTCGCACCTCTCAGCATCTTGATTCCACTTTCGTCGTTTATTTCTAGATCGGCAAAAATAAGTTTGTATGCAATGTTTTTCGCTTGTTTTAATGCATCCTTAGCTGTAGCAACTGCATGCACCGTGTATCCTTCCTGAGAAAATATTTCTTTTAAAGACCAGCGTATGAGCTTGTCATCATCGACTACTAATATTTTAATCAATACACCACTCACCTTCTATGCATTCAGCAAGTTTTATGCCATTTGAAATTATGGAAATAAAGTTTCTATCTTATTGAAAATAATGAAATTATGATTCAATCATTTTGCGACAGACTATGGATTGAAGAAAAATGGGGCATTTGACCCACCAGCGGGTGATATAACCCTTGGATATTCTAAAATCAGTCAATTATATAAGGAAATTTAATGACCTTTTGGAGATGTTATAGGAAAAAATGGGGGGAAGAAACTGAAGGCTTATTAAGAAATGCTATATTCCTCGGGCTTTATCCCGTTCTTTTTAATCTTATAGCGCAACTTATCTCGAGTGATGTTTAACGACTTGGCTGCCTGAGTTTTATTTCCCATTGCCTTTTTTAAGGCATTTACAAGAAGCTTTCTCTCCATTTCAGGGAGAGTAAGATCTTGATTATCGGATTCATCTGAAGAACGCTTCCCAAGGGAAGAAGCCTTACTGTTGAGATGAATGGGTAGATATCTTGTGGAAATTAATGAATCTTCCTCAAAGATCATGGCTCTTTCTAACGCATTTTTTAATTCTCTAACGTTTCCAGGCCAGTGGTAGCTCAGAAAAAGATTTTTTGCCTCTTTATTCAGACCTCTTATATTTTTCCTGAATTTTAAATTATAGTGAGACACGAAGTGCTTAGCTAAGGGAATGATGTCATCCTTTCTCTCCCACAAGGGGGGAATGTAGACTGGACAGACGTTAAGTCGATAGAACAAATCTCTCCTGAACTTTCCCTCATTAGAAGCAAGCTCAAGATCTTGATTGGTGGCGGCAATGACTCTTATATCTACTTCGATGTCTTTTAATCCTCCTACTCTTTTAAATGTTTGTGTCTCTAAAAATCTCAGAAGCTTTGCTTGAAGGTGGAGATTCAGATTGCTTATTTCATCAAGAAATAGAGTGCCTTCATCAGCAAGTTCAACAAGACCTTTTTTCTGCTGCTTAGCGTCAGTAAAGGCTCCTTTTTCATAGCCAAAAAGTTCGCTTTCCAGAAGATTCTCTGGAATAGCTGAACAGTTTATAGCTAGATATGAAGCATGCTTACGGCGGCTGTGATGGTGGATGGTTTGAGCTAAAAGATCCTTGCCAGTGCCACTTTCACCCTGCAACAGCACGATTGAGGCTTCGCTCTCGGCTATCTTTTTAACCATTTCCAGGACTTTGCGCATTTTCTCTGAGGAGGCTATGATCTGGGAAGGGTCAAATTGTTTTTCCTCTTTTTCTTTATAATAAGCTATTTCTTTTCTTAAAGACGCTGTTTCTAGGGCATTCTTAATAGTGCTCTGAAGCTTGGTGTAATCTATAGGTTTGGTGATGTAGTCATAGGCTCCGCGTCGCATAGCAGCTACAGCATCGTCTATAACTCCGTAGGCTGTAATCATAATTACAGGAAGCTCTGGCCAATTTTTTTTGAATTCCTTCAGTAGGTCTATTCCTTTTTTATCTGGAAGTTTTACATCTAGCATTACAAGGTCAGGCATTTCTTCTGCGGCCAGGCGCAAGCCTGATTTTCCGTTTTCAGCCTCAAGAACACCAAATTTCCAGCCTGATAATTTTTGATTGAGGCTCCACCGGATTAAGTTTTCATCATCCACTATTAAGATTTTTTTCTTGCTCATCTTTAACCTTCTGGCTTAAGAACCGGGAGCCGGATGGTAAAAGTTGCACCTTTTCTCTCTTGGCTTTGGACTTCAATAGAGCCTTTGTGGGCCTCTATAATTTTTTTACAAATAGAAAGACCAAGGCCTGTGCCCCTTTTTTTTGTTGTAAAGAAAGGATTAAATATCTGAGGCAATATTTCTTTTCTTATCCCCATCCCATCATCGGAGAAGATTATCTCTAGTTCTTTCTTATCCCTTTGGAGGAGCTTGATATTTATATGGCCTTTTTTATTTATAGCAGAAATACTATTCAACATCAAATTAAGCATAACTTCTTGAATTTTGTCTTCATCCATCCAAGCAAAAGTGCTGTTTTCCAAGCCTTTGAAGTTAAAACGGATATCTTTATTGTTTATCTGAGGTTTAGCAAGTTTTACAGCATTTTTCACACATTCATTCGGGTTGACGAAGCTTACACTCATTTCTTTTGGCTTTGCATAGCTTAATAAGTCCTGAATGATTTTGTTGATTTTTTCTATTTGAAGAAGAATCTCGGTAAAAATTTCTTTTTTAGGATCTGATTCATCCGTTTTTTGATTAATAATTTCTAAGGCTCCCTTCATACCTGTTATAGGATTTCTTATTTCATGAGCCAATCCAGCAGCCAGCTCTCCGATTGATGCGAGGTGTTCAGCCTTCTCCATTTGTTTATTGAACAACTCCTCTATCTTTTGGTTAGCTTCTTTGAGCTTGCTGATCATCATATTAAAGCTTCTAGCTAAACTCCCTATTTCATCGCTTTTTGAGTGAGGGAATTGAATAGTCAGATCTCCCTCCTGGACTTTCTTCATTTTGTCTTTTAGCTGCGATATGGGGCGGTTGATTAGCTTCTCGAAGAGACGAAAAATGACAAAAATTAGGATGACCAAAGATAGCAGGGCAATAGCGACTCCCTTGAGTTGGCTTTTTTGAAGGAGGGCAGTGGTTGCAGGAGAATCTATGTTCACTTCTAAAATGCCATTAATTTTTTTCTGGGAAGCATGACAGCTAAAACAATCTCTTCTGTTTTCAATTACGCGAAATCCTTGAATTGTTGATTCTGGCCTGATAAAAAAGATGCTGGCTTTTTTTTTCTTCGAAAGAAATTCATTCGTTTTATCAAGAGTGCTGGCTTCAACTGTACTTCCGATTTCATCCTTTTCGGAGGAGCGCAATATTTTTCCCTGGGGACTTATAATTCTTATTTTTTTTATATCACCTGTAGAGGCTATTTCCTGCAAAGTCGTCTGAACCCTCTCTGATCTTCCTTCTTTCATGGCAGAGAAAATGCTGCTTTCGATCATCGAGCCCGCAAGCTCAGCTTTCTGTCGGCTCATTGTGTTTATGATGTTTCTTTGGGTTTTAATATAGACGAAGGTCAGAAGGATAGCAGTTAGTATCCCAATGACAACCACATGAAGAATTATTTTATGCCTTAATTTCCAATCTTTAATATTAATTAAATTCATCCTTATTATAAGTTCTATGGAAACTATAATTATTATGCAATAAATAAATTATTTTAACAAGTAAATGGGCTCAATAAGGAGCAAAAAGATTGACTCTAAGCTTTTAGAGAAAAGCTAGAAGAGGTAAACAGTCATATATATAAGATGTTGACAACGCTGATAGCCGGTCTGAAGAGGGAAGAGATTTTGCAACTATTGTGAACTTGAATGAGCTTGATCGGCAGCTCTCTGATAAAAAAACTCCTCGTCATATGAAAAAGCTGAGATTATTATTCTTCGATTTGGGCCTTATCTGGTTGAGCCCTCTGATTAAGAAGGAAGGCTTAATGGCTTTTGGCTTTGCTTTTTGCTTTGGCCTTAGCCATCTTTTTGTCGTGAATTTTTATGAGGTCCTGCAGTGTTATGCCCTCGAAATAATTTTTCAATAGATTGCTGGCCTCTTTCCAGACGTCAAAGGTTGCACAGATAGGAATTCGATCACAATAATCAGGGTCCTCGACGCAGTCGACGAGGCAGCATGTGCCTTCCAAAGCATGAAGGATTTCAATCAGTTTGATTTCAGAAGGACGCCGGGCTAAGGTATAACCTCCTCCTGCTCCGCGAATACTTTTTACGAGCCTGTTGATCTTAAGGGGAATGACGATTTGTTCTAAATAGCGAATGGAAATATCTTCATCATCAGATACGCTTTTAAGTATGACAGCCTCATTCCTATTTTTATAATGTTTGGCGAGATTTAGCATCAGGCGAGCCCCATACCTTCCTTTTGTTGAAAGCTTTATCATGAGTAACTCCTTATATAAAATATCTAAAATATATGTTTGATAAAATCCGTTAAAATACTAACTCATTTTTATTTTTTTTTCAACATAAATTTATAGAAATTATAAGGTTTATTCAAGATGAAATTTTTTCTTTTCCTTTAGTCTTTACGTTTTCAGAGTAATTTTGATAAAATCTTTAAAATGAATAAGGATGTTTTGGCTGCTATTTTTATTTTTTTTGTAGGAGGAGTGAGCTTAATCGCCGCTAAGGGGAACAGGCCACTTTCTTATCGTGAGCAATTAGAAGGAGCACGGATAATGGAAGATACATCAGCTGATGACAAGATAGCCCTCGGAGATTTACTGCCCCAGGAGATTAATGGCTGGCAAGCTTCAGGGAAAGACGAACTCTATGATCCTCAGACAATTTTCGATTATATTGACGGAGCGGGGGAGGTCTACCGCTCTTATAATTTTAGACAGCTCCTGGCTAGACGTTATCTTAAAGGAGGGAGCCCTGACATAGTTGCTGATTTATTCGATATGGGAACTTCAACGGATGCCTTTGGAGTTTTTACCCACGACCTTGAAGGAGAGGATGCAGGAATAGGCCAGGGGTCGACTTACAACGGAGGTCTTCTGTCCTTCTGGAAGGACCGTTTCTTTGTTTCCCTTTATTCTGAAGAAGAAACAGAGGATAGCAGAAAGGCTCTGTTTGCCTTAGGGGAGAAAGTGGCATCTTCCATCAAGAAAGAAGGGAAGAAGCCTGATATCGTTTCTCTTTTGCCTTCGGAAAATCTCGCTGAGAAAAGCGCCCATTATTTTCATAATCACCTGATTTTAAACTACCATTTTTATGTTTCTGATGAAAATATCCTTCTTCTTGATCAGCAAACAGAAGCTGCACTGGGGATTTACAGAGAAAACGGTGGAAAAAGCTACCTTCTCCTTGTTCGCTACCCTGAGGACAATAAAGCTTCTCAAGCACACCAAAGCTTTATTCAATCTTACATGCCTGATGCGACTGAATTGGGCTTGGTCCAGACCGAGGATTTGAAGTGGACCGCAGTCAAACTTCACCAGGATTTTATAATAGTAGTTTTTAATGCTCCTTCAAGATTTTTGGCTAAAGGAACAATAGAGAAGATAGAAAAGAGTCTAAGCCAAATTTAGTTGTTATTTTTTTCCGTAATAATCAATTTCTTATTCTTAACGTATGGAACAGGAGGAAAGAGTGAAAAAAAGAGCAATTACGCGGCGTGATTTCCTGCGAGTGGCTGCCATGACTCCTTTTGCAGGAGCTTTTACCCCTGGTTTTAAAATTCAAGAAAAAAACAAGGCAGCAAGAAGAGCAAAAGTCGTTCTTATCAGAGACAAGAATGCCTTGATATCTTTTAAAAAGCCTAATCCTGGTGTTGTCCAAAAAATGTTGGATGATAGCATAACTACATTATTAGGAGAATCAGATCCTGTAAATGCCTGGAAGAAGCTGGTAAATCCATCTGATATAGTTGGTATCAAGAGCAATGTCTGGCGACCGATTCCAACGACGCGCGAGGTTGAACAGGCTTTAAAAGCGAGAATCATGGATGCTGGAGTCGCAGAAGAGAACATCGGAATAGATGATAGGGGAGTAAGGAGAAATAGGATATTTAAGGAAGCAACCGTAATCATTAACGCAAGGCCTGCTCGGACCCATCACTGGTCTGGAATGGGGGGGTGCATTAAAAACCCTATCATGTTTGTTCCCTGGCCGTCCGCCTATCATGGCGATTCCTGTGCAGATTTAGCCACACTCTGGTACAAGCATAATCTTAAGGAAAGGACAAAGCTGAATGTTCTTCTCGTGTTAAATCCTCAGTTCCACGGTATCGGACCCCATAGCTACAGCGATAAGTACGTCTGGGAATATAAGGGTATTCTGGTCAGCCAGGATCCCGTGGCTGTTGATGCTATAGGTGTTCGTATTTTACAGGCTAAGCGACGAGAGTATTTTGGCGAAGATAGACCCTTGCAGCCTCCGGCCAAGCATATTTATCTTGCTGATACTCGTCATAACCTGGGAGTAAGCGATCNNATGGGGCCAGGCCCCATTTTTACCACATCAACCTGTAACAAGGGATTCTTATTTTAAGGACAACACCTTGATTTAAGGGGATTAGTTCTTATTTAAATATATGATAGATACTAAGCTTTAGTCTCTTGGCCCAAAAATCTTTGTTCCGATTCTGACGATATTAGCTCCCTCTTCTATAGCAACCTTGTAAGAGTTTGTCATTCCCATGGAGAGATACTTCATCTTCACTCTAGGAAGATTCAGTGTTTTTATCCTGTCGAATAGCTTTTTCGTCTCTACAAAGTAAGGCCTGGCATCTTCTGGATCGCCGAACATAGGGCCCATGGTCATCAAGCCTTCTATTTTTATGTTTTTAAGTCCTGATATCTCTTTGATAAAATCTTCTGTATCCTCAGGGAAAACACCGAATTTTTGTTTTTCTCTGCCGCTGTTTATCTCTATGAGAACTGGCATAATTCTTTGGCGCAGACTGCATCTTTTATCGATTTCTTCAGAAAGCTCAGGAGAATCTACTGTCTCTATCATGTCGAAGATCTCTACTGCTTTCTTAACTTTGTTGCGCTGGAGATGGCCTATAAAGTGCCATTTCACTCTGTTTCCAACTACATCAAAGGCTGCAAGAGCTTCTTGGACATAATTTTCCCCGACGATTTTAACTCCAGCCTGGGCAGCTCGCATAATCTCCTCGGGCGTCCTAGCCTTGGCTGCCGCCATGAGCTCCACTCCTGGGGGCAATTCCTGAAGTATTTTCTTTACGTTTTCTTCAATCATGTTTATCTTCAATTAGGCAGAAAGTGCTAAACCCATTTATCTCTTGTACCAAGATTTAACCTTAATCAAACACCTCAAAAAATTCAAGCAATCTCATGCAGCGGTTTGATTTATCAAACCACACTCACGGTTATTGAATGGTTTTAATTGTTTGTAGGGGCATGATTCCTCAAACCCAGGGCAGATGTAGGGGTTTGATTTATCAAACCCACCTGCTTATACGATGAAAAAAGCATGTTTAATAATTCAAACTCCTACTTTATATGAATAGATGGCGGGCCTATGTTATAATGTCCTACCAAAAAAAACGGTTCATAGCGAGCTTAATCATGGTTGATAGAAAAAAATTTGAAGAAAAATTCATGGCTCATAACTTCAAAGATTTCAAGTGGATTGATCCGAAGGATATCGTCGTCAGCCAGTGGGTGCGCATGAAATGCATGTTCGGATGCAACGAATACGGGAACACAGCTACCTGCCCTCCGAATGTTCCTTCATTTTCTGAATGCGAGAAATTTTTCCAGGAGTACAAGGAAGCAGTTATCTTTCATTTCGAGAAGAAAGTCCCAAAGCCCGAAGACCGCTTTAAATGGACAAGAAAGATCAACTTAAAACTTTTAAAACTCGAGAGAGAGATTTTTTTAGCGGGTTATGAGAAGGCTTTCCTCCTATTTATGGATAGTTGTAACATTTGTGCTGAATGCCCGGGAGTAAAAGAGAAATGCAAAGAGCCAAAATTAGCACGTCCCTCTCCAGAGGCGATGTGTATTGATGTCTATTCGACTGTCAGGAAGCATGATTACCCGATCGTGGTTCTCTCAGATTACAAAAAGAAGATGGATCGTTATGCCTTTTTGATGATTGAATAAATGCTATCAGCCTTGGATAACTATAAAATTCATAAAAGCTTGATATATGGTTTGGTAAATCAGATCTGCTCTGGTTGGATGGATCTAATTTATTTGTAGGGGCTTGATTTATCAAGCCCGAACTTGTTTGTAGAGATTTGATTCATCAAATCCTTTTCAAATAACCAG
>JABAOC010005037.1_pt9 | contig 18430 bp, 14 predicted proteins | sample 7062161 | NCBI WGS metagenome assembly JABAOC01 (sample SAMN14538625, study PRJNA623070) | marine sediment metagenome | biome: marine biome [ENVO:00000428]; feature: marine pelagic biome [ENVO:01000023]; material: deep marine sediment [ENVO:00002113] | place: India: Gulf of Khambhat ... | reverse complement strand
GCGTGCAACAAGTGTTTCCAAGCATGCGATGTGCGTGCAATAGACTTTGAAATGCAGCCTGAAATCGTGGAGTTGGATGTAGGCACCATAGTCGTTGCGACAGGGGCAGGTGTGTGCGACCCTTCATCGATTGAAAGATGTGGATATGGAAAGTTTCCCAACGTGATCACTTCCCTAGAGTTTGAACGGCTGATAAACGCGGGTGGGCCCTCTGGAGGGCGTCTAATTCGACCAAGCGACATGCAGATTCCTGACAGTGTCGCGTTTGTCCAGTGTGTCGGCTCCCGCTCTGAAAAGGATGGCAACGTCTACTGCAGCAACGTATGTTGCATGAACACCATTAAGGACGCTCTCTTGATCAAGGAGCATTGGCCTGACACGGAAATATACGTGTTCTATTTGGACATACGAGCCTTCGGAAAAGGCTTTGAAGACCTCTACACGAGAGCGAAAAAGGAAGGGGTAATCTTTATTCGCGGATTGCCCGCTGAAATTTTCGAAGACAAGAGAACGAACAACCTCGTTCTAAATGGAGAAAACACGCTCCGCGGAGAGCTGTACGAAATTGGAGTTGGAATGGTAATTCTATCAATAGGAATTGAGCCTGGAAAAGACAGCGACCTAGTTCAGCGTTTGTTCACGTTGTCTAGGACTTCAGATGGGTTTTTCATGGAGGCCCACCCGAAACTGAAACCTGTTGACACGCCGACGGGAGGAGTGTTTCTAGCGGGCTGCGCCGAATCCCCCAAGGACATCAAAGACAGCGTTACTCAAGCGAGTGCCGCAGCAGCCCGCGCAAGTATCTTAATGGCACAGGGCAAGGTGACGGTGGAAGCCCTCACACCAATTGTGGACACAGAAAACTGCCGGGTCTGCGGCCTATGCGCGAGAGTTTGCCCCTACAACGCCATCATTGTAGATAAGGAACTGAAAAAAACCGAGGTCATCGAGGCCGCATGCGCTGGGTGCGGCACCTGCGGCGCCGAATGTCCCTTTGGCATAATAACCATGCGCCACTTCACCGACGCACAAATTTTCGGTCAGATCGACGCCGCAACCGAACAGGACGCAGACAAAAAGATTGTCGCGTTCTGCTGCAACTGGTGCTCCTACNNCAACGTCCGCATCATCAGAACCATGTGCTCAGGCCGAGTAGCCTCCAAATTCGTCGAAAGAGCCTTCTCCAGAGGAGCCGCTGCAGTGTTGGTGGCAGGCTGCCACATCGGCGACTGTCATTACATCAACGCTAACCACCAAACCAAGAAAAGAATGGAAAAACTATGGAAGAAAATGGAACGGTTAGGGTTGAACAAAGATCGCCTGCAACTCGCTTGGATAAGCGCAGCGGAAGGCGAGAGGTTTGCTTCCAAAATCAAAGAAATGAAACATATCGTGGACAAGGTGGGTCAGGGAGAGATCGAAAAAGCCATGGCGGCGTTCAGCCAAAAAGCAAACGCAGCAGCTTCTGGAGCATAGCAACTGGCAACCCAGCATGGCTTATCTTATGGATTAGCGATCGTGCAACGTTCTTACTCTAAGAAGAGGATAAGAGATCCGTTGGATAGCGCCTCATCCATACAAGTGCGTAGTCTGTTGAAACTGCTTATGGCCATATGCCAAGTGTTTTTATGGCTTCACCTACTCGTCCAATGCCTAGCATCAATGCAGCGGTTCGCATGTCTGTCTTTTCTTTTTTTGCTGTCTCGTAAACGTCGTTGAAGGACTTGACCATTTTGTTCTCGAGTTTACTGTTTACTTCTTCTAGAGGCCAATGTTCTCGTTCAAGGTTTTGTACCCACTCGTAAAAACTGACCGTAACGCCACCTGCGTTAGCAAGTATATCCGGCACAAGGAAAACTCCTTTTTCGAACAGGATTCTGTCAGCCTCGGGAGTCGTAGGTCCGTTAGCTCCTTCGGCAACAATTTTCGCACTTATGTTTTTCGCATTCACCGTGGTTATCTGATTTTCTAAAGCCGCAGGAATCAAAATGTCGCATTCTAGCTCTAACAGCTCTTCATTTGTTATCTTCTCGGATCCTTTGTGGGCAACGACAGAACCGCTTTTCTTTTTGTGTTCATATACTTCATAGGGGTTTAGGCCCTGTTTGCGATATATTCCGCCGCTTGAATCGCTGACGGCGATGATTTTGCATCCCGTGTCGTAGGCTATTTTTGCAGCGTTCCAACCGACATTTCCGAAACCTTGTACCGCCACGGCGGCGCCCTTCATTTTCATGCCGAGACGCCTAACGGCTTCTCTACTGCAAATAAATGCACCACGGGCAGCTGCTTCAACCCTGCCTTCAGAGCCTCCGAGAATAAGGGGTTTTCCGGTAACACATTCCGGCACAGTGTAGCCTCTAAATTGACTGTAGGTGTCCATGATCCATGCCATAACTTGTTCGTCTGTATAGACGTCAGGAGCAGGGACATCTCTAAAAGGCCCCATAATGTCCAGAAGGGCATTGGTGTAGCGTCTTGTTAAACGTTCTAACTCTGACTTTGACATTAATTTGGGATTACACGACACCCCGCCTTTGGCGCCACCGTAGGGAATGTCTACAACCGCACATTTCCAAGTCATCCACATGGCTAGGGCTATGACTTCGTCTAACGTGACATCTGGATGATAGCGTATGCCTCCTTTGAAGGGCCCCCGTGCACCGTTATGCTGGACGCGACATCCCATGAAAACGCTGACTTCGCCGTTGTCAAGCTTTATGGGAAGTGAAACGACAAGTGAACGCTTTGGACACTTCAGCATCTCATGAATGCCAGGGTCCAAATCTGTCTTTTCTGCAGTGATCCTTAACTGCTCTAAGGCAACGTCCAGAGGGCTTATTCTCTCTTCTCTCATGTTATTTGCCTCCTGCTAGACGTGTTAGTTTAAACTCTAGCTTTAAAGTTAGTCTCAATCTCTAAATTTATTGTTATGGGCACGTAGCTTCTAATTCTGCCTTTGCCACTTTCCTTTTCTCGAAGCCCATTTTCAGCGAAAAACGTAATCCTTAAAAGCTTCGTTCTGTAATGCACGTATTCTGGGTTTACGTTTGTAAAGGTTAGATCCAGATGGCTGCGCACGTTCAAAGAAATAGTTGAAGAGTAAGTTCGAGCCAGCAAAAAATGTGTATGGGGATACAGGACTTGACGGGGAGCGTTCCCGAATACAGCAAAGTTGACAAGATTATTGGGAGCTATTCCTCCGAAAAGTCCGCGTTAATCGCCATACTACAAGAGATCGAGAACCTGTACGGTTATCTCCCAGTTTGGGCATTGAAACACGTATCTGAAAAGCTTAATGTTCCTATGACTCAAGTCTACGGGGTCGCTTCCTTCTACAAAGCTTTTCACCTGACACCCCGCGGCAAACATCTCGTTCGCGTCTGTCTAGGAACTGCCTGCCATGTCAGAGGTGGCCAAAGGGTAATTGAAGAAATTGAAAGGAGATTAAGTGTAGAAGTAGGAGAAACCACGAAAGACCTCAATTTCACGCTGGAAAGAGTCAATTGCTTGGGTTGTTGCGCCCTAGGACCTATCGTAATGATCGACGAAGACTATTATGGGCACATGTCTCCGGCAAAAGTCGGTTCACTCATAAAGCGCTTTCATTGATTTCGGATCGGATTACTAATGAAGAAAATAAGAAATCGAGATCATCTTGAGGAAATAAGAAGAAAACTATTGAAGAATAAAGAGTCAGAAAAACGCTGTATAACCATTTCTTCAGGAACCTGCGGTCGCGTTCGTGACAGTCAAAAGGTTGTAGAAGCTGTTTATGATGCTGTCAAAAAAAATGGAGTTGAAGAAAGCGTCCGCGTTAGAGTAACGGGATGCCATGGTTTTTGCCAAGTTGCGCCAATAGTGGTTGTATATCCTGACGGGATTTTCTATCAACGGGTGGAGGCTAAAGATGCTGAAGATATTGTTACAGAAACTATTCTTAACAATAGAATTGTTGATCGACTTCTATACGTAGACCCAACCACAGAAGAAAAAATTGTATATGAAAAAGATCTTCCGTTCTTCAAGAAGCAAATGCGTCTCCTATTGGGAAACAACCGTTTTGTTGACCCTACTAAGATCGAAGATTACCTGGCTGTCGGAGGTTACTCGGCTTTAGGCAAAGTACTGTTTGAGATGCAACCTGAAGGGGTTATTGAAGAGATTAAAAAGTCTGGTCTTAGAGGGAGAGGAGGCGCTGGCTTCCCTACGGGTATCAAATGGGAAAGTTGTCGTAGGGCTAGGGGAGACGTAAAATATGTGGTTTGTAATGCTGATGAAGGAGACCCTGGCGCCTACATGGACAGAAGTCTGCTTGAAGGGAATCCTCACAGTATTATAGAAGGCATGATAATCGGGGCTTATGCCATTGGAGCACATGATGGTTACATTTATGTTCGCTATGAATATCCTCTGGCGATTGAGAATACTCGAATGGCTCTAGATCAGGCCCGAGAATACGGTTTGCTTGGTGAGAACATTCTAGGCTCAGGGCTTGACTTTGATATCAAGTTGGCTATGGGCGGTGGGGCTTTTGTTTGCGGCGAATCTACCGCGCTTATGGCATCAATTGAAGGCAAAATGGGTGAGCCAAGAGCAAAATATGTCCACACAGTCGAGCGAGGTTTATGGAATAAACCAACAAATCTGAATAACGTTAAGACGTGGGCAAATGTCCCACTGATTGTCAATAATGGCGCGGATTGGTATTCAAGAATTGGAACTGAAAAGAGTAAAGGAACAGGGATCTTTTCTCTTGTTGGGAAGATTAACAATACAGGTCTTGTCGAAATTCCAATGGGAACCCCCCTCAGAGAAATCATTTACGACGTAGGGGGAGGTATACCCAATGGTAAGAAGTTCAAGGCAGTTCAGACTGGTGGTCCTTCAGGTGGCTGTATACCCGAAGAATTACTCGACCTACCCGTGGATTTTGAGAGGTTGACCGAAGCTGGCTCCATGATGGGTTCTGGCGGTATGATAGTCATGGATGAAAATACCTGCATGGTCGATATGGCCCGATATTTCCTCGACTTCCTGCAGGATGAATCTTGTGGCAAATGTTTTCCTTGCCGTGAAGGAATCAAAAGGATGTTTGAGATCGTAACTAACATAATCTCGGGGCAAGGGAAGGAAGAAGACCTGGAGCTTCTTCAAGAATTGGCGGTAACAATTAAAGATTTTTCTCTCTGTGGTCTTGGCCTAACGGCTCCAAACCCTGTCTTGTCAACTCTGAGGTATTTTAGAGATGAATATGAGGCGCACGTCAGGGATAAGAGATGCCCTGCTGGCATTTGCAAGGATCTGATTGAGTATTCCATTCTTGAAGACAAATGTACGGGATGTGGTGCGTGTTTGAAACTTTGTCCTCAACAGGCCATACGAGGAGAGCTTAAGAAACTTCACATTATTGACTCTTCCAAATGTATTAGATGCGGCGTCTGCCGTGACGCTTGCCCGTATGAAGCAGTAATTGTCAGATCGGAAGTGGCGAGATGATTACTTTCAAAATTGATGGTGTACAAGTCCAAGCCGAGGAAGGCTCTACGATACTCGAAGCTGCTAGATTCTATGGCTTCGACATTCCAACCCTATGTTACCATGATGATTTGACGCCCTACGGCGCATGCCGTTTATGCATGGTAGAAGTCGACGACGGAAAAAGAATAAGAATGGTAGCTTCTTGTCTTTACCCCGTCAGAGAAGGGATAAAAGTTGGAACACATACGGAGAGAGTGATAAAGGGGCGAAAGCTTATACTAGAACTATTGTTGGCTAGATGCCCCAACTCGAAGACCCTTCAAGATCTCGCCTCTAAGATGGGATTGGAGAAAGTTAGGTTCAAGATGGAGAATGAAAGTTGCATCCTCTGTGGGTTATGTGTAAGGATGTGTGCTGAACAGATGAGAAGCGGAGCAATAGGTTTTGTAGGTAGAGGACAAAAAAGAGAAGTAGTCACACCGTTTCGGACCGCCAGTGAAATCTGTCGCAACTGCGGAGCCTGCATGTATATTTGTCCTGTGGTGGAACTACAGTGCCGCGGAGTTAAATCTCCCGGAGAGCTTTGCAACTCTTGTCTCGTCTTTACCCCACAATGTTTAGAAAAGTTTGGAAGAGTCATGTGTACTTTGGAATCATGTGGAGCATGTGTAGAAAAGGAGGAAAAATGATATGAGCTATTCAAAACCAAACGCAAGCGCAGCAACCCTGACCCGAACCAGAACCGAAGCATGTCCTGTCAGCGGACTCTGCGTTACCTGCGTAGACGGATGCCCAGGCCCCTGTGAAGTTGCCAAATCCGCCATAAGAGGCAGAGAAGTAATCTACCCAGCGCCTTTCGGCGTAATAACCACTGGATCCCAGAAAACCTACCCCGTGGACCTCTCCCACTTCAACATTATGGGAACAGCCGTGGGAGCTGCAGGTATCGAAGCCGACAGTGACAAAGCCATATTTCCAGCCGTTGACTTGGAAACAAAAATTGGTCAAGGCAAAGGCCTGAGGCTGAAAATTCCATGGTTCACCTGTGCCCTTGGTTCGACGAGAATCGCCAAAGCGAACTGGAAAGAATTAGCCATTGGCGCAGCAATATCGGGAACTATGCAAGTGATCGGGGAAAATGTATGCGGCATGGACGTTGAATCGGAAATCCACAATGGAAAACTAGTTCGTTCTCCAGAACTGGAATGGAGAGTGAAAACCTTCAACGAATGGAGAGAAGACGGGTACGGTGCTATCGCTGTCCAAGCTAACGTAGAAGACACAAAGCTTGGCGTCCTTGAATACGCGATAGCAGATTTGGAAGTAGACGCTGTTGAACTAAAATGGGGCCAAGGCGCCAAAGATATCGGTGGCGAAGTCAAGATTAAGGATCTAGCCAGAGCGCAACTTCTGAAGAAGAGAGGATACATAGTTCTACCTGACCCTGAGGATCCGGACATCATTGAAGCATTCAAGAAGAGGCAATTTGCAGAGTTTGAAAGGCACTCTCGAGTCGGCATGGTCAACAGAGAAGACTTTTTGAACAGAGTCAAAGAGCTAAGAAGCTTAGGTGCTAGATACGTTTTTCTAAAGACAGGGGCTTACCGACCAGCAGATGTGGCTAGAGCTGTAAAGTTTTCTTCAGAGGCTAGAATCGACCTCCTTACTGTTGATGGTGCAGGTGGTGGAACCGGAATGAGTCCGTGGCGTATGATGAACGAGTGGGGAATACCCAGCGTTGAAATATGGTCCTTGACATATCAATGTGCGGATACACTGGCAAAGAAAGGAGAATATGTACCCAGCATAGCCTTCGCAGGAGGCGCCACACTGGAAGACCACGTTTTCAAAGCACTGGCTTTAGGTGCACCGTACGTAAAGGCTGTGGGTATGGCTAGATCTCCCCTCACTGCCGCGATGGTAGGCAAGAACGTGGGGCAACGGATAATGGAAGGTGATCTTCCAGTATACTATTCAAGATATGGAAACACTATTGATGCGATCTTTGTTGAAGGAAATGACCTGAAGAAAAGGTTCGGAGAGAAGTTTGCACAGATCCCAACTGGGGCAATAGGCCTCTACACCTACAACCAAAGGCTGGTCCAAGGATTGAGACAACTAATGTGCGGCGCCCGAAAATTCGCGCTTGACAAGATTACGCGTGATGACATTGTTGCCTTAACTCATGAAGCTTCACGTGCATCTGGAATCAAGTACGTCATGGATGCGGATAAGGAAGAAGTGGAAAAGATCCTAAGCTGACAGCGACGCGCTGAGTTCGTTGCACTCAACACAAACTCCGAAGCATTTGTTGTCTTAGCGTGTCGTGTCTTCCGCCTCTAGCGATTTGTAAGCTGCTAGATTTGCATGCGCTAGGCGAACGGAGGCGATCAGAGATAGGGATCACGAGATGCGCCGGATACTCTCGTTTGGCTGACAAATATTATTAGGTCTGAATACAATAAGCGTTGAAAATAAACGTGGAATGAGCTTTCGAGAGGGTTTGTTTGCAGATCTTGCTTCAAGACGTGCTACAGCAGCTAGTTGAATGGATGCAACAACTCGTAACGAGCTACGGCTACTTCGGAATTTTCCTCATAAGTCTAATCGGCGCCTTGTCCATCTTTTTCCCTATACCCTACACAGTGGTTATTTTCACCCTTGGAGGCCTATTTGATCCTTTTCTGATTGCAGTCGCTGCGGGATTAGGGTCTGCAATCGGTGAATTCTCCGGCTACCTGCTTGGCTTTTACGGAAGAAAAGTCATCAGTCCAGAACGACGTAGAAAAATGGAGTTCATGCTTAAAGTCTTTGACAGATTTGGTCCTCTCGCCATTTTTCTCTTCGCTTTGACACCTTTGCCAGATGACATCCTTTTCATTCCACTGGGCATAATGCATTATAGTTTCTTGCGAGCATTTATTCCAGCTTTAATCGGAAAAATGAGCATGAACTTGATCGTAGCGTTCAGTGGGCGTCTATCAATCCAGATCATCAAAGACATCTTTGGCGAAGGAAGCGATTGGATAGCAGTTTTGCTCGGAGGCTTCCTTGGCATGGGATTATTGATAATCATAATAGTTGTCATGTTCAAGCTTGACTGGGAAAAAATCTTCATGAAATACGTAAAAGAAAAGGACAAAAAAACCCGATGAGAACTATCTCAGATCCTAAAAGTTTCAACAGTTCACAATCTCCACGAATGGTTGCAAGTTCCTGAAAAGCTAACTTAAACATGTTCCAGAGTCAAACTGGACCTTCTTACACGTGGATTTCAGGGCTGTTTTCTTCGATCTATAGGTTTTATATCTGACAGCACATCCTATTGTCAGAACAAACTTTTGTTTGAGAAGGAGGAGAGAGCGCTGTCGGCCAAAGCATCCATAAGAGATGAGGATTTTGTGTTTGAGAACACTCCAGTCAAAATTCTCGTGAACCGGAACTGTCCAGAGATGGAGCTCGCTGGTCTAACGATTGGGCCTTTCCAAGAGGGAAAGGAGTACGAGGTGAGATTCTGGATAGCCGAGGAGCTGGAAAAGGCGGGAATAGCGCGTATTAGGGAGGAGGAAATGCTGGACGCGATGAAACTCCACAAGATTCACTGGAAAGAGCGCGTTCAATCGGTCAAACAGATCTCCTCGCTCTCAGAGGATTTCTACCCTCGTTTGCGCCGCTACCTTTCCACGGTGAGGGGAGATGCTTTAAAGAAACCTGAAAAAATGAAAGAGTACGAGAGGGCGTCAGGTTTGTCCCGAGACATCGTGGATTGTAGACTCAAAAAAATAATTTCTTTAGCCTCAGCGTCCACGCAAACCGAACAGTTTCTTAAGAGCATGACGCGAGAAGAGCGTGCCATCTACGAGCGCTTACACGAGATTATTACCAGTTGGAAAGATGAAATTCTGAAAGTGAGGTGAATCCTTGACAGAAGAAGCAGTAGTCGCTGATCCTCAGGAGAGGTTTCAAAACCTTTTCAAGTCAGACAAGTATCGTCAACGCATTTCAGAGATGGCAATCGCCAGCAAAACTTCGTTCGTTGTGGAATTTGGCGAACTGCTAGCAACGGACTCAGCGCTGGCAGAGAGCGTCATTGAGGATCCAGACCAGTACTTAGAGCACGCAAACCGTGCAGCTTTAGCTCAATTGCAGATAGAGGAACCCGAGTACGCTGAAGCAACCGAGAAAGTAAATGTTCAGTTCAAGAATTTACCTGTAACTATGCAGCTGCGAGCGTTGGGATCAGATCACATTGGTAGGCTGGCTATGCTGGAAGGCATCGTTGTCCGTGCCACACCCGCCAGACCCATGGTTACCCGAGGAGCCTTTCGATGTAGAAGATGTGGAACTGTCACCCACGTCGACCAAACAACCTCGTTCTTGAGGGCCCCTGCTCAATGCACCGATCCAGCTTGCAGAAGAACAGGACCCTTCGACTTTCTTCAAGAACAATCCACTTTCATAGATTCTCAAGAAATCCGTATCCAAGAACGTCCCGAGGATCTCCCTCCAGGTCAACTTCCACGCTGGATAAACATCAAACTTACTGAAAGGGACCTTGTGGACGTAGCGAGACCTGGAGACGATATTTCTGTTGTAGGTGTTGTCCGGGCGGTTGCTCCAACCCTGCCTCGGGTGGGAAAGCTGCGGGTGTTTCACCTACACTTGGACGCCAACTATGTGGATGTTTTAAGCAAGGAAGCGGAGGCAGTGCTCGCCACGCCAGAGGAGGAAAAACAGATACTGGAGCTGGCGAGAGATCCTTGGATTCATCGCAAGATCATTCGTTCGATAGCACCTTCCATCTACGGTTATGAACACGTGAAGGAGGCGATCATGTACCTTCTCTTCGGAGGAATTCCCAAACAGTTCACCGACATCAACATTCGGGGAGAGATGAACGTACTCCTGATAGGGGACCCTGGGACAGCCAAGTCGCAACTCCTACAATACGTGTCGAGAATCGCGCCCCGCGGTCTCTACACATCTGGTCGAGGAACTACGGCCGCAGGCTTAACCGCTGCGGTGCTTCGTGAGCGAGAGGGTGGAATGACCCTTGAGGCGGGGGCGCTGGTGCTTGCAGATAAGGGTGTCGCTTGCATCGACGAGATGGACAAGATGCGTCCCGAGGATAGGGTGGCTATCCATGAGGCGATGGAGCAGCACACGGTTTCGGTGGCTAAAGGAGGGATCGTGGCTACCCTTAATGCTCGAGCCGCGGTGTTGGCTGCGGCAAACCCATCCTTGGGTCGGTATGAACCCTATCGAACTGTAGCGGAGAACATATCTCTTCCCGTCACGATTCTGTCCAGGTTTGACCTCATTTTCGTTTTGAGAGATGTCCCGGAGAAGGAACTGGACTCCAAGATGTCTGAGCACATTCTTGCTCTTCACAGAACTGGCGTTGTTCCAGTTGAGCCACCTGTATCAGCCGATCTCCTTCGAAAATACGTCAGCTACGCCAAGAGTTCTAAACCAGTTTTGACGGATGAGGCTTTAAGCCGTCTAAGGGACTTTTACCTGACAATGCGCTCAGCTAGCGAAACTGAGGGAACGCCTATCGCGATAACTGCACGCCAACTCGAGTCCCTTGTGAGAGTGGCTGAGGCTAGGGCCCGCATTGCCCTCCGAAAAGAGATTTCGGCTGAGGATGCTGAAGCCGCGATTGCCGTCATGAAAAGATCGCTTGAAGAGGTTGGAATCGACGTTTCCTCTCACAAAGTGGATATTGACCTCATTATGACGGGTAAACCCAAGAGTCTACGTGACAAGCTGGGGGTCGTGTTGGATGCTATTGTTACGTTGGAGAAAGAGACAGGCATGGTTGAAAAGAAGGCTCTTCTAGAAAAGCTTGAAGCCGAGTATGACCTTGTAAGGGCTGAAGCGGAGAGGCTCATAGGGCAGTTGTTGAAAGAGGGGACCATTTACTCTCCCAAAGAAGGATACCTAAAGAAGACCTAGGCTTTTTTAGAGATACCCTAGGGTTTTTTTATTTCCTCTTGCGGAATATTTTGCCTCCGTCAGTGTAGTCACCAGTGACATATTCGAATCCAGCTTCAACGAGTGGGCAGGACTCGCGTACGTTGTGAGCAACTCTGACGGTGTAGTCTTCATTAGTTTGGTTGAAGTACGCTTGGTCGAGGTTTATGTAGACCATTGTGGATTGGATGCATTTGTGGCCGAGTATTCCCTTAACATGGAGAATATCTTTGGTCTTGTGGTATTCCATTGTTCCTTTCCAGTGTCTCAGAGTAACAAAAGTAATCTTTTGCAATCTTGGATTTGAAAGTTTTGTGGCAGCTCTTTTTCGTTGGATACGGAACCCCTGGTACATGTAGTCAACATTCGTTATGAACACTCGTTCTGCATGCATGCCTAAACCTTTTCATACGACCTTTCTTGCGTCAACCTGGTTTGCGCGTGCTATACAGTTTTTCCGTAGTTCTTGCTTAGGGCGAAGAGGTCTGAAGCGTCTACTTTGTCGTCATTGTCCAAGTCGCAGTTTGGGTTCCAGTTTGGCTTTGATGAGTCAGAACCATACGCTTTGCTCAAGTCAAACAAGTCAGATGCATCAACCCTGCCATCACCATTTACATCACCGAGAGTTGGAGTCCAAGGTTCCACAAGCGGATATCTGTCTTGATTATCGGCATCTAAGATGTAGGGATGATCCCATATCCCATCACTGCCCGGAACATCTTGATCTGGACCACTAAACAAGTCAACATCCATATAATCACTCCAATAGTTTCCGCCAGAGGGATAACCATCATCCCAATTGTTAGTAAGCGGTATGATAAACGGTTCGATATATACCTGTTGTGTGTTGTCTATGAAGTTGTTGTGGTAAAACTTGTTGTCAGAAGACGCAAAGAGCCAGATGCCACACCAGCTGTCTGTTATGTTGTTCCTAGAAATAATGTTGTTAGAAGATGAAATGAGATATATACCATCAGAACTGTTGCTCGTCATATTATTTCCAGAAATGCTGTTATATGAAGAGGAATAAATGTACATACCGCCTCCATTGTTTGCTATGTTATTTCCAGAAAGAGTGTTGTAGTCTGAAAAGTCGTCGAGCAGGATGCCATCATTGTTGGCTCTTATATAGTTTCCAATGATACTGTTGTTTGAAGAATGTGTGAGCTGGATGCCCACCGTGTTGTTTTTGACGACAACGTTTTGTGTTGTTGAGTTCTTCGTATATGCGAGTAAGACGCCTTGACCATTGTTTTCCATGTTCAGTTGCTGGACTGTTATGTTTGTTGAGTTCACAACTGCCAAGTATCCAATGTTTGGATGCGTTTGCGGATTTACCGTGAGATTTTGTCTGTTGACCAAGTAGAGAATGGGTTTTCCGTTGACAGTGTTTGAAGCATTTACATCATGCACGAAGTGTAAACGCTCATAGCCAAAGACTCCAAAATTTTTCTTGCTACCTGCTATAACGTTGTCCCTGAAGACATTGTTTGAAGACTCTACAAGCTTGACACCATCTCCATCGTTTGCTGTTATGTTGTTTCCAGAAATGCTGTTACTTGAACCCATAAGGAACCAGATGCCATCGTCATTGTATGTTACGCTATTGCTTGAAGCATTGCTACGAGAAGTCTGGTCAAAAACGACGCCCACGAAGTTGTTTGTCATGCTGTTTCTGGAAAAATTAGTTCTATGAGAAACAGCGACCCAGACGCCACGTTTATTGCCTTCTACATTGTTTCCTGAAATAGTGTTTCTAGGAGAATTGGAGAGCCAGATACCATAATAATTATTTGTTACATTGTTTCCAGAAATAACATTGTCAGGAGCCGGGTGGAGCCCAACACCAATGTTGTTGTTGTTTGTTATGTTGTTTTCAGATATTATGTTATAGTCTGAAGAGCCCTCGAGCAGGATGCCATTATGGTTGTTTTTTATATTGTTTCCAGAGATGATATTGAAAGAAGACGCGATGAGCCGCACACCCCAATAGTTGCTTCTTATATTGTTTCCAGAAACGGTACTATCTATAGTAGAGTTGAGATAGATGCCAGCGCAGCAGGAGGTTATGATGGTTGTGTTTTTGATCGTCACGTTGCTTACGTTTTGCAAGGTACAAGCCTGTCCGAGCACAACAACAGAGTGCCCTGCCCCGTCAATTGTTATGTTGCTTCTCTCAACCATAATGGGATCATTAATGTTATCAGTGAAGGTGTAGGAGACGTTTCCGACATTTAGAATCGGTGCTGTTGGCGGCTCAACCGAGCCATCAGCCCTAATATAGATAGTCCCAGACGCCTTAACCAGTTGGAGGTTAAATGCCATTGTTAACATGCTTATTAATAGCAGCGTCAGCATTATTCCTGAAACTGCTTTCCTATCCAATCTCCATTCTACCTCAAATTGTGCGCGCGCATTATACCTTTTGTGAGAACTCCTATTTCCGGTTTGAGGAAGAATCTTCTGCGCGCACGTATCCTTAGATAAACATAGAGCCAGACTGAAGTCTGAAAGACGATCATCCAAAAAGCAACATCAATCGAGAAGTTCAGCGGTTGAAAAACAGAGGTTCGAGCATATGGAGGTCGCCCCTTGTAACGCCCCGATTCAATGACCCAATGAAGCGGCCAACCTCGATATAGAATGCGGGCATCAATGATGAATGGTTTTTCGATACAGCAGAAGTACGATACGTACGTCGCAACCAACGCAAGAATGAGACACGCGGGGATCGATATAAGCAAGAAAGCCTGGGTTTTCATTCTCATGCCGTCTTCAAAGCTCTTGTCGTTTGAGTGACTTATAATCCTACATTTTAGAACAGCTTATACGCGCGCTTCGATAAGTACACGCACAAAAAAAGAGGGGTTTTGCGGGGGATATCTCCACTCAAATGCGAAATCCGCGAGGTATAGGTACTTTTTGGAGAAATTCGCATCTATTTTTAGTGTCACTTTCTCTTTCTGAAATAAGTTAATCCTTTGTCGTCCTGTCCAACCCATTCAAATCCCACCCCCGCTGCAACAGGGCAAGCGCGTGTATCAGCAAATCTTTTAAGGATTATTATCCGACTGCGGGTTGGAGCGTATTGTATTATGTCCGAAGTCAAAGGCGGAATATCCAAGGCAATGTTCATAGCAGGTTTGATCATTGCGATAGTATCAGCAAGCGCAGCTGCATCCGTTGTGTCATCGCAATTTGCAAAGGGACCACAGGGTGACACTGGAGCAACAGGAGCAGCTGGACCAGAAGGGCCACAAGGACCACAAGGTGACACTGGAGCAACAGGAGCAGCTGGACCAGAAGGACCAGCAGGACCAGCAGGGCCCCCAGGATCATTCAGCAAGATGCAGGGGTATTTCCAATTCGCGACCTACAAGGCTGGAGTGCTTGTCGCAGCAGGTTTTGTCTGGAAAAACGGAACGGTGAAGACGGGCTTCAATATACAGTCATGTTCATGGGATGCCGAATATAGCCGCTACGCAATCACTATAACAGGAGAAGATTACTTCTGGTACGAATATGTAACAGTCGTTACCGTTGCTGCAGGTGAGGGACTGTTTGCAACCACCAGCAGTGTGAGTGGAGACCTGCTTGTCTTTATATGGGGTCCCGCCACCTAACGCATGCATGAAGAATTTCGTATGCGCGTGTGGATATTCCATACATTAAGAAAAAAAGGGGAGTTTGCGGGGGATATCTCCACTGTTTGCTGGTTCGAGTCCGACCGGCGGCGCCAGCAACATTGCTTTTCCAAGCTCGCGATAGTTTTTGTTCAAGAAATCTTAGCTCGGTAAATATATAATTGAACGCGATTATTTGTACTATTCTAGGAAGCCTTAGCAGAAAAAGAGGGGATGTTGCGGGGGATGTCTCCACTCCTCGAGGCTTTCTAAAGAAGACCTAGTCAAAAGGGCACAAGACTTGAAAATCAAAGAACTGCCTATACCCGAGTCCGCAAAAGAGATCATAATCAAGTCAGGAATAGCCGACCTCTATCCTCCACAAGAAGAAGCCGTACGCGCCGGAGCCCTAGAGGGAAAAAACCTTGTTTTAGCTAGCCCAACAGCATCAGGCAAAACCCTGATCGCCGAATTCTGTGCCCTCAAATACGTGCTGGAGCAAGACGGAAAAGTCCTTTATCTTACTCCTCTTCGGGCGTTGGCCAGCGAAAAATTCGAGGAGTTCAAAAAGTATACGGTCATTAGGAAGAAAAGTGGAAGAAAAGTTAGCGTAGGCATCAGCACTGGCGATTATGACAGTACCGATCCTTGGCTTGAACGATATGACATCATTGTCACCACGAATGAAAAGGCGGACTCGCTGCTGAGGCATCGGGCACGCTGGATGAGCGAAATCTCAGTCATAGTCGCTGACGAAGTACACCTACTTAACGATGCTGATCGTGGGCCAACCCTAGAAGTGGTGCTTGCCCGCCTTCTGCAGGTGAATCCGGACGCTCAGCTCCTAGCCTTGAGTGCCACCGTGAAGAACGTGGAGGAGGTGGCTGAGTGGCTGAAGGCAGGCTACGTCACAACCGAGTGGAGACCGGTGGTGCTGAAGGAAGGTGTGCTCCTGCAAGGCGAAGCTCACTTCAAAGACGGCGGAGCCTTGAAAATAGAGAAGACGACAAGGAACTCGGCCGTAAACCTTGCGGTGCACATCGTGCAGTCTGGGGGACAGGCTCTTATCTTTGCAGGAACCAGGAGAAACTCGGTTAGCCTAGCCAAAAAGGCTGCGGCGGACATGAAAACCGTTCTGTCCAAGCCGATGAAACGGTCCTTAAAGCGGATTGCTGAGCATGTTCTTGCGTCAGGTGAGCGAACAAGAATAAGCGCGTTATTGGCTGATCTTATTGAAGGAGGAACGGCGTTTCACCACGCCGGACTTGGCGGCACTCACCGCAGGATCATTGAAGACGCCTTTCGGGAAGGCAAGGTCAAGGTTCTAACGGCTACGCCGACGCTGGCTTTTGGAGTAAACCTGCCTGCTAGAACGGTGGTTATCCATGACTACAGGAGGTATGAAGCCGGATATGGGTACTACCCCATTTCTGTATTAGAATACAAACAGATGGCCGGTAGAGCTGGCAGACCTCGCTACGACAAGATTGGAGAGGCCCTTCTTGTGGCACGAACCGAGGATGAACGTGACTATCTGATGGAGAGGTATGTCATGGCTGATCCAGAGAGGATATGGTCCAAGCTGGCAGTGGAACGCATTCTCCGTTCTCACGTATTGGCCACCATCGCCGCCGACTTCGCGCACACCGAACAGGGAATCTACGACTTCTTCGGCAAAACCTTATACGCTTTTCAATATGACCCTCAAGCCATAAAATCAGTGATCACCGGGATTCTCAAGTTTCTTTTTGGCGAGGATATGATCGAGGTAAGCGGTGAACAGATTTACGCTACAAGGTTTGGAAGACGAGTCTCAGAATTGTACATCGACCCGGTTTCCGCAGTCATGATTCGAGACGCCTTTCTGAGTAGAGCGCCTCGACTAACTGATATAAGCTTTCTTCACATGATCGCTCGCACACCCGACATGTTTCCGAAGCTCCGACCTTACTCGAGAGAAATTGATGCTCTGGGCTTGTTTGTGGACGAGCATCGAGAGGAGTTCATGTTTGAGGCGCCTGACGAATGGATTGACCGAATCGACTACGAAGAGTTTCTAGGCGAAGCTAAGCTGGCCCAAGTGCTAGGTGCATGGATAGAAGAGGTAACGGAAGACGAAACCATCGAAAGATTTCGCGTTCAGCCAGGCGACCTCTATCGACTCATAGGAACTGCGCGATGGCTCTTACATGCTTCCCACGAGCTGGCTAAATTGCTTGGCCACAAAGACCTTTTGCCCCGTGTCGCCGAGCTCATGGAACGCGTTGAAAAAGGTGTGAAAGCTGAATTGCTCTCTTTGGTGAGACTTGAAGGAATAGGTAGAGTGCGAGGACGTATGCTCTACAATTCTGGGTTAAGAACTATTGAGGACATCAAGAAGGTGCCGCTTAAAAAACTGACTAGCCTCCCATTGATTGGGCCTAGACTTGCCAAGAAAGTCAAGGAGCAGATAGGCGGCTTTGTGACGTCACGTGAATGGAAGAGGTTGAAAAAGGGGAAGGAGTGGGAGCAACAGGCTCTGACCGAATATCCTCCGTAATCATTTTGAAACCTGTTCAGCCCATGGTACAGCAAGGAAGGTCTCCGTGTGAAGAGTGTCCTGAAGCCACCTGACAAATTTTGTGGCGGTTATTTCATCCGGCGCTTCAAAAATGAAGAGGGCATCGAACCTTCCGAACAAGCTGTAACGGGCTCTAAGTTTGATTTCCGGAGGTAGGGCTTTTGGCAGTCCTTTCGTAGCCTTTATTGCATCCTCAAACTTTCCTGAGCGAACCGTGCACAGAGTAACGAAAATCAACACTTTCACCTCCTTTTTTTCATGAAATTGTTAGTAGTGTTAACGGATGTTACTAAAAGAAATTTTTGCTAGTTGTCCGATTGTCTCCTAGCTTTCCTTTCGTGTCTCGTCTTTTGGATCACTAGGTCAACTTGTTCTATTGCTGTGCCGAGATAATTTCGTGGGTCCAATGCTTCGTCAATTTCTTTCTCACTTAAGATTCTCTGGATAACGTCGCTTTCCAAGAGTGCCTCTCTAAGAGGCTGCTTTTCAACTTCACTTTTTATCGCCAGTTGACGAATCAGCTCATGCGCTTCTTGACGGTTCATGCCTTTCATCGCGAGCGCCATCATCACAGCCTCAGACATAGTTCGCCCCTGCGTAAGTTTAACGTTCCTGCGCATCTTTTTCTCGTCCACCCAGAGATCTCTCAACACGTTCGTCATTAGAGCCAGCATATAATCAGCGAGGATGCAAGCTTCAGGAATGATGAACCGTTCGGCAGAGGACTGTGTTAGGTCCCGTTCATGCCAGGTTGGAACGTTTTCGAGAGCTGGCACAACCAAGCTTCTCA
>JABAOC010009183.1_pt1 | contig 18439 bp, 21 predicted proteins | sample 7062161 | NCBI WGS metagenome assembly JABAOC01 (sample SAMN14538625, study PRJNA623070) | marine sediment metagenome | biome: marine biome [ENVO:00000428]; feature: marine pelagic biome [ENVO:01000023]; material: deep marine sediment [ENVO:00002113] | place: India: Gulf of Khambhat ... | reverse complement strand
TCAGGACGTTCAAAGCCACAGTCATCGACATGCGCAGGGAGACCAACGTCATCTACGTGGGGTTCTTCATTCCAAACGTCAAACACATCCTGATAACAGACAGGGGGCTACAGGCAGAGACATCCAAGGAGACCTACAAGACGATAAAAAGGGGCGACACGGTGACCATGATCGAGCAAAGCGACGGCGTCTACAGGGTGGATCACTGACAAATAAAACTTAATAGACCGCGATTCGGGGGCAATCCAGCCAAATGGGTGCCTCAACCGACTTCGAAGAGCACGTCCCCAGCGGAAGCGGTACGCTGGAGGGCAGCCTAACCGCCATCCACAGGAACGCGGCTGAACTGGCTCTGGCGGGGAGCCTGGAACAGGTCTACGAGATCACCCTGACCACCGTCGAAGAGGTCCTTGGCTTCATGTTCGCGGGCATAGCGGTGAAGGACGGAAACAAGGTTGTCTATCTCAAGACCCTGAACTCGGAGATGCCTGAAGACTGGGAGATCCCACTGGACTCGAAGAGCGTGATCGTCCGCACCTTCAGGACCGGCGAGCCTCAGGTGATAGATGATACTAGTAGAGAACCCGACTATCTTAGCCCCCCGGAGGATTATGGGCTTCTTAGAGGCCTGTCGGAGGTGACTGCCCCGATTAAGGTGGGAGATGAGGTATTCGCCGTCATCAACATCGAGAGCCCGAGCCTCAACAATTTCACCGATGGAGACGTCACGCTTCTCAAGATCCTCGCTCAACACGTGTCGTCCGCTTTGATTAGACTGAGTGAAGCCGAGAAGAGGAAAACGTACGAGGACACACTGAGCACACTCCACAGTCACGCTGTGGAGCTCAACTCAGCTAAAACCCTCCAAGAAATATACGAGTGCACGATAAACGCGATGGTTGAGACATTCAACTACAATAGAGTGGATATACTCAGGGTGAAGGAGGGCGGACTCGTTCAGGTTGCCAAGCACGGGGGGATCCCCGCCGAGGTAGAGCTGCCACTCGACGGGAAAGGAGTGACGGTCCGAGCCGTCAAAGAGAAGAGAACCATCCTCGTGAACGACGTGGAGCAGAGCAGTGACTACGTCTTCGTCGTGAACTCCGAGACAGGTCAGCCATACTACGAGTACGCGTTATCCAAAGCCGAGCTCGCGTCCCCGATAATCGTCGACGGTAAAGCCGTCGGTGTACTCAACATTGAAAGCACCAGCAAGGATTCGTTCACGGAGATCGACAAACAGCAGCTGGAGATACTTGCCAACCACGTTGCCACGGCGATGGACCGGTTAACCAACCTCGAAGAGGTCGAGAGGCTTGGCGTGGAGCAGAGTAGGAGACTCATGGAGGGGTTCAGAAGGGTCTCCAGCATGGCCAGGCATGACCTCCGGGGACCGCTGAGCAACATTGGCATCGCGGCCCACGTCCTGAGGAAGACCCCGGAGAAGACTGAGATGTTCAGGATCATCGAGAGCAATCTGAAGCACGCGGACAACATCCTGGAAGACTGGAAGGAACTCACGCTGAGGAAAGAGATCACGAGGCTGAGGATAAACGTGAGAACCCTCGTGGAGGAGGTGCTCAGGAGCATGATGATCCCCGAAGACGTCGAGACGGAGACGGATATCCCCGAGGACCTGGTTTTCATGCTTGACATGAGAGGCATGTCCAGGGTGCTGACAAACCTGGTCATGAACGCCATGGAAGCCATGCCCAAGGGAGGTAAGCTACTGATACGTGCATACGGCGACGACGGCGAGCTCGTCATCACGGTATCGGACACAGGGAAAGGGATACCTGTCAAACACCAAGGTAAGATATTCACGCCCTTCTTCACGACGAAGCCCACGGGCGTCGGGCTCGGCCTCGCCTATGTCAAGGATACCGTCGAGGCTCACGGAGGAACTGTTGTGTACGAGGACACACCCAGAGGGGGCGCAACCTTCAAGATGAGAATCCCCCGTACCCCACAGCCCTCAACAAAGAAAAAGGCGTAGGTTCACTCAAGCTTTATCTCGGCTTCGTCGAAGACGAAGACCTCTTCAACCTGCTCGTCGAAGGCGGTGGCGATCCGCACCGCCAGCAACAGCGAGGGGTTGTACTCGCCGTTCTCGACGAAGCTGATGGTCTCACGCCGCACCCCCACGAGCTTAGCCAAGTCCGCCTGAGTATAACCCATCCGGGCCCTGAGCTCCTTTATGCGGGTCTTCATGGGCCCACGCTCTTCCCCATGACGTACATCGCCACCAAGTAGACGGCGACCTGAGCCATCATGCCTATGAGTACCACGGGCGGGGACCCTATCTTGGGCCAGGGCATCCAGTTCTCGGCGGCGAACTCGTACCAGAGCAGCGCGAGCCAGATGTAGTTGCCCGCCATGAAGGCGGCCCTGCCGGCCTTGCCCTCCAGCAGCCTCGTCCTCTCGTCCTTGACGGCGAACCCCCGGAGCCTGTCCTCTCTGTTCACCAGCATCCGGTCGACCATGAGGCCGCCTATGACTATGAGGACCGCCACGTTGGCCGCGCTGAAGAGCCCGAAGGCGTCAGCGCCGAAGACGTAGAAGGCAGCGGCGGCTCCAATCAGCGCCGCTGCCACGGTCGCTATATGTGTTCTCTTCATTTCTTTTCCTCCTGTTCGTTCTATCACACATTATGTGCGTTTAACCGCACATCTTGTTATGTATACCTAACATCTAGGATATAAACCTTCCGCAGAGTCAACCCTTAAACCCCAACACCCCACAGATACACAGGGGCGTTCACCACGCCGTGGACCGCCACAGCCGCACCGGAGCAAACATAGATGCTACAAAGGATCATAGAGAAGGTAACTGAGCGCCTAGCCGCCTTTGACGAGGCAAGGGACAGGGCCTACCCGAAGGCTCGGAAGGCGAGGACCCTCAGCAAGAAGGCGATCCTCGTGCTGCATAAAGGCGAACCCGGAGAAGCCAAGCGGCTCGTGTCCGAAGGCGGCTGGCCTGCTAGCCGAGGCTCGGCGCGTCGGAGAGGCGTTCCCGGGTATCCGGAGCAGCGAAACCCTGTCGGCGGCGAGGCAGGAATACGTTGAGGCAGCCATACTCTTTTCGCTTGTAGCCGAGGAAAGGTATCCAGCCCCAGAGGAGCTTGGGGTAGACGAGACCGACTACGTGCTGGGGCTCGCGGATGTGCCCGGCGAGCTCAGGCGGCAGGCGCTGGACAGACTCAGGGAGGGCGACCTGGAGGCGGCGGAGAGATTCCTCGAAGCCATGGAGGAGATATATCTCTGCCTCATCGAGGCCGAGGAGGCTAGCATGATGCTCAGGGGGATGCGCCGGAAGCTGGACATAGCACGCGGCGTCATAGAGCGTACAAGAGCCGAGGTCACGGCGGAGGCCGGGAGACGCAGGCTCTCCCACGAGCTGGGATCAATCAGGGACAGGTTGGAGTCTTAGCCTGCGCCCCGGCTCGGCGATCTCGTTGTAGGTGTCGAAGAAGTATCTGGGCCCTCTCCATATGGTCTCGATGAGGGCTTCGCGGCCCCTCTCGGCGTCGATTACCCTGCACATCTCTGCTCCGGCGACGTAGAAGGCTCTGCCTATGACGCCGACGTCCCATGAGAGCCTCTGCAGCTCGTCGTCTGGGACGGAGCCGACCTTGGAGATTATGTCACTGGTCTGTCGGAAGCACTGGTCGACGACGGCGGGGTCGTCCATCATCTTGAAGTCCTTGTCGTCCGGGGCCGGGAAGATGTGCTGGGCGTTGTAGGCCACGTACGTGGCTACGCCCTCACTCTGGACGTTGGACAGCACGTTCGTCAGGGGCTCGTCGGGCGGCTCGGAGCCGTGTTTCTTGTGTATGTTTGAGATTCCGACGTGGTACAGCTCGTGGACGAGGGTGTTGAGAATGTTGTCCGGGTTGTTGTTCCAGTAGGTAGCCGCCACATTGAACACTATCTCCCCCATGGCGAAGGCCCTCGGCGGGATGAACGCCGTGAAGTAGACGCCTATGTCCAGGCCGACGTCGTCGGGGAGGTACCCGCATAGATACGGGACCGCCTTCTCCAAGAAGACGTTTCTTCCCTCGACTATCTTGCGTGTGTTCCGTGTGAATACGTGTCTCTCCCTCTCTTCAACGCTGAGCCTCATCCACTCCGTGATCCTGTCACGCCACTCTCCGTAGTCTATCTCGTAGTTCACGGCCTCCACCCAGTCTCTGGTGTACTTCTGCGCCGGGTACTCCGTCCAGAACTCTTCCTGGTTGTCTAACACCCACAGCGGCTCGTATACTATTTTCTCGAGGGAGTCGGTGTTGAAGACGATCTCCGAGTCTAGGCATCCACTCAACATGTTCACCTTATGATGTGACTCGTCACGATCCGCTCATTTAAAGGTGAGTAACAATTTGTGACTGCCCCGCCGAACGAGGGTGGGGGCCTCACTTGTGCCGCTTGATGTTGTTGGCTTTTCGCTGCGCTCTCCGGTAAGCGAACTTGCGGGTGGTGTTTATCTTACTCCGGTGATAGCGGTATCGTCGACCCTCCTCGTCGCTGAGGGCGTCGTAGAACTGGGGGTACGTGATCTCGTTTCGATAAAGCTTGGTTATGGCTTCGTTCAGCATCTCCCTGTCCTCGGGGGTGGCCTCGGCGAAGGCCTTCTCATAAGACTGGTAGGCCACGTTGAACTTGAAATCGGTGTTATCGAAACTAAGCTTCTCTGGCTCTTCGCTGCTCATACGTCTACAGTCCAGTGAGAAATGTATACATGCACCAGATTTATAGGTTCCCCGTTCCGGCGGTGATGAAATGCTTAAATCGTTCCTGACCGTGTATTGATGCGGATACCGAGGAGCCTCTTGGGGCTTTAGAGTATACCTACAGAGTAGGAGTGAAAGAGTTGAGCAGCAGGAGAAGATACAACAGAGGCCCCCGCGAGATGCACAAGGCGATCTGCAGCGACTGCGGAAAGGAGTGCGAAGTCCCGTTCAAGCCCACAGAGGGCAGGCCAGTCTACTGCCAAGAGTGCTACCAGAAGCACAGGCCGCCGCGCCGCAGGTACTAAGACGTGAACAGCACGGCTATTCATAACATATTTTATATTATACCCATTCTATGCATTCACCGCTAGACAGGAAGAATGAGATCATTGTGTACCTTAGCTTGAGACAGGTCTCAAACTCGGCAGGTCTAGCGGAGCTTATGGAGGAAAAGCCATGGTAGAGCACCCCATACAGATCTACGACACCATGACCCGGCGGAAGAAGCCTTTCAAGCCGCTTAACCCACCCGCGGTTACCATGTACGTCTGTGGCCCCACCGTCTACGGCGAGCCCCACATAGGGAACCTGAGGACGTTCACCCTCGGCGACCTAATAAGGCGTTGGCTGGAGTACAGGGGATACTGGGTCAAGTACGTGATGAACATCACGGACATCGAGGACAAGACCATCAGGGACAGCGGCGCAGCCGGCAAGACCCTGAAGGAGTTCACGGACTACTACACCGAGGTCTTCTTCCGGGGCCTGGACCTGCTGAGCATCAAACGTGCGACCGCCCACCCGAGGGCCACGGTGTACGTGCCCCAGATGATCGAGTTCATTGAGACGTTGATGGGGATGGGCGCCGCGTACGATGCCGAGGACGGCGTCTACTTCGACATCGACAAGTTCCCCCGGTACGGGGAGCTCAGCGGCGTCGACCTGGGCAAGGTCGAGCGCACCGAGAGGGTGGCGACGGATGAATACGACAAGGAGGACGCCCAGGACTTCGCCCTATGGAAGAAGTCGACGCCGGAGGAGCTTGAGCGGGGCATCTACTTCGAGTCGCCTTGGGGTAGGGGCCGCCCCGGCTGGCACATAGAGTGCAGCGTCATGAGCAAGGAGCTCCTCGGCGACACAGTGGACATCCACGCGGGTGGCGAGGACCTTGCGTTCCCGCACCACGAGAACGAGGTGGCCCAGAGCGAGACCGTCACCGGAAAACGGTTCGTGAGGTTCTGGCTTCACATGAGGTTCCTCGTGATCGGGGGAGGCAAGATGAGCAAGAGCCTCGGCAACTACGTGTCCTTCGACGAAATACTGGAGAAGCATACGCCGGACGCGCTGCGGTACTTCTACATCTCGACCCACTACAGGCGGCCGCTTAACTTCACGTGGGGCAACATGGAGAACGCCCAGAACACTGTGAACCGCCTCGGGAACACGCTGGACCTCATCGAGAACGCCATGAAGGGGCCAGACGACAACCTGGACTACGGGAAGCGGGAGGAGAAGCTGCTGAACACGGCCAGAACAGCTAGGCAGAAGTTCATCGAGGCCATGGACGACGACTTCGACACCCCGGTGGCCCTCGGGCACCTCCACGCCGTGAACGGCGCAATAAACGAGTACCTCACGGCGCCAGCCAACAAGGGGGTGCTCAGGGAGGCAGCCGACGCCTACAGCGAGCTCCTGGGCGCATTAGGGCTCTTCGAGAAGCGCAGAGCCGGCGGCGACGAGGTAACGGAGCGGCTCATCACCTTGATCACCGACCTTCGGGAGGAGCAGAGGAAGGAGAAGAACTACGCGTTCGCCGACCTAATCAGGGACAGGCTCGACGACGCTGGCGTAGAGCTGCAGGACACCGCCGACGGCACAACCTGGAAACTGAAAAACTAGATCTATGCAGGCAGCCTGCGGGCCTCCCCCACTCATTAGACCCCAGATTTCGATTAACTGTTTTTTCCGTCGTTGATGATAGCGGTTACTGTACGAGTTCGTAAATATTACTTTTTATACCTTACCGGTAAACCGTCGCAAATACTTTAAGATGAAACGTGAAACTTACAATCACACGAAGGTGAAGTAATGTCAAACGTAAACACACAGACCATAGCCATAGCGGTCATCGCTTTGCTCATCGGAGCAGGCGTGGGGTATATGTTGAAGCCGGGAGCACCGGCCGGAGAAATGGTCCCAAAGGAAGACTATGATGCGCTGGCGGCCGAGCTGGCCGCCGCGGAGGCTGAGCTCGCTGAGCTGAGCCGGCCACCCAAGGTGGGGCTCGTCCTGGCGACGGGCGGCCTCGGCGACAAGTCCTTCAACGACATCAGCTACGCGGGCTGCGTCAGAGCCCAGGAGGAGCTTGGCGTCGAGTTCGACTACGTGGAGCCCACGGCCATCGCGGAGTACGAGGGATACCAGCGTGACTTCGCCATGAGCGGCGAGTACATGCTCATCATATGCATCGGGTTCGACCAGGCCGACGCCTTGGCGACTGTCGCGGCGGAGTACCCAGACCAGAACTTCGCCATAGTAGACATGGTGGTCGAAGCCCCCAACGTGGCTAGCCTGACTTTCGCGGCCAACGAGGGCAGCTTCCTGCTCGGCGTCGTGGCTGGCATGAACACTGAAACTGGGAAGGTGGGCTTCGTCGGAGGCATGGACATCCCCCTCATCAGGGACTTCTTCGAAGGATACGAGGCCGGCGTCATCTGGGCGAACCCGGATGCCGAGGTTCTCGAGCCGGTGTTCGTCGGTGATTGGGGCGACCTAACCAAAGGCAAGGAGCTGGCGACCAGCTTAATCGAGGCCGGCGCAGACGGCATCTTCGCGGCGGCCGGAGGCAGCGGCTTGGGGGCGCTAGAGGCGTGCGACGAGCTTGACGTGACAGGGTACGGCGTAGACGCGTGTCAGTGCTACCTCAACGACAACATGCTGGCGTCGATGACCAAGCGCGTGGACAACGCCGTCTACGAGATGATCCTCGACGCGCGGGTGGACATGTTCCAGCCCGGCTTCTACGGAGGTGGCCTAGCGGACGGATGGGTAGGGATGTGCCGCTTGGCTGACGAGGAGGCGCTCTGGGAGGAGACCTTCGACTTCGAGCACCCCCCGATATCCAAGGACATCCTAGACAAGGTCGTCGAGGCCAAGAACCTGATCATCGCCGGGGAAATCGTGGTGCCTACGGGATACGACTAAGGGAAACCCTTTAACCCCTATCATCTCACCTTTTTTTCGTTCCAAATGACCACGGCCATCCAGATGGTGGGCATAACCAAGACCTTTCCCGGCGTGACGGCCAACGACCGCGTCGACTTCTCCGTAGACAGAGCCGAGATCCATGGGCTGCTGGGGGAGAACGGGGCCGGTAAGACGGTTCTCATGAGCATACTCTACGGCCTCTACACGGCGGATAGCGGGGAGATCCTGGTGAACGGGGAAAAAGCTGAGATAGATGGGCCCTCGGACGCCATGAGCCTCGGCATAGGGATGGTTCACCAGCACTTCATGCTTGTTCCCAGCCTCACCGTGGTGGAGAACGTGATCCTTGGGATGGAGCCCACCGTCAACGGTGTGACGCTGGACAGGGAGAGGATGCTCAGAGACGTGGCCGAGTCATGCCGGAGGTACAAGCTGGACGTCGACGTAGAGGCGCCGATATACCAGCTGCCGGTGGGGGTGCAGCAGAGGGTGGAGATACTGAAGGCCCTCTACAGGGGCGCGGACGTCCTGATACTGGACGAGCCGACGTCCGTCCTCACCCCCGGGGAGACCAAGGAGCTGTTCAACGCGGTCAGGGAGCTCAAGGCTGACGGCAAGACCGTAATCTTCATCAGCCACAAGCTGAGGGAGGTCCTCTCCATCTGCGACAGGATCACTGTGCTGAAGAGGGGGAAAGTAGTGGGCACGGTTCTGGCCTCGGATACTAGCGAGGGGCAGCTTGCGGAGATGATGGTGGGCCGAGAGATCGTTCACGAGTTCACAAAGGTGGCCGAGTGTGGGCTGGAGCCCGTGCTCAGGCTTCAGGGCCTAGAGTGCCTGAGCGACCGCGGGATACCGGCGTTACGCGGACTAGACCTCGATCTATGCGGCACCGAGATCCTCGGGGTGGCGGGGGTGGAGGGAAACGGGCAGACCGAGCTCGTGGAGGCGGTGATGGGGCTGAGGGAGTTGACAGGGGGCGCCGTCAAACTCGACGGCATGGACATCACGGACACGCCGCCCAGGGCGAGGATACGGATGGGGGTCAGCCACATCCCCGAGGACAGGTACAAACGCGCCATAGTCCCCGACTTCAGCGTCCTTGAGAACCTTGTGCTCGGCAGCCAGAGGGACAGGTTCACGAGGAACGGGATCAGCATGGACTTCGCAGAGGCTTCACGGTTCACGGAGGAGGTCATCGAGGACTACCGGATAGCCACCCCCGGCCCCAAGACGCTGATAAGGTATCTGTCTGGGGGCAACCAGCAGCGCGTCGTCGTCGCGAGGGAGTTCAGCAGGGAGCCGAAGATAGTGGTCGCCGCGCAGCCTACGAGGGGGCTTGACGTGGGCGCGACGGAGTATGTGCGCCTTAAACTGGTGGAGATGAGGGACCGGGGGGCCGGCGTGCTGCTCATCTCCGCGGACCTCGACGAGATATGGGCGCTCAGCGACAGGGTGGCGGTGATATACGAGGGGAGGATCGTCGCGGTCAAGAACTTGGACGAGACGGATCAGCAGGAGATAGGGCTGCTCATGGCGGGTGGCGGCAATGGGTGAGCGTGTGGCGCGGGCCCTCCGGCGTGTTTTCGGTGGGGACGGCGTCGGCGGGCTGATGATCCAGGTGGCCGCGATACTAATCGCGTTCATTGTAGGCGCCGCCGTGCTCGCCGTGACGGGGTACAGCCCGCTGGAGGCCTACGTCTCTATGGCGTCGGGTGCCTTCGGGAGCAGCTACGGCGTGGGCCAGACGCTGACGCAGGCCACGCCAATCGTCTTCACGAGCATCGCCTTCCTCATCGGGCTCAAGGCTGGGCTGTTCAACATAGGCATCGAGGGGCAGTTCCTCATGGGGGCCATGGGGGCGACTCTTGCAGGCATCTACTTTGGCGGTCTACCCTGGGTGGTCCACGTGCCTTTGACTATCTTGGTCGGCATGATGACTGGGGCTCTATGGGCGTTGATACCGGCGTTGCTGAAGTCCCGTTTCGACGCCCACGAGGTCATCACCACCATGATGCTTAGCTACGTGGCCACGCACTTCACGAGCTACCTGGTGAACTACCCGTTCAAGGCGCCCGGCTGGGTGGCCCAGTCGGTGAAGATCAGAGGCTCGGCCGAGCTTCCGCGGATACTGCCGCCCACCCAGCTCAGCGCAGCCATATTCGTGGCTGTGATCGTCACCGCGGCGAGCACGTACTTCCTCCAGAAGACCATAATCGGCTACGAGCTCCGCGCCACGGGGCTCAACCCATCGGCCGCCGAGAACGCGGGAATAAGCATCGAGGGAAGCATACTCGTCTCCATGGCGCTGAGCGGCGCAGTGGCCGGGCTCGGCGGCGCATGTGAAGTAATGGGCATCCACCGCAGGTTCATACAGGGCTTCAGCCCCGGCTACGGCTGGGACGGCCTCGCCGTGGCCCTCGTGGGGGGGCTCAACCCCGTGGGAAGCTTCTTCGCCTCGGTGTTGTTCGGGGCCCTCCGCAGCGGCGGGATGATAATGACCCGCGCCACAGGTGTGCCTCTCGACATAGTCAAGATTCTCCAGGCGCTGGTCATCATGTTCGTTGCGGCGCCCATGCTCATCAGGGCTCTGCTCGGGAGGGAGCGGTGATGGTGGAGCTCATAGAAGTGGTAAACACCGGGCTGTTCGCGGCGGCCATCCGTATGGCGACGCCCATCGCGTACGCGGCGCTAGGCGGGATGTTCAGCGAGCGCGTCGGCGTCATGAACATCGGGCTGGAGGGCATCATGCTGACGAGCGCCTTCAGCGGTGTGGCGGCCAGCTACTACACGGGAAGCGCCTGGCTTGGCGTCGCCGCCGCGGTGCTGGTGGGAGGACTCCTCGGGTTGTTCCACGCGGTGCTCACGGTCAAGTACGCCGGGGACCAGGTCGTGAGCGGCACCGGGTTAAACATCCTGGCTGCCGGGTTCACGGCCTACATGAGCCAGGTCATCTGGGGGACCCGGGGCTCCTCCGAGGCCGTCAACAGCATACCGGACCTGACCATCCCAGTGCTCAAACAGGTGCCGGTGCTGGGGGACGTTCTCGGCACCCACTCACCCCTAGTCTACCTTATGCCCGTGATAACCGCCGCCAGCTACGCGGTGCTCTTCAAGACGCCGCTGGGCCTCAGGATAAGGGCCGTAGGCGAGCACCCCACGGCGGCGGAGACGGCCGGCGTCGACGTCTACAGGATCAAGTACATGTGCGTCATATTCAGCGGGATGCTTGCTGGCCTCGGCGGCGCCTTCCTCAGCCTTAGTCACCTGAACGTGTTCAACAAGGGCATGACGGGGGGACGCGGCTTCATAGCCTTGGCCGCCATGATCTTCGGCAAGTGGATGCCTTTCAGCGTGTTCGGGGCGAGCCTCCTCTTCGGGTTCGCGGACGCGTTGCAGATGAGGCTGCAGAGCCTGGGGATACTGCCGCCCCAGATCATACTGGCCACACCCTACGTGCTCACGGTGGCTATCCTGGCGGGCGTCGTCGGCAAGGCTAGGCCGCCCAGCGACTACAAGCCCTACGAGAGGGAGTAGCTACCCCTCTTCCAGCAGCTGGACGGCTCGGACGGCGACCCTTATCTCGTCGTCGATGCTCCTCTGGACGGCTTCCGCGAGCTCGCCGGTTTTCTCCCCGGGCTCGAACTCGCCTTTCCCGGTGCCCTTGAATATGTTGCCGTCGACGGTGCAGATGGCCCCCGCAAGTTTGCCGCGGACGCCCGCCAGTGTGAACATGAGGCTGGCCTCCATCTCGATGCTGAGCACGTTAGCGTCCCCGAACATCCTGAGGACCTCGTCGTTTCCGCCGTAGAAAGCGTCCGTGCTGATGATTATCCCGTGGTGCACCTCCACGCCCAGCTCGTCGGCCGCCTCGAGGAGGGCGTTCACCACCTCGACGCTGGCCACCGCCGGGTACTCGACCGGCACATATTTCTTGCTGGTGCCCTCCCACCGTACAGCCCCCGTCGCCACTACGATGTCGCCGCTGTCCAGGTGCGGCACCAGGGCGCCCGTGGTCCCTACCCTTATGAATGTGTCCGCCCCGACGTTCATGAGTTCCTCCATGGCGATGGCCGTCGACGGGCAGCCGATGCCGCCGCTGCAGGCGCTAACATCCACGCCTTTTGTCTCCCCGGTGTAGGTCACGTATCCCCGGTAGTCAGCCACCTTCTCGGCTCGGTCCCAGTGGCCGGCGATCCTCTTCACCCGGGCCGGGTCGCCGCTCATCAAGACGTACCTGGCGACGTCGCCTACTCCGCACATTATGTGGGGCTGAATCCGCTTCATAGACAAGACTCCGTCGTACAGGGTATAAGCTTGGCTACGGGGGGCTGGGTTTAAAGGTGAGCGTGGCTTCCCATAGGCTGAAACCACTTGAAGGCCGCCGAAGATATACACCGGCTCACGGTGCCCATGGAGAGGAACCCGCTGGGGAAGACGTACAGCTACCTCTTCACCGGGTCCAAGGCCCTCATAGACACCGGGGTCCCGACGGACGGCGCCTACCAGGGGCTCACGAGCGAGCTTAAGCGATTTGGCATGAGGCCCCGGGACGTGGAGAGGGTAATCTTGACACATCTCCACAACGNNAGGGTCATCTTGACACATCTCCACAACGACCACATCGGCCTAGCTGGAACGCTTCAGGAGTACGGAGCCGAGATAGTCGCAAGCCAGGCGGCAGCCGAGAAACAGGAGGCGGTTAGGAGGCAGCAGGAGAACTTCTTCGAGCTAACCGTCCATGAGACCAGGCTCTTCGGTGGCGAGGAGTACCTCCAGTACCTCCGGCGCTACAGGTGGGCTTTCAGGGACTTCCCCGAGCCCCTCAGGATCGATAGAACGCTTCGCGACGGCGAGACCATCAGGCTCAACGGGAAAGAGATGGCCGTGATCTGGACGCCGGGACACGCCTACGAGCACATCGTCGTCCACGACCCCGTCGACAGGCTGCTGTTCAGCGGCGACCACGTCCTGCCCAAGATAACTAGCCACGTCGCCCTACACAGCTACGAGGACAGGGACCCGCTGGACGACTACCTGAAGAGCCTCGACAAGGTCAAGGACCTGGACGTCGACACGGTTTACCCAGCCCACGAGTGGGAGTTCAGCAACCTGGCCGACCGCGTGGAACAGCTCAAGGTACACCACAGAAACAGGCTCCGGGAGATGAAGGACACGCTGCAAGGCGGCCCACGGACCGTCTACGACGTCGGAAGCAGGGTTCGCTGGGAGAGCCGGCCGTGNNGTCTACCTGCGAAACAAGGGGGAGGTCGCTGAAACCATGAGAGACGGAATACTGTATTATGGCTCGGCTTGAGGGTTGGTGCCCCCTTCCCTCCCCAGGAAGGGGGCAAATGGGGGATATATTTGGGGAGAGTGATCTACCGCCAGACCTTGATGCCGCGCTCGTGTAGGTACTGCGCCGCCAGGTCCGCGATGTCGGGGCTCTTGAAGGGAATCTTGAGCTCCTTTACGTGGATCATTATCTCTGTGTACTTGACCTCCAGGGGCGTCTCCTTCTCCTGGAACTCGTCGAGTATGGTCTGGGCGACCTCCTCGGCGACCCTGAACTTGGGGCTCAGCATCCTGTAGTGGTGCTTCAGGGCGGTCCCGACTTCGTTGGGGGTCGCGGACTCTATGGCCCAGACCGTGGGCCTTGGGCCGCCTTTGCTTCGCTTAACCTTGCTGACCTTGAGCGCGGGGACCACAACCTTCATCGCCCTGAGCCGTTTCAGGGCGCGGTAGACGGTCGCCTCGGGCATGTTGAGCTCGCACTGGAGCACCCACGCCGTGGCTGCGCCGTGTAGGCAGAAGTACAGGAACGTCTCGCTAACGGCCTTGCTGCTGAATATCTTTTCGCTGAAGTTCATGAGCTCCTGAATGTTCTTCAGGGTGGTCGCGACGTCGTTCTTCTCGTTTAAAAGCAATAATTTCCGGAAAACTTCTACGTATTTGGTGAACTTGTGCTCGCTGACACCGGCTTTTCTCACCGATCTCTTTTTATTTGCGGAGCGAGTTCTATCTAGGGCTACCGTATTCGACACTTGAATCTAACTCCGGGCCTCACAAGTGAGGCAAAATGTTTACAGCATCGATATGCTTATAAGTATACTTGTTAACAAGTAAACAAGTAAACAAGTAAACTGGTGGTACAGTAAACATGCCTCGTAAAACCGTCGCCATACGCGGCCTGGACACAGAGCTCTACACCGAGGTCTTCTCCATGGCCAAGAAAGACGGTAAACGCGTGGCAGACGTCGTCAACAAAGCCCTCGAGGAATGGATCAACAACGAGACCGATGAAGACCCCGCCGGATTCGATGGCGCACTATCTAACTCCGGAGCAGAATTTATTTTAGCCATCGACGATGAAGGCGAAGTTAGCCTTTCAAAAGAGGACATAAAGGAAATAGCCAAGGAAATGGGTCCATTCGCGCCATAGAGAGCACTGGAAGCCTGCATTTCGAGAAAGACATCGACAAGAATGCCTTAAACAGCATCACTAAGATTTCTGTGCGGTCGGGCACCGTAAAGGTGCCCAGAAAGGCCTACGCCCAATTCCTAATAAAGTGCAAGATACAAGGAAAGCTCGACAAGTATTGAGCCCCGTTTACACGGTAGCAGGGGCCCAGGACGGAAGCTTCGAGCCTTTCCGCAGGGGGTTTGGTAGCCCCATCCAGATTACTTCTCTTTGTTTAACAAGGCTGCGGGGCCCCGTTGTACAGGATGTCAGGTTGGCGTGTATAACGGTTGACGGGCTTGACGCCACGGACAAGTTGTTGAACAATTTAGGTTCGTGGGAGATCGATGCGTTGATATTGGGCGGCGCCACCTTCGCGGGGTTCAACGTCGTGGACGTTCAACGCGTGAACGTTGAGACAGGGGTGCCCGTGATCGTGTTCAGCGGGGACCGCCCCGATGTGGCCGCAACCAAGGATGCGCTGCGTAAGCATTTCCCTGATTGGAGGGAGAGGTGGAGCCGCTACGAGGGTCTCGGCGAGATACGTTCGCTGACTATCCGGGACTATCCGCCGGTGTACTACGAGAACGTGGGCTGCTCCAGGGGCTTCGCCGAGGACGTGCTCAGGGAGCAGGCGGTGTCCTGTAGAACCCCGGAGTGTGTACGGGTGGCAGACTTGATCGCTAAGGGGGTCACTCCAGTATTTCGAGGTCCAGAGGGATGTTCTGGTGGTTCATCAGGTTGAACACCGAGATGACCCCCGGCGTGGGGTCTATCTTCATCCTCCTCTGGAACGGGGTCTGGTCCTGGAAGCTCCCAGAGCTCACCAGCGTGACGTTCTTGTACTTCCTGTGCTCGAAGATGTGTATGTGGCCCATGACGAATACGTCCGGTATCTCCCTGATTACTAGCCTATCGATCTTCTCGGGGGCCACGGGCGTGGACTGGCCGTAGATGGGCGCCACGTGGTTGCACCTTAGAAGCAGCTCCACGGCTTTCACGGGGTTGTTGAAGTCGTGGCCCGGCGTCGAGCTCAGTATGTCGTCCAGTGCCTTGCCATGTGCCAGAAGCATCTTAACCCCGTGGAGGTTTACGGTGGAGGGGTTCGGGAGGAGATGAACCCGCTTGTCCTTGTAGAGGCTGGGGGAGTAGCTCTCGGGTACTGGGGGCTGGGGTAAGCTTCTCCTGACGGCGTCGTGGTTTCCGGGTATTATGATTATCTCTACGTGCTCCGGTAGACGTGCCAGTAGCCTCGCAGCCTCCTCGTACTGGCCGACTTGGCTGGTGATGGTGAGCTCGTCCAGCTGGTCGGGGTAGATCCCTATGCCGTCCACGAGGTCGCCGGCTATTACAACGTACTTGACCCTCGACGCGAGCTCCCTGGAAGCCTGCGGCCCTAGGTCCATGTTCATCCACTTGATGAACTTCTCGAAGAGGTCCTCCCTGAAGTACTTGCTCCCAACGTGGACGTCGCCTATGATCACGGCGCAGACCGGCTCGTCGGCCTTACCGGATTCGTGTATGGGGACGTCCGGCCAGATGAGGTCGTCTGCGATCAACAGGTCGTCGCTGTACTTGAGGCCGTCCATGCAGATCACCTGGTCTTCCAGCACCTCCAGTCCTTTCTCGACCACCTTGGCGTCTGACACCATGACGGTGATGGATGTCTCCGGTGACTCCATTTCCAGGAAAAGCCTGTTGCTTCTTGCTCGTTTCCCGCTGACGAGGCCTATGGTCTTGAACTTGGATTTGACGGGGAGCTTCACGGCCTGGCTGAGGGGGATGGCGTCGCGGACGTCGACGCGTCTCTTGAGTATGACTTCTAGCTGGGCGAACCTGCTGTTGAAGAAGTCTATGAAGCCGTCCACGTCCCCCAGGGGCGCCGGCTCGTCCATGGCCGTAAACTCCAGCCTGGACGCTATCCTCGCAGCCATGGGTTTCAGTGATCCCCTTGCCACCTGTCTTTGTGCGGGCGCTTTGGAGAGGCTCTGCAGGAACTCCTGGTTTATGACGTAGAGTTCAGGGCTGCCTTCGGCTGCCTGGATGGCCCTGTCTATGACCGTCTTCACCTGCTCCAGGGGCAATGCCTGTAGGTGGGTGAACGCGTCTGGGGTGAGCTGGTACCCCTTCTCTACCACCCGTTTGAGGATGGGCAGGAGTTCCTGTGTCACGGTGGATCGTTTACTTTGCTGCTAACACGTAGTCGACCCTGGGCGGGCTGAAGGCCTCTATTATCACGGCCGGCTCTTCGCCCGTGGTCTCGAACCTGTGCTCCTCGTTTGGGGGCACCCTCCAGGCCGCCCCGGCGGTGGCTTTGACCTTTCTGCCGCCTGAGCTCAGCTCTCCCTTCCCAGACAGGAGGGTGCCCATCTGTTCGTGGGGGTGGCTGTGCCAGTCTACGACGGCGCCGGGCTGGATTACTATGTAGCAGAGGGAGGCGTTGTGGCCGTTCCCTATGATGGTTATCTTCACTCCGGGCACAGGCTCTAGGCTGGGAGCCTTCTCCCATGATGTGTCTTCCATGGGACCTTTATTGGCGCCGAAGGTATTTGAACCCAACTAGAGGCCGATGGGTGCCTGCTCCTTACGCTCCAGGATGAGGTCTCTTATCTCCTTGCGTATGCTGTACCTGTAGGGCATGCTTGAGGTGTTTCTGTCTATGAACCCTCTGTCGTAGAGCTTCTTGAGGAGCCGGGCTGTGTGCTCCCTTGTTCTGTCGATCTTCTCCCGTATCTCGGGGACGGTGCCCTCGCCCAGGTCAACAATGATCTCTAGCACCTCCATCTCGGTTTCTGTGAGCTGCTGGAATATGTCCTCGCCTTGGACCGGGATGGGGGCGTCGACCCGCGTTGCCGAGGGAGCCGGGCGCGGCTGGGTGGCGAGCCTGGTGAGGTCTGTCCTCATGTCCTGTATTGACTTCTCGATGGTGTCCACCCGTTCGGATAGCATTTTGACCTTCTCCAGTCCCTTTAGGGCGGCGTCGCTGCCTCCCTGCGTAGCCTTCAGGGCCTCGTCGGCCATGTACCTTGCATCGTTGGCTTCGCGCTCGATCCTGTCTAGGTCGGCCTCCATCTTGTTGACTTGGCGCGTGAACCCCAGTGTGATGTTTCTTATGGTGGACTTGCTCTCCTCGTACTCGGTTTGAGCCATCTTTATGCGCTGGTGGAAGATGTAGCTGGCCGCCAGTATCACCGTGAACAACGCTATGGTGGTGAAAACCAGCTCCAAGTATCTCCCCTGTATTGTGCTATCGGTCTCCCTTTTTTACGGTTTCGGATAAGCGGACAATTTGATATTTTGTAAACAATTCAAACATTTTTGGATTGTTTAACAGGTGGTACATTTATGCATGCTTAGAGTTTAAATTGTGCAGTACATCTAAAACCTGAACAATTTGAGTTCCGGCGAACTGGTTGAGGCCAGGATAGGCATCACGGGCAGGGTGCAGGGGGTAGGCTTCAGGCCCTTCATCTACAGGGTGGCGGTGAGGAACGGCCTTGTGGGCTACGTCATCAATCTGGGCGACGCCGGCGTAGAGATACTCGTTGAGGGGAAGAAGAGCCAGGTTACTCGGTTCCTCCGCGACGTGAGGGAGGAGGCGCCCGAGGTCTCTGAGATCGAGGACATAGTCTTCGAGTATGGGCCCCACCGTGGAAGGTTCAAGGAGTTCGCCATCGACAAGAGCCAGAGCAGGGGCCGGGTGGCGTCGGGTATCTACCCGCCCGATATTGGGATATGCCCCCAGTGCCTGGAAGACATGGCTACCCCGGGGAGCAGGTGGTACGAGTATCCGTTCACTGCCTGCGCGTGGTGTGGTCCCCGTTTCACGTCGGTGATGTCCCTCCCCTACGATCGTGAACGCACCCACATGCACGAGTTCCCAATGTGCGTGCACTGTAGGAGGGACTACCACGACCCCACGGACAGGCGCTTCGACGCTCAGGGCATCACGTGCAGCTTATGCGGACCGGAGATGAGCCTCTACGACGCCAACGGGAACACCTTAGAGGCCGAGGACCCGTTCAGGGAGGTAGCCGGGTACC
>JABAOC010008442.1_pt1 | contig 18449 bp, 15 predicted proteins | sample 7062161 | NCBI WGS metagenome assembly JABAOC01 (sample SAMN14538625, study PRJNA623070) | marine sediment metagenome | biome: marine biome [ENVO:00000428]; feature: marine pelagic biome [ENVO:01000023]; material: deep marine sediment [ENVO:00002113] | place: India: Gulf of Khambhat ... | reverse complement strand
TCGGCTCTGGCAGAGGTGAAAAATCCCGAGAGCTGATTTGTTATAGTTGGTGGAGCGATGGGAGCAATGCTCCGGGCTGGCTTACCGTTTGGTTCCCGGTGGCACATGAGGTACGAACTGAAATGGCCGAAGATAAATCCTCTGAGACTTTGCCTATCTTGACACTGGACCGACCGCTGAGCGTGCTCAAGTTTGAGCATATCCGGCAGATTGATGACGCACTGGCCGAGCTAGGACCCTTTGGCGAGGTCAGAATCATCAAACAGCGCGGCAAGCTGCGCTTCATTCAGAAAGTGGAGAGCGAGAACATCACGGAGGGATCTGAGAAATAGGATTGTCTGCTTGACCCAGAGAATCCCCACAAATAGATAACAGCCTTGACAGAGGTGAAAAATACCCGGAGGCCGATTCACACGCCTGGTCAGGTGTGTGGGTCGGCTTTTTGGGTTTCAGGGGGCGATTGATAACCCGCTGGTTGAAAGGAGCTGCAGAATGGGACAGGGAACGCAAGCCACGAAGAGCGATGCATCCTTCACACTGGCCCTGGACAAGCCACTGAAGGTCTTGACGTCCCGGCAAATTCAGAAGATTGACGATGCCCTAGCCGGATTGGGACCCTTTGCCGAGGTCAGGCTGGTCAAGAACCGGGGCAAGCTGCGCTTCATTCAGAAAGTGGAGAGCGAGAGCATGCTTGGACCTTCCGAGTTTTCGTAGTCTAAGTGACGATCATTTGCTCGAATTGCCATAGGGGCTCTGAATACAGATAGATGGCGAATAGGAGAATCCAACATAAAGACACCAGGTAGTTTCGAAGGGAGTCAAGGAGTGGAGGAACTCAAGCTATATCTCTACATTGCTCGGAAATGGTGGTGGCTAATCGTCGTGAGCACCCTGGTGGCGGCCGCTGCCGGCTTTTGGGTCAGTGCTAGGCGCCCACCCGTCTATCGCGCCTCGACCAGCCTGCTAGTCAGTGTCGGGGGTTCGATAGACGACGATTATGCCGCCGTCTCAGTCAGCCAACGTCTGGCTACGACCTACAGAGAACTGTTAACCAAGCGCCCGGTCATCGAGGCAGCGGCCCAGACTCTCGGCCTGGACCCACGCCGGACCGAAGCAAAGGTCCAGGTCCGCTTGGTCCCCGGAACTTTGGTAATCGAATTGACGGTCGAAGACAATGACCCTCGCTTGGCTGCGGAGATTGCCAATGGAATAGTGGCCGCCTTCATGCAGATTTCCCGAGAATCGGGAAGTGTCCCAGTCAGATACCTCGTCGTGGTAGAGCCAGCCACGCAGCCCCTGAAACCAGTGGGGAACCCGGGCCGGCGCCTCACGCTCCTCGCTGCGCTGGTCGGCGCGATGGTGGCGGTGGGGGTGGCGTTTCTGGTCGAGTACCTGGACGATACGATCAAGACGCCCGAGGATGTCAGCCGGGCGCTGGGCCTGGGCACCCTCGGCGCTATCGGCCGGCTGGCGAAGGGGGAGGAGGAGTTGGTCGTGGTCGCCCAGCCCTTCTCACCTGTCACAGAGGCCTTCCGCGTGCTGCGCACCAACATCCGCTTCTCCAGCTTGGACAGACCCCTCCAGACCCTCCTGGTGACCAGCCCTGGCGTCTCCGAGGGCAAGTCCAACGCAGTAGCTAACCTGGCGGCGGCCATGGCCCAGGCAGGGCTCAGGGTGGTGGCAGTAGACGCGGACCTGCGCTACCCGCGCCTGCATCAGTTGTTCGACCTTGACCAGCGCGACGGGCTCACCGAGTCGTTGCTAGAGGGGCATACAGACGGCCGGCTTCAGCCCACTCAAATGGAAGGGCTAAGGGTCCTACCGAGTGGGGAACTGCCGCCCAATCCGGCCGAGATCGTGGGCTCCCAGCACATGCAGAAGCTGCTGCACGAGCTGGCGCAGCAGGTGGACGTGGTGCTGATAGACAGCCCGCCGGTGTTGCCCGTGGCCGACGCGACGGTGCTGGCCCAGGCGGTGGACGGCGTCCTGCTGGTGCTGGAAGCGGGCAAGACCCGGCGCGAGGCCGCGCGGCACGCGGTGGAGAGCCTGCGCCAGGTGGGGGCCAACCTGGTCGGGGTGGTTCTCAACGCCGTGCCCACCCACAAGGGCAGCTATTACTGCTACTCATACCACACCTATGGGGATGGAAGGGGAAGGCGAAAGCACCGGCGGCGGCTGTTCGGGAGAAGACGGAAGGCTGATTGACGTGGCCAGGCCGAATCGCTGCTTTGTCTTTCGCCTGGACGGGGCCACGGCGGCCTTTGAGCAACGGGGCAGAGCGTGCCTGGAGGCCTGAGACTGAAGATTGAATTGGCGCCGCCATCGGCAGAACAGAGGCGGACATTAGCGCAGATAAGGAACCCGAAGCATGGAACCTGAAACCTTAAACATCGTCGTCATCGGCATGGGCTACGTGGGCATCCCCTGTGCCGCGCTGCTGGCCGACGTGCCGGGGTTCGGGGTGACCGGGGTGCAGCGACAGTCGGAGCGGTCAGGGTGGAAGATCGAGTGCCTGAACGCTGGGAACTGCCCCTTTGAGGGCGAGGAACCCGGGCTGGCGGAACTCATCCATCGAGTGGTGGTCAAGAAGGGCACCTTCCGGGTCACCGACGATTATTCGGTGTGTCAGGAAGCGGATGTTATCCTGATTGATGTGCAGACACCGGTGGATGAGAACCACATTCCCCACTACGCGTCGCTGCGAGAGGTCAGCGAGCAACTCGGGCGATGTCTCCAGCCAGGGACGCTGGTCATTATCGAGTCTACAGTGGCTCCGGGAACGACGCAACATCTGGTGCAGCCGATCCTGGAGCGGGCATCGGGGCTGAAGGCAGGACGGGATTTCTGCCTGGCCTTCTCCTATGAGCGGGTGATGCCAGGGAAGCTCCTGGAATATCTCAGCGATATGCCCCGGGTGGTGGGAGGGATTGACGAAAAGAGCACTTGGCGCGCGGTGGCTTTGTACCGCCACATCGTGAGGAAGGAGATCACCCCTACCGATTGCTTAACGGCGGAGATGGCCAAGGCGGTGGAGAATGCCTACCGGGATGTGAACATCGCCTTCGCTAATCAGGTAGCTCTGGCCTGCGAGCGGATGGGGGTGGATGTATACGAGATGCGGCGCCTGATCAACGCCCGCGCCGACCGGCATATGCACCTTCCTGGGGCCGGAGTGGGGGGACACTGCTTGCCCAAGGACCCGTGGCTACTGGTGTATGGGGTGGAGAGGCATGGGAACCAAGAGATGCGGAGCCCCAAGGACTCGGTGAGTGAGCTAGAATTGATAAGGCTGGCACGGCAGATCAATGAGGGAATGCCGCTTCACATGGCCCACTTGGTCGAGGAGGCGCTGGCCGAGGCGGGACGCCCGCTGGCCGGGGCCAGGGTGGCTGTTCTGGGAGTGGCGTATCTGGAGGATTCAGACGACATCCGGAATACGCCGGCTGTTCCTCTCATCCGGGCTCTGCTGGAGCGAGGAGCAGAAGCAATCGCTCATGACCCTTGCGTCCGGGAGCGGGAATGGCAACTGGCTTGGGATGGAGAAACGCCTACGCCCCTCGTTCAGGAGCTAGGTATTGCATTGAAAGATGCAGATTGTGCGGTGGTGGTGACCAGGCACCGGGAGTATGTAGAGTTGGCGGAAAGTGGCAGGCAGCAGGCGACGAGTGGTGAGAGTCAGAGAAGTCAGGGGAACCCGGAGCAACTCAAGGCAAGCGCGTTGCTGTGGGTGAAGGGGCTGATGCGCACGCCGGTGTTGGTAGACGGGCGGAATGTGTTTGAGGCCGAGGCATGCCGGGCAGCGGAAATGACCTACAGGGGAGTAGGAAAAGGATAGATGGCGCGGCTTGCCTTGCCGCCCTTTCAAAAGTTGGCGGCCTACCCACCGCTGGTGGTGGCCAATTGCTTTTTCATCTACGCCAAGAAGGTCCACTACCTTGTGACAAGATTGCTCCAGATGAGAAGGGACAGTACAAGAACTTTTTGTGCACTGCTCGTCATGTCGGAATGCCTTTGGCACAGTCTGAACGATGACTGATAGTCAATCTACTGTAGTGTCCTCCCACGGAGACAATAGCATTGTCTGTTAAATCAGTATCTACGAGCGAAATTGATAGGAAGACGTCGGCCGGGTTGTCGCTACGGGCCAATTTCTCATGGACATTTACCGGCAACGTCCTGTATGCTGGCACCCAATGGGGCCTGCTCATCCTTTTGACCAAACTGTTCGAACCAGAACTATTCGGTAGGTATGCTTTGGCGTTTAGTATCGTTGAACCCATCTTCACTGCCAGCGCTCTGAAACTCCGGGCCGTTCAGGTATCCGCAGTCGAAGATGAAGCAAGCTTTGCTGACTATTTGCTTTTGAGATTGGCCACAAACTTGCTAGCCTTGCTCTCTCTGGTGCTATTAGTTGCTCTTCGTCTGATTCCTTCGCACCTATTTTCCTTGACGCTTGTGCTTGGATGCAATCAGGCCACTGGGCTGGTCAAGGATTTGTACCAGGGTGTGATGCAAAAACGGGAGCGCATGGACCTTGTTTCGATCTCCATGATCCTGCAGGGTGGAGCTTCTGTAGCTGCGGCCACTGTGATGGCCTTCTTTACCCACAATATCCTACTGGTCGTTTTGGGGATGCTAACAGCGAGATTCTTTGTCTTGCTAATCTATGATATCCCACGCGCTCGGGCTTTGGTGGCAGATTCTGAGCCACTTGTAACCAGGCCTGCTATCCGGCGAGCTATGAGCTTGTGGCCATTGTTTCGATTGGCGCGAACGGCTTTCCCTTTAGGTATTGTGACGCTATTCCTAGCTTTGTACTCAAATACTCCACAATATTTTCTGGCAAAATTTTCTGGCGAGGCTGCTGTAGGGTATTTTGCCGCATTAGCGGCTCTTATGTCGTTGCATAATCTGGTGATTGTAGCTTTGGGACAGTCGGCAGTTCGGAGATTGGCGCTTTATTATGCAAAAGACAGAGAAGGTTACATTCGATTACTTGGACGATTGGTAGCGATCGGCGCTGCTATTGGAACGGCCGGGGTCGTCATAGCAATGGCATTTGGCCGCCCTCTATTGACCATCCTCTTTCGCCAAGATTATGCCAGTTTCGTAGATGTATTCGTTTGGCTAATGGTGGCCAGACTGGTGTTGAATGCCCAAGATTTCATAGGTCGTGGCCTGAATGCAGCCAGAATGTTCAGGGTGCAGGTATGGATATATGGATTAATGGTAGTCTCTTTATTTGTTTCCGCCTGGCTATTGATTCCAACGTGGTCTGGAGTGGGGGCTGCCTGGGCCATGGTAATCTCTGCTTGTGTCACCCTGATAGCCAGTATCGTCGTGATGACCAGGAAGCTTGGTTCCAGAGGGGTTGTGTACCGTGGCTAAACCTATTCGCGTGTTGCAAGTTGCTCACTATGACATAGTCCGTGCTCATGGTTCCGCAGCCATATCTGAAGTTTGTCAGAGGGAGGATATAGACGGGAAGAGGATGCTATGAGTGTATTGCCCCGTGGACAGCTTTGGCTTGACGAGAGCAAGAAACCGATTGAGCTCGCGATACCACCAGCCAGTTATATCACCGCTGTGATCTTGGTTGCCTTGGTTCGTAACAACGATCGTATGTGGCACTGGTTCGTTATCCCCGTCTTTGTTTGCGGGCTATTGATCTGTCCTGATGCTGTTCGTTGGTTAAGAGGAGAGTATGATTGGTTTGATCCTAAAGGTTTAGTGGGCGCGTTGGGTTTCCATCATTTCTTCCTAGCGCCGTTGTTGTTCATCCGCTGGGATGTGGGCATGGTTGACGTTGTTGAGCCGCCTGATTGGCGTCCCTGGGTGGGCTATCTTGCCATACTTAATGCGGTTGCTTTGGTCATATACCAGAAATTCCAGAGCATAGGATTCCACTGGCCTGTTCCGAACAAGCGAACGTCATGGATAATTGACGCAGAACATGCTCTGCCATTGTTCCTGGTATTTGGTGCCGTTGCTCTGATGGCCCAAGTTTATTCTTTCTTTCGGATGGGCGGAATAGCTGGTATCGTAGCGAGTGCCCGCCTAGTGAGAGTAACTGGGCAACAACCGGATCCAAGAGGGCTTGGATTGTTCGAGCTTGCCGGCAACTCGCTACCAATGATTATACTTATGTATTTGACCCTGATTAGAGCCAGATCGCGCCCAAAGCAGTCTTTGGTGGTTACTGTTGTTGTCCTGTTATTTATTCTCAGTGTCACCCAGTTCCTGCTAGGAGGACTAAAAGGGAGTAGGGGTTTAACTGTCTGGTCTGCGTTTTGGATGGCAGGAATCGTTCATTACTTTTGGCGACCAATGAGCAGATGGAGTGCAGCTATGGGCCTGGTTGTCATCGTCACATTTGGGTATATCTACGGATTCTACAAGAGTGGTGGGTCTGCTGCAATAGAGAGGCTTGCTACGGGAACATCATTCGGGCATCTTGAACAACAGACTGGCCGTACTTTCTCGGGAATGCTTATTGCAGATTTTAGTCGAGTTGATACACAAAGCTATCAGTTGTATAGACTGCAAAGCTCAACAGATTATGATTTGAGATGGGGCAAGACTTACGTGTCAGCAGTGCTCCAGAATATTCCCAGTTGGATCTGGACGGCAAGGCCGCCTGAGGGCGAGAAAGTGGTCGCCGGAACGGACCTTTTTTACGGGCGGGGGGTGTATAGTCCTGGGGATCACTTTCGAAATTCATCGCGGATTTATGGCCTGGCTGGGGAAGCGATGTTGAATTTCGGGATTTTTTCAGCTCCCATTCCTTTTGCGCTCTGGGGGTTCCTCATGGGGCGTTATCGTCGCGTAATATTGGGTTGGCAACAGACAGACGCCCGGTGGCTCTTGGCCCCGCTTGTGACGCTTCTATTGATGCTGGCACCGATTAGTGATTTAAATAACCACTTGACGATACTTACAGGCAGAGGCATTTTCGTTATGTTATTGATTCTGCTATCATCGAGGCGATCCGCAGAAAGGGTTTCTTCATGAACGATATCATCTCGGTTGAACACGCGGGACCCCTAGCCTTCTTTGATTTCGGAATCAACTATGCAGGCGGCTTTCAGAGTACAGTTCAACTGGTTCGTGAGCTCAGACGTTTGACCGATGTTGAGGTCATAGATGTATATGGCACCTGTGATAGATACATTGCGGGCCTGAAGAAGCTGGATATAAACCCCATTGTGCTTTTCCCGGATTGGCGAGGCCCGATCTTCATAGGGGGTAGAAAAGGAATTCAGCGCCTGGCAAGGATGGCTTTCTTCATACCGCATATGATGAACCTGGTCTCTCGACTTCGCAACGTGTTGCGGGAGGTACAGCCAAGAGCCATTTGGGTGAACCAACAGAAAGCCCTTTTTGTGGCCTGGCTGGCGGCACCGCGGGATTTGCCAATAGCATTCTATGTCAGGGTTGCACTGCAAAGCCTATTCCCCTATTGCGCATTCGCCTGGCGTCGAGCGGATGCGGCCATCGGGCTGTCGGAAAACAGCTTGCAATACCTGCGTTCAACCCGGTATGCTCACGGCAACCTACAGGTTGTTTACAGCGGCATTGATGTGGACAGCACGCTTGATCGAGCCAGCTTGGAGCCAGAAGATTTGCCCAGCCACAATTCAGAGGCTCTCAACTTGGTTTTCCCAGCCATTTTCACGCCGGCCAAGGGGCACGAATTTGGGATCAGGGCGATCGCCAGGTTCATCGGATTGGGAGGGCAGGCAAATCTGTGGCTTTGCGGAGACGTTATGCCGGGAGGCCCATTGGAGTATCGCAAGAAACTGCAAAGGCTGACATCTGACCTGGAGATGCAAAAATATGTGCATTTTCTAGGGTGGAGAGACGATATCCTGTCGGTGATGGCCAAGTCGGATATCGTTTTGCTCCCTTCCTTTACAGAGGGCCTCCCGCGTTCGCTATTGGAGGCCATGGCCTTGGCCAAGCCGATTATCGCCACACGAGTTAGCGGTATTCCCGAGCTTGTTCGAGATGGAACTGATGGGATTTTGGTGAATCCCGGCGACGTGGAAGCGATTGTCAAAGCATTGCGTGTGCTTAGTGATCCAAATATCCGAGAGCGGATGGGGAATTCGGGGCAACGTCGAGTTCGCGAGAGTTTCTCTCTCAGCCGGCAGGCGAAGCAATTCCTGAGCGTCATGGATACGCTAGCGGAAAAGCGCAGGTTAGGAGGAGTGAACCGGTGAAAACCGTGGTTGACAAAGCCAGTCTTTATAAGCACAAACATATAGGGGTCAAATTATGAATCTTACCGTCGCGATGGAACTGCACTTTAACCGCACGCCCAATGGGGCGGTGTGGGCGCAGAAGATGTTTACACATTCCTACTGGAGGCGATACCTGGCCGTTTTCGATCATGTGCGCGTGGTGGCGCGTGTACGGGAAGTCCTCTCAGTTTCGCCTGACTGGCAACGCGCCGACGGTGAGGGGGTTTCGCTTGCGGCCGTGCCAGACTACCTCGGTCCATGGCAATACCTCCTGCGGGCACGGCAAGTCCAGCGTGCAGCCAGAAAGGCTGTTGGCTCAAGCGACGCGGTGATTCTGTACCTTGGTGGCCAGATTGCCGCCTGTATCGAGCCAATGTTACGTCGGACCGGTCATCCCTACGGTGTGTATGTCATCAACGATCCTTACGATGTCTTCGCCCCCGGTTCCGTCAGTTACCCTTTGCGCCCGTTCTTCCGCTGGTGGTCTCCCCGCCAAGTGCGGCGTCAATGTGCTAGCGCCTGCGCAGTTGCTTACGTATCGAAACTGGGCCTGCAACGTCGGTATCCGCCAGCGCCAGATGCCTTCTCAACCTATTTTGCAATAGGCCAGATGCCCGATGTGGCCTATGTATCTGTTCCCCGCTTGCCCCGTCCGGAGGCGCGCACTTTCACCCTGATCACTGTGGGCTCGTTGACTCAACTCTACAAGGCCCCAGACGTATTAATTGACGCTGTCGCTGCCTGTGTGCGGGAGGGCTTGGACCTAAAGCTGACTTTGGTAGGGGACGGCCGGCATCGGGCGGAACTGGAGGCGCAAGCCAGAGCGCTGGGCCTGGGGCAGCGGGTCTGTTTCCGCGGCCAGTTGCCCGCTGGCGCCGCCGTGCGCGCCCAATTGGATCAGGCTGACCTCTTTGTCCTGGCCTCCAGGGCGGAAGGCTTGGGCCAAGCGATTATCGAGGCCATGGCCCGGGGACTGCCGTGCATCGGCTCCACGGTGGGCGGCATCCCCGAGCTGCTGTCGTCTGAGGATCTGGTGCCGCCGGGTGATGTGGCGGCCCTGGCGCGCAAGATCCGCGAGGTAGTAACTGATCCAGAGCGTATGGCGCACATGTCGGCTCGTAACTTGGAGAAAGCCAAAGAGTACAGCGAGGAGGTTCTCCGCGAGCGGCGGATCGCGTTCTATCGCCATGTGCGAGAAAGGACAGAAGAATGGTTGGAGACCCAAAGGTAATGAAGTTTGTACATGCGTGTCAGCAGACGAAAGTACTACTACTCTCCACCCAATCGGGCACAGCTTACAGCTTCGTGATGCCTCTTGCCAAGCATTTGCGGGACAAGGGCTACCAGGTGACCATGGCCTGTTCCCGGGAGCCCCAAGCGGATGCGCCAGATTTTCATGACGCCATTGAACAGGAGGGTTTTCCTCTACTGAATGTGCCTATCCCCCGTCAAGTGAGACCTGTAGCTGATATTAAAGCACTGCGAGTGCTGGTCAATCTCTTGCGAAATCAGCCTTTTGATATTGTTCACACATACAATGCAAAAGCAGGCATGCTCGGCAGGATAGCAGCGCACATTGCCGGCGTTCCATATATAGTGTACACAGACCTTGGGCTGCCATTTTTCAAAGCTGATAACTTCTCGCTGGCGCAGAGCCTCACCTTTTGGATGATGGAGGCAATCACTGCGCGCTTCACTGATCGTATTTTGACCATTTCCTCTGCAGAGTTCAAAAAAGCACAAAGGTTTCACATTGCCTGCCCACCCAAACTGGTCAATGTCGGGTTCGGAGCCAAGGTAGATTTCTTTTCTAAAGAGGGTGTCACGAACGCCTGCGACACAGAAAGAGTGCAGCAACTACGTACACATTTAGCAGGGAGACCGGTTGTAGGTTCTGTTGCCAGATTGGTACCAGAGAAAGGAATTGATTGCTTGTTGGAGGCCATGGCGATTTGTGTAAGAACATGGCCAGATTTGGCAGTTCTAATTCTAGGCGACGGTCCTGAGCGAAATGCGCTTGAGCAGAAGGCACTGGAATTAGCTGTTGAAAAAAATGTACACTTCTTAGGCGGTATCAGAGAACACTGGGAAGTTCGTCAATTGTACTCGCTGATGGACATTTTTGCTCTTCCGACGCGATGGGAGAGCTTTGGAATAGTTTTTGTCGAGGCCATGTCTATGGAAATACCGGTTGTTGGCCCCAAGATGGAGCCAATTACTTCCGTTGTCCCAGATGGTAAGGCAGGATATTTAGTCCCTCCTGATGACAGCTCAAGATTTGCAGAAGCAATATTGGAACTGCTGTCAAACCCAAATAGACGTGCAAAAATGGGACGCGCTGGCCGTCGCCACGCACTTGACTTTTGGGATGAACGCAAAACGTTTGCTCGGGTTGAGTCTGTGTATCGAGAGCTGTTGTTCTAGTTTCGCAATTCGAAGATTGACTTTGAGTTATTTACCAAACTTGATCTTGGAGAGGTAAAGAGAGAGCCACGGTATGCGTTCACTAACCATGGCAGAGGTTGCAGAGATCGCGAAGGAGAGAGCCTAGGAGGATAAAGACAATGTACCGCGCCTTTGGCAAACGTGTGCTTGACCTGGCGCTGACTATCCCAGCGCTGATCCTGCTTGCTCCAGTACTGGCGCTGGTGGCGCTGCTGGTGCGTATCAGACTGGGTTCCCCGGTCCTCTTCCGCCAGCAACGCCCTGGCCTGCACGGCCAGCCCTTTACTCTGCTCAAGTTCCGCACCATGACCAACGCTCGCGATGTTCAGGGTAACCTGCTACCCGACGAAGACCGCCTGACCCCGCTCGGCCAGTTCCTGCGCAGTACCAGTCTGGATGAATTGCCGGAACTGATTCTCGTGCTCAAAGGCGAAATGAGTCTGGTGGGCCCGCGGCCTTTGAGGATGTGGTATCTGGACCGCTATACGCCAGAACAGATGCGCCGTCACGAGGTCATGCCTGGCATCACCGGGTGGGCGCAGGTCAACGGTCGCAACGCCATCCCGTGGGAGGCAAAGTTTGCTCTGGACGTGTGGTACGTGGACCACCAGTCGCTGGGGTTGGATGTGAAGATTATCGCTTTGACTGCCTGGAAAATCCTAAAGCAGGTAGACATCAACGAGCCAGGAAGCGTCACAGGGTCAGAATTCATGGGTACCCAAAAGCATTGTGAGCACGCATGAGAAGCATCAATTAATGACGAGATTGCACGTTCTACAACCTGAGCAGCAAGCTCAATGGATGGATGTGTTGGCGCAGTCGTTTCAATATGATGTTTATCACTTACCCGGTTATCACGCTCTGGCCGAGGAACGGGACGAAGGGCAGACGCGCCTCTTGCTATACACGGAGGGGCCTTATTTCGTCGCAATCCCTTTACTTCTGCGCCCGATAGGAGCGGTGCCGGGTCTCGCACGAATTGGCGAGGGATGGTGGGATGCCACTTCCGTTTATGGGTATGCAGGACCAATAGCGTCTCATTCAGATGTTCCTGCACCGGTTCTGCGAGATTTCCAAACCGCTCTGTGTGAGACTCTGAAAGAGTGGAGAATCGTTACCGTCTTCTCACGCCTTCATCCACTTATTCCCCAGTGTGGGTTGCTCTCTGGTTTGGGTGAGTGTGTCTTTGTCGGGCAGACTGTTTCCATAGACCTAAACTTACCTGTCGACGTGCAGCGTCAGCAATATCGGAGTAATCACAAGCGCGACATCAACCGAGCAAGACGCGAGGGTATTACTTGCGTTCACGACGATGACTGGAAATATCTTGATACCTTCATTGAGCTTTATCACGAGACGATGGGCCGCACCGATGCGACTGGTTATTATTTCTTTGATCGAGCATATTTCACTCATTTGCGCAACGCTTTGGGGAACCGCCTAAACCTTTTCGTTGCCCTTAAGGAAGGAGCTGTTCTATCCGGAGCCTTGTTCACCGTCTGCAATTCAATCATACAATATCATCTCGGAGGAACGTACTCACGCTACCTGAATCTGGCGCCCAGTAAGTTAATCTTCGACACAGTCAGGATTTGGGGCAATGAGCTTGGGGTTGACATCTTCCATCTAGGGGGCGGCGTCGGATCGAGAGAAGACGGTCTCTTTCATTTCAAGGCGGGTTTCTCGAGCCTGAGATGTCAGTTTAAGGTTTGGAGAATGGTAGTGAATCAAGGAGTCTATAAACAGCTGTTGGAGCAAAAGCGCCTCTGGAGCAAAGCTGAGGGACTTGAGGCCGTAGACAACAACTATTTTCCTGCCTATCGCTGTCCGACAGACATCATTCGATCGCAGTCCTTAACTCGGATACAGGAGGAGCCCCGATGAACCAGGTAGTGATATTTGGTGAGGGCGATCAGGCTCGGGTAGTTTATATGTACCTGTCCAAGGACAGCGCCTATGAAGTCGTCGCGTTTACAGCCCACGAAGCATATATTGACCAAGGGAAACTCCTGGGATTGGATGTGGTTCCATTTGAACGCATCGAGGAGATCTACCCCCCGGAGCGATTTGCCATGTTTGTAGCGATAGCATTCGGGAGAGTCAACAAGACCAGGGCGGAAGTCTACGACGATTGCAAGCGCAAAGGCTATGAGTTGGTCAGCTATATCAGTTCAAAAGCCATTCATTGGGGTGAGATCAAAGTTGGCGACAATTGCTTCATCCTCGAGAGCACTGTCATTCATCCATTCGTCACGATCGGGAACAATGTCGTCATCGCGAGCGGCAGTATCATAGGGCACGATGTCAGCATCGGTGATCATTGCTTCGTTGCGTCTGGTGCGGTCATCTCTGGTAGAGTGGGAATTGGCCCCTATTGCTTCATTGGCGCTAACGCCACCTTCAGAAACGGGATTACAGTTGCCCCAGAATGCATCATAGGCGCCGGCGCCATCATCTTGGAAGACACCCAGGAACGAGGGGTGTATCTGGCCCAGGGCACCGAAGCGGCTCCCACCACCAGTGATGTCCTAAGCCCGTTTTTCGGCGCTCTACGAAGCTCGCGGCAATGACCAGATATCACCATTCCTTCAGGAGGCGTGTCATTTGTTACACGACAGTTTTGGGTCGTTTGAGGGAATGACGGAAAGGATTCACAATGGATTTTTCCTGGACGGATGAGCAACTTATGCTCAAAAAGGCCGTGATCAAATTTGCCCAACAGGAGTTGAATCAGGATCTGATCGAACGCGACAGAGGGGGGGAGTTCTCGCGGGAGAACTGGAAAAAGTGCGCGCAATTTGGCCTTCAGGGCCTGCCCATCCCGGAGGAATACGGTGGCGCCGATGCCGACATCCTGACCACGATGCTGACCATGGAAGGCCTGGGCTACGGCTGCCGTGACAATGGATTGATTTTCGCCCTGAACGCGCAAATGTGGAGCGTGCAACACCCCATCCTCGCCTTCGGTACAGAGGCGCAAAAGCAGAGATATTTACCTGGCCTGTGTCGGGGTGAACTGATTGGCGCTCACGGGATGTCCGAGCCAGACTCGGGCTCCGATGCCTACAGCCTGCGTACCCGTGCCGAAAAACGCGACGGTGGCTATGTGCTCAATGGCACCAAAATGTTCGTGACCAGTGCTCCTATTGCCGACTTGGCTTTGGTTTTTGCCACAACAAACCCCGAGCTGGGNNCCGCGGCCCAGAAGCAGAGATATTTGCCTGGCCTGTGCCGGGGTGAACTGATTGGCGCTCACGGCATGACCGAGCCGGACTCGGGCTCGGATGCCTATAGCCTGCGCACTCGTGCCAAAAAACGCGACGATGGCTACGTGCTCAACGGCACCAAAATGTTCGTGACCAATGCTCCCATTGCCGACCTGGCCCTGATCTTTGCCACAACAAAGCCCGAGCTGGGCAGATGGGGCATTACGGCCTTTTTGGTGGAGAAGGGTACGCCGGGCCTTACGGTGAGCCGTGATCTAGACAAGCTGGGGCTACGTACCGCGCCTATGGGCGAACTGATCCTGCAGGATTGTTACGTGCCTGAAGAGAACCGCTTGGGGCCGGAGGGGGCCGGGGTGAGTCTGTTTAGCAGTTCGATGGAGTGGGAGCGAAGCTGCATTTTGGCCAGCCACGTGGGGGCAATGGAGCGCCAACTAGAAACGTGTGTTCGTTACGCCCGCGAGCGCCACCAATTTGGCCAACCGATTGGCAAATTCCAGTCGGTGGCCAACCGCATTACCGATATGAAGGTGCGCCTGGAAACAGCCCGACTGATGTTGTACAAGGTGGCCTGGCTCAAGAAAATGGGCAAATCGGCGGTGATGGAGGCGGCCATAGCCAAACTTTACCTGAGTGAGTGTTTCGTCCAATCGAGCCAGGACGCGATCAGAATCCACGGTGGCTATGGTTACATGACCGAATTTGAGGTGGAACGCGATTTGCGTGACTCAATCGGGGGGACGCTCTACTCGGGAACATCCGAAATCCAACGGGTGATCATTGCCAACTGGCTGGGTCTGTAGATTTTTGAACGAAGCCAAAGGTATGACTTTCGGAGGTGTAGATTATGAATTCCTACCAGACCAAAACGCAGAGAGATGCGGTGCTTGATGTGTCGCTGGACAACAGGCACGTCGAAGGTCTGACACAATCTCACCACAACAAGGTTGAGGTTATGAACTTGAAGGATCTTCTCATCCTCAGTGCGAAGCGCACACCGGATGCCCTGGCCATCAAGGGCCCTGACGGCAGCATGACCTATGGTGAGCTTGATAACCTGGCCAACCGCATCGCCCGGGCGCTGGTCGAGCTTGGCGTCCGCAGCGGCGATCGCGTCGGGATTTGGCTCGACAAATCAGTGCACGCCGTGGCGGCTATGCAGGGAGCGCTGCGCCTGGGCGCGGCATACGTGCCGCTCGACCCGCTGGCTCCTGCCTCTCGCACCTGCACCATCCTGCGTGATTGCGCAATGCGAGTGCTTGTGAGTACGAGAGAACGCGCTGAAACCGTTCTGACAGATGACATCGAGCATGTGGCGTGCTTGTATGCGGATGGTGCCGGGCCAGGATTACGTTGGGATGACCTGTTGTCGTTCTCAGACGAGCCAATAAAAGGGCCTGCGGCTGGCTACGACGATCTGGCGTACATCTTGTATACGTCCGGCTCAACGGGCAAGCCTAAAGGTGTTTGTATCAGCCATCGCAATGCGCTTGCGTTTATCCATTGGGCTGCCGAGGAGCTTCAAGCAACGCCGGCCGATCGTTTTTCCAACCATGCCCCATTTCACTTCGATCTGTCGGTGCTGGACCTCTACGTAGCATTTCAGACCGGGGCGTCTGTCTCCCTCATCCCTGATGGGATGTCCTATGTTCCCAGAAGGCTAGTCGACTTTATCATCCAAGAAAACATTACGATTTGGTACTCTGTGCCGTCGGCGTTGACGCTCATGATGGAGCAGGGCGGGCTGCTGGACGTGCAGTCCATCCCGCTCCGCGCTATCCTCTTTGCGGGGGAGCCGTTTCCCATCAAGCACTTGCGTCGGCTTTTTGAGCGCTGGCCGTCTGTGCGATTTTTGAACCTCTATGGTCCGACCGAGACCAACGTTTGCACATTTTATGAGGTGACAGAGATCCGAAAAGATCGCACCAAGCCGGTTCCTATCGGTCGCGCGTGCTCCGGCGACCGGGTGTGGGCGGTGAAAGACGACGGTACCGAGGTCCAGCCAGGTGAGGAGGGAGAGCTGATGGTTTCCGGCTCGACCGTCCTGCTCGGCTATTGGGGGCGCCCCCCACACGGCGACAGGCCGTATGCGACCGGCGATATTGTACGGTTGCAGGAAGATGGCAACTACATGTACATCGGTCGCCGCGATCACATGGTGAAGGTACGCGGCCACCGGATAGAGCTTGGCGACATCGAAGCAGCTCTAGGGGAACACCCTCAGATCCACGAGGCGGCGGTCGTCGTATCCGGTTCGGGGGTGGAGGCGCGTCTCATCGCCTTTATTGTCAGCACAGCCGACGAGCCACCAACACTCCTGGACATCAAACGGCACTGCGCCGAACGCCTGCCCCGTTACATGATCGTTGATGATGCGCGCTTTATTCCCGCACTTCCTCGCACCAGAAACGGCAAAGTTGACCGCCTCAGATTGACGCGGGATGCTGTTAACATCACAGAACAGGAGAGAACCAGATGAAAGAATCAGGAGTTTTGGAGAGCTTGAAAGGGTACATTTCCTGTGAGATCCTGGACGGCAAGGACATCGGTCTGGACGCTTCGACCCCGCTGCTCGAATGGGGGATCATCAACTCGATCGAGATTGCCCGGCTAGTTAGCTTTATTGAGGGCCGGTTCAACGTTGAGGTACCTGCTGACAAGATTCTCCTCGAGCACTTCAAAGATCTGACTTCCTTGACCAACTTAGTGTCGGAACTTGCGGAGGGAGATCCAGCAGAACCACATAGAACGCAAGCGCTAAGATAGTCACAAGCCATTCTGATCAGCTCAACGACGATCTGACAGTCAGACTCTGATGTTGGAATCAAGGGGGATGTTGTTGTGTCTTCAAAGGATATACCAGAACCCATCGCCATTATCGGAATTGGATGCCGTTTCCCAGGCGCGCCCAATCCACAAGCGTTCTGGAAGCTTCTACGGGAAGGTACCGATGCGGTTCGTGAGGTTCCAACAGACCGCTGGGATGTGAACGCCCTTTACGATCCAGATCCCACAAGCCCCGGAAAGATAACAAGCCGCTGGGGTGGCTTTATCGACCATGTGGACCAATTCGACTGGCGCGCGTTTCGTATCCCTCCTCGCGAAGCGAAGTATATGGATCCCCAGCACCGCTTGCTCCTAGAGGTTGCATGGGAGGCTCTGGAAGATGCTGGATTACCCCTGGAAGAGGCGGCCGGCAGCCGGACCGGTGTATTTATGGGCATCATGTGGAATGACTACCTCCGGTTGCAGTCGAGAGATTGCTCTCAGCTCAATGGCTATGCAGTCACCGGTAATGCCTTTGCCTTTGCGCCTAATCGAATCTCCTACACCTTTGATTTAAGGGGGCCGAGTGTTGCTATCGATAGCGCCTGTGCTGGGTCTTTGGCTTCGGTTCACATCGCCTGCCAGAGCCTGTGGACGGGTGAGGCTAGCTTGGCGCTTGCTGGCGGTGTGAATCTTATGGTGTCGCCGGACGCTGACGTCATGCTATCCAAAGCTGGCCTCCTCTCTCCGGAAGGACACTGTAAGACCCTCGACGCCCGGGCGGATGGCTTTGTGCGTGGAGAGGGGGCCGGGATCGTTGTTCTTAAACCGCTTTCCCACTTAACGCCTTCAGATCGGGTTTATGCACTCATCCGGGGGTCGGCCATGAACCACAACGGCCACAACGAATGGATCATGGCGGCCAGCCCCACAGGGCAGGAGGCGGCGCTCCGCGATGCCTATCGTATGGCTGGCATCGCTCCGGCGGACATTGATTATGTCGAGTTGCATGGCACAGGGCTCCCAAAGGGGGATGCCATCGAGGCAAAGGCCATTGGGGCTGTAATCGGTGCCCAGCAGGGGCGAGTACGCCCCTGCATTGTCGGGTCGGTGAAGACCAACATCGGCCACCTGGACTCAGCGGCTGGCATTGCTAGCATCATCAAAGTGGCGCTGTCCCTGTACCACCGGGAAATTCCGCCGACCTTGCACCTTGAGGAGATCAGTTCAGAGATACCCTTGGAGGCACTGGGCTTGGCGGCGCAGCAAGCACTCGGTCCCTGGCCCAATAAAACAGGGCCGGCTCTAGCGGGGGTGACGGCGATCTCCATGGCTGGCGTTAACGCCCATATGGTGTTGGAGGGACCTCCTCAGGACTCCAACGATCGTCTTCGCACGGAACAGCTCGGAGCCGGACAGGCGCAACTGCTGCTGTTGTCTGCACGTAGCCCGGAGGCGCTATTAGCCCTTGTCCGGGCTTTCAAGGATTTCCTGACTGATGAAGAGTCCGGAGCCGGCCTCTCATTGCAAGACATTTGTTACACAGCCAGCGTGCGACGAAGTCATTACGAGCACCGCCTGGCGCTCGTAGGTCATTCGCGGCAGGCGTTTGTCGAGTCCCTGGAAGCTTTCTTGCAGGGACAGCTTCCGGCCTGTATTTACTCAGGCCAGGCGATGCCGGGCGATCAGGACATTCGTTCCGACTTAGCCGAGGTGATTGCCCAATGCCGGCGTCATTGTGACCAGGCGGGAACCGTGATTCCATCACTGC
>JABAOC010045245.1_pt1 | contig 18472 bp, 14 predicted proteins | sample 7062161 | NCBI WGS metagenome assembly JABAOC01 (sample SAMN14538625, study PRJNA623070) | marine sediment metagenome | biome: marine biome [ENVO:00000428]; feature: marine pelagic biome [ENVO:01000023]; material: deep marine sediment [ENVO:00002113] | place: India: Gulf of Khambhat ... | reverse complement strand
TAATTAAATAAACTACATTGAAAAATATAATAAGAATTATTTAATTACGCTGGAATGAAATGGAAGCCCTAATTAAATTGTAATTTGATTTCAGGAAATAAAAATGGATATTTTGGAAGGATTAAACTCACAACAAAAAAAAGCTGTTACCCATACAAAAGGACCTCTACTTATTATTGCCGGTGCCGGTACTGGCAAAACAATGGTTATCACCCGAAGAATAGCTTGGTTGATTGCTCAAAAAAAGGCTTTACCTTCGGAGATTTTAGCTTTGACTTTTACTGATAAAGCAGCGGGGGAAATGGAAGAAAGAGTAGATATACAAGTTCCTTATGGCTATACAGATATGTGGATTTCTACTTTCCATGCTTTTGGCGATCGAGTCCTGCGAGAACATGCTATAGATTTAGGTTTACCTCCTGATTTTGAAGTTTTAACTCGCCCCAGGCAAGCTGTTTTTATCAGAGATAGAATTTTTCAATTTGATTTAAATCATTATCGTCCTTTAGGTAATCCTACTCGTTATATTGATGCTTTAATTACATTATTTTCTAGAATAAAGGATGAAGATATCACTCCAAAAGAATTTACAAAATATGCTCAAAAAAGATTACAGAATGCTAAGACAAAAGAGGAGAAAAAAGAAGCCGAGAGAGAATTAGAATTAGCTTGTGCTTTTTCTCAATATCAAGAAATGATGGAACAAGAAGGTAGGCTAGATTTTGGCGATCAAGTTGTAAAAACTTTAGAACTTTTTCGCACTCACCCTAAAATTTTAGCTGAATATCAAGATAAGTTTAAATATATTTTGGTAGATGAATATCAGGATACTAATTATGCCCAAAATGAATTGGTAAAACTTTTAGCTTCTCGTGATAAGAATATTACAGTAGTAGGTGATGATGATCAGTCCATCTATCGTTTTAGGGGAGCGGCAATTTCCAATATTTTAGATTTTAAAAAGAACTTCCCTGACTGTAGGCAGGTAGTGCTTGTAGAAAATTATCGTTCTAGCCAACAAATTTTAGATAGTGCTTATAAATTAATTCGTCACAATGATCCAGACAGACTGGAAGTAAAAAATAAGATTAATAAAAAATTAAAATCCACAACATCTTTCGGACCTTTGCCTTTTTATCTTCATTTTACAACCTGCTCTGAAGAAGCTGATAAAGTTACTGAGATTATAAAGGAGAAAAAAGAGAAAGAAGGGTATAAGTATCGTGATTTTGCTATTTTGGTTCGAGCCAACGATCATGCCCAGCCTTTTGCTCAATCTTTAGGAATCCAAGGAATTCCTTATAAATTTTCCGGAGGAGTTGGACTTTACACAAGAAGCGAAGTGAGAATGTTAATTTCTTTTCTAAGATGTCTTTCTGATTTTGGAGACAACTTAAGTTTATATCACCTAGCCACTTCAGAAATTTATGATATACATCCAGCACAATTAACTATCCTGACTAGTTTTACCAAAAGGCGTAATTGGCATTTAAGGGATGCTTTTTCTAAAATAGATGAAATTGAAGAATTTAAAAATATTACCCCGGAGAATAAAAAAAAGATAAAAAAAATAGCCGAGGATTTGGATAAATTTAATAAAATTTCCAAAAAAGATACAGCGGGGCAGGTTCTTTATCAATTTTTGCNNAAAGTGCAAAATATTGCCAAGTTTTTTGAAAAAATTGCTGAATTTGAAAAAGCCAGTTTAGATAAATCAGTAATGAAATTTTCTGAATATCTAGATGTTATGATTTCTGCTGGTGAAGATCCTTCAGTTGCTGAAATAGATCCTGATTTAGATGCTGTGAGTCTTTTAACTGTTCATTCAGCTAAAGGATTGGAATTTGAAATAGTATTTTTAGTTAATTTAGTAGCTTTGCGATTTCCTACTTTAAGGAGACCAGAGCCGCTTGCTTTACCTGATGATTTAATTAAAGAGACATTACCAGAAGGAGATTATCATACCCAAGAAGAAAGAAGACTGTTTTATGTTGGAATGACCCGAGCTAAAAAAGAACTATTCTTAACTTATGCAGATGATTATGGAGGANNNCCAATTTGTTTTGGAATCTCAAGAGAAACTGAAAGTGGATACAAAAAAATTCAAATCTCATCCTTTGCAAAAAATTAAGAAGTTTAAAAAAACAGAGGCGGTGGAATTACCTAAAACTTTCTATAATGGTCAGGGTAAGCTAAGGCTTAATCCTCATCAGATTGATGACTATCTTTCTTGCCCTCTTAAATTTAAATATATTCATATCTTGAGAGTGCCTATTTTGAGATATCATCCAGTAATTTATGGAGCGGCTATTCATAAAGCTATTGGTGACTATTTTTTAAGAAAAATAAGAGGCAAAAAAGTCAAATTAGGCGATGTAATTACTGCTTTTGAGAAAGCCTGGGCCTCGGAAGGTTTTGTAACCCGAGAACATGAGGAACAGAGATTGCAAGCAGGCAAAAAAGCCTTAGAGAGATTTTATAAACATCAAGAGGAAGAAAAACGCCTACCTTCTGGTATAGAAGAAAGATTTAATTTTTCCATGAATGATGTAAGAATAAGTGGAAGATTTGATTGTGTATATGAAGATAGGAACAAGGAACAAGGAATAAGGAATAAGGTTGTAGAGNNGAGATTAGGGATTTTAAAACTTCAGAAATTTCTGAGCAAGAAAAAGCAGATTCCAGTGTGAAAAGAAGCCGGCAGATGAATATCTATGCTTTAGCTTGGAAAGAAATAACAGGGAAAATTCCTGATTTAGTCTCTTTGCATTTTATAGAATCAGAACTTGTTGGAAAAATAAAAAAAACTGAAAAAGATTTGCAAAAAACTAAAAAGGAGATAAAAAAAGTAGCAGAAGGAATAAAAAATAAAGATTTTGTTGCCAATCCGGAATATCGCCAGTGCGAATTCTGCCCTTATTCAGACATCTGCCCCTACACCCAGTCAAAAATATAAGAACCTGCCTCGTTCCACTCAGCAGAACCTTGTTTCTCGCCAACTCAAAATAAACTGTCCGAGACTCCGACCTCTGCCAAGTTAATCTTGTAATTTGGCTTGGGTTCAATTAGAATAGAAATAAGGGAGAAATATTATGACAACTACATTATTATATATAATAGTGGGGATTTTGGTTTTGGGGTTTGCCGTAGTGGTTTATTTTTTGAATAAAAAATTGGAAGAGTTTAAAGAATCCCAGAAAAATGATCAAGCTTTTTCCCTGCTCAATCAGAATATTCAAGGGATGCAGCAAAGAATTGACAGGACTACTGAAAATATTAATCAAAGGCTTGATAGTGCTGCCAAAGTAATTGGTGGTGTGCAAAGAGAATTGGGTTCTTTTCAAGAAATTGGCAGAAAAATGCAAGACCTTCAGGAGTTTTTAAGATCGCCAAAGCTGCGAGGTAATGTTGGGGAGCAAATATTAAAAGATTTACTGGGGCAAATGATACCCAAAGCTAATTTTCAATTACAATATACTTTTTCATCTGGTGAAAAAGTTGATGCTATTATAAAAACAAGAAATGGTTTAATTCCCATTGACTCTAAGTTCCCAATGGAAAATTTTCAAAAGGCCCATAAAGCCGAATCAGAAGAGGAGAAGAATCTTTTCCTGAAAGAATTTTTTAAAAATGTTAAAAAGCATATTAACACAATGGCTAACAAATATATTTTGCCCCAGGAAGGAACTGTAGATTTTGCTGTCATGTATTTGCCATCAGAAGCAGTTTATTATGAAACAATTAACAATACCGATATTTATAATTATGCTGGCGATAGAAATATTTACTTTGTGTCACCAAACACTTTTTATTATTTTTTAAAAATTATAATGATAGCTTTAGAAAATGAGAAAATAGAGGAAAGAGCAAAAGAAGTTTTGAAATTCTTACGAGCAATTCAACAAGATTCTCGAAAGTTTGGTCAGGAATTAAGTGTTTTAGGAAAACATGTAACTAATGCTAAAAATATGATGGACAGTGTTTCCTCATCCTATGCCCGATTAGGCACCAAAATTGAAAATGCTGGTCAACTTCAAAAAAGTCAGGTAAAAGAGATTAAAAATAAATTGCCAGAAGTTGAAGAAAGCAAAGAGGATTTATTGGAAGTAGAAAAAAAATAACTTATTACTTATTACTAATAACTAATAACTGACTAGTTATGTCACTTCGGACTTATTTAATTGGAGTATTTATAGGTACTATCTTATGTTGGGGCGCTTTCGTGCTCACTATTTTAAATATTGATCCCACAGATAGTGGCACTTTAGGATTGGCTTCTTTTTTTAGTAGCTTATTTTTTGCTCTGACAGGAACTTTTGGACTCATTGGATTTTTCGCAAGGATTTGGCTTTCTGGTAATGAAATTATTTATGAAAATATAGGAATATCTTTTCGTCAAGGCGTTCTTTTCTCTTTATGTATTGTTGGACTTTTAGCATTGCAAGCCATAAGAATGCTCACTTGGTGGAATGGAATCTTATTGGTTTTAATAATAATTATGTTAGAATTTTACTTTATGGCTAAGAGATAATTTGTTATTGGATTAGGGTTAAGAAGCCTGTATAGAAGTTAGTAGTTAGGAAAAGGTTTTAAATGAATAATATTAATAGTGATAGGTGAAAAATAACTAACTACTTTATCTAATAACTAAACTGGTTTCTTAACCTTTACCATTACCTAGGATATATTATGGAAGAAAAACTACAACAAATTAAGAGACAAGCACAAAAAGAAATTTTTTCTGCTTTATGTTCTGAAGAATTAGAATCCCTTCGGGTTAAATATTTAGGAAGAAAAGGAGAGATTACTTTAATATTGCGAAAACTAGGAGATTTGCCAAAAGAAAAAAGGCCTCAGGTAGGCAAATTAGCCAATAAGATTAAAGAAGAAATAGAAAAGGAGATTAAAAAAGCAAAAACTAAAGCTCAAAAAGAAAAATTAGCTGATATCAGCAAATCCCAGTGGATTGATATTACAGCACGAGCGGCAGAATATCCTGAAGGTCATTTACATCTTGTTACCCAAGTTTACAAGCGACTTTTTGAAATTGCCCAAAGTTTAGGTTTTCAGATTATAGAAGGACCAGAGGTGGAAACTGATTGGTATAATTTTGAGGCTTTAAATATTCCCAAAAATCATCCAGCTCGAGATAACTTTTCCACTCTTTATTTTTCCGAGGACATTTTGCTTAGAACTCACACTTCTCCAGTTCAAATCCGCTATATGGAAGGCAATAAACCTCCTGTTCGAATTGTTGTGCCAGGAAGAGTATACAGACGAGATTTTGATGTAACCCATACTCCAATGTTTCATCAACTGGAAGGACTTTTGGTAGATAGCCAAACTACTTTTTCAGATTTGAAAGGCACTTTAGAAATATTTGCCAAAGGATTTTTTGGTGCAGATAGAAAAGTTCGTTTCCGACCTCACTTCTTTCCTTTCACTGAACCTTCTGCTGAAGTAGATGTTTCTTGTGGTTTGTGCGGAGGACACGGTTGTCGGTCTTGTAAATTCTCTGGCTGGCTGGAAGTTTTAGGTGCCGGAATGGTACACCCTCAAGTTTTGAAAAATAGCAAGATTGATCCTGGGAAATTCCAAGGTTTTGCTTTTGGAATGGGCATAGAGCGTCTGGCTATGCTTAAATATAATATTAATGACCTAAGGTTATTTTTTGAGAATGACTTAAGGTTTACAGAGCAATTTTAGTAACTAATTATGAGAATTCCAATTAATTGGTTAAAAGAATATATATCTATAAAAGATTCGCCTAAAGTTTTGGCAGAGAAACTTATCATGTCTGGAACAGAGATTGAGGCGGTTGATTTAGGTGCTTCTAATTTCCAAGGAGTTGTTGTTGGGGAAATTTTAGAGATTAAAAAACACCCAAATGCTGACAAATTGCAAATTGCCTATGTTAATGTTGGGAAGGAGAAGTTGAAGATTGTCTGTGGTGCCCCCAATATTAAAGTTGGTCAAAAAGTGCCAGTAGCTATTGTGGGAACAAAGTTAGGGGAGTTTGAAATTAAAAAAACTGAAATTAGAGGGATTAAGTCACATGGTATGATGTGTTCAGAAGAAGAACTTGGTATCTCAGATGATAACACTGGAATTATGATTTTGGATCCCAGAGCAAAAATAGGTAGCAATCTAGGAGAAGCTTTAGGTTCAGATGAAATTGTTTTAGAAGCGGAAATTACTCCTAACAGAGGTGACTGTCTTTCTATTATTGGAATTGCCAGAGAGGTGGCAGCAATTACAAGATCAAAGTTAAAAATTCAAAAATCAAAATTAAAGGAGATTGGTAAAAAACCTTCGGATTATATTGATGTTGAGGTAAAAGATAAAGATTTATGCCCTCGATATATTGCTCGTGTTGTTGAAGGAGTGAAAATTGGTCCATCGCCAAAATGGATGCAAGATCGACTTTCTGCCGTTGGTATCAGACCAATAAATAATATTGTTGATGTGACTAATTATGTGATGTTTGAATGGGGGCAACCGCTCCATGCCTTCGATTTTGAAAAAATCTCAGGCGTATCGAATTCAAAATTAAAAAATAAAAATTCAAAAAGTAAAAAGAAAAAAATTATTATACGTACAGCGAAAAAAGGAGAGAAGATTGTGACATTAGATGAGGAAGAAAGAGAACTGGATGAAGATATGTTAATTATTACTGATTCTAAAGGACCTATTGCTATAGCTGGAGTAATGGGCGGAGCTAATTCAGAAGTTGATGAAAAAACTAAGACAGTAGTTTTGGAATCAGCGACTTTTAATCCAATTTCTGTTCGCAGGACAGCCTCTAGACTTAATTTAAGGTCAGAAGCTTCCAGTCGCTTTGAAAAAGATATACCTATGCCTTTGAATGAAATCGCCATTTTAAGAGCAGCGGGACTTTTATCCCAGATAGCAGAAGGAAAAGTTCTTAGTGGAAAAGTTGATGTTATATCTGATTGGATTTGGATTTGTCATATAGGTCTAAAAATCTCAAGATTGGAGGAATTTCTAGGAGAGGGGATATCAGCTGATAAATCAATAAATATTTTAAAATCTTTAGGATTTAAAGCAGAAAAATTTGATATTGCTCAGGAAGTGAAAAAACATATTGGCAAGCCATATAAATATGGAGCAAATTTCAAAAAAGATGGAACTTTTGCTTTTGATTGTTCTTATTTAACCGATTACATATATTCTTTGATTGGTCAAAATATTGGCCATACAGCTTTAAAGCAGTTTGAGAAAGGTAAACCTTCATCCGAATCTGACTTGCAACCTGGTGATTTACTTTTTAGTATTGGTCATAACCCCAGAAAGAGTAAAAAATATCCTTGTGGTGTTGGGCATGTAGGCATTTATATTGGAGGAGGAAAAGTTGTTGATGCTCAAAGAGATAGTGGCAAAGTAACCGAACGTTCACTTAGAAAAATTACCAAAGCAAAAGATTATCTAGGGGCCAGGCGCTATGTTGATGATCTGAGTGACTGGATTGCGGTAACAGTTCCTTGGTGGAGATTAGATGTTTCTATTGAAGAAGATTTAATTGAAGAAATAGCCAGAATTTATGGATATAATAATATTCCCAGTAGCCTACCCAGTGGCAAATTGCCAGAATTTTCAGAAAATAAGAATCTTTTGTGGGAAGAAAAGGCTAAAGAAATACTTTCTGGAGCAGGATTTTCGGAGGTTTTAAATTATTCATTTTTAAGTGGCGAGATATTAAAGAAAGTAAAAATAGATCCTAAAGCTTGTCTTAAGATTGCCAACCCCCTAACTTCTGAACAAGAATATATGCGCATTTCTCTTATTCCATCCCTTCTCTTAAATGTTTCTAAAAATGAAGGAAATTTTCAGTCTCTTTGTTTATTTGAATTAGCTAATGTTTATCAAAAAAAAGCAAAAGGTGAAGAGGAATTGCCAAAAGAAATAAAATTTTTAGCTGGTGCAGTAACAAACCCTAAAGGCTCAGACATTAAATATAAAGATGGAAGGGAATTCTACAGCGCTAAAGGAGCAGTAGAGTTGTTATTTAAAAAATTAGGAGTTGAGGGTATTAGTTATAAGGAATTAGGAGTCCCCGAAAAATACGGGGCAAGTAGTAACCAGTTGTGGCATTCTGGTAGATCTGCTGATATTCTTGTTGAGAATAAAAAAATTGGAGAAATTGGGGAAATTCATCCTCAAGTTAAAAAAGAATTTAATATAAAACAAAAAGTTGCTTTGTTTAATTTAAATTTTGAAAAATTATGTAGACTGGCAACAATAGAGAGAAATTATGTTCCTGCTTCTAAATTTCCTGCTGTTATTTTGGATTTGTCTTTGATTGTTCCCTTTCATACATTAGAGAAAGATATTAGACATACAATAAGAAAGGAAGGGGAAAATTTAATAAAAAATATTCAATTGTTTGATATGTATACAGGTAGGCAAATAGAAAAAGGTAAAAAAAGTTTAGCTTTTAGAATAAGTTATCAATCAGATAAAAAAACTTTGACAGATCTTGATGTGGAAAAATTACAAAATAAAATTATTAAATCTCTGGAGGAAAAATTCAATGCTCAGGTCAGAACAAAAAAATAATATGCCGGATTTAGACAATCCTAGAGAAATCTCTAGAATAGATTCTAAAAATATATTAAAAAATATTAGGGAACTGCCGGATCAATGTGAAGCGGCTTTTAAAGAAGTTAANNAAGTAAATATAAAAATATTAAAAATATTATAATTTGCGGAATGGGCGGATCAGCTATTGGAGGGAGTCTGACATGTGGCTTAATTGAAGAGCAAGCAAGCCTACCTATTATAATTAAAAGAGATTATACTTTGCCTGGTTTTGTAGATTCTTCAACTTTAGTCTTGGCTGTAAGCTATTCCGGTAATACAGAAGAACCTTTGACACTTTTTAGAGAAGCAAAAGAAAAGAAAGCTAAACTTTTGGCTATTTCTACAGGTGGAGAGTTAGAGAAGTTAGCTTATGAGCTTGATATTCCTTTATATAAATTTTCCTATTCTGCCAAGCCAAGAGCTGCCTTAGGTTATCTTTTTATTTCAGTATTATTTTTGCTTTCCAAAATTGGTATAATAGAGATGAAAGAAGAAGAATTTCTGAAAGCAATTTCCCAACTGAGAAATAAATTATCTGAGTTGGATGTTAAAGTTCCTCAAGAGATAAATTTAGCCAAACAATTAGCTTTTAAAGTTTATCAAAATGTCCCTATAATTTATGCAGCAGATTTTTTAGCTTGTGTAGCAAGAAGATGGAAAACTCAATTCAATGAAAACAGTAAGAATTTTAGTTTTTTTGAAATTTTACCAGAGTTAAATCATAATGCCATTGTTGGTTATGATTTCCCGGAAGAAGTAAAACAAAATTTTTTTATAATTCTATTGGTTTCTGAATTTTATCATCCTCGAAATAGAATTCGTTTTGATATTACGAAAGACATTTTATATCAAAAAGATATTTCCACATTTGAATTTAGAGCTTCTGGACAAACTCTCTTATCTCAACTTTTAACTACTATATATTTTGGTGATTTTGTCAGTTTTTATCTAGCTATATTAAATAGAATTGATCCTACGCCAATAGAAATCGTGGATTATTTAAAGGATAGATTAAAAAAAAGATAAAATATCTAAAATAAAAATCTAAGTTTTTAATACTTGTTTTAAGGGGTTTTGATGGGTATTAAAACAAACTCAAAGACCATAGAAAATAATATAGGAGGGAAGATAACTGCTGTAAAAAAGAAAGCAGTGACTATTTTGTATAAAAAAATAAAAGTCTCTGGTCTTCTGCAAAGACGAATAAAAATCAAATTAAACTTTAGAAAATTTTTCAGTGGAGCAAAGAAAAAGTCTACTAAATTTAGAATCCAAATTCCATTATTTGGGAATTTCCAAATCTTATCCGCCTTGAATTCGGGCAGGCCCGCTTCGACGCGAGGCGAGCAGGAACCCGTAGGGCGGATGTGCTTATTAAAAAAAATATTCAATTTAAAAACAATAATTGTTTTAAATTCTTTTTTATTTATTTGTTTTTTATTAACCTTAAGCCTTTTTTTATATACTAAATCTTATGCCGGGAAGATTTATCCGGGAGTTTTTGTAAGAGATATTAATTTAGGAGGGAAAAGCATTGATGAAGCTAGAGAAATTATTACCCAAAGACTGGAGGAATATAATGAGGATAATATAGTTTTATCTTATTTTGGACAAGGTTCTCCAACATATGTTGCAGATTTTTATTTTGATCCGTCAATCGGCGAATACGACGAGCAGGGTTTTTCAGAACAGGGGGAGGTGAAATCGCAGAAAATTATTGAATGGAATCCTAAATTAGAAGAGTTGGGATTTTCTTTTTATATAGATGATATACTAAATGATACCTATAATATAGGAAGGGAGGGAAAATTTTGGACAGACAGCAAAAAACAGATTAAAGCTTTAATTTTAGGGCAAAAAGTAAAAATTGATTATGATTTACAAGAAGATGTTTTAGATGAATATTTGAAAAATATAGCTGCTGAATTTAATAAGCCGCCACAGAATCCTACTTTAGTTATAAAAGATGGCACCATAGAAATTGTCCCAGGCAAAAATGGATATACTCTTTCTATAAACAAGTTGAAGAAAGAGATTAGGGATACATTAGAAAACTTTCAACATGAAGGAATCACCCTTACTTTAGAGAATACTTCTTTTAAAATTAAACCAGAAGATCTATCTGATGCAAGAAATAAAACTTTGGCAATGTTATCTTCACCACTTATTTTAAAATATGATGATAAAGTTTTTGAAATAGATAGAGATAAAATTACCTCTTGGATTAAATTCCAAGAGATAGAATCCAAAAATGAAAATTCAGAAATATTCTTTTTTGATTTACAAAATAAGTGGGTTTTGGATGCCCAATTGGATGAACAGAGGCTTAGAGAGTTTGTAGAAAGTTTAGCTTCTAAAATTAATGTCTCAACCTTAAGCAGGCAAGTTATGGAAAGTGGGGGAAGAGAAGTGGTATTAAGGCAAGGTCGTGATGGCAAAAAATTGAATACTGATCAGGTTATTTCTGATATAAAAGAAAGAATAGAAAAAACTGATCTTGGAGAAAGGGAATTTGATCTGCCAGTAGAGATAGAAAAAGCCAAGGTAGTAAAAGTTACCCCCTCATCTTATGGCATTATCCCCAAAAGTGATGAAAAATACATTGATGTTTCTCTATCGCGTCAGATTTTGACTTGTTTTGAAGGAGGAAAGGCTCAGTTTTCTACTTTAATCTCTTCAGGTGTTCCTAAATATCCAACACCAAGCGGTACTTTCCATATCTATGCTAAATCAGCATTGACTCGAATGCGCTGGGTATATGGTCCTGACCATCCAGATAATTATGACCTACCCAATGTTCCCTATGCGATGTTCTTCTCTGGTGATTTTAGTCTCCATGGCACTTATTGGCATTCTAATTTTGGTCATCCAATGAGCCATGGTTGTGTCAATCTTCCCACCTCTGCTGCTGCTTGGGTTTGGAACTGGGCACCTAAAGAAACAAAAGTGGTAGTGTATTAATCCTTAGCTCATAGCACATAGTAAATATTCTGTACTTTATAACTAATCTATTTAGAGTCCTGTTTTCAGGACTTATTTTTATTTACTTAAAACCTCCGAAAAGGCTTGACTTAAGCCATTTTTTGTGATACAATAATATGATAATTTACAGACACTAATCCAACACGAATTTAATACACAAATCAGACACTAATTATATAGTATTAGTGATTAATTAGTGATCGGAGACCAATAAATTTAGCAGAATAAAAGATAATTTTGAAAACCAAACAAACACAAACAAGAATGCAAAATTAGTATTAAATTAGTGATTAGAAAAATGCCTCTTATAAACATAGGGGGTAAACAAAAATCAAAAACAAATTCTTCCTACGCTCCGCGAGGTTCGGAGGATAAGCAAAGCCTTGAAGAGACCCCCCAAAATTCTAAAAGGCAGAATTTTTTATTGAAGAATATAGATTCTTCTTCAAAAAGCATTAATTCTCTTTTATTCACTCCAATACATTTTCCATATTTGCCCACTTTTGGTATCAAGCATAAAAAAACAGCTCTTTCATTGGCTGTTTTATTTTTAATTTTGGCTATTTTTGCAACTATTTTTTTTGTATATGGAACAATATATGCTGATAAAGTATTTCGTAAAGTAAAATTAGGAGTTTTTGATGTAGGAGGTAAAGAAAGAACAGAGATAAAAAATCTACTTCAAGAAGAACTCAATAAATATGCTGAAAATAATATAGTCTTAGTGTGTGAAGAAAGTGAAAATGAAGATGTAAACGGCAAAGAGTGGAATCCCACATTAGAGGAGTTGGGGTTTATAGCCCAGATAGACAAAACAGTGGAGAAAGTTTTTAAGTTGGGTAGGGAAGACAGTGTTTTCTCTCGTGTTCAAAATAGATTTTTAAGTTTATTTATTTATCAAACATTAAAGATTGAATATGATTTAAAAGAAGATATTTTGGAAAATTATTTAACTGTTATTGCTCAAGAGGTTGATACACCATATAAAAATTCTACCTTGATTTTAGAAGGAGATCAGATAAAAATTACATCTCCTGAAGATGGTTATGGGATTCAAACCAGTAGATTAAAAAAAGAAATCAGAAATTCCCTAGAAATTTTGGAAAATAAAGATATTCCCCTTCCATTTGATGATCTGGAACCAAAAATCAAGGAAGAGGATACAACAGAGGCAAAAGATGAAGCTGAGATTATGATTGTTGCCCCTCTTACTTTAAAATATACAGACAAGGTTTATACTACAGATTGTAATATTATTTTTTCTTGGATTACCTTTTCCGAAGTGGAGATTGAACAGATAGATCCAACAAGTCCTTCAAATCTTTTGGGTATTGATATAGCCGAATTAGAGGAACAATCTAAATGGACTTTGGAAGTTTCCTTAGATGAGGGGAAAATAAGAGAATATGTCGAGGGTATAGCAAAAGAAATTAATGTTGACAGAATAGATAAAAGAGTAACAGATGATGATGCAAAGACAGTTTTACGATGGGGTCGAGATGGCAAAAAGTTAAATACAGAACAAGTGATTTCCGAGATAAAAAATAGAATTGCAGAGGCTGATTCTTCTCAGAGAGAATTTGATTTGCCAGTAGAGGTTGATAAATTTCAAGAAGTGAAAGTCAAACCAGCTTCTAATGGAATAGCTCCTCTTTCCGATGGAAAATATATTGATATTTCTTTATCTCGACAATTAGTAACTTGTTTTTTAAATAATGAAGCTGTCTTTTCCTCAGCTTGTTCTACAGGAACTTGGCGACATCCAACACCAACGGGGACTTTCCGTATTTATTCTAAGTATAGATATACTAGGATGACAGGCTATTACGGCCCAGGCAATCCAGACAACTATGATTTGCCCAATGTTCCCTATTGTATGTTTTTTTATGGAGGATATAGTCTTCATGGCACCTATTGGCATTCCAATTTTGGTCATCGGATGAGTCATGGCTGTGTCAATCTCCCCACATCTGCCGCCGGCTGGATCTATGGATGGGCCCCCACCGGTACAACCGTTATAGTGCATTAAATAAGTACAGAGTACTGAGTATAGAGATAAATTAATATATTTTATGATCCTGCTTATTGGGATTTAATTTCACTAACTAATTTATATAGGAAATAAAAATGAGGAAAGTTTTAATTATTATTTTAATTATTTTTTGTGGTCTGTCTTTTGCTATTGGAGGATATTTTTATTTTCGAAATGATAAAAATGATGAAAATGGAAAGATAGAAGATAATAGTCAAAAAACAGAGGTTACTCAGGATGGTGTAACAATGTCTATCGATCCTAATAGAGGACCTGTGAGGACTGAAGTTACTGTAAATATATCCGGTTTACCTTATTCAGAGGAATTAAATATAAAAATTTACTTTAAAGGAAAAAATGAAATTTATTATGATGGTAATTCGCTTATTCAAGTTAACCCACAATCTCTCCGAAACAATAATGGAGTCTATACATATACAGCAAAAATTACTATACCAGAAAAAATGGTTTATCATTTTGTGCCAAAACCAATAGAGAAAAAGACGCCGTTAGGGCAAGGTCATATAGGTTTGTATTACTCACAATCATTTACGACAGAAGGAAAGAAAATCTTGATTCCTTTTACAGTAACAGAAAAGTAATTTGATCTAAAAATAGGACAAAAATGAATAAAAAAATTTTAATTTTACTTATAATAATTATTCTTATCCTTTGTGGCATTGGAGGATATTTTTATTTTTCTAAAAAATATAGTGATGAACCTGAAGAAATTACAGAGGAGTCGGTGACAGAAGAAAAACCTGTTGTAGAGACAGCTTCAAAGTTTGAAGTTTTTCCGGTTAGGTTTGAAGATTTTTTAAATCCGCCTGAAATGTACGGACTTTGGCCCTATGGCGTAAAGGGTTCAGACAGTGCAAGTCACAATGAGGGTCATCCAGGTTGGGATTTTGAACTTAAGAAAGGTTCAAAGGTATATGCTGTGGCTGATCTTGAGATTAAACAGATTCATAGCGGTGATCATCAAGAAGGTGATCAGGAAATAATGGTGCTTGAAACAAATGCGAAATTAAATAACCAAAATATTCACGTAACCTATCATTCAGTTGTTAATCTTGAACCTGGTGTGGTTGAAGGAGCCAAAATAAAAACAGGCGAGCCGCTTGCAGAAGCTGGGTATCCGCTTTCAGAAAATTCTGTCATGATTCATTTTGGAGTTTTTCCTCCAGGCGACAGTGTTGGCTCATGCCCGGCAGATTTTTTTGCCGATTCGCTAGAAGATACAATAAATCAAATTGTTGCCAGCTCTTTTGATATGAAAACCGGAAAACCATATGATTCTGCTTGTGTAGGAAAAATCGATAAGGAACTTTATTTTGAAAATTATCCGGAAAGGGAAAAAGACTTAGGCGGCGCAGAACAATTTGAATAATAATAATTTGGGTAAAGTAAAAGAGGAGGAATAGTGAATAAAAAAGTTCTAATTATTATTTTGATAGTTTTTTGTGGACTGACTTTTGGTGTGGGAGGATATTTTTATTTTTCTAAAAAAGAAACTGTTGAGGAGCCAGCAAAAACTGAAGTTGAAGATGAAACAAAAGATGAAAACAATCTTTCTGATAACTGGACCAATGAACAAGTTGTTATTTCTGGTGCATATGCTGATGCAGAGGTTGTAAAATTAGATTCAGGTCAGTTAAGAATGTATTATTCTCTTGAACCGGAAGCTGAAGGATTTGAAGGGCAAATATATTCTGCTGTTTCAGAAGATGGTTATAATTGGGAAGAAGAGGATGGAATACGAATGAAATGGGCTACATTCCCTTCTGTTGTAAAAATGGAAGATGGTGGATGGAGAATGTATTTTCAAGGTTCCTTGGAAAATTATCCTTCCCAAAATGGAATATTAAGTGCTACATCTCAAGATGGGCTTTCTTGGACAAAAGAAGAAGGTTTTCGCATTAAACTGGGACAGCAGGGAACTTATGATATGAAAAACGTTGCAGCCCCAGCAGTTGAGAGACTGTCTGATGATACATTTGTTATGGTTTATAGAGGATCAGCAGGGGAAAGCAAAAAAGGACAAATAGATGATTTTACAGGCAGGCCAAGACCAATAGATTATTTAATATTTGCTGCATCAGAAGATGGATTAGTCTGGCAGGCAAAAAGTGTTTTTGTTGACAGCGCAAACGAAAAAATGCGTGAACAAATAGATGGTCCGGATATAGTTTTAGTTGGTGATAAAATTAAACTTTTCTGCAATTCGTATGAAGGAGTATATATTCTTGAAATTGACAAAGAAGGAAGTGTAATAGAAGAGGAAAGGGTTGTTATAAAATCAAGCGGACCAGAACATGCACCTAGTGATGTAACTGTTATCAATTACAACAATGTTTGGTTGATGTATTATGGTCTTCATACAAAAGGAGTCCATGTTGTAGAGAATAAATAAATTTAGTCTAAAACAATATTCTGACATTCTTGCGAAAGTCAGAATGTTTTTTTATTTATTTTTGTTTTTGGAGTATAATTTGTAAAAAATTCGAATTTTTTGGGTGGTTTTTTGCTGTAGGAAAGGGTCTAAAATCTCTTGTTTTGGGATGAAAAATATGATATATTTATAGTGTATATTATTTTAATTTAGATAAAAAAATGACAAAGATTTTCCTTTGTTATATTTAAGTTTGATAAAGAAAAATCAATAAATTTCATCGGAGTTATTCATGCCAAAAAAGAAAACATCTGATTATGAAGCCAAACATATAAAAGTTTTAATGGGTCTTGAGCCTGTGAGAAAGCGACCAGGAATGTATATCGGTTCAACAGGCACAGAAGGTCTTCATCATTTAGTTTGGGAAGTAATTGATAATTCTATTGATGAAGCAATGGCTGGATATTGCACAGAAGTTGGACTTATTGTACATAAAGATGGAAAAGTTACAGTAATTGATAATGGGCGAGGGATCCCAGTTGGCAGACACAAAAAAACTAAAAAATCAGCTTTGGAGACAGTAATGACAACCCTGCATGCTGGAGGGAAATTTGGTGATGGAAGTTATAAAGTATCAGGTGGTTTACATGGGGTAGGGCTCTCGGTTGTAAATGCTTTATCAGAATGGATGAGGGTGGAAGTTGCCCGTGATGGAAAAATTTATGCTCAAGAATATCAAAGAGGGAAACCAATAAATAAAGTAAAAATAATTGGTAAAGTAACTAAAAAAAAGAAAGGACATTCCTCTTCTAATTTTCATTTTCCAATTCCTGGCGCTGAAACTGGAACAAAGGTTACTTTTTCTCCTGACCCTCAAATCTTAGATACTCAAGATGTTAGCTTTAAAACTATTTTAACTCATTGTCGACAACAAGCTTATCTAACCAAAGGAATTAAAATTAGATTAAAAGATGAAAAGACAAACCAGGAATATACTTTTTATTTTGAGGGAGGAGTGGAGTCCTATATTAAATATCTTAATAAAAACAAAGAGATAATTAATGAAAAACCAGTTTATATTGAGAAAGAGGTTGATGGGATGCCAATAGAAATAGCTATTCAGTATACTGATGGATTTGCTGAAAATGTTTATGCTTTTGCTAATAATATATGCACAACAGAAGGAGGAATGCACTTAACCGGGTTTAGAACTGCTCTGACACGAACTATAAATAATTATGCTCAAAAATCAGGTTTGGTTAAAACCAAACAAGAAGGTTTAATTGGTGATGATGTTAGAGAAGGACTTTCAGCTGTAGTTTCTGTTAAATTAAAAAATCCTCAGTTTGAAGGACAAACTAAAGCTCGCTTGGGCAATCCTGAGGTTCGAACCGTAGTTGACAGTGTTTTATCAAATGGACTTTCTACATATTTAGAAGAGAACCCTTCTGAAGCTAAGAAAATTATGGAAAAATGTTTTTTAGCTGCCCGAGCTCGGGTTGCTGCTCGTACTGCCAGAGAAACTGTTATTCGTAGAGGGGTTTTAGAAGGATTGACCCTGCCAGGTAAACTTGCAGATTGTGCGGAGAGAGATCCTTCAAAATCTGAACTTTTTATTGTGGAGGGAGATTCCGCAGGGGGTTCAGCAAAACAAGGGCGTAATCGTCATTTTCAAGCTATTCTACCCCTTCGGGGGAAAATTTTAAATGTAGAGAGAGCTCGAATGGATAAAATGTTAGCTAATAATGAGATTAAGTCTTTGATTGTTGCTCTAGGTACAGCTATTGGAGAACAAATGGATGTTTCTAAACTTCGTTATCATAGAATTGTTATTATGACTGATGCTGATGTTGATGGAGCACATATTCGTACTTTGCTCCTAACACTATTTTATCGCCATTTTATTGAAGTAATTAAAGGAGGACATTTATATATTGCTCAGCCCCCTTTGTATAAAATCCAAAAAGGGAAGGAGAAACATTATGCCTATACTGAAGATGAGAAAGAGGGGATATTAGAGGAATTAGAAAAAGTCAAAAGTCAAAAGTTAAAAGTTAAAGACAAAGAAAAAATAGAGGATAAAGAGGCTACCTCAGAAGAAGATTCAGAAGAAGAAACTGAAAAACCAACCAAACCAACCTCAGGGAAAGTTTCTATCCAGCGTTATAAAGGTTTAGGAGAGATGAATCCTGAGCAGTTATGGGAGACTACTATGAATCCTGAAAATAGAATTATGTATAAGGTAAGTATTGAAGATGCTGCCCAGGCTGACCAAGTTTTTGATACTTTAATGGGCGATGAGGTAATTCCTCGACGCCGATTCATCCAAACCCATGCCAAGAGTGTGAAGAATTTGGATATATAAAGGGTAAATGACTAATGACCAATTATTAATGACTAATCAAATCTCAATGGCTAATAAAAAAATTCTAAATTCTAAATCCGAAATACTAAACAATTTCAAA
>JABAOC010031917.1_pt1 | contig 18474 bp, 10 predicted proteins | sample 7062161 | NCBI WGS metagenome assembly JABAOC01 (sample SAMN14538625, study PRJNA623070) | marine sediment metagenome | biome: marine biome [ENVO:00000428]; feature: marine pelagic biome [ENVO:01000023]; material: deep marine sediment [ENVO:00002113] | place: India: Gulf of Khambhat ... | reverse complement strand
CCAAGCGATGGCTACTGGTTCAGAAACAACAGATGAAGTTTCAGGTGGTATAGCAGTCTTTGACATTTTAGGTTATTCAGCTTCTGCTGGAACAGACATATCAAAAATAATAATTGGAGTTAGAGCTAGAGCTGGATCTGACGGAATTGATCTATCACAAACTTACATCGAACTATCTGATACAAATAAAAAAGTGATATTAAACTTTACAGATAGTTTCTATGTGGATAATGGAACTGGAGAAGACGATATATTTACTACTAATTGTTTCCCAGATGATGAATTCGCATATGGTGATCCATCTAACACTGATGCTTCAATGTTTGGTATTTTAGTAGTAGAAGATGCAGATAATTCATTAACTTCATCTTCACCTGTGATAAACAGAGGAGATAAAGTTTATATCGGAATTAATACGACAGGTTGTTTCAATCGAATTGCTGAAAGAACAGATGTTTGGGGAATGGTTGCCCCAGAAGAAGGTTCAGCAGGTGTTATTTCATTTACAACACCCGCCTCATATACAGATAACGTTATAGACCTACAGTAAATAAAATAATGTGGTTATAACCACATCTTCTTCTTTTTTTTTTAATTAGGCTTTTTTAAAACCATAAATTTTTATTCTTAAACCTGTTTCTTTTTTTTGGATGGGGTATCTTTTTGGATGCCTTTTGCCCTAACTTACTGGGAGGTGAAACGGGTTAAAATTGCTTTAACTCTGAGGGGATTAACCGGCAAAAATTCTGCAGCAATAGGAATAGGTTCATTGATAATATTTATTGCAATGATTCTTGTTGCAGGAATTGCCGCGTCAGTTCTAATCCAGACCATGAATAGTTTAGAGCAGCAAACACTTAAAACAGGTCAAGACACAATGAGAGATGTTTCAAGTGGTGTAAAGGTTACTCAAGTTAGCGGCTATTATGATGGTTCTAAAATTTCCCAAATAGCAATCTTTTTAAGAACCACTGCAGGATCAGATTATATTGATCTAGATAATACCTATATTTCGATTTCTGATACTTCAAAAGAAGTAATTTTAAACTATACAACTAATGTTTTTAGCAGCAATGTATCAAATGGACTTTTTGATACTTTAAATTCTTCTAATCTATCCGCAACCACCTATGGAATCATGATTGTTAGAGACATTGATAGTTCTTGTACATCTTTAAATCCAACAATTAATAGTGATGACCTTGTTATACTTCTAGTTAATACTACGTATTGTTTTACGGGAATTGATACAAGAACAAAAATTTTCGGCAATGTTGTTCCTGAACAAGGAATAAATGGTGTAATTAGTTTTACAACACCAAGTGCCTTTATTGATACAATAATTGATTTACAACCATAAAAGAAAAAAATCTTATATTAACCAAAAAATAATTTTGCAATTTCATATAATTCCATATCAACAGTTTTTGATTTAGATATTGCCTCTTTCAGATCAACAGGTACAATTTTATTTCCTTGAAGAGCCACCATTTTACCATAGTTTCCATTTCTAATTAATTCAACAGCTGCAACACCAAACCTTGTTGCAAGAACCCTATCATGAGCAGTTGGACTTCCTCCTCGTTGCACATGACCCAAAACAGTAACTCTTGTTTCAACATTCATACGCTTTTCAATTTCTTTTGCTAAGTAATGTCCAATACCTCCAAGCCTCACATGACCAAATGCATCCTTTTCTTCTGTTTGAGTAATTAAAATTCTATCTTTATCATTTTGTATTGTTTCTGCTTGATTATTGGTATCATTATCTACTATATCTTTGACTTTTGGAGTTGCTCCTTCTGCAACTGCTACTATACTAAATTTCTTTCCTCTTTCATANNGAATTAATATTTCATCAGCACCTCCTGCAATTCCCGCAATTGTAGCAATCCATCCTGCATGCCTTCCCATAACTTCAACTACTATTACTCTATGATGTGATTCAGCAGTCGTATGAAGCCTATCTATTGCTTCTGTAACAATAGAAACAGCTGTATCAAAACCAAAAGTATAATCAGTTCCTGATAAATCGTTATCAATAGTTTTTGGAATACCTACAACAGGAATATTCATTTCATTAAATTTCTCTGCGACACTAAGTGTATCGTCCCCTCCCACCGCAACTATTGCTTCAATACCAAATTTTCTAATATTTTCTAGAACAAGCTGAACATCTCTTTTATTGTTGAATGGATTTGTCCTTGAAGTTCCAATAATTGTTCCTCCTTTAGGAAGAATTCCTGAAACAGCAAAATCAGTTAAAATTTCAATTTCACCTTGAATTAAACCGTTCCATCCATTTTTTATACCAACTATTTGCCAATTGTATTTATTCGATTTTTTAACCACTGCTCGAATTACTGCATTTAAACCAGGGCAATCTCCCCCTCCTGTCAATATTCCAATCTTATTCATAAAATCAACCATCATTTAGTTTTATTCAAACCTATCTCTGCTTGTTGATTATTACCTCTCGTTTTATAATTTTTTTTATTATTTGATTACTAGACTCCCAACATACCTCCAAATACAACTTCTACAAGATAACTAGTAATTGCTACAACCCAGACTAAAGGAATAAAATAAAGTAATGTTACAAGCTTGTGACCTCCACGTAGCATTCGTAAGGTAAGAGCCATCATTAGACAATGAATAACAAGAACAAAAAAGATAATAAAAAAATTCTGGTTATAAATATTTGGTTCTACAAAATGAAGTAAAGCTCCGATATTTATTCTATCCACTGATTTAAAAGGATCTCCTGTTTCCATCATAATTGTGTTTAAATGACGACCGATTATGAGGGAAATATAAATTGCAAATGATATTCCAAAAGTTATCCCTGAAAATAAAGCAATTGAGGTATTAACAATTGTAAGCTTTTTTAATCGTAAATCTCTGATTTTTCGTATATTTTCTGATATCATTCTAGATACAGTTCTTGGATTTCCTGCAGCATATGTAGCTTCGCGAAACATCTCACTAGATCGCTGAATATAATTACTACCAGTGTCTACANNATCATTAATTCTAGTTCGTAATCTCCGATATAAATTCCTAATATGACTTGTTAAAACTCCGTAATCTTTTTCACTTAAATAATAAACAGATTCGTTAATTTTTCCTCCTCTCATTGTTGATATTGAACCTAGAGCTGGTAAAAAACTAAGAAAGTTTCTTTCCTTTCTTGTAATTTTCTGCTCTTCTATAAAAACTAAAATTCCAATTATTAATAATGGTGTTAGGGCGATTGCAATTAATATTTCAAAAGGAAGCAACTCAAGGAAAGGTAAATTCAATAGATATTTTCCAAGAAAGACTACTGCTCCAATTACAAAAACAAAAACTAAGGATATTCTAAAAACATAACTAACTTTTTCTTCCAATTCCCCTTTTTCACCAGTTAAATGCCAAATTTCATCAGGAGGAACCATCGCTTTCAAAAGATACATTAGCAATCCTTCACTGATAATTAAAAGAAAAGAAGAAAGATAGATGAACATATTCATATCTTCTGTTCCCATAATTATTGGTAATACAATTCCAAGTGACATTACAAATATTATTGCAATTAACATTGCAACATAAACTTCATTTAAAATTACAACGTTTTCATTACTTGTTTCATACATTGTCTTATATTCCTGAATAACTGCTTCTTGTTCAGTTTCAATAAATTCTCTATGTTCCACACCACTATCTAGGCTTTGGGAAAAACGATCTAAGAAATCTTTGAGTATTTTACTAGGAGTTCTTGCTGAAATAAATCGAAATGTTTTTGCAAGGGGCATACTCCATTGAGTTGAAAGAACACTTATTTTTTTAAGCTCATCACCAAGTGCCCCATATGCCTTTTTACCACCAAGAATATTTATAATATCTTTAAGTGATAAATCAGATATTGCAAGAACTCTTAGATGTGTAATAAAAAAATGCATCTTTCCATTGATGTCATTTTCTTTGTTTTTCCATGTTATATAAGGATAAAAAATGCCTAAAAATATTGGAACAATTCCTCCAACCATAAAAGTAATAGGATTAAAAGATATTTGAATTGGAAGTAAAATGTTTACAAATATTGGCATTAAAAAAATTATTAAACCTATTACTATTAATGGAAGTAATATTGTAAGATAAAATTTCTCAGGATTTTCAAGACCTCTATATGCAATTTTAAGTTGTTTAATAAAATCTTGCTTTTTTTTAATATCCTTTTTACCTTTTTTTGATTTTTTCCCCTTTTTATTCCTTTTTACTTTTGCCATAATATCCTACTAAAGTGATATAGGTATACCCTTGTCACCTTCTCTATAATAGCTCCAAATAAACTGAACTACCTCGTAGTAGTCCATTATATCTTCCTCAACCATTCTATCTAAAATATGCTTTCTTTTATCGTATTCTAAATAGATTTCTGTAGGATCTGCATATCCTGCATTTCTTGCAATTTTTTCTTCAAGAATAAAGCTATTTCTGTTTGCTTTGAAACGATGTTTATCTTCAACAGGATCCCATTCAAAAGCGTTTCTTGACATTATTCCATCTACCTCCCTATTGTATCCTTCAATTTCATCAATTGTTGTAACTCTTCTAATAAATTTTCCGTCTCTGTCAATTGCCAGTTGAATAACAACAAAATCAAGATTATCCATGAAAGTTTTAGGAACATTTATTGGGTCTCCGGTAAATCTCTGAATAACTTTTGTTACAGTTCCCGCATGAAAGGTAGTCATACAGGGGTGACCTGTTTGCATAGCCTGAAATACAATACTTCCTTCTGCTCCTCTTACTTCACCAGGAATAATATACTCTGGGCGTGATCGTAATGCTGCTTTTAGTAAATCAAATAAATCAACTTGTCCCTCCTTCGGTCCAGTTGTTTTTGTAAGAAGCCGTTGCCAAACAGTATGCGGAACTTGCATTTCAGGTGTTGATTCTGCGGTAAATATCTTTTTTTCAGGGGGGATAAAAGGAATTATTGCATTCATTGTTGTAGTTTTACCACAAGCTGTTCCACCACATAAGAAAAAGCTTCGTCCATATTGCAGACAAATCCATAGATATGCAGCTATACCAGAACTTAACGTTCCCCATTTTATCAGTTGTGTAATGCTAATGGGAGTTTCTGTAAATCTTCTAATTGTGATACTAGGTCCTTTTAAGCTTATTGCATCACTATAAATGATATTACCTCTACTTCCATCAGGTAATACTCCATCAACAATTGGCTGGCCTTCACTAACAGGAGTACCCATTTTTTCACTTAATTTACGGGCAAAAAGATGTCCCTGTTCTGAATTTATAATAATATTAGTTTTAATCATTCCAAAAACCTTGTGAGTAAGATGTATTTTATGACCCGTTACAATATGAATATCTTCTAAATATGGATCTTTCATAAAGCATTCAAGATATCCGCCACCAACAAGATTTTTAGTAATATAATATTCAATATTGCTCTTTTGAAGAGAAGTTGCTTTAATTTTTCCTTTTTTATTTAACCCTTTAAATTGCTTCTTTTTGGATGTTTCAACATTTACTGCTTTTTCATCGATTTCTATGATTTCATCTATTAATTCATTAAGAACTTCTTTGAGTTCTTCATCTGTTAACACACTTTCTTTTTTTGGAGCTAATTTAACTATCAAATTTTGGACTTGATCACATTTTATTTCTTCATTTTTATCAAGTAAGGGTTCAATTACATGGTATTCTAATTCATCCATATCTCTTGTTTTATAGATATGAACAAAAATAGAACCTTGCCCATGATATATAAGATTTGGATATTCTTCATCTCTAACTTCAAATGTTAAAGCTGAATAAAATACAGGTTCTTTCATTTTCTTTGTTACTTCTTCAATATATTTTTTTAAATGAGGATGTTTTTGAATAATTTGTTCTTTTTCGTCTTCATCCATTATAGACATTTTTTCTCCAAATTCTACATATATTATTTATCAAATGCATCCTTATTTCTAATCCCTTCATTATTTGCAAATACTATCATATGGATATAGGTAAACCTTTTATTCCATCTCTATAAAATGTCCAGATAAATTGAACAACTTCATAATAATCAAAAATATTTTCTTCAACCATTCTTTCTAAAATGTGTTTTCGCTGATCATATTCCTCATAGATTTTCATTGGATCTTCAATGCCTGCAACAGGAGCAATTCTCTGCTCTAAAATGAAGCTGTTTCTATTTGCCTTAAACAAATGTGTATCATCAACAGCATTCCATTCATATGCTTTTCTTGACATTATACCGTCAACTTCTTTGTTATAACCTTCTATTTCATCAACAGAAAGAACCCTTCTAAGTCGTTTTCCTTTACGTTCAACAGCCATTTGTATTAATACTATATCAAGGTTATCCATGAAGGTTTTTGGAATATTTATAGGATGACCTGTAAAACGTTGAATAACCTTTGTTACTGATCCTGCATGAAATGTTGTTACAACTGGATGACCTGTTTGCATAGCCTGAAAAACAACTCTTCCCTCAATACCTCTTGTCTCTCCTGGAACAATATAATCTGGTCTTGAACGTAAGCCTGCTCTTAAAAGATCCCCCTCATCAACAAACCCTTCCTTAGGACCTGTAGATCTAGTCAGTAATTGTTGCCATACAGCATGAGGAACTTTTATTTCAGGAGTATTTTCAACAGAATAAATCTTTTTATCTGGTGGTATAAAAACAAACATAGCATTTGAAGTAGTTGTTTTTCCAGAAGCTGTTTCTCCACATACAAAAATACTACGTCCATAATTTAGACACAACCATAGATATGCTGCAATACCTGCGTCTATTGTCCCCCAATTAATAAGCTGGGTAATACTAATAGGTGTTTCACTGAATTTACGTACAGTCATACTAGGACCTTTAAGGCTTACATCTTTGCTATGAATTATATTAACTCTACTTCCATCAGGCAATGTTCCATCTGCAATAGGTTGCCCTTCACTAACTGGGCTACCTATCTTTTCAGCAAACTCCTGAGAAAACCTATTTGCCCAGGATTTATCGATAAAAATATTTGTCTTTACCATATCAAAAACTTTATGGATAAGATGTACATTTTCTCCAGTAATTATATGAATATCTTCAATATAGGGATCTCTCATAAAAGGTTCAAGTGGTCCTCCACCAACTATTTCTTTAATTATATCATATTCTACAATTGTTTTTTCAGTTGATGTTACTTTTATCTTACCTCCCTTTGATTTACCTATTTTTCCACTAGATTTTTCATCAATTGTAGTTATTTCGTTAATTACACCTCTAATAGCTTTCCTGAGGTCATCTTGTGATTTTATATTTGTTTTAAAATGAGCCCTTTCATACATCATTTCTGAGATAATTTTACGTTTTTCTTTTAAATCTTCATCTAATAATGGTTCAATAGCATGATACTCAGGTTTCTCCATATCTTTTGTTTTTATAACATGTATAAAAACAGAACCCTTTGTTGTATAAATGATATTTGGAAATTCCTGATCTTTAACATCTCTTGGAACCTTACTATAAAAAGTTGGTCTATCCATCTTTTTTTCGATTTCATCTAAATATTTTTTTAGATGAGGATTATCTTTTATTAATTTTTCAACTTCAGTATCTTTTATTTGTGTCATTTTCTCCCCTTAGAAAGCAACTCCACTTGTCTCAATAGTCAGTCCTACACCAGGTCTAACTGAAAAGGTTGTCAAAGGCTCATATTTACTAGTTGCACCATTAAATTTCTCAATGTATATATTATGAACAATACCGATTCCAGGCATAGATTCTCGAGTAATTTTAAAATGAATATCACAATACATCTGAAAGGAGCTATGAATCTGAGACGACCAATCATTTGGATTTGCAGTAACAATAATTATTTTTCCTGAACCCTTTAATCGATTAAAAAAAGTTGTAAGCTCAACTAAATTATTTTCATTTAAACTCTCATTTAAAAGTGTTGATAATGAATCGATAAAAATTATCTCAGGATCAAATAATTTCTTACAGGTTGTTAATCCTTCCAAAAACGTATTTTTAGGTTTAGTTTCAGCAAGCATAACCTCAGTTGATATAAAAAAAAGTTTACCTCCCATTATATATTTTCTTATATCATAGCCAACTGAAGCAGTCTGTCGTAAAAATGTTTTAATTGTATACTGTGTAGAAACATATGAACAGGTTGAACCATTTTTTAAAAATGCATAACAAAATCTCTGACAAAAAATACTCTTCCCAGTTCCCTCTTTCCCCTCCATAAATACAAAAGTTCCATCTGGAATACCCTTTCCAAATCTTTGAGCAAAACCATCATTTTCTCCTTTTCGCTCTAATATTAAAGAACTGGTAGGCATATTTTTTGATCCCATCCATTTTTTTAAATTGTAAATGTAAATTCATCAACAATATCTTGAGGACCAACAACTCTAAGGGTTTGATCACCGGTAGATATTTCATTGCTATCAATATACAAAGTTGTATAATCTTCTTTTTGAATTGAGCTATCTGAAAAATTAAAATTATCTTTTTCAACCACTTCTCCATCAATAAATATTGTAAACGTATCATTAGTTGTAGGTATTTTTCGTTCACCAATATTTTTAAGATAAAATAAATAATCTGATCCCTCTTTTGGGATGTTATCTGGATCGTTGATAATTTTGAATTCAATATCTAGATTTTCTTCCACTCTTTCTCCTCTATTTTGAAAGCTGTTTGTGACTCCTTGTATTACTCCAATAATTACTCCTGATACAGCTCCAGCTACTACTACCGATGCAATAAAGAATACTACATGTGTTCCTGTTAGACTAAATCCCATTTTATATCACATTTATTATGGTAAAGTAAAATCATAATAATTTGAAATTCCATTATTTGTAATCACTTTTAATCTTCGATTACCAATTCCTTGAAGATTAGATACATTGAAATATACTTCTTTTTCGGGATAAAGATATGTTTTTGAACATGAAAATGGTTTATCTGTTCCATTGACTAAAATATTAAAATATATTGTTTTTAATGTAACACTCCCAGTGTTTTCTACCGTTATATTAATATCATAATTTGATCCATTTACCTCTGATGTTATACCAGTGATATTGATATCGGTTTGAACTTGTTCAATTGATCTATCTCTCATATTATCAAAGGCGTTATGTACATCATTTACTGTTGGAATTGTAGTGCTTACAATTATTTCTATAGCCATTACTATAGATAAACCAATAATTGCTGCAGCAGCTATTAATGAGAATCCCATATGTACCTCCAACTAGTGAGTGATATTATTGTAGTCCCCTCTAATGATTAAAATATAATATTACAAAAGAGGTAAATAATATTTTTGTTTTGAAATAGGCGTATTTAACATAATTGGAAATAAAAAATATTGCATTTTCTATTACTGATTAATATGGACTAAAAAAAGATTATTTGACTTAACTTGATAAAGATGAATAGATAATAACAGTAGAAAAATATGTAAGATCCATTTATATATGGATATCTGAAGTATTTTTTCCCTTATTAATTTTAATTGTATAAAAATCAGATTAAAAGTTAACATTAAATAGGATATTTAGATTTTATAGAGAATTATATTCAATAAAGTAAGATATATATATTAAAAATTTATATACTTATGTGATGCACTCATAGGGTGGGATTATAATCCGAGGCTTATCTCTAAAAACAATTACTTTAATTATTATTTTGCTTATGCCATTAACACTTTCAGTTATTTCATTATCAAAACCAATTTCAATAAAAGATATCTATTGTAAAGATCATTCCGAATATTCCTTTCTTGTTGCAGGTGATTTTAGTTATTTTAATGTAACATTGAATGTTGACGCTGAGAAAATCTGTATAATTGCTTACCATGGAAAATTTAGTCCTAATAATGAGGATCGTTATATTGGAAATTTTTATAGATGGGAATATAATAAAGGCATTTGGAAGGATAATAGTGGTCACGATTCATTATATATAAAACCTTACATGTGTATAAAAAATAATTATACATATTCGTTCTATATCAAAATTGATAATCGAGCAAAACCTGGACGTTGGACTGTTAATATTCTTATTGATGATGAAGAAGTAGAACAATCGACTAAATCCTTTGTGGTTATAGCCCAGTTTAACTTCTTTTTATCAGCTTTAATTGGAGTCTTTGAGCCTAGTAATAATGATAAAAAATCAATTGATGACATAGAATTAATTTGTTCTGAAAGAAAAAAAATAATGATTGAATCAAAGGAAAATATTAATGATCTTGTTGACGAAGTTTTGAGGAAACATGCTACTTCTGATCAAGAGATTAATAGTGAAGAAATTAATATCATAAGTTTTTCAGATGAAAAGCCACATATTGAAGATGAATTAATTAAATCAAATATTTCGACTTACCATAAAAGTAGGTTGAAAATTGAGAAAACAAAGGCGTTAAGTTTTTTATTTTTTAGTAAAAAATGGGGTGAAGGTAATGATTATAGCTCTAATATATCCGGCGGTTATAGAAGATTTTTGACAATAATGTTGGCAATTATTTTGTTATCTATTGCTTTTATTCCTATCATCAATACCCAAGACAATATATCCTCCTCTCATCCGATTATTTCTTCATTCAATATTTTCCCAGATAAAGTTAATTTAAATGATTCTCTTTTGTTGAATGTTTCTGTTTCAAATTCTATTGGTATCGAATCTGTTATTGCCGATATTGGTGGAATAGAAACGATTAACTTGACTTTTATCGATGGAACTATTGTTAATGATACAATTTATTCTGGTCTTTGGCAGAGTACATGGTTAGTTCAAAATATTAACCCTGGAGATCATATTATTAAGATTTTTGCTTTTAATTACCAGAATAAAAGTGTTTCTCAACAGGGTATTTTTACGGTTTTACCTACTGATGATGTAAATATTTATATAAATAGCTCTTTAGGATATGAATTTAATGAATTTACTAATATAACTCAGATTGAGCAACAAAACGCTACGATTCCAAATAAAAATGAAACTAACCAAAGAAAAATGTTAAATAAAACAGCCACTCAAGATATCATTAATAGTTCCTTAGAGCCTGAATTTAATGAATCAAGTAATATAAACCGAGAAGGAGAACATAACAATACGATACAAATCAACAATGACACTATTCAAATTGAACTATCAGATAATACTAATAATTCTATTGATAATTCAACTCTTTCTGAGTTGTATTCTTCTAAATTAAATAAAGAATTATCAACTATTATTGCAACAGATAATCTCGTATATATAAATCAAACAAATTCTAATATTAGTAATGAAAGCGCTGTCTTCATTGTAGATAAAAGGCATGAGGAATTATCTGTTCTTCCTGGTACAAGGTTTTGCGTGGAACGAACAATCAATGGCCCTCATGGTACAAATGTAGTTTTTGTTCCTATGTTTTCTGATGCTTTGACTTTAGAGACAATAGAGATTGTTGAAGATACAACTGAAAATTTAGAAAAAAATTCTTACTTCACACATATCAGTAATTCTTATTTTTTTGATGAACGTGAAGCAAGATCTAAAAGGATGCAAGAAATAGAACAATTAAGAGAAAAATTGCCTGCTGAGATAAAAGCATTAAACAAGATTGCTTATACTGATCAAGTTGAATTACAAAGTCCCAGAACTATAAGACTGTGGTTTCGTGCGCCATCCTGGGATGAATTGCAAAACGGGATTAATCCATCTTCTGGAGAGATAAGCTATCTTGTTTTTTCAGAGGATGACAATATTAATTTTGATTTTGAAGGCAGCACATGGTGGAATTCAAACTGGAATTACAGGAAACTCATTACTGTAAATTCTTCTCAGGTTGAGAATGATCTAACAAACTTCCCAATTTTAGTAAGCGTCTCAGATATAGATCTAGCTAGTAAAGCTCAAGATGATGGTGATGATATAGCATTTGTTCTAGATAGTGATAATACAAGACTAAACCATGAAATTGAGAATTTTAATGATACAACTGGAGAACTTATTGCTTGGGTTAATGTCACAAGTTTAAGTTCTTCTGTTGATACCTTAATTTGGATGTATTATAACAATAGTGATTGTAGTAGCCAGGAAAATATATCAGGAACCTGGGATTCAAATTATGTTGGTGTTTGGCATTTTAACAATGATTCACTAGATGATTCAACGTCTTATGGATATGATGGTGTCAATTCTGGCACTTCTTATAATTCCAGCTGCAAGATAGCTGGTGGTCGAGAGTATAATGGGGATGAGTGGATAAATATTAACAATTTTTATACAATATCTACAAGCTTAACTGCAGAAACTTGGATGTATAGAGATCCAAGCGATAGTCAAAATTTTATTAGATTTTTTACCGAAGGAACAGAATGGAATGACAACGATTGGTGTTTATATTGGAGAATTGGAGCATCAAATGTAAGATTTGTTATTAATGGCTATGACTATTCGACAGGTGGTTCATTTGCTTTTTCTGGCGAATGGTTCCATACTGCCATTACATACGACACAGGTGATGCATATTTATATAAAAACGGGGCATTGGAAGCTGATTGGTCAGGAAACTACGGCGCTTCAATTAATAATGTTTATGATACATTAACTATTGGGAATCAAAATGGTGGTGGCAGAGACTGGATTGGAAGAATGGATGAAGTACGTATTTCAAATATCAGAAGGTCAGTAGCCTGGATAGGAACCACTTATAATACCACAAATTTTCCAGATACATTTCTTAGTTTTGATACAGAACAAAATGTTACTAATACATCAGTAGATCCGATTTCTCCATATAATATAACATATTCACCACTACCTATTACAGCAACAGGAGCTACTGGTTTAGATAATGTAACTTTGTGGTATAGATTTTCTAATGATAATAGTAGTTGGGACAACTGGGTTGAAGATATAATTGACACAATTTCACCTTGGGAATGGAGCTTTAACTTTCCAAACGGAACTGGATACTATGAATTTTATAGTATAGGAAAAAAATCTGTTTTTCCTGATGAACCTGCACCAAGTAATGCAGATACGGCTTGTTATGTTAATACAAGTATGAATACTCTACCGACGATAACAATCATTAATCCTGCCCCTAATGGTACATCAGATGCAAATAGACAGCCAAAGTGTCAGATTTGGGCGAATGATAGTGATGGCGATACACTTACCGTTTACTGGTATGAAAATACTACAGGTCCGTGGATTCTACAGCAAACAAACAATAGTGTATCTGCAAATTCTATTGTCTATTGGACCTATACACAAGCAAACAATTATGGTACCATTTACTGGTGGAAAGTCGCAGTTAATGATAGTCAAGACAATACCACCGCCATTTATTATTTTACAACTGAAACGATAGAAACTTCTATTGATAAAATTACTCCTTATATTGTAACCTCTTCCATATTGAATATTTCTGCTACTGGTCCTTCTGATATGGATAATATTACCTTATATTATCGATGGAGTGAGCATAATTTTACAGAATGGGATGCCTTAACTTATGATGATTTTGAAGGAGTAGGTTTTGAATGGGGTAATTTTACTGATGGTGGTGTTGATTGTTTGGAGTATACTGGTGGGACTTTTGCTCATCAGGGAAGTAATGCAGCAAATATTCAGGATAATAGTGGTGTTGCTTCATCGTTTTATCATACAAGTGGTATTGATGTAGATTCTCCTGGTTATGAATATATTAAAGTTGATTTTTGGTTTAGAGGAGAGGGTATGGAAGCTGGTGAAGATTTTTGGGTACAATACTTTAATGGCACTAGTTGGAACACAGTAGCAACATTTGTAGCTGATACAGATTTTGTGAATGGTCAATTTTATCATGAAATAGTTTGGATTAACGAATCAGATTATACATTTCCATCAAATATGCAAATTAGATTTCAATGTGATGCATCTTCTGATCTTGATGATATTTACATAGATGAGATATATGTTAATGCTACAACTGCCGTAGGTGCTAGTACAGATTGGGCTATATGGCCTGATAGCACTAACCCAGATGATGTTTATCCATGGAATTGGAGTTTTGACTTTTCTAATGGAATTGGTTATTACGAATTTTATAGTATAGGTAATAAAAGTGGATCACCAGATGAAATTTCACCATCAACCGCTGATGCAATATGCTATTACAATCCTAATCCTGCACCTACTATACAAGTTATCAATCCGGTTAATCGTGCTACTAACGTGAGTTTACAACCTATATGTCAAATAAGAGCAAATGATGGCAATGGAGACCTGTTAACTGTCTATTGGTATGAATATACAACTGACTCATGGGTACTGAGACAGACCAACGATAGTGTACCAGCAAATTCAACAGTCAATTGGACTTATAACCAAGCAGATGCAAACGGTATTACATACTGGTGGAAAGTCGCGGTCAATGATAGTGTTAGTAATACGTCTGCTATTTATTATTTTATTACAGAGTATTTAAACAGTTCAGTTGATACAATTTCTCCATATATTCAAACTTATTCACCTTTGAATATTTCTGCTACAGGGAACTCTGATTTAAGTAATATTACATTGTACTATCGTTGGAGTGAAAATAATTTTTCTTGGACTACTTTGACTTATGATGATTTTGAGGCTGCAGGTTTTGAATGGGGTAATTTTACTGATGGTGGTGTTGATTGTTTGGAGTATACTGATGGGACTTTTGCTCATCAGGGAAGTAATGCAGCGAATATTCAGGATATCAACGGTGTTGCTTCATCGTTTTATCATACAAGTGGTATTGATGTAGATTCTCCTGGTTATGAATATATTAAAGTTGATTTTTGGTTTAGAGGAGAGGGTATGGAAGCTGGTGAAGATTTTTGGGTACGATACTTTAATGGCACTAATTGGAATACAGTAGCAACATTTGTAGCTGGTACGGATTTTGTGAATGGTCAATTTTATCATGAAATAGTGTGGATAAACGAATCAGATTATACATTTCCATCAAATATGCACATTAGATTTCAATGTGATGCATCTTCTGATGCTGATGATATTTACATAGATGAGATATATGTCAACGCTACAACTATTCTAGGAAATTACACTGAGTGGAAAATTTGGAATAATGATAGTAATCCAGATGAAACGTATCCATGGGATTGGGATTTTGATTTCCCATATAGCACAGGATACTATGAATTTTATAGCATTGCAAAAAAATCTGGGTCAGCTGATGAATTTCCTCCAGCCATTGCTGATACAAAATGTTATTATTATTCTGGTTTTGCCCCTATCATCAATAATTATGATTTAATGAATATTACTGGTTCAAAGCTAAATAACGTAACTGGTTGTCTTGATGTAAATGCTGAATATTACTTCAACATAAATATTACAGAACCAAATGGTTGGTATGAAATCAATTATATAAACATAACAGCATGGTATGATGATGGTGATGATAACACAACTTATAATCAAACCCAAGGCGGTAACTTCAATATGTTTTTACAGTATGAAAATATAACAGGAATTGCGAACTTTACTATGTTGTGGCCTGATGATGAAGTACAACTTATTCTCATTAATTGTACTGAAACTATTATTGATAGCACCACTCGACTTATAAATATAAGCTTTAAACCTTTAAGCCAAGTACGCTGGGCGAGTAGTAACAACACTTGGAATTCTACCGGAGATGCTTACAATGATCCATATTCATGGAATTTTAATATAACCGTTGTAGATTCAACAAATAGAGAAACTTGGAAAATTAACGAATATGGTATATATAAATATACTTTGCACTATCTAAATCAGGACTGGGTAGATGTTTATGCAGCACCTGGATTTAGCGATACTTCCAGTGTCGTTACAATTACTTATTCTTCAAACTATAACTTTAACATGTCCATATATTTTGAAGAGAATCTTTATAATTCAACTTGGGACGAAACTATTTTTATCGCAAATAATGTAGATATACTTGCAGGAATAGATCCTAATGATGATATTACAACAGATATAACTTTTTCAGGGATTGGTGAAGCAAATGCTGTAGATATATTCAATGATTCTGGAATAATTCCTATTAATAATGTTAGTCAAACTGTTCTTGTGCAGTTTGACGTTTATATACCCATTGGTACACTTGGTGTAAAATATAAGGCCCGTGTAGCTACAAAAGTTGTTCAGGATTAAAAATCCGAGTTACTTTTTTTAAAATAAATAATAAATTTGTCAATAATTATATAAATTTTCAGATATTTAACTTTGTATTCAAGGATTATTCATCTAAGTATTTATGTGCATATTTATCTACATATCTACATGCAAACAAGTTATATAAGTAATCTAAAGGTTATTTCTCATTACACTATCTATATATTGCAAATCTAGTACTAGGATGAGGGATGTGACGAGATGGGAAAAAAAAAATTATTTTCAACTTTATTAGTGGTAATGATAATTTTTTCTTTAGTTACTAATGTTTTTTTATCTAGGCCTTTTATTTTGTTTACTAAGGCCAGTCCAGGAGATATAAGTGATAATTGGAATAATGCGACAACATTAAATGTAACTGTTCTGCAACTTCAACCAAGAATTAACTTTTATGATATTCAATTCAACCAATCAGGAACATGGGTATCGAGACTTAATCAACAGATAGATGTAAACAACAGTGCAGAATACAGATTTGTTGTCAATATTAGTAGTGATCAGGGTTGGGCAGATATAGAATATGTTAATATAACATCTTGGTACGATAATGGAAGTGAAGCGACAATATACAATCAAACAACTGGTGGAAATATTAATCTTTTCTTGCAGTATGAAAACACAACCGGAACTGCTAATTTCACTATGCATTGGCCTGATGAAGAAGTGACTTTTATATCTGGAAACTGCTCAGAAACTGATGAAACAGATACAGACGGTAGTCCAGGTAATACTGAGTGTAAAAACATAACATTTCCATTTGTTCCAAGCTATCAATTTAGGCATGCTCCAGGTGATGGTTCTTGGGAGGATGGTCCGGGTTATAATGATACTTGGTCTTGGAATTTTAATATTTCTGTTGAAGATGTGTCTGGTTATAAGTCTTATGACAATCCGATTATTGGTGAATCAACAGATGAGTTTGGGGTTTATAGTTATGCTGAGATAGCTAGTGTGGGTTGGCCTACTATTACTGGTAATCCTGGTACGACTGCTATTGCTGATAGTAATATAACTATTGTAACTCGGTCAAACGGTAATTACTCTTTATCTGTTGATTTGGATCAACTTGATCATACTTCTAATCCTACTGCTAATATGGCTAATACTACGGTATCATTGAGAGGTGGTAATCTTACATCAGTTACTGCTTTCCCTGGAACTGGGCCACTGTATCTTTGGGGTACTGATGAACCATCCTATCAGCCTGGTGAAAATAATGATACTAGTAAATCCACTAGTGATGTAGAATATCGAATTGCTATTCCACTTGCCCAGATACCCGGGGATTATACTGCAACAATTTTTTATCATCTAAGAACAGAAACATAAAATAATTAATAGGATAAATCACCATTTCGGTTCTTTTTTACTAATTAAAAATAGATACAAAACTTTTATTAAGACTAAGTTGGATTCTATTTTGAAAGTTATAATGATGTACTAGATTATATAGCTGCAAGGTGTAATAGGATGGGAAAGCACAGATTATCTTCTATATTAGTTATAATAGCATTTATCTTTTCTATATTTACTAATGTTATCTTGTTCGGACCGTTTATTATATTTGGTAGGGCAAATCCAGGTGACATAAGTGAAAGTTGGGATAATTCTACTACATTAAATGTAACTGTTCTTCAACTTCAACCAAGAATTAATTGGTATGATATACAATATAATCAATCTGGTACTTGGGTATCTGTATTAAATTCTCAAATTGACGTAAATAATAGTGCAGAATACAGATTTTGTGTAAATGTGAGTAGTGATCAGGGCTGGGTAGATATTGAATATATTAATATTACTGCTTGGTATGACAATGGAAGTGAAGCGACAATATACAATCAAACAACTGGTGGAAATATTAATCTTTTCTTACAGTATGAAAACACAACTGGAACTGCTAATTTTACCATGCACTGGCCTGATAATGAAGTTACTAAAGGAGAATGGTCTGAAACAAATGCAACAGATACTGATGGAAGTCCTGGTAATACCGAATGCCATAATCTAACTTTCTCATTTATTCCAAATTATCAATTTAGGCATGCTCCAGGTGATGGTTCTTGGGAGGATGGTCCAGGTTATAATGATACTTGGTCTTGGAACTTTAATATTACAATTGAAGATGTGTCTGGTTATAAGTCTTATGACAATCCGATTGTTGGTGAATCAACGGATGAGTTTGGGGTTTATAGTTATACTGAGATAGTTAGTGTGGGTTGGCCTACTATTACTGGTAA
>JABAOC010027528.1_pt1 | contig 18480 bp, 17 predicted proteins | sample 7062161 | NCBI WGS metagenome assembly JABAOC01 (sample SAMN14538625, study PRJNA623070) | marine sediment metagenome | biome: marine biome [ENVO:00000428]; feature: marine pelagic biome [ENVO:01000023]; material: deep marine sediment [ENVO:00002113] | place: India: Gulf of Khambhat ... | reverse complement strand
CCCCCGACATCGTAGAAGTACTGGAAAACTACCCGCCCGGTCAAGGTTGGTGTTTCTGGCATCTGTTACCACTCAAGTTTTGGTCAGAGAAAACTTAAGATTGGCGCCGGGGGCGGGATTTGAACCCACAAGACGCTTACGCGTCACAGGGTTAGCAACCCTGCTCCGTACCAGGTTGGGACACCCCGGCAAGGCGACGAGCACGCCCGAAGTTGACGCCTTCCCCGCGCGACGATTACTGGCCCCTAGCTCCATCCCGTTATCTGCCAGCGCTGATCGTCCTGCCTACCGCTGTTACCTTCCGGTCCTCACGGGATTCGACAGGTGAGGGCAGTTCTCCCCGGCCCTACGACCGAGGCCCCGCCGCCGCCAGCCCAGCAGGACAGGACTTCTACGCCGGAAACCAGGTCGACGCACGGTTCCAACGCCGTCCCCGAGCTTCGGCCCACCGTAAACCCCATTTGTGGTAGAGGCAAGGGGTGGCTGCCCGCCTAGCTCGCCGCCACATTTAACTGGATTTGGGAGAAATAAGGGTTTTTTGTAGTCGTTTCAACCCCAGTCCCTTCAGGAGTTCGCAGCTCTTGCAAATATTTACCGAGGTCCGCTCACCGCAGAGTTCGCATCTCCGCATTTCGAACTTTGGCGTCACGTTGGCAATATGAGGCTTTATCCTTTCAAACATCCTCAATATCATGAACTTTGAGTTTGGGTGATTCGTTTCGAGCTTATTCAGAAAGTCTCGAATCTCCGTGTGGATGCCGCTTGCGTACGGGCAGACTCCCAGATGCACCTTTAGTCCGCTGAGCAAAGCGTAAAGGGCCACCTCCTTCTCCGGAATTTCGCGCAATGGTTTGATGCGCGGGATGAATCCCTTTTGCGGCGGATAAGTTGGCCCCAAGCGGTGGAGCCTGGAGAGGTCCGCTCGCACGTAGTTGAGCATGATCGCTTGGACCTCGTCGTCGAGATTGTGTGCGGTGGCGAGTTTGTCAGCCCCAATTTCGCGAGCGGCTTGGTTGAGAAGCGAGCGCCGCATTACCCCGCAGTAGGTGCAAGGGTTCAATCCAGTTTTTTTAAGTTTCGCCAGTTTTACCATCTGGTCGAGTGTTGCACCGAAAGCAAGTTTGAAGCTCACGATCGCGTGCTCGACACCCAACGATTCCGCATTTTCCCGAGCCATTTGCAAGCTTCGATTTCGGTATCCCTTTATTCCTTCGTCAATCGTTATTGCAACGAGTTCACAATTTTTTTGTTTACAATACTCGGCAAGCAAGTGCATGAGAACGATGCTATCCTTTCCCCCGGAAATCGCCACCGCAACCCGCCCCCTCGGAGAAATCATCTGGTGCTCAGCTATCGCGAGCCGGAAGCGTTTTTCAACGCTTTTGATCAGGCACCGGTCGCAAAGAAGTACGCCTGCATAGCGGCGGTTGTAAGCCGCGCGTCGCCCACAGAAGGTACACTTGAGCACTTAACCACCTGTGACGATGGTCAAAATCTCGATGAGGTCACCATCAGAGAGGCGCTCCTCCTCGGCCACTATCTTCTCGTTGCGTCTCACGACGACGGTCTCTCGGCTGTAGCCTAGTTTCTGTAGCAGGTCAGCAATGGTGGTGTGGGGGTCGAGTCGAATTTCTCGTTTGTGTTTCTTCCCGACTTGCTTTACTGTAACCGTGGTGTGGGTCATTTCATCACGCGAACAGGGGCACGAAGTTCACGATAATCAACGCCAGCACGATGAACGAGAATATATAGCTCACGCGTTTGGCCGTTTGTTCGGAACTCGCTCGCTCAACCACACCCTGCAAGATGTAACCTCCATCAAGCGGCACGAGTGGCAGGAGGTTGAACATTCCGATAGCGAAGTTAAGCAGAAACATCCACGTTAGCACCGAAACCAATGGCCAAGGGATTAATGCATTGTCGGAGTATGGGTGGAACAACGAACGCCCCATGATTCCGTATGATATTGCAGCGAAGATATAGAGGGGATTGGTAAAATTCGATCGTGACAGAGCAGAAATTGGGGCTATACCTATAAAACCACGATTTTCATTATCCTCGCGCGCAATTGTGGTAAGAATAAATAGTCTCTCATCTGCCACAATACTGAGGTTTTCCCCGGGCCGCATATCCTCTGTAAAGTCGTAGAAATCCTGCCAAGTATCCATCTCAATATCGTTAATCGAGAGCAGGCGCATGCTAGGTTGTATGCCCACGTTTTCCGCTGGAGAGTTTTCGCCTGTTCCCAGAACGTAAACACCAGGACGTGGAACGACTACAATTAGGATGATAGCCAAACAAAGTAGTGCAAAAAGGATATTTGCAAACGACCCCGCGCCATACACTCGAAGACGTTGCAGGATGGGCGCTTTCTTCAGACGTTTTTCGTCTGGCTCAACAAATGCTCCTGGAATGATTATGAATACCATACCCCCTACTGATTTCGTGGGTATCCCCTGTGCTCGAAGCACGAATCCATGTGAAAACTCGTGTACGAGGAGCAAGCTGAACATCGCGATCAAACCTTCCCAAAGTGGGATGGTCACTCCTGGTATCACAAGCCTCACGCCAGCGGCAGCGGCCTCTATTTTTGGGTATGTGAGGATAACAACCGCATTTAGCATGATGATTACAAACATGAACACCATAAGTCCGAATCCCACAACTGTGGCAGCATTTCCAAAAATGCGCCATCCTCGCTTGTGAGAGCGGCCAACACGGTCAATGAATTCTAAGCCATGTTGAGTGCGCCACATCAGCACTCCGGGGGAAATTGCGAAGCCCCGCTTTTCGAGATGATATCGGCGCTTCGCTAGGATTATGAAGCCCCAGAATAGAAGCAGAGCTATAGCGAGTAGCACCCATTCTATCATTTGAGTCACTGTAGTCTATCTATGCCACCAACAAAGTTTAAACCTCTGTGCTCAGCTCAATTGTTGGGGCACATGTTTTCGCTGGTGTTAACAACGGTGAAAAATCGCGCGGAGGCTAAGCGACTTAGCGAGAAGTTGGTGGCGGAAAAGCTCGCGGCCTGCGTGAGCGCTCTGCCAGGTGTAAGTTCAACTTACAGATGGCGCGAGAAGCTTGAGCGAGCGGGGGAGGTTCTACTCTTGATAAAAACCTCAAACAAAAAACTCGATCGCTTAATTCCGCGTATCAAAGAATTGCACAGCTATGAGGTGCCCGAAATTTTGGTGGTTCCCATCGAGCGCGGGTCACCCGAATATTTAAAATGGATTGATGAAAGTTTGAGGTGAGCTTATGAATTTCTCGCTCGAAGATTTACATAAGAAAGCGTTCAAGATAAACTCTCGAACGAATCAAATTTCTGTTGCCCCTCTCATGAAAAACCTTCGTGGTGGGCGACATACCGTAGGGCTTTGATATGGTCAAGCCAGTTCACGCCGCCGATGTTGCCGAAGTTGTGTATAACGAAGAACGCTGGCAACTTTTCAGGGGGCTACGAACGCGCACGCTGGAATTGATAGAATCCTTAATGAAGCAAGGATTTGATTCGATTGTGCACGGGAGCGTCGCCCGAGGTGATGTCAGCAAAGGTAGCGATATAGATGTGTTCATTCCCTATGTCGTGCCCTCCTACAAGGTCGAGCTAGCTCTTCACCAGTCCAAGCTCGAGCCGATGAAGCGAGAGATAGTCATGGCAACTCCTTGGCAGCTCCCGAAGGCACACATTTACATCGAAGAAGACCGTTCGGTTACATTCCCGCTTGTGAGACCAAAACAGCTAGAGGCTGAGTTCTATTATTTCGGAGGGGCGGCTAGCTTCGCGCAGGTCAAGCAAGCGGTTCGCGTACCGGGTGTCGACAAGCGTTTGATGCTAATCGAGCCTACACCAGGGGGGCACATCGAAAGTCCAGTTATCGGCAGGGAAGCTGAGGTGGCGAAGCGTGTCAATGTTAGCTTGGGGATTGTTCGTGAGCGTGTGCAAGTCCTAACTCGTAGGGAAGATGTGGGTCACACTGGAATTTTCATCCAACGCAAACTTTTGCCGGATGAAAGCTTCGAGAAAGTTTTCAAGCGATTGGTGGAGAGCCATCCGGAGATGAAAGTTCGACTCAAGAAGCAGCTTCCTTAAGGCGCGAGATGACGAACTCCTTATCAAGAACCGATATGAAGCTGCCTGCTCGGGGGCCGGACTCCCGACCCAGCAAGACGAGATAAATAGCTTTGAATAACTCGGGTGTTTTTAGATTAACTTTCTGGGCGAGTTCATAGATGTGGTTGTGAAGTTCGACTGGGGTAAAATCGCGAGAGGATATATCGGCAGCTAACTGCGTTAAACCCTGTTTTTGTTTTTTGGTGAGTCGCCGCACAGCTTCGGCAGAAAGGGTTTCAGTAACTTTGAACCGCAAACGCTCGGGCGCATGTTTTGGCACCCAATTTTGCGCACAACTCAAGCGGCGGAGGGCTAGTTTAATATCAATTTCGTTTGGGTTCGTTAGCATTCCTCTGGAAGTTAAAACGTTGATTGTCTGCTTTTCATCTCGCATAACTTGGCTCAGCACCGCGGCAAACTTGAACGGTACACGTTGCACAGGTCGTTTTGGCGTTTCGTGAAGCTGGGAAAGCTGGTAGATGCGCTTGGACTGCTCCTCCTTTCGGGCACCCGCTTCCACCATGCCGAAATAGACCTGCTCTATGAGATCGTACTCATCGTAAAGATCCAGCAGCGCTAGCCCGGGGTCGAACTCCTTGGCTTTTATAGGTTTGCTCCTAAAGATGAAGTAGCGCAGAAGTTCAGGCTCGGCTATCTCGAGCCATTGGGGGAGCGTGAACACAACTCCTTTCGAAGATGACATCTGTTTGCCCTTGAGGCTGACCCATTCATAGGGCACGGGATAAGGGGCTTTGTATCCGAAAACTTGTTTTGCGATCGATTTGCCCGTATCGTAGCTTCCACCAACAACCGCATGATCTTTGCCAAAGGGCTCACAGGTGACGTCGAGTAACTTCCAACGCGCGGGCCACTCCACCCGCCAAGTCAGTTTACCTTGACCTTTGGTGAAATCGGCCTCACCCTCATAACCACAGCCGTCAACGTAGTCAGATCCCTCGCACCTATAACTTACGTAGTTATCGTGCCAACTGTACGATCGAGTAGTTGCAAGCTTACCGCATTGCTCACACAATGCATCATAAGGCAACCAGTCCTCGGGCAATGGTTTGGAACGGTATCGGTTGAGGATTGCGCGAATTTTGTCGGCTTTCTCGAGGGCGATTCGGATTGGGTTCGCCATCTTTCCGCTTCGATAAATTTCTGCACCTGAGTAAACTTTCACATCGACTCCGAAATCGTCGAGTGATTCGATGAATGGGCGAGCGAAGTAATCGACGAAGTTTTTGTAATTATGGTCGGGCGAGGGGATATCTATGTAAGGCACACCCAGGTACTGCTTATATCTCTCAGCCAACTCACCCTCGTTCAACGGCCAAGGTATTCGGCGCATGGGGTCGAAATCGTCGGCATACCAAAAAGCCTCTCCTTCACCTCCTAATTCTTCTAGCGCCCTTCGGACCCCGTCGGCTATGAAGACATCATTGCAATGGCCGATGTGGATGTGGCCGGAAACGGAGATCCCGCTGGCGATAACGTGTTTTTTGCCCCGCTTGAGCAAGGTTTTTGCGACACGGTCTACCCAGTGCATATAATCAAGTAGATTTAATATTGTGAACGTAAAATGTTAGCGGGTGTGAGGTTGAGACCAGCTAAGCGTATGAAAGAAATCCCTACCTCGAGCACGCTTAAAGTTCTGGGCCTCGCCAAGGAACTCGAGCGCCAAGGAAAGGATATCGTCCACATGGAGGTTGGCGAGCCAGATTTTGATACGCCGGCCCACATTAAGCGGGCCGCGGAGGAGGCCCTTGCGCGCGGGATGACAAAATATACGCCGAGTGTGGGCCTGCCTGAGTTACGTGAAGCAATTGCGGAGCACCTAGTCACGAAGGGCATTTCCACGGATGCTAAAAACGTGATAGTTACTCCAGGAGCGAAACACGCTATCTTCTGTGCATTGGCTGCAACGCTTGACCCCGGTGACGAAGTGATAATTCCCAGCCCGTGTTGGACTTACGAAGCCATGGTGCGAATAGTTGGGGGTAAACCTGTGTTCATAGAGAGTAAACAATCTGATGAATTCAAGGTGAAAGTAGAACAGGTGCAAGAGGCGCTAACTGACAATACAAGGATGATCTTGCTCAACTATCCTAACAACCCAACCGGCGCGGTCATGCAACAAAAAGATCTTCAGCCGATCATCGATTTTGCTATCGATCACAAGCTTTGGGTCTTGTCCGATGAGATCTACGATTGCTTGGTGTACGAAGGAAAACACGTGAGCGTGATGTCGCTACCAAATACGGCTGAGCGCACGATTTACATCAACGGTTTTTCGAAAGCTTATGCGATGACCGGCTGGCGTCTGGGTTACGTTGTTGCACCAGTCGAGTTGATTGCGGAGATAAACAAGATACAGCAGGCATCGACAACTTGTGCCGCGGGGTTTGTACAAGCTGGGGGCGTAGCGGCTCTGCGCGGTCCTCAGGATTGCGTTCGTGAGATGCGTGATGAATATCGAAAGCGTCGAGATGCAATCGTCAAAGGGCTAAACTCGATCGATGTATTTAAATGCATTAAGCCTGCAGGTGCCTTCTACGCATTTCCCAGCATCAAAAAACCTGGCGTTTCATCCTTGGATTTTTGCGAATTCATGTTGCGCGAGGCGGACGTTGCCGCGGTGCCCGGCAGCGGCTTCGGCCCCTATGGTGAGGGGCATGTGCGTTTCAGCTATGCCACCTCGATACAGAATATCCAGCTGGCACTAGATCGGATAGGGGATGCTTTTGCAAGACGTTAGTTTAAATACCATAAAAAAAATTTATACTGGGGTGGAAAATGCCGAAGAAGATAATGATCGTTGATGACGAGCCCAACATTTGTGAAGCGGTAAAAATTACTTTAGAGGCCGAAGGATTTAAAGTAGTGACTGCGTTAAGTGGGCAGGAGTGCCTAGATAAATTGAAAAATGAATCGGTTGATTTAATCTTAATGGATTTCTTCATGCCTGATATGAATGGTAGAGAATTGTGTTCAAAAATTAGAAAAGAGCCCAGATTAATGTCCTTACCAGTAGTGTTTCTCACCGTTGCGCAATTTGGCGGGATAGGGAAGGAGAAGTTACGTAAATTGAATATCGCAGATTACATAGCGAAGCCATTTGATAACGATGATTTGGTCAGAACGGTAAAGAAGATTTGTAAATAAACGGAGAAAATTGGAAATTTCAGTGTTACAGTTTGTGAGCAAGCCTAGGTTAGATATAGCGCTACCTGCTCGAGTCGATTCGAGCTTGGCCTGATTTGTGGGCGAAAACATCTTTTTATTCTAGATTTCTGCAATTTTGAGAAAATTAATTCCAATTTATAATTTTTTTGAATTTGAGCGATTGGCAATGAAAATACATTTTGGGGGATATCTGCGTTATACGAGGCTTTTAAAAGGTAAAATAAATGTTATTTGGTGGGGGTGATTAGGTTGGGAGAAGGTGAAGAACTCTGGAGGAAATACTGTGCTTTCCTCGACAAGCCGTTTGCGGAGCAGGTGGAGTACAACGAGCGTAAGCTAAAGGAATATTTCAAGCGGTGGAAGCAGACGAAGATGGCCAAGCAACTTTGCCCGGAAGGGGTGAAGAGATTTAAAGATGTGCCATTGACAACTTATTATGATTATCCTATTTTGCATGAGTTCGGCGCCAAAGTAGAACGCCTCACTAAAACTGTGCCGAGAAAAAAAGGAGAATTACTTTGGGAATACTACGATAGGATCGGTAGAAAAGCAGCACCGATGCTTGATGGATGGATGGCGGATGAGTATGCCTTTTGCTCGAAGACAAGTGGCACGACTGGTGAGAACAAGTGGTTTGCGCACGGTAAGGAGTTTTGGGAAATTTTTAAGGAGAGCTTGATGGTTGGCGCTGTTATCTCTTGCACCAATGAAAAGGGTACGACAAAGATAAGGAAAGGCGATAGAGTACTGAACGTAGGGCCTCCTGTGCCTTACATAAGCGGGCATTTGGTCGTAGGTTGTTTGGATTTTCTAGATCCTATTCCACCACTTGAGGTTACAGATGACATCCTTAATTTTAGGAAAAAGGTCATGCTTGGGCTCAAAGCGATAGAAAAGGGTGCGAGGATAGAGTACTTTGGCGGCCTACCAGCAGGAGTACATCTTACTTATAAATACCTCTCAGACAAAGAATCATTTTTCAAAGAATACTACCAGTCGATGAATCTTGGTTTTCTGAAATTTATCATGTTACTCATGTGGCTTAAGTGTAAAATAGGAGGTAAAAAACGTAAAGAGATAAGCGAACTGATGCCCCTAAAGGGCATATGCGGGGGAGGGGTTGACCTTAAGCTTTATATCGATTTTTTTAAGGATGACCTCGGCGTGGAGTTTCTAAATGCATACGGCAGCACGGAACTTGGCTTTGGAGCACGTGGGCCCTATGACAGAAAATCGGATTTAGCATTTGACTTAAGAACGGGCTTCTATGAGTTTCTCGGCGAGAAAGGTGAAATTAAAAAAATAGACGAGCTATCAAGGGGCAATGTTTATGAACTGGTGGGAACACCCTTCGGTTCTATGCCCACACGATACCGAATCGGAGATTTGCTAAAGGTAATTGATTTCTACGATGGTGCTCCGGTCTTTAGCTTTGAGGGTAGGACGGTAGACATATTGAATATTTACGGCTGGTTTAGGATGACCCACGACATAGCGTTAAATGCGCTGAAAAGAGCGGGTCTATCGTCAACAGATAGTTGGGCGATACTAAAAGAGGTGACACCCAAGGAAAGAATTCTTGTTCTGATGGAAAATACATGGAAATACTCGGAGAGGGAAGCTGAAAAACGTATCTTTAATGCGTTAGTTAAAACTTATTCCGATTTCAATGATTATGTAAAAGGCTTTAAAATAAAAAATCCTTCTGAAGTTATAAAGGTCGAGTACCTGAAAAAAGGTGCGTTTCTCAGGTATACAATGAAAAAATCAAAAGATGGTTCAGCAATAGGGCAGATAAAACCACCTAAAATTATTACACCAGAAAAGAGTGAAATTGCGTTCATGTTGAGGGCGGTGTAATCTTGCCAGAGTGGTATTTAGACATATGGAGCTTGCAGTATCTCATTGGCTTCGTGGTCGCCTTATTGATTTCAACGCACGTTTTTATCAAAAACGTGAAGAGCCGCACATATCAATCTTTCTTCGCATTTGGGTTATCAGTTTCAATGTGGGCTCTATTTGTATTGCTTCATAGAACTGCATCGACTGGGACTTTATCAAAAGAAATATTCAGGCTAGCAATGTTTTTTTCTCCATTAATCCAAGGATTCATCGTTTCCACAATCCTTTACATTAAAGACGAAAAATGGTACTATCCTCTCGTCTTAGTTCCAGCATTTATCTTGGGGATAATTATAGTTGTACTCGCGCCATTCGAAACCATCTGGACTATCTATGGGTGGTCGTATGCGTTTCATAGCCCTTGGATGATGGTTTATTCTATTTTCGGCATTGTCTATCTTTTTGCGATAATTATTATTTTAGCTATTAGACTAAGGCGTCCCTTGGTACAGGCCGTAAGAAAAAAATACGTTCTTATCTTGGCAGGTTATGGCGTTCTCTACGGCGTTGGCATGGGTATAACAAATGTTGCTATAAGCATGAACCCCGCATTTCCGCCTGTTGGCGGGATATTATTGGTCGCAGCATTCCTTTTCATTGCCTACGCTATGTCCCTGCCAACGGAAAAAATGATAATTCCCTCAAAAATCCACCTTGGTTATCCCTCGTTCATAAATAAGCTCATGCAGGAGGCTCCCGGTAAGGAGCTTGGTCAAAACGTGGTAGAACTTAATGAATTCCTGAGAGCAACCGGGTTAAACGAAGTTGTTGTTGTTAAAAAGGAGAAAATAATTTTTAATCCAAATAAGTTGGATTCTTTGAATTTGCTGGAAACAGCGGAAAAAACTCTGGAATATCTTGAAAAACGTGATTGGACAAACGAAACAAGGGCAGATTACAAAGATTTGTTCGTTCACACATACCTAACTACAAGGGAAAAATCTAGAAAAGCTGCTGATGAGTGGTTCAAGAGAATGCTCCTCAAACATAGTGGCTTCTTTTCTACCTACGGGATTATGGATTCAATACCTGAAGATGTTGAGTTACCCAAGAGTGTTTTGAACGCTATCCTCAAAAACATCAAGTTGCCCAAGGAATACAGGTTGAAGAAGGGACTCACCTATTTCTTCAGGGGGGAGGCAGCCGAGAAGGGTTACGAATTTCTTAACGGATTGGCGAAAAACGCTAAGACCTTATGTTTAACGGGCACAAATCCGCAGGAGATTAGGGATATCTATGGGTTGGAAGGAGTGTCCATTGTTTGGGTGACTTTCGAGATATATGCAGAAGGAAAAACGATACATCCGAACGAACTTGACGGATTCACTACCACGATCTCTGCATTTGCTAGTAAATGGAAAGGCGTGGTATTTGTCGATTGTATAGACTCCATGGTCATGGTGAATGGTTTCAGGCAAGTGAAGGGTTGGTTGAAAAAGGTGAAGAAGATAATAGCTAAAAGCAAATCCAATCTGCTGGTCGCGATAGACCCGAGCAGCTTTTCGAAAAGGCAATTAGCAAGCATGGAGAAGGAAATCAAGGAAATCAAGATATAAGTTATTTGCAATATAGCATATGGACCAAAAGTTCGCTAACGTTATATAGGGTTTATTAAATAATCATCGAGAACTATCCGCGAAATCGGTAATTGAAATAGGGGTGATTGGGTCGAAGGGAGGAGAAGAGTTCAGTGGAATCACTGATCTTTCTTCGACAAGCCGTTTGCGGAGCGGGTAATCAAATGCAAAAACACGATATTAAGAAAATAGCGAAGGGAGCATTTTGGATACATAGGCCACAGTTTGCTATAATAGCATTTCTTACTGCAATTGCTGGAATTTCCTTAGCCGGCAAGTTTGATTTGATTTTAATGTTGGAGGTTGGTCTCTTATTCTCATTTTTACATTTCATAGCCCACCCGATAAATGACTACATCGATAGGGAATCAGATAAAATTGGTAGGCCAGACGCGCCGATTCCTAGGAAAATGTTAACTTTAAAGCAAGTTAAAATTATTATCGGTTTGGATTATATTATTGCGGCAATCTTAATCTTAATCATGCCTCTGAATCTGCCGGCTAAAATTTGCGCGATTATTTTTTTCATTCACACCTACATCTTTTCTGCACCCCCTGTTCACGCGACTGCAAGAGGCATTTTGGCGAGTATTGTACTAGCCATCGCATTTACTACAGCATTCATAGGCGGGTGGGTAGCAACGGTTGGATGGAAATATGAACCTATTCTCATACTTCTGTCTTTAGTTATATTTTTTACAGAGATGACTGCGAAAAATATTGTCGATATTATTGACGTGGACTCAGATAAAAAATCCGGACGTAATACGCTTCCCATGCGGGTAGGTGTTAAGAAAGCATTTTACATATCAGCTTTTTCTGGACTATTCGCCATTTTCTTTTTTTTCTTAGCATTTTTCGTTGGCAGTATGAATATCTTTTACTTGATCACGGGCATAATCGCCTTTATTGTTACTGTTCTGGGTCTTTTCAATTTTCAAAAAGACTATGCTAAAGTAATGAAATTGGAAGTGAGAAAGAAATATTATGTAATATTTGTAATTTTATTATTATTATTCCCAATCGCAATAATATTGGGGTCTATTTAAAAACAATAACAATAATTTAGATTGTGGGATATTGCTTGTGCAGGTGGTCTAATGAGAAGAGAAGAAGCATTTAAACAATTTTTAAACCAAAAGTTATTATTACAACTAATTATTTACAAAATGTGTCAAATATCATCGAGGTGTAACCCTAAAAAATGAAACGAGGAAAAAAAATGGCGTCCGACATATTAATTATTCTCTTTATATGTATCGGATTTCTGATTAGCACTTACTCCATTAGCAATGTCATCAAGGCTATGAAATTCCTTCGTTTTCCGATGTTTTGGCGGACTATAGGGTCGGGCTTCGTTGGTGGCACAATACTCTCCATAGGTATTCTCTTCCTATATCTGGGTGGTGGTCTCGAGGAACATGGATGGATAATCTTAATTTATCCATGTGTCACTGGGGCCCTAAGCATCCGTGCAATTTACATTCTTAAGAGGAAATTGCATGCTGGTTGATGTAGTTGCAATATTTAGTATTGGGTTAATGTCAATAGTGTTGCTTCTATTACGTTACATACCGATAAGCCACAAACTTAAAAAATACATTATTAGTTCGGCTTTTTTTGCGATAGTTGTCTGGGTTTTACTTTATATGTTTATCAAAACCGGACAGGATGTATTTATCTTGGGTTTAGCTATATCCACTTTAATTTCGGCTATTTTCGGAGCATTATCTGGCAGAGAAGTATTAAAAATGGCGAGTATGCCAAAATTTATGTTAGGGGAACCCGAGAAAAATCTTTTTAAAAAACATATAATTTTGCTTGAAACCTACGCTGAGTTAACAAATAGATTATTGGGCCGTATGGTCCTTATGTGTGATATCAGAGCAATTAAAAAGATATTTGACGAGTGTGTGAAAGACAACCCAATTCTCAAAGGATGTTTTTCAAAAGAAAGCACGATAAAAACGGATTTGGTGCTAAAGAATCTTGCAGAAACAAGCGAGGGAGAATCTGAGTCCAAGTTACTAAAGGCGTTTTCAAGTCTTACTTCAGGGCTCATCGACTTGTACGCAACCGTTACTTCGTACGACCGCGCAATCGAGATGGCAGCAACAGTAATAAGAGAGGTAGGAATCACGCGGTACGATGGGATCTTAGGGAGAGTCGGAGTACCGCTTGGTAAATATGATGAACTCTTATACGAACGTGGATTATTGCTCCATCTACCGGGTGGTATAGCCATACATGGTAAAGCGAAAACCTTTGCATTCTTGGTGTTCAAAGATGTTCTTGAGTCACTTTTAAAACAATGCACGCCTGATACTATCGAGAGAATTAGAGATCGGCTCAGAGAGCTCACAGAAAAAAAACCGATTATTATAGGGGTCAAAATAGCCGACGATGGAACGGTGGATATCAGCAAGTTATATGGGGGCATTGATGGATTACCTGCCGATAAGAGTGTTGAGGAGGTAATATCCGCCTCTTCCGATGCATTGGATGTTTGTTTTCCTATTATCCAAAAAGATATAGGCTTTAATAATTTTAAAAAATCCACGGAAAATGCTTTTTACTCAAAGATTTTCGAAAAGATGCCCAAAGAGTTCGACTTATTGGCAACTTTTTTAGAAATCACCAAAGCAATGCCTGAGGGTGTGCTGGAAAAAGAAAAGTTAACTTTCTTGAGCAAGGGAGAATTGGAGCGAAGGGTAAGGGACAGAACTGCCGAATTGGAAAAGGCCTACAGAGAATTGAAAGCATTGGACCTTATGAAAGATGAATTTCTCAACATGACCTCACATGAGTTGAAAACCCCGCTGACCTCCATAAACAGCTTTCTGCAGTTAATGGGCAATGAAAAATTGGGAAAAATTACTAAAAAACAAAAGAATGCTTTGAAAACCATTTCTCAGGAGTTGAAGCGTCTTAGGGGTTCAATCGATAAAATTTTAGATACATCTAGACTGGAATCGGGGCGCGTAAAACCTGACATGAAAAATTTGCAACTAGCGGAGCTCATTCAAAACACGGTTAAAAGCATGAAAATGTTGGCCAAGCAAAAAAGGATTACCATAACTCAAAAAATAGCCGAATTGCCGTTAATCAGAGGCGATGAGCGGCAGTTGACGGCGCTCATGGTTAATTTGATTGATAATGCAATTAAATTCACTCCAGGAGACGGCATGATCACGGTTGAGGCCAAAAAGAAGAAAGATAATATTTTAGTCGAGGTAAAGGACACAGGTATTGGAGTAGCCAAGAAGGATATGCCCAAGTTGTTTACAAAGTTCTTCCAAGTAGAGCACTCCGTTCCAGGTGCTGGTATGGGGTTGCGAATATGCAAGATAATCGTGGAGGCGCATGGTGGAAAAATAGGAGTTAAGAGTAGACTGGGGAAAGGTTCGACATTCTTTTTCGCGCTGCCAATAAAGAAATAGTTAGCTGTTGATAACCATCTTTCATTTTTAGGCAATAGCGGTGAATAGATTCCATAAAATAATTAAAATTTTTCCGTAGAAAGGAAACTTTTTATTCCAAACTTGGTAATAACTATCTGAGTATATGCGCAATTTACTAAAACGGACGGAGAAGGAGCCGCCCTTAGAGGTAACAGTAAAAAAGCTGGCGAAGAAACGGAAAAGACGTGAAAGAGGGGTTGAGAGCCCGGAATGGGTGAAAACTGGAGTTCCCGGATTTGATGATTTAATAGAGGAAGGGGGCATTCCAAAAGGCGCAAATATCCTCGTTTCGGGAGGCCCGGGGACCGGAAAAACGATTTTCTGTTTACAGACCCTTTATAACGCGACCTGCAACGGACATAAATGCCTTTATATCACATTTGAAGAATCGCCGGAGAGGTTAAAAAAACACATGCGGCAATTTGGCTGGAAAATCGACACCTTCGAGGAAAATGATTTATTTGTTATAAAAAGGTTGGATCCATTCCGCATAGCGAGGTCTGTCGAGGCGTTACTTGCAAAGGCAGCAGGGCAGTTGCCGATAGAAACGAAAGGATTGCCGAAATTGATCCCTGATGGTTTCAACCCGTACATGATTGCGATGGACTCAGTCTCTGCCCTTGAATCGGCGTTCACAGGAAAACCAGAGAGTTACAGAATTTATATAGAACAACTATTCAGGCTTTTTGAGCAGACTGGGGCGATGACATTTTTGGTAACAGAAACGGAGGAGGCCCCAAAGAGATATTCAAGAACTGGCGTGGAAGAATTTCTCGCGGATGGTGTCTTTGTCTTTTACTACGGCAAGGTACGAGATATGCGGTTGAGGGCCGTTGAAATCCTAAAGTTGAGGGGAGCGAAGCACTTAAACAAAATCGTGCCCCTCCACATAACTGATAAAGGCTTAGAGATCTTTCCTGGTGAACGCATTTTCGAGGTTGAATAAAACTTAATTATGTTGGTTAACCAAGAGTCCAAGTAATCAAAGGAAGCGACGGCAAATATCAACCTTCTGCAGTAATTCCCCAACCCTTTAAAATAATTCCCTTGTGGGTTAACTTGTATGGGGTTGGTTTCATGACGTAATTTATTCCTGGCATTTTTTTAACTGTTAGCCAGCGGTGGTATTTTTCTTTCCCCCTCAATGATAATTCGAATACAGCATCGACAAAATCCATCGCCCAGCTCACGGTCGTTGAACTATGCGAGCGCGGATTTAATATGAAAATTCCTATGCTTCCCTGAAGCTTGGCTGCCACGGTTAGATGCCTCATGAGCTTCAAAACTGGGGCATCTCCTGCAAAGAGCATCAGTACAGAAAATGTGTCGTGAATAAATCGTAAGTTGCCATTTGCTTTCTCACCCATAGAGTCTCTAGCCAAGTTAAGGATTCGGTGGACTTTACTCAAATCGCTTATGTCATCTATGACGTGCTTCGCATCTGTCGGAGTTTGTTTGAACCCAGCGCCTTGTGTGTATCCATCTATTATTTGTAGCTTTCCCGCCTTCTCATATGGTCGCACGTTAAATTCGAGGTCATCGGCAATCGACCTGACAAAAGGAGGTGGCTGGTTGTAAGAAACGAACTGGCCGTATTCACCCCTTGCCAGACCTTCACAAAGGATTTTCATGGCGAAAGTTGCAGCCTTAGTTCCCGGCTCTTCAAGCAAAAGTATGGACGTTCCTCGGGGTATTCCGCCACCCAAAAATTCATCTAAACCCTTGATACCGGTTTTTGCCAGCTTTTCCAAGAATCCACCATCCTCTTTTTTGAGCCTCCAAGTTTATATTAATTATACCTTTCCTTTATTAGTATTCTTACTTTATTTAAATTACGGTTTTTTACTTAATAGGGTATTTTTTTTAAAGGCAAAATCCGATGTTGACTTATTAAGTGCTCATTTTGTAATTAAAAACGAGTGGTAAAAGCAGGCAAGAGAACGCAAGTATATCACCAAACGGCAGTAGAGATGCATAGATTGCCTCGGCATCGTCTTCTCCCTATTTGCAGGCTCGGCGAAGTGGATAGCGAAGTTGGTCGGGGCGGAATGATTGTCTGTGGGTTACTGATTATTACAATATTTCTTTGATGATAAATATCGAGCGAGAAAAAGACTTTTTAGTTAAAATTAAAGAAATTTAACACAATTATACAGAAATTTTTGAAAGAAATCTGAATAATTTGACATAAATGAAGCGATTAGGTTGTTTGACCCCTAGTTGGCGAGGTTTGATGCGCAATAAATCTTACTGGTATTATAAAGGGGAAACTAAAATAGTGATGGCGAATACGTGTATGGCGAAAAACTAGGGTATCTGTGGGTGCTTGAGTAAACTTGGAAGGGGATGGGAGAACCTGAGACGGACTAAGAAATCGCGGCGACCGTATGTAGCGCTTTTGCTGGTGGCTGCAGTAGCGACATTTTTATTGGCATGCTTAATCACACTGCCCGTGCCTGTTTGTGCTGGCGTTCCAAAAACACTGCGCCCAAATGGTAACGGAACGTATACGGAATTTGAAAATGTTATTCCTGACAATATTGCACACTGGGAGGCGGTGGATGATACATCTGCCGACGGGGATAATAGCTATATAGCGTCGGAAACTCCAAACAACCGAGATACGTTTGCCTTGTCAGACCCAGGTATCCCGTTTAGCTCGACGGTAAACTCTGTCACGGTATATGCGACCGCAAAAAGAGTTGAAAAGTTTAAAGAGGGATTCTATATCATGATAAGAAGTGATAACACGGATAGTCTGTCTCCCCTAAAAACAGCAGAAGAAGATACCTACGCGGTATTTTCCGAGGTATGGGAAGACAACCCAGCGGATAATCAGCCGTGGACAGTCGAGGATGTCAATGCTTTGCAAGCGGGGGTGCAAGTGAGCACTGGGGTTGTGGTAACACAAATTTATATGGTGATCGATTACATACCGTTCAACTTCAAGATAAACGCATCCCCCAGCAGCCTCACGGTTCAGCAGGGCAGCTCGGTATCGACAACTGTTCACGTTACGCTTACCTCTGGGCTGACAGTACCTGTATCGCTGTCTGGCAGATGGTTTGGAGTTGATCCGGGGGGAGTCACTCCGATTTTTTCCCCGCCCTCTGGCTCCCCGGATTTTGATAGTACTTTAACTTTTCAAACAACTGCAGTCGCAACCGTCGGCACGTATACTTACCGAGTGATAGGCGAATGTGATGGTCTGACCCAAAGAACAGATGTTGAGCTAGAGATAACTGAACTGATACTTCCAGCTGCTCCCACTTTAATTTCACCAGAGAACGGAGTAACCATAGATAGTCTCACACCAACGTTTGACTGGGCCGATGTCGCGGGGGCCACATCCTATAAGCTGGAGGTGGCAACCGACAACAATTTTTCAAACATCGTGCGCACCAAAACTGTAATAGATTCGACCGCGACTCTTTCCGAAACTGAAAAGTTATCGTATGGAACTCACTACTACTGGAGGGTTCGGGGGATAAACGCCGCAGGGTCAGGGGATTGGTCATCTACTTGGAGCTTCATCGCAAAGTCGACCGCCCCGAAGATTTTGAGCTTTGAAATCGAGGCCGGAAGTCAATACACGAACTCTACGAGTGTCGAATTGACCATATCCGCGCGAAATGCTGTGGAAATGCAGTTTTCAAATGACGGAGTGATATGGGGTGTTGGATGGGAACCTTACGCAACTTCAAAGTCCTACACTTTATCGGTCGGCGATGGATCTAAGAATGTGTACATAAGGGTAAGGGACAGCGTTGGCGACGTTGGTCCAACATCAGTTAGTTCGATAATCTTAGATCAAACGTCACCATACACCACCCATTTGTTGTCTGGAGATATGGACTCTAATGGCTACAAAGGCTCGGTTGTGGTTACGCTAAACAGTATGGACTTCTATGGTGTTGAGTCGACAAGATATAGAATTGATAATAACGAGTGGCAAACGGGGAGCACTTTTGTGGTTTCGAGCGAGGGTAAGCACACAATCAAATACCACTCCACGGATAAGGCCGGGAACGAGGAGGAAATAAAATCGTTCCAAGTAACGGTATATACACCGACCACCTTCCCGCCGATTCTATTAGTAAGTATCCTTTTGATAATTGCGGCAGCGATGGTTTTAGTATCATTTCGTCTAAGAAGCCCTGCGCCTAAAAAGATGTTAAAGACTGTGATGGAGGAAAAAAGAGAAGTACTGAGGCTCAAAAAAGATGCTGCCGTAAAA
>JABAOC010003324.1_pt6 | contig 18481 bp, 17 predicted proteins | sample 7062161 | NCBI WGS metagenome assembly JABAOC01 (sample SAMN14538625, study PRJNA623070) | marine sediment metagenome | biome: marine biome [ENVO:00000428]; feature: marine pelagic biome [ENVO:01000023]; material: deep marine sediment [ENVO:00002113] | place: India: Gulf of Khambhat ... | reverse complement strand
GTGGCAGACCGATCCGATGTTGCCAATGATTCTATAGGGCGTGTCCGGAACTACCTTGGGAAGAAGCTGGGCCTTATCGATGATTCACGATATCGTTTTGCGTGGATTATCGAGTTTCCCCTCCTCGAATACGATGAGGCCGAGAAAAGGTACGTGGCGGTTCATCATCCCTTTACCGCGCCCATGGACGAGGACGTGGATAAGCTTGACACTGATCCGGAGGCCGTTCGTGCAAAGGCGTATGACATCGTGCTCAACGGTGCAGAAGTCGGTGGAGGGTCTATTCGGAATCACCGTCAGGACATTCAGGAAAGGGTCTTTGAAAAGTTGGGCATTGGCCGGGAGGAGGCTCGTCGTCGCTTTGGATTTCTCATGGAAGCCCTCTCTTACGGTGCACCTCCTCATGGAGGCATTGCCTTTGGGTTTGATCGTCTTGTCATGATTATGAGTCACAGTGAGTCGATTCGAGACGTGATTGCCTTTCCCAAAACCCAGAGGGCGACAGATCTCATGGCCGGTGCACCCTCATCGATCGATCAGGACCAGCTGAAAGAGCTGTTCATTAAGATAACGAAAATCAAGTAGCTGGCTGAAAGCCTCCGGGATTCCTTTCCAGGGATTCAATTCGGCTTCGGCCCCTCTCGACCACGGCACAATTGAATCTTCCAGAACCTACCCTGAGATAAAAATGAAAAGCTGCGTGAAAACCGGTCCTTTTTTAACCCAAGAGGAGATATCATTTTTTGTGTCGTGAAATATGTGCTTTTCAGAGGACTTCACGGGTTCCGCATTTTTCGAGTTGAAAGTCCTGCCTCCAGAAAGCTTCTCGGATTAAGCCCGCCTCAATGAGTAGAGCGTCCTGGAAGAGGCGAACTGAACGCTTACGCGCGGCTTGCCCCACTGTGTGAGGCCGTTGTCGCGAGTTGCTAGGGAGATTTACATGGATGCGAGTCAATTCTCAGCCATGAGATATCGGTGGGTATTGATCTTCGCCGCCTTTGTCATCATGATGATTATCAGTATCTATCAGTACTCCTGGTTCTTATTTGCTTATGCCATTCAAGAACAACTGAAGTGGAATCTAGCCACTATCGGTTTAACGTTTACTATTTTTGCCTATGCCGCGACCTTTATTCAACCATTTTCCGGCTTCATTGCAGATACCTACGGACCGAGGAAAATAGCGGTTGGGGCTTCCTTCCTGATTGGAATCGGCCTTATTCTGGCTTCCTATGCATCTTCTCCCCATGTACTGTATGTATGTTATGGCCTGGGAGGCCTAGGCGTAGGAGTTCTTTATGGTATTTCGACTGCATGCGCGATCAAATGGTTTCCCGACAGGAGAGGCTTCGCGGTCGGCCTGGTTGTGTTTGGATTTGGCGCGGGCACCGCTTTGTTTAACTGGCTTCTTGAGGGACTATTAGAGACCAAGGGACTAAGGACAACCTTTATGGTCCTCGGTGTCTCTATGATGACAACACTGATTCCTCTCTCATTCATTTATAAGTATCCACAAGAAGGCGCATCGTTTTCCTATGACTCCCTTAAGAGTGAGGGAGAAATGTCTCCTGATTTCAAGCCTGTTGAAATGTTGAAAACCTACCAATGGTTTTTGATGTATTTTTCATTTACGGTTACCGCTTCGATCGTCTTACTGTTTGGAGCACAGATGAAATTGCTTGCCAGGGAATTCAATGTTTCAAGAAGCTATTTCAGCTTCCTCTTGGTACTTTTTCCAATCGGAAACGGTTTGAGCAGAATTCTTGCTGGAGTCGTTTCTGATAGGTTTGGAAGAGAAAACACCATGGTGACGTTCTATTCACTCTTGGGCATGTCGATACTCTGTCTCGTGTTATTTGGTCATGAACCTGCGCTTTTTGCTTCGCTGGTAGTGATCGCGGCGGTGCTAGGCGGTGCCCCTCTCGCCTTATATCCTGCCACAATAGGAGACTACTACGGTTCAAGGCATTCTACGACGAACTACGGAATTACCTATACTGCCAAAGGATGGTCTGGATTAATTTCAGGATGGTTAACCGGCTATCTTGTCACGCAATACGGGTCGTATAGACCCGCACTTGTTCTAGTGGCACTATGCAGCCTCCTTGCGGGTTTCGTTTCAAATCCGCGATTGCTCAAGCGTCCGTGGAAAAAGCAGCCATCATGCGTTTCTTATGCAAAGGGTGATTCCCGCTTATCGTAGACCGAAGGGTATTCACTGCGAAGACATCTTGCTAGGTGGTGAGAAATCCAGGACAGTCGTCTAAAACGACAGATTCTGTGTTGAAACCGACAAAAACTCCATCAAATGAAGAGCAATTTCAAGAGACTCTCGCCCCGCCCACCCTCAGGATGGCTGCCCCTTTTCATGCTCGCACACTTCTGCCATCATGTAGTGACTGCACTGACAGTGCCGCTTCTGCCATTTATTCGCAACGACTTCACCCTTGATTACACCCAATCTGGTTTGGTGATCTCGGCGTTCGCTTTGTCCTATGGCTTCGGCCAACTTCCGGGTGGGTGGCTTGCCGACCGCGTGGGGCCTCGCGTAATGATTACCATGGGCATTTCCGGTGTGGCGGTGGCTGGACTTCTCGTCGGCCTCTCCCAAACCTACATGATGATGATCGTTTTCCTGGTGCTCATGGGAGTGGCGGGTGGCGGCTATCACCCAGCTGCCCCGCCACTGGTCTCAAAGTCGGTTGAAACGAAAAACCAGGGGCGAGCACTGGGCTTCCACCTCATGGGTGGGAGTGCGAGCCACTTTCTAACTCCGCTCATCGGCGTTGCCATTGCGACTGCCTGGGGATGGCGCGGCTCTTATATCGGACTGTCTGTCCCCACGATTGTATTCGGAATCATATTTTACGGACTCTTGGACCAGCAGGAAACCACGAGAAAAAAACGTAGGGTAGCCAACTGTGACGGCGAGAAGGTGTCGACTCCTAACCATCTACGCCGCCTGGCGGTATTCATGGTTCTGAGCACATTCACCTATGCGATCATTTTCTCCGTAATACCGTTCATCCCTCTGTTCATGGTCGACGAGTTGGGCGTTGATGAAAAAACTGCGGCAGCTTCCTTAGCCTTTATCTACTCTGCTGGGTTCTGGGCGGGTCCTTTGGGCGGCTACTTCTCCGACCGCTTAGGGAGGGTGCGGGTGATACTGGGAGTATGTTTTGTTTCTGGCCCTGTCATCTACCTCCTGAACCTCGTGCCCTACGGCTTGGGTTTTGGTGTTGTACTCATTCTCATTGGTATCATTGTGACCATCCGAACGCCGGTTTCAGAAGCTTACATTGTTGCCCAGTCGCCGAAGCGTCACCGTTCGACGATACTCGGCATCTACTGGTTCTCTGGCATGGAGGGCGCTGGTATGCTCACCCCGGTAGCCGGTTATCTCATCGATCATTTCGGCTTTTACCCCGGCTTTACGATGGCCGGTGCGGCTCTGGTTGCCTTGACTCTAGTCTGTTCTATGTGGCTGTGGGGCAGCCATGGTTGACCACACACTCCGCAGCATCACAAAGAAAACCGGTAAGAAAGACACGGGAATTTGATCTGAGGAGTTACCCCGGTTTTCAATGCAGCGTTCCCCTATGATTTGGATGTTGTTGAAAAACTTCGATTTACGAGGTGGATTCTCTCATCCCTTCGCTCCCACGCTCTCGCGGTGACCCTATTCCCGCCTTTGGCGGGACAGATGGGGAAAGCCTGCCCCTTCCCCGCTCTAAAGGGGGGGCCTTCCCCTGACGTTCGGCTGAGCTCACGTCGAAGCCTGCTCATCCTCGATGGGTAACCCATCCCGCCGCAGGCGGAATCGCTCAGGAATAAGAGAATCCCCCACAACTGAGGAAGGTGCTCCGATACTTACTGGTTGACCTCCGAATTTTTGGGGGGAACTGCGCAATTCAATCTAAGTTGACGCGTCGTTACCATCGAACCTACGGTACGGTGTCATCGTGGAGAATGGCCCGGTTTTGGCCGATGAAAGCAAAAAAGGTGTTGACAACGAAAATACCATTCAATTATGCTTTGCTCTGCCTATAAGCTAGCGTTTGATAAGGAACAGGAGGGTTTATGCAAGTCCGAGAAGAGAGATGCATAGGTTGCAAGAGATGCTTTCCCTATTGTCCGATGGGGAGAATACAGATTCTTCGTCGACATGAGAAAATCCCTAGTAGAGTGTGTATCGAGATTGATCAGGATCAATGCACCGATTGTGGGATGTGCCTTCGGGCCAATGTGTGTCCGGTCGATGCCCTCTACCAACCCCAGGAGCCGTGGCCCCGAGAGGTCCGAGGGATCTTGAGCAACCCTCTCATTGAGTTCAAGGGGTCTCAGGTTCCAGGTCGAGGAACCGAGGAGATGAAGACAAATGACGTTTCGGGCCGATTTGGTTACGGAGAGGCTGGAATTGGCGTTGAGCTAGGCAGACCAGGAGTGGGAGCCTACTTCAGGGACGTAGAGGCTGTTGCCATGGCTCTGGCACCATTAGGGTATGAGTTCGCCGGGGAAAATCCGGTTACCCATTTTATGTCGGACAGAAAAACCGGGAAACTCCGAGAAGATGTTCTCAAAGAGAAGGCTGTCTCCGCCATCATCGAGGGAAAGTGCAAATTGGAAAACCTTTCCGAAGTCCTCGACACGCTCGGGAGGGTCGCTAAGGAGATCGGTACGGTCTTTTCGGTGGAGATTATCTCAAAGGTTCCACCAAAAGGAGAGATACCCATCCCACCCATCCTGGAAAGATTGGGGTACTCGTATTCCATCAATAGCAAGAACAACTTAGGGCTCGGAGAACCTGCCTACGAGTTCCATGAGCCGGAGAATAAAGGAGGCAAGTTATGACCCACAGTTTACATCGAAGGGGCGACAGGGAGAGCCTCAAGGAAGACTTCGTCGTGTTGGGTTGTCCAGCGACTGGCATCAATAAAAAGGGGTCGGCACCCAAGACCCGAGAGTTCTTGAGCATATGCTACAAGTATGGTCCGATAAATCTAGGCGATATGAAAACAGGCAATATTCACACCACCACCATAGACGATATCTTAGACCACGTAACTGATGGGACCATCGTCCAGTGTACTTTCGACAATCGGGAGAAAGTCGCTGCCTTGCTGAGGGAACTGAAAGAGAAGAAACCCGGGATCTCGGTGATCGTATCGGGGGTGACCGACATTGTTCAGCAGTGTATGCATGAGGCTGGGCTGGGCCGCATTCACACGATTGAATATTCTCTGGGAACATGGGGAAAGACCGAAAAATTGCCCGATTTTGAAGTATTGAAGCTGACGACGATGTGTGGCCATGCCATGATAGCAACAGATCTAGTGGGTAAAATGGTTCGGGACATCAAACGGGGGCGCAGAACCCCTGAGGAGGCATGCTTGGAGATGGGGAAGTGTTGCACATGTGGCAACTTTAACTTGACCCGCGGAGCACAGTTACTGCGAGAGATAGTTCCCTTATATGTCCTCAATCGGTACTGAAACACTCAGGGTATGTCCAACTCTTTAGTCTCTCACAGAGCGCACAGAGCCTCGGAGACAAGCTGCTCTGGATTGGTGAGAGGTTAATCCAGAGCAGAGCAATTGCCCCAATTTTTCTTCTCAAAAAATTGGGGCAGCCATCTGATGCATTGGGTTTATCGCTCTGCGAACTCTGTGGGCTCGAGCGATCCCCTGCAGGAATCCGCGGGGGAGAGCGGGCGAGAGAATCGGTTATTCACGAGTAGGGGCGAGTTTTGACACCAAGTGGCGATCAGGGTGCGTTTGCAGTGGAGTCGAGCCTTAGAATTGTCGAAAAAAGGTTGTGAACAGCGAAGAGCAACTTTTTCAGAGATCTCAGTGGGACACAATAAGAGGAGAGAGAGACATGCGACACATCATCATAGGGGGAAGTGCAGCGGCCATAAGTGCCATTGAGGCTATTCGATCTATTGATCTCACATCACGGATCGACTTATTTAGCGATGAAGCGACACCTCTNNNNTAAATTTCAGACCATTGGATTTCTTCGATGAAAACAAGGTTACCCCTCATCTGGGAATAAGAGTTCAGAAGATCTCCACCGATTCAAGAACCATTCAGACGGAAGATGGAAACGATTACGAATTTGACAAGCTGCTTCTTGCCACCGGGGGCAAGCCGATCGTACCGCCAATCCCCGGGACAGATAAAGAAGGTGTCTCTACGTTGAAATATCTGGAAGATGCGGAGAGAATTTACAACTTCAAGGGAACAAAAGCAGTGGTCGTCGGGGCTGGAACCGTAGGCGTAGAGGCAAGTATCAGTCTAAAGAGAAGGGGTTTGAAGGTATCCCTGCTGGAACAATTGGGACAGGTTTTGCCAAACGTCTTTGATGAAGAGGCGTCAATCATTATCAGAAAGATTATCGAAGATAAAGGGATCGAGGTGATCACTGGAGAGCAGGTTGTTCAATTTAAGGGCGATAGCCACATCAGGACCGTGGTTACTGACAAAAGAGAAATAGAATGTGACATGGTTGTTTTAGCGTGTGGCGTAAGGCCAGCTATAGAACTTGGTCAAAAAGCAGGTATAGGGATCGGCTCGTCTGGAGGTCTAAGGGTCGACGGACAAATGATGACAAGTCTCCCGGATATCTATGGTGCCGGGGATGTTGCAGAGACTTATGATATTTCACGAGACATGGATGGCATCAATGCCATTTGGCCATGTGCTGTTGAACAGGGTCGTATTGCCGGTTTGAATATGGTTGGTCAGAAGACCAGATATGCTGGATCAATTAGAATGAACTCCATTGGAAACTTCATTGGTCTTCCTGCAGTATCTATGGGCATCATCAGTGTACATGGCCATGAATTCCAGGAGATCAAGAGGAAAGCGAAGGATACTTACCGGAAAATCGTGCTTAGAGATGGGCGGATCGTAGGGGCCATTCTTGTGGGTCAAACCCAAAAGGCAGGGCTTTACACAACCCTCCTCAGAAAAAAAGTGGATGTATCCAACCATGTTCCACTCTTAATGAGTGATAGAGTCAATTTTGCGGACCTGATGCCACTCATAAAAGAGAACGAGGGGAAATTTACGGAAATTCAATACAGGGAACTCATGACAAACTGCTTACAATAATTTCGACCGTTGCGAGTGGATCATGCACTCCCCGTATGTGAGATGGTGAAAGCAGATTCGGTTCCGAGTTTGAGATTTAACGGCAACGTTCGCCGACGTCGGTGGCTTGGGAGGGAAGTATGGATGTCATCAAGGTGATTCCAGAAAAATGCACTGGATGCCATCAATGTGAACTTTGGTGCGGTATTGAGAGATTTTCTCTGGCAAAGGAGCTCAATCAATCCATTCATGAAGACCCCCCCCCGATACCGCGGGTCCATGTAGAAGGAAGGGAGTTTGCCTTCCACTGCCGCCACTGCGAAGAAGCGCCATGTCTCGATGCCTGTCCCAATGGAACGATGCGGAGAGACCCGGAGACCGGGCTGGTCTACGTCTACGAGCCGACATGCATCGCCTGTTGGATGTGTGTGATGGTATGCCCCTTTGGGATCATTACCCCATCGCCTTCTTTCAAAGTGGCAGTCAAATGCGATCGTTGCCAGGAGATGGAGTATCCTATCTGCGTGGAGGTATGTCCCACTCAAGCCTTAATGTTGGCGGAACGAAAAAGTGATGAGTGACATGGATCTCCAGTGCTTTCTGGCAGGCGGAGGTTTCTATATTCGCAATCAATAACATCGGACCAATCTGGTCATGGGATTGTGTGGCAGAAAGGAGCAAATGAGATGGAGTTCATTCAGAAAAAGACTGCCGATAACGCGGTAGAAAGCTTTCTAGCGAAAGCCGCCGAAAAGGGGATTTCTTTACCATGGGATCGCTATGAGGGACAGCTTCCCCTATGCGGATTTTGCGAGACCGGATTGAATTGCAGGGATTGCCTTCAGGGGCCATGCATCAGCCATCCCTTTCGGGATCAAAGCAAGGTGGGTATCTGTGGAAAGGATAAAGACATCCTTGGGATGCATTCCTTTCTCAGACTGGCCGTTCATGGGACGATGGCCTACTTAGATCAGTTGACCGATTTCGCCAAGGGTATCGAGCTAGAGGAGGTTTCTCCTGGGGACAAAAAGCGGACGGATGAACTCACTCAGGATATTCTGAGGCTATTCAAAAATGGGAAAGGTCGTGTGATCGAAGAATTTCCGAAGGCCCTCGTTGATGGATGGAAGGCAACAGGTGTCTATCCGGAAGGGATCGGCAGGGATCTGTTCAAGGTTTCCCAGAAACTGGATGGAGGAACTGGCAGTGTGCAGGATGTCCTTGCTTGGGCGTTCAAAGGGGCATTAGCCGGGTGCGCGGCCCAAATGATTCAGGGCAGATTGAAGTCCTCGGTTTTTGGAGATACTTCCCCCACGGATTTGGAGGTCAACCTGGGGGTACTCCGAAAGGAGACTTCTAATATCGTTCTCCATGGTCATTTCTCCCCGATCCTGAAGCAAAAGATCGCTAAGGTCGCCGTAAAAAATAAGATTGGGGTCATGGGTGTTTGCACGGATCCCTTGATCCCTCCTTATTGCTTTGCTCCAGTAACCAATTACGGCTCTCAGGATATCCCCATGATGACGGGGGCAGTCGACCTGGTTGTGGCTGGAGATCAATGTGTCAACCCTTCCCTGGTGGAGATGGCCAAAGAATGGGATGTAACAACCTTTCAGACAGAGGTCCTGAAGAGAGGTCAGGATCCGGACGGTTTTGCGAAGCAGATCGTGGACCAGGCCGAGGAGGCCTTTGATAGACGGCGCAAGATATCAAGAGAAATCCCGGAAATAAAGGAGTCAGCCCTCATGGGTTTTTCTACGAAGAACCTGGATGCAAGGAGGATCGTAGAGGCGATCGGAGAGGAAAAGATCAAGGGAGTCGCCATTCTCGCCGGATGCAATAACGTGAAGTACACGCAGGATGGGGAGATCCTTTCAGTGACTCGCGAATTGTTGAAGAAAGACGTTTTTTGCGTCTCTGAGGGGTGTGCCAGTGTCAGCCTGGGCAAGTACGGCCTCCTAAATCCAAGGAATAGGGAAGGGGTTTGCGGGAAAGGCCTGTCGAAAGTATTTTCTTCTCTGGGAGAAGATCTTCCCCCAGTGATCGATTTGGGGAGTTGCGAAAATCCCGGCATGACTGATTTCCTTCTCGCCATGGCGAAAGCAGGAGAGAAGCTTCCCAAGGAGTTTCCTATCATTGCGTGTTTTCCCGAGGCTAACCGGAGCAGGGCGGTGGCGAGAGCTGTTTGGACCGTGGCCTTGGGAGTATCGACCTATTTCTGGCCCTCTCTCCCGGTGACCGGTAGCATGAGAACGATGGACCTTTTAAGGACGTTTTGTAGGGAAGCGTTTGGCGCAGAATTTCACGTAATGACCGAAAAGATGACCCCTACAGAAAAAGTCGAAGGGGTGATGGATGACCTTAAACGGCAATCATGAGGGGATCAAATTGAACACTGTCATCCTTCCGGCGCATGCTGAAGAGAATGTTCAAAGAACCAATCAAGCCTTACCCTTGTGCTTTTTCACATGCGACCCAGTGGTTCGGATAGATCTCTTGCAGTCCGGGGGCTTCCCTAGTGCAACTCTGAACTCCGGCGGGACACCTCGGGTGGAATACACACCCGGGGGGGAGATTCAGGGGACTATGAACCTCGCCCTTGAGGAGGATGCGTTCGCGCTCATTTTCCACCCTAGGGTCCGGGATGGGCACTGCTGATAGGAGGGCCTTCGTATACGGGTGAAGCGGATTTTCGTAAAGCTGTTGCCGGTCGGCTATCTCCAGGATTTTTCCCAGGTACATCACCGCTATCCGGTTACTTATGTGCCGAACCACTGAAAGGTCGTGAGCAATAAACAGGTAGGTGAGCCCGAATTGCTCTTGTAGGTCTTCAAGTAGATTTATGATCTGAGCCTGGATGGAGACGTCAAGGGCTGAAACAGGCTCATCGCAAACGATAAAGCTAGGTTTCATCGAGAGAGCCCGGGCAACACCGACACGCTGCCGCTGGCCTCCACTCAACTCGTGGGGAAATCGCTCTGCCATGGAGGCCGATAGGCCGACTACCGAAAGGAGTTCCGCCACCTGCTCCTTGCACTCCTGTTTACTGTTGACGATCATGTGAACGCCGAGTGGCTCGCCAATGATCTGTCCTACCGTCATCCTCGGGTTCAAAGAGCTATAGGGGTCCTGAAAAATGACCTGTATCCTACGGCGCATGGCCCGGATCTCGACGTCCGTCATCTTTGAGAGATCCCTGTCCTCAAAAAGTATTTCGCCAGACGTGGGTTTATCGAGCTGGAGGATGCACCTGCCCGTGGTGGTTTTGCCGCAACCTGACTCCCCCACCAGGCCCAACGTCTCCCCCCGCCGGATGAAGAGGCTGATGTCGTCTACAGCCTTGATCAGGCCAACCACATGGGAGAGAATGATGCCTTTTGTAATGGGGAAGTATTTCTTGAGGCCCCGGACCTCGAGGATTACCCCGTCACGCTTACCGTAGCCGTGGGTTGATGGTTCTTGCACGGAACGCCTCCACTATTTTGCCTACGACTCAATTGCCCAATTCTTCCGCAACCCAACACGCTGAAAAGTGGTCATCCCCAACCTTCATCAAGGGTGGGGCTTCGTCGGCACACCGATCGACAGCGAACTTGCACCGGGCCAAGAAGCTGCAACTTGGGGGTAGGTCCACCATCTCCGGTGGTTGCCCTTCGATGGGATCTAGCTTGGCCTTTCGCGGTTGGTCAAGCCTGGGCACAGAGCGCAGGAGACCTATTGTATAGGGGTGCCTGGGGTTGTGGTAGATCTCTTTGCAGGTGCCACGCTCGATCAACCTTCCGGCGTACATCATGTTCACACGATCAGCGTAACGGGCCACGATCCCAAGGTTGTGTGTGATAATGATGATAGCCACCCCAAATCGCTGGCTTAAGTTTTTCAGAAGTTCAAGGATTTGTGCCTGTATGGTGACATCCAGTGCTGTGGTCGGTTCATCGGCCAGGATCAACTTCGGCTTACAACTTAAGGCCATCGCAATCATCATCCGCTGGCGCATGCCGCCGCTGAATTGGTGGGGATGTTGGGGCAATCTTTGCCTGGCATCGGGTATTCCCACCAGCCTCAAGAGCTCCATGGCTCGATTCTGGGCCTCTTTTTTTTCCATCTCCAAGTGGAGCTCGAGAGTCTCCATGAGCTGGCGGCCGATGGTCAACACCGGGTTTAGAGAAGTCATGGGTTCTTGGAAAACCATGGCGATCTCCTTACCCCTTATACTCCTTATTCCCTCATCGTCCAGCTTGAGGAGGTCCTTTCCATCGAATATAATTTGACCCCCCATGATACGGCCCTGAGGCTTTGGGATCAGGCGCATGATAGAGAGGACGCTAACAGACTTACCACACCCGCTCTCTCCCACCAGGGCTACGGTCTCCCCCTCCTTTACATCGTATGATATGCCGTCAACAGCTTTTATGACCCCTTCAGGAGTGAAAAAATGCGTCTTGAGTTCCTTGACCTCGAGCAGCGCATCCATGACCTTTGTTGCCCCTGTTTTTCAGCTTTTCCTTTAGGTCTTTGAAGTCCTCATCATAAACGCTAACGACTCACAGTGCACGGATCAGTCCCCCGGAGACTTAAATGCGAAGTTTGGGGTCCAGGGCATCGCGGAGAGAATCGCCAAAGAGATTGAACGCGAAGACCGCGGCACTGATGGCAAGCCCGGGGAAGATGCCCATCCAGGGGGCTTGCTCGGCAAACTCAACGGCCGCCCCTCTGAGCATCAGACCCCAAGCGGCAGTCGGCTCGGACACACCCAATCCAAGGAAGCTCAGGGATGCCTCGAGCAGAATAGCCTGGGCCAGGAAAACGGTCAGCATAATCAGGTAAGGCGCCATGACGTTGGGGAGCATATGTCTGAATATAATACGGCCATGGCCGAAGCCAAGTGCCCGAGCCGCGTCTATATAAGGGGACTCCCTGATGGCGAGGGCACTCGAGCGCACCACCCGGGCGCAGCGAGGGGTCATGGGAACGGCAATGGCAATGATCACGTTGCCCGTTCCGGTACCGAGAACGGCTACCACGGCCAGGGCCATGATGATCAGGGGAAATGAGAGGAGCATATCCATGAGCCGCTGGATAATCAAGTCGGTCTTTCCCGCGAAGTAGGCGCTCACAACGCCAATGATTGCCCCAATTGTGGCACCCAAGAAAGAAGCAGAAAGCCCTATGAGCAGGGCCGTTCGGGAGCCATATAGGAGCCTGCTCAAAATATCCCGCCCAAAGGCGTCCGTCCCCAACCAAAACTCCGCATTGGGAGGTTGCATCATGAGGTCGTACCTCGTGGCAAGGGGGTCGTAAGGGGCGATGAAATCGGCAAGGATCGCCACCAGGCCCATCAGAAGAATGAGAACGGCCCCTGATGTTCCCAGCGGCTTCTGTCGGGCAAACCGTGAGACCACCCGGAGCCACCGGGGCATCGTATTGGCTTTCTGTCGTATTGTCGAGGCGGTCACTTCAACAGTATTCATATTTCCCCTACTGATAACGGATCCTCGGGTCCAACCAGGCGTACAGGATGTCCACGACGAAGTTCACCACGATAAATGTGATGGCGACCAGGAGAACCAGAGTCTGGGTCATGGTGTAATCACGCTGGGCGATGGACTGCACGAACAACTTGCCGATGCCGTTGAGATTGAAGACCTGCTCGGTGACGACCAGCCCGCCGATGAGAAAAGCGAACTCCAGGCCGATTACGGTGATGACCGGTAACATAGCGTTCTTCAAGGCATGGCGGGTGATGACGATCTTCTCCCAGAGCCCTTTGGCTCTGGCCGTGCGGATATAGTCCTCTCGCATGACTTCGAGGACAGAAGATCTGGTCATCCGGGTGGCCGTGGCAGAGTAGCGGTAGCCCACCGCCAGGGCAGGCCAGATCAGTTGCGAGAGGTTCGCCCCAGGATCCTTCCAAAGAGAAGTAAAGAACATCGGCGGCAACCATTTGAAGTAGATCAAAAGCATCAGGATCATCAGGATCCCCAGCCAGAACGAAGGCGTTGCCAGGCCTGCGATGCTGAAGATCCGGATGACGTAGTCCACCCATGTGTCCTGTTTGAGGGCCGCCATGGTGCCCAGAGGGATCGCGATGAGCGTGGCAAAGAAAGTGGCCATAAGAGCTACTTGAAGACTGAGTTCCAATCGGATTTTGATCTCATGAGTGATGGGGCGACCCGTCCACATGGAGATCCCAAAATCCAGCCGTACAATTCCCCAGATCCATTTCACAAACTGGTGCCATATGGGTTGGTCCAGGCCAAGGCGGGCCCTCTCCTGAACCAACATCTCCTCTGAGACAAAGGTTCCCTCTTCGGCATACCGTATCTCCACCGCATCTCCCGGAAGCACACGCATGAGGACGAAGACGATAAACATCACCCCGAGGATGGTGGGTATCATGAACAGGATCCGTTTTATGATGTATCGGTGCATCGAACCTTAGCTTCCCGGCATCCAGTATGGTGTTTTGTTACAAAACAGCCCACCGCCTCAGCGAGACGGTGGGCTGTGACATGTGTGCGATTCTGGATCGTCTCATTACTTCTCGGCCAGCCACACGTCCCGCAGATCTTGGTTGAGATAATGGCTGGGGAGCTGATTCCACCCCCGTACCTTTGCCCAGTGAGGGTTGATCTTGAACCACCAGAGGGTTGGGAAGGTATACGCCTGCTCGTCCAGGACGCGTTTTTCGAAGGTGCGAATCAGCTTGCGACGCTCCTCTTTGGTTTTCGCACGAGCCTGCTTCTCATAGAGTTCGTCGAGGACGGGATCCTTGTACCGGGAGTAGTTGGATCCACTGACTCCGTGGGAGAGAAACTTGTAAAGCTGTAAGTCCGGCTCATCCATAAAGCCGCACTCCCAGTCCATGATCATATCGAAGTCCCCTTTCTTGCGGTCCCCAAAGAATGGGCCTGTTTCCTCGACCTTCAGTTCAACATCGAGCCCGATCTTTCTCCATTGATCGACCATAAAGATCCCCATGGGCTCATAGGGCATCGGGAGGTCCCGATTCTTGAAGGTGAACTTGGAGCCCTCTTCCACCCCGGCCTCCTTGAGCAGACGGCGGGCTTCCTTTCGAGAGGCCTCGATGTCTTTCGAGAAACCAGCGATCTGAGTCAACTCTTCCTCTGTAGCGGCGTATTCGGACCCAGGCCGAAGAATACCCCCTACGTACTTAATAATAGCTATCTTCGAGAGGGTCTTTGAGGCCTCCCAGCGGTCGAGTGCCAGGGTCAGGGCTCTCCGTACCCTTGGGTCGTCGAAGGGATACCTCGTGTTATTGACTGCAACGGAGAGGTAACAGATCCATGGGCCCTCCTGCACCTTGATCTTATCCCCTTGGGCCTTAACGATGTCGTCTCGGCCGGCTGGGGAAAAGCCACGGAACTCGATCAGGGCTCGGCCGCTGCGAACCGCCGCCACCCGGGCTGAAGTCGACTTGATGAAAATGGCCCTGTATCCATCCAGGTAAGGCCGGCCCTTCATGAAGTAGTCTTCGTTTCGCTTAGCTACCCAGTGAGACCCAGGCACGTGTTCGACGAACTTGAAGGGGCCTGTCCCCATGATATTCTTCTCGTACCAGTGGGGATCCTTGGCGAGGATATCTCCGTTGTAGATAAAGTTCCAGGGCGATGCCAGGTTGGCCAGAAACGACGGGGAGGGCCACTTGAGGTGGAATACGACAGTGTCGTCGCTTGGAGCCTCTACAGATTTCACCATCGCATAGGATCCCTTGCGGGCGCTCGAAACGCCTTCAGGGGGAAAGATGATCTTGTCGTAAGTGGCCTTAATGTCCCGCGCCGTCAACAGGGTTTTTCCGTCATGGAACTTGATCCCTTTCCGTATTTTGAAGGTATAGGTAAGCCCGTCCTCAGAAATCTTCCAGCTCTCGGCCACATCCCCCACGATTTTGGGATAGTTCTCCTGATCGAACTTCAGCAGGATGCTGTAGTGAGGAGCCACAGGGTGAATCATGGCAAAGGTGGTCTCACGATGGCCATCGTATGATGGCGGATCTTTGGCTACAGCAAACGTGAGGGTACCCCCGTACACAGGTTCCTCGGCCCTCATCGTTGCCGGTGTAAAGGCCAGAGCGAGGATTGTGATCAGAGCCGCCCCCACTATGAGCCTTGCGATGTTCAAATCATTTCCTTTTCTCATTGTTGCACCCTCCTTTTCCCTTTTGAACCTTTAGAGCCGCAATATCTTCCTTACATCATACCGAAGCTTCTCACCTCCTTTCGCCACGTAGTTCAAACCTTCCTACTACAATGCGGCACAAATGTCAAACTTCATTTATTGCCCGACTCTGATACCCTTTTAAACAACATCCCAATCGCTCGTTACAATGAAAGGTCCCCGTCTCAGGAAGTGAGTATTCAATCAACGAGGAGAAAAAGTGGTGCAGCCGGTCTCGTGGAGAGCATTCGCCCGATCCAAGGGGAGCCAGGAGCCAGACTTTTGGTGAATGTGTTCAGTATTAGGAGATCCTGGGAATTCAAAGCGCAAATTTGACTCCCTTGAGGAAATATGCAAGTATATCGCAGAATTGGTGAGATACGCGCGTTATCGGGATAGCGATGAGTTATTTGCCATCTTGCCCAGATGAAAGAAGGAACACGATAAAGAGGATGAGAACGATCCCCGCTTTTTTGGTTTTCATCCGAATGGTGGCTATTGGATTCATAGGTTACGCTCAGCCGAATATTGCCAGGGAAAATATACCTGCTCATATTCCTGCTCCCGTCAGGCAGCAAATTGAACGGTTGTATTCCCCAATCCCGGGGGAGCGGGCAGACGCTGCTATTCGGCTAGGACAGATGGGTGAACCGGCGGTTCCTGCGATATCTTTTCTGGTGGGAATGTTGGGGGACAATACTCGGTTCGTGTCGAAGGCCGGGGATATGGCAACCTCCCCAGGTGTCGAAGCAGCAGGCGCATTGGTAAGAATAGGTAGACCCGCAGTAGAAGCTCTGGTTGCCGTACTGGGGGGTGAGGATTCAGCTATCCAGGGGTATGCAGCGTCGGTCCTGGGAGAGATAGGAGACCCGCGTGCCGTAGAACCCCTGATTGTCTTACTGAAAGATAGGGATCCATTTGTTTCAGGGAAAGCGGCATGGGCCCTGGGGGAGATAAAGGATCGCCGTGCCGTAGAACCCCTGATCGCCGCACTGAACCACGAGCAATGGTCGGTCCGAACAACGGCAGCAGAGGCAGTGGGGAAGATCGGGGATCGCCGTGCCGTAGAACCCCTGATTGCTGCGATGGAGGATAAAGAGGCGCTTGTCCGATCAAATGCAGCTGTGGCCTTGGGGGAGATGAGGGATCCCAATGTCGTCGAACCGCTGATTGCCGCACTGAAGGATGAGGATGTCAATGTCAGAAGTCGTGCAGCAGAGGCGCTGCGGAAGATAACGGGAAAGGATTTTGGCGAAAATCCGGATAAGTGGCAAAAATGGTGGAAGGAAAACAGGGAAACAGCCTTTGACTGCTGTATTTGAGGATGAGAATCGAAGTGCAAGAGAGAATCGGGAAATGAGGCTTTTTGAGTTTGAGGCAAAGGCGCTCTTGGCGGGTTATGGTATCCCCATCCCTCCTGGCAGGATTGCCCATTCATTGGAAGACGTATCCATAGAGAGGCCTTCTGTCCTGAAGGCTCAGGTCCTTGCCGGAGGGAGGAAGAAGGCGGGTGGGGTGGTCTTTGTGACGCGTCAAGAGAACGCCAAACGAGAGGCTTCGAGAATCTTCGGGATGAATCTAAAGGGATATCGAGTCAAGGATGTTCTGGTTGAGGATCAAATTTCAATCCAGAAAGAGTATTTTCTTGCCGTGACTTACGATACCGCATCAAAGGCTGCCATTGCGATTTTCTGCCCCGAGGGAGGAATCGAAATCGAGGAATTGGCCAGGACCCAACCGGAGAAGATTGCTGTGGAACAGTTCAGCCTGCGAAGGGGTTTCTATGATTTCCAGGCGAGAAATATTTGTCTTGCTGGTGGATTGAAGGCAAAGGAACTCATAGATGTCTCAAGAATTCTTCAGCGAGCGGTCCATCTCTTCCTCGATTGTGATTCAACGATTGTCGAGATTAACCCGCTTGCTCTCACGGCCAAAGGTGAACTCTTTGCCTGCGATGCACGCATCGATATCGAGGATGAAGCCCTCTACCGGCAGAGGGAATTGGCAGAGAGGTTTGGAATTACCAGGAGAGAATCGGGACCCAGGCAGCAGACTGAGTTCGAGAAGAAAGCTCAGGAGATCGACGGTCTCGATCATCGTGGTGTGGCAGGACGGGTGATCGAATTTGACGGAGACCTTGGGCTCGTCATCGGAGGGGGCGGGGCCAGCCTGACCACCTTCGATGCGGTGAGAAAGAGTGGAGGCCGTCCGGCTAATTACTGTGAAATAGGAGGAAATCCGAGTGTTCTGAAAGTGAAAGAGCTGACCAAGCACCTTCTTTCAAAACCAGGGGTGAAGAAGATTGCGGTCATCATGAACGTCGTCTCCAACACGCGAGTCGACCTCGTCGCTCGAGGCGTCATTAAGGGGATCTTGGAGGCGGGCAAGGAACCTCGAGAGACCATTGCCGTCTTCAGAATTCCTGGGGCGTGGGAAGAAGAGGGGTATAAGATCCTCAGGCGTTATGGAGTGGAATACTGCGACCGCACGGTTTCCATCGATGAGGCAGCGAGAACAGCCGTTGCGAAGATGGAATCTTGATTGGAGACAAGCGTATGGCAATACTGGCAGATAGAAACACGAGGATCATCGTTCAAGGGATCACAGGACGTGAGGCTGCCTCGTTTACCAGGGACATGATTGACTATGGATCGAAGGTCGTAGCTGGTGTTACACCCGGTAAGGGCGGATGGGATGTGCATGGTGTCCCGGTTTACGATAGCGTGAGGCAGGCAGCTTCTCAGCACCCAGCGAATACGAGCATTATCTCCGTCCCACCTGCAGGGGTGAAAGGGGCAGCCTTTGAGGCCCTCGATGCTGGGATGAAGTTAATTGTGATCGTCACGGAGAGGGTTCCGCGAAGGGATGTGGTCGAGATCATCGAGTATGCCAGGGAGATCGGAAGTCTTATCATCGGACCCAATTCCCTTGGGCTCATCTGTCCTCATAAAGTAAAGGTGGGAATGGCTGGCGGCCCTGCCAGGGATGTAAAAAAGGCCTACCGCCCGGGGCCCGTAGGGATCATTTCTCGAAGTGGCGGCATGACAACTGAAATTGCCAATCTGCTGACGACCCATGGCATCGGTCAGTCGACCTGTATCAGCATAGGTGGGGATGCTCTGGTGGGGTCAGGCTTTCTAGATCTGATTCCTCTCTTTGAAAAAGACCATGACACAAAGATTGTTGTCATCTTCTGTGAACCAGGGGGA
>JABAOC010003109.1_pt2 | contig 18491 bp, 15 predicted proteins | sample 7062161 | NCBI WGS metagenome assembly JABAOC01 (sample SAMN14538625, study PRJNA623070) | marine sediment metagenome | biome: marine biome [ENVO:00000428]; feature: marine pelagic biome [ENVO:01000023]; material: deep marine sediment [ENVO:00002113] | place: India: Gulf of Khambhat ... | reverse complement strand
TCGGTATAAGAGCCTTTGACAGAATGAGCACACACCAGAGACTGCAGTGCTTGGCGCACTCGGCTCCAGCTTGTCGCCCCTGCGAACGCCGGCTCGGTCGCTAGGACTCTGTCATTCCTGCACAGGCAGGAATCCAGACACCTTTCGTATGGGGATCGCGCGCTGATTCTGTCAGAGGCGCCAAGAGGCGGGATGCGAAGAAGTATAGGTCCCACAGGTCCCCAGGACCCGTGCGACCTGTGATTGATGTGTCTCAATGTTTGAAGTGACGTTTGCCGGTGAAGACCATGGCGATGCCGTGCTGGTCGGCGGCGGCGATGACGTCCCCATCCTTCTTGGAGCCGCCGGGCTGGACGATGGCGGCGACACCGGCCCCGGCCGCGTTCTCCACGTTGTCGGGGAACGGGAAGAAGGCATCGGAGGCCATGGCCGACCCTTTGGCCTCGTCGCCGGCACGCTTCATCGCGATCAGGCCGGACTCGACGCGGTTCATCTGGCCGGCCCCGACGCCGAGGATCTTCTTGTTCTTGGCCAGCACGATCGTGTTGCTCTTGGTGTGCTTGGCGACCAGCCAGGCGATGCGGAGGTCTTCGAGCTGCTCCGTCGTCGGCTTGACCCTGGTCGGGAACGTGAGGGCACTCGGCTCCCAGCCGACGAGGTCTCTCTCTTGCAGCAGCAGGCCGCCGACGATGTGGCGGACATCGTATTCATGGGCATCGATCCTGGCTCGGTCGATGGGGCCGGTCTCGATGAGGCGGACACGGCTGCCCCAGATCTTGAGGGTCCGGATGATCTCGACGGCCTCTTCGTGGAACCGGGGCGCGACGACGACCTCGGCGAAGAACCCCTCGGCCCCGAGGGCCTTGCCGAAGCGGCTGTAGGATTCCATGATGGTGCGGGCCAGCTCGACATCCACCGCTCGATTCAGCGCAATGATCCCGCCGAAAGCGCTGACGACGTCGCCTTCGTAGGCCTTGCGATAGGCAACATTGATGTCCTCGTCGATGGCACAGCCGCAGGGGTTCAGGTGCTTGACGACCACGGCCGCCGGCTCGTCGAACTCCTTGACCAGCTCGAAGGCGGCATTGGCATCGAGCAGATTGTTGAAGCTGATCTCGGTATCGCCCGCCATGAGCTTGCCGGTGCTGACGGACGGCTCTTTGCTGCGCGGCAGCTTGTACTGGGCCGCCGTCTGGTGGGGGTTTTCACCGTAACGCAGCGACGCCTCTTTCATCAGAGAGAACGAAAGGCGGTCCGGAAACTCGATGCCGGCCCGGGCATTGAGATACTGCGCGATGGCCGCATCGTAGCCGGCGGTCAGACCGAACGCGGCGCGGGCCAGCTCCTCCCGCAGCCGGCTGGTGACGGCGCCGTTGTTGGCGCGCATCTGCTCGGTGACGCGCGGATACTGGTCCGGGCTGGTGACAATGGCGACGAACTTGTGGTTCTTGGCCGCCGAGCGGATCATGCTGGGCCCGCCGATATCGATATTCTCGATGGCCTCCTCGAACGCGCAGCCGGGTTTGGCGACGGTCTGCTCGAACGGATAGAGATTGACGCAGACCAGGTCAATGGGTGAGATGCCGTGCTGCCGCATCGCTTCCACGTGTTCCGGCTTGTCCCGCAGCGCCAGCAGCGCCCCGTGGATTTTGGGGTGCAGGGTTTTGACCCGCCCATCCATCATCTCGGGAAAGCCCGTGACGGCGTCGATGTTCGTGACCTCCAGGCCTGCTTCCGCCAGCGTCCGGGCGGTGCCGCCGGTGCTGATGATCCTGACGCCCATCTGAGCGAGCGACTGGGCGAAATCGATGATTCCCCGTTTGTCGGAGACACTGACGAGCGCGGTCTTGATCGTGACATCCATCTGTTCCTACTCCTTCCTTCAATCCCTGACATCCTTCGACCTTGAAACTTCCTTCCGTCACCGGGTTGGCTCCAGGCAAGCGACTCGTCCGGTCTCGTCGGCAATATAGATTCTCGCATCGGTCGTGTTGGCCGCATGGTCGGTCACCGGCGCGAAGTTCACTGAGCTGATCTTGCGGCCCGCGGTGTTGTCCATGATGGCCAGCGTCTTGAGCCGGGTGATGACGTAAGCCCGGCCCCCCGCCTCAGACAGCAGATCGACGCCTTCGGGAAGCGACCAAACGGCCCGGCCGGTCTGTTTCGCGATGGCGTTCAATCCCCGCCCGGGAGCGTACTGATAGACGAACCCGTCGGTCAGCCGCGGGGCACGGTCCAGAACGGCCTCAGTCTGATGCTTCCAGATCAGGGCCTCCGTCGTGATGTCCACCATGTCCACCCGATAGACGTTCGTGTCCATGCTGGCGAGATAAAACGAATTGTCGTCCTGCTGCACCGGCCCGGAGATCGCCTCGGGAGCGTCGAACTGCCACAGCTTGCGCGGGGCATCCGGCAGCATGGCCACGAGATTGCCGGCGTCGGTCCCGAAAACGACAACGTTCTCGTCTGCAAGCACGGTCGTGATCAGCGAATCGTTCTCGGCCGCCACCTGAAAGACCCGCACCAGATCCTTCGCCCGCAGCACGTGCAGGCGCCGGTCGGCGGCGCTGACATAGAAGAACTGGCTGTTGCGCACCGGGGGAGCGATGATGCTCAGCTCCAGGTCGCTGACCCGCTGCTCGATACCCGTATCCTCGTCCAGCTCGACAAGCTGGTTGCCGATGACGGTGATGAGCCGGTTGCCATAGGCGACCAGGCCGAGCACCGGAACGCCGCGCGGCGCGATGGAACGGCTGAAAACAACGCCGCCTTTGACTCGGTCCAGGGACCACATATAGTTCCGGTCCGAGCGAATGTACAGGCGGTCGCCCAGGAGTGTCATCGTGGCGAGGTCCTCGCCCTTCTTGACGGGCAACTGCTGCTGCCAGAGTTGCCTGAGACCGGCATGGTCAAGCAACTCCGGCGAAATGAGCGGCGCGGCGCGTGCGAGTGCGGTCTGCGTCCCGAGACCCGAAATCCCCAATCCCAAGAGGCAAGCAGCCCGTGGCATCAAAGCCTTCCATCGCAATATTGTACGCATGTTCCAAATCCTCATAAAAAGAGATTCCGCCGCCGCATTCGGGCCGGGTCTTGATGACTGCACAACCGTCCTCCACTCCAACCGGAGAGATTCCCGCCGCGCCGGCTCGTCAGGTCAGGTCAACATAATCGGCCAGATCGACCTTGTGCTCGGCTTCGAATTTTTGCATCTGCTCGATCCGCTCGATGTCATCCTGGATACGGTGGACCAGCTTGAAGATATAGGGCTTGCCCGCCAGGCGATTCCGCAGGTCGTCGAGCATCGGTGTCCAGGAGCCGCCGTACAACTGGGCCTTCAGGGCCACCAGCATCCGGTGCTCTTCGCTGAGACCCCGGACGTAATCCGCCACAGCCCCTTTCACATCCCTATCCCGGCTGTCGCTCGTTCGGACTGGTTCAGCCATATACCTGCTACCCTTGTCGTTTGGCCTCCAAGGCTCTCGACGGGCCGTCCCGACACACATCACGGTGACTCTACTGACGCAGATGATACCGCCCCCCAAAGCAACTTTCAACAAGTTTTCCCCGTTCCCGGCCACGCCTTGCCCGCCGACCGGGGACGCTGCCCCCGGACCCCTGAGATTTGCCGCTTTTCGCCAATAGCACGACAGAATGACAACCCGGCGCGGCCATGTGGTTCCTGCCGCCGCTTGAACGGCACGAGATTTGCCGTTTTCGGGCTCTGCGCCGCCATTGCCCATGCTGCACATCCACGGTCGTCCTGGAAGAACCGTGGTGGAGGACAAGGCTGGGACCCCAAACGCGATACAGCGCGCTCTTTGGAGGGCTCGGGCTTCCAACGCAGGATCTCGCGTTGGGGGCAGCGGCTCCCGCACGCGGCACTCCGCGTATGAGGAGCCGAAACCGCTATGCTGAGGAGCAACCTGAGCGGCCCACTGGCATCCCGACGGCGCTGTCACGCGCGTCGCTTCTCCCATGCTATTGGACCAAAGCGATAAATCTCAGGGGTTTGGGGACGGAGCCCCCAACAGGCCCGGAGGTACAGAAGGACTAGATGAGCCAAGAAAGAGATCCGGCATGAGGTCAATAGTCTCTATATCTCCGCATCCACGGCGGCCAGTCCTCCGGCCGCACACCACCGGCTTTGGTCCACTGCCCGGCGGTGTTATAGTCCGGACCCCACTTGAGCGTCCAAAGCTCCTTGAGTCCGACCTTGCGCACCGACCAGTCCATAAACAGACTGTTGATCCCGCCCTGGTGGCGGTCCATCACATATACCATGATTCCCCAGAGAGGATCATACGTCCCTTCGGGATACTCAGGCGGGCGGTCCCGACCGCTCGGACGGCCGTATGGGGTCGTGCAGTCCAGGTACACCGGCACAACGGCCGCGCCTCTCACCAGGCATGAGACCCAGTAAGGTCCGGTGGCATCCTCAGTTGGTCTGGCGCCTGCGTCGCGATTCGTTATCGGCCGCGCCGCCCAGCCGTTCTGTCCATAACTGGACAGAAGCATAGGATTCTTATCCATAACCCACCCGGTATCAATCGATCCGTGGGTGAGGAACCCCGGGTCTGCGGGACGCTTGCGGGCCGCGGGACACAGAATCAAATCCTTGTATGCGTGCAACTCCGTCAATTGGCTGTTCAGGGGGTCGCCGTCGATACGGTTTCTCCGGAGTTCTTGTGGGAGAGCCAAGGGCACAAAGAGTTTCCCGGGGTGCAGCGGCGGCATTCTATAGTTGTTCTCCGCCGTGTACATTGAGTAGTACAATCCCCACTGACGCAACGTGCCCTGGCACGTCACCGTCTGCCCCCGTTTCCTCGCACCCTGCAGGACCGGAAACAGAATCGCCATGAGTAAGGCAACGATGGAGATGACCACCAGCAGTTCGATGAGCGTGAAGGCCGGATGGCGGTGTTTGTCGTGTCGAGCGTAGCGCAGCGTAGTCGAGACATCCGGCCGCGAACGCGACGCGCCTTCCATTGGCAGGCAGATCCCTCGACTGCGCCCGCAATGACAAGAGGTAATCCACGGAAGAGCGTGGCGTGCACACCGTCCACTTTTTGATATGATCCTGGCGGCGAAGCTCATGGGAACCACTCCGTAACTCTTCCCTGCATCTGCACGTGAAGGCGACTTTCCGGCGCCCCATGTCGATGCGACTCTTGAGAATCTTCAAAAGTATTCTCTCCGGGCGCTCTCGCACGTCGAGACGCAACACGGCCGGCGCGAATCCAAGGATGCTATATCGAAGATCCCTGCCGCTTTTTCCATCATGCCGCCGGGCCGGGAGAATGCAAACAGAAAAGGACGCAAAACAAAGCCAATTTCGAGGCCCCCGGCGCTGATGGACCCCATATTGGTTTGACAATGCCGGCGGCAGTCTCTTCAATGGGCAGCCGTATTGTTGTGGAATAACCTGATCTGGAGAAGCACGGATGAATAAGAGAATATCGCGCGTTCTGGCGGCGATGGCAGCTTCGGCCGTATGGTTCGGCGGGTGCTATAAGCCGCAAGTGGCGCAGGCTCCTGAAAGCAGGCCCGCTTATCCGCAGGCCCGTAAGGACGCGGTGGTGGATACGTACCACGGCGTGCAGGTGGAGGACGCCTACCGCTGGCTCGAGGACGCCGAGTCGGCCGAGACGCAGGCCTGGGCCACGGAACAAAACAAGCTCACCGAGCAGTTCCTGGCGCAAATCCCGGCGCGGGAGAAGATCAAGGCGCGTCTGACGAAATTGATGGACTACCCGCGCTATTCGACACCGTCGGAGCAAGGGGGGCGATACTTCCACTGGAAGAACGAGGGACTGCAGAACCAATCCGTTCTGTACGTCCAGGACACGCTGGAGGGCGCGCCGCGGATGGTGATCAATCCCAACCTGCTCAGTGAGGACGGCACGGTGGCCGTTCGCACGTCGGCGACAAGCTGGGACGGCCGGCTCCTGGCGCACGGACTGTCCCGCAGCGGCAGCGACGAGCAGGAGGTCAGGGTCCGTGACATCGATTCCGGCCGGGACTATGACGAGATCCTTCGCTGGTGCCGCTTCACGACCATCGCCTGGAAGCACGACGGCACCGGCTTCTTCTACAGCCGCTACCCCGACCCGAACACCGTGGCGCCGGAGGACCGGATGAACTATAACCGGGTCTATTGGCACACCCTGCGGACGCCTCAGTCTCAGGATGCGCTGATCTACGAGCGGCCGGATAATAAGGAGCTGAGCTTCGCCTCGGTGGTGACCGAGGATGACAAGTACCTGGTCCTCTACGTCCAGCACGGGACGGACCCGAAGAACCGCATCTACTACCGCTCCATGGAGAGTACGGAGCCTTTCGTAAAGCTCCTCGACAAGGCCGACGCCTGTTACGATTTCATCGGGAACCAGGGCCCGACCTTCTACTTCAGCACTGATCTCGACGCGCCGCGCGGCCGCATCGTCGCCATCAATGTCAATCATCCGGCCCCGGAGCGCTGGCAGACCATCATCCCGGAAAGTGCGGACGTAATCGACCGCGCGGCCATCATCAATGAGCAACTCGTGCTCGCGTACATGCACGACGTGCATCACCAACTGAAGCTCTACGAGCTCGATGGCACGTACCTCCGTGATATCCCCCTGCCGACGCTCGGGACGGTCACCCGTCTTTCCGGCAAGCAGACCGACAAGGAGATGTTCTTCTCCTTCACCTCGTTTCTCTATCCGAGCACGAGCTTTCGCTACGACTTCGCAGCGGAGAAGGTGAGCGTCGTCCATCAGCCGCAGCTCGACTTCGACCCGTCCGGGTACGAGACGAAGCAGGTCTTCTACACGTCCAAAGACGGCACACGCGTGCCGATGTTCATCACGCATCGCAAGGGGCTGAAGCTCGACGGCAGCCATCCGACGCTGCTCTACGCCTACGGCGGATTCAACATCAGCGTCAAGCCGAGCTTCTCGGTCTCGACATTGCTATGGCTGGAGGCCGGCGGCGTCTACGCCCTGGCCAACCTGCGCGGCGGCAGCGAGTACGGCGAGGCCTGGCACCAGGCGGGGATGCTGGAAAAGAAGCAGAACGTGTTCGACGATTTCATCGCGGCGGCCGAATGGCTGATCGAGAACAAGTACACGCGACCGGAGAAGCTCGCCATCCGCGGCGGCAGCAACGGCGGCCTGCTCGTCGCCGCGTGCATGGTCCAGAGGCCGGACCTGTACGGCGCCGTCATCTGCCAGGTCCCGGTCATCGACATGCTGCGCTACCACAAGTTCACGGTCGGCCGCTACTGGGTCCCCGAGTACGGCTGCGCAGAAGCGGGCCGCAAGGAATTCGACTTCCTTTACGCGTATTCGCCGCTGCACAATGTCAAAGCCGGCATCGAGTGCCCCCCCATCCTGATCACGTCGGCCGATACCGACGACCGCGTCGTGCCGGCCCACGCCAAGAAATTCGCCGCCACCCTGCAGGAGAAGGCGGCCGGGACCAATCCCATTCTCTTGCGGGTCGAGATGAAGGCCGGCCACGGCGGCGGCAAGCCGACCGCCAAAATCATCGAAGAGCAGGCCGACATCTACGCCTTCCTCTTCAGGGTCCTGGACGTGACCGCCGGCACCCGGTAATCCTGCGACCGGAGGCGCGCGGTCCGCAGATCGAACGTCCGCAGCGGCGCCGAGGACGCCGGACGGCGGGTCAGTCCAGCAGGCCGTTCAGGACCAGCACGGCCTCCTGACGCAAGGTCATCAGTTGCCGCAGGTTCTTCTGCGCCTTGCTGAGTTCCTGGCGGGCCTGCTCCCTGGCGGCCCGAAGGGCGGTCAGCTTGGCCTTGATCTCTGGCGGCTTGGCCTCCTTGTTCTGGAGCAGCACCATGAGATCATTGTATCCTTGAGCCACCCGGAGCGCCGCCAGGGTATCCCCCTGCCCGAGCGGTGCTTGGCTCAGATTAAGGACCGCCGCAAGTCTCGGCTGGATCACCGCCCATTCCTCCGCTGAGATACCCAATTCCTTGTTGACCTGCGTTTGCACCCGCTGAACGTGCCAGTCCCGCGTTATCTTCAGCGTCTCTTCCGTACTACTGGCATTGTCGATTCGTTCCCAGAAGGCTCTCTCCTCCGGATCCTTTGTCGCCAGCCACTCCTTGCGTTTGGCCTCCCGGGACTGACGTAGCATTTCCCGGATCTTCTGGCGGCCTTCCTCCATAGACTTCCTCTGGGCTTCCGTGAGAGGCTCCTCCTGGCCAAGGGCGGAACCGGCCAACAAACCCAGGAACGCCAAACCGGACGCACCTACAGCAGCACGCCTGGAGATCGGTGCGTCAGTCACTCTGTAGAGATTATCGCGTGGGCTCTGATTTTGCTCGTCCATTGTGTAGCTCCGTATTCTCAGGCTGCAAATCGCAGCAATGGCGCGAAGGGAAAGCGTTTCCTTGACTTGCTTGACTTGTGTCATCGGTTGTTTCCCGATCCGACTGCGGCCACCGGAAGTATCCAGGACTCTCGTTCTCGTTCGACGACTTCCTGCAGCCGATGGCCAAGATGAAAGTACTTCATCGCCTTGAACTTTTCCTTCGGACGATCGCCTTCCTCATAGAGCGGTCCCCGGACCGCGGCAGAGAATCCATGCCCTCCTCGATACTGGCACGAGACGCCGGGATAGGGAGGACGGCGGAGAAATGCGGCCCGCGGGAGAAGCTGCTGTACCGCCAACGAGATCGTATGGATGGTTTTCTTCTTCAACTCCGCACTGGCGCCGCCGTACTTGACCTTGATGGAGAACGGATCCAATGCCGTCTCGAGCTGCATGAAGCGCAGCTTCAACGCGGCGGCGAGCCTGGACTGCTCATTGCGTGTAAATGGGAATTTGAACGCGGGCCACAGGGGGTCATCGACGTAACCGCGAAAGATCCGCTCATACAAGGCAAACACGCCGTTGACGTCTTCCCGAGTCACCATCCGGCCAAGTCCCCGATCGCTCAACATCCTATCGACCTGGGACTGCAGCTCAACGCAACGTTCGTGGAACTGCGAAAACAGAATATCGTGATCCTCCGCCGTCGAGGTGTCGCAAAAGGACAGAGCCAGGAACGTTGCCAACACCGTGTCGATCGGTTCGTCGGTCTTGCAGACCACGAGGTAGAGCACGGAGAATCGCTCAATGGACGCTGTCAATCTTGCTTCGTCGCCGCAGAAAGGGCCGTCCCCGGCGATCAGATGGATTGACCGAAGAACATCGTCCACGACCTTGCGTTTCATCTGGGGATCGCCATCGCCGTATGCCTTGGCAAGTCCCTTTTCCAGTACGATGCGGAGATCATCCATATCCAGACTGCCCTTGAGAGGGGCATCATCCAAATGCGCCATGTACCGAGCCACGCTGGCGGACGACTCGAAGGGATCGACCGGCTGGGGAGTTCTGGCGATCCGTGTCGCTTCAAGCCTGGCAGCCAGCGCAGCAGCATCGCGTTCATTCATAAGACCCTTGCCGCGAAGCTCTTCGAGCAGCAGCCTGCCATAAGTGAACCATTCGTTCCCTTCGATAGTCGCTGTGAGGATATCGAGTCTGCCCATGGTCTCCGGGCTGACTCGCTGCGCCATTTGTCTCACGAGCGGCCGGAGCCATTGTTCTGTATACCGTGAGTAGTCTCTCTCGATCTGGCCACTGATCCTGCCCAATTCCATAAGGCATTCATAGGTGTCCAGCGACTTGTCCCGCCAAAACCCATCCACACACGCCTGAGCCGAAGACCGGATACGATCCGTGTCGCACGACATCACAGCCGCTTTGAATCGCAGGTGGTCCATCGCCCGACACAGATGCGCCGGCATACTGTTCTCTCGCAGATAGGCCTCGATCTGCTCGTAGAGTGCAACGCCGGCCGTACGGACATCAGGCGAAAGGCTGAGCTCGCAGTATATCCTATCGAAGGACCAGTAGGCTCGGTGACACTCGGGCACAAGCCCCCAATGGCCAAGGTTGTTTGGATCGAACAGGCCGGAGTCATCATTTTGCTTCACGCCGGTCATAGGACTGACAGTCACGGTGACCGTGCGATCAGGATTCAGCGCGCTTCGCGCCTTCCACACCACGCTGCCGTCACTGAGTGTCCGTTTGGAGTATTCCCCTGCGTCAGTCAAGGTATTCGGCGCCTCCATGTGGGACGCAGCGCTACCTGTCGTATCATCGCTGGCGGCCTCATCATGGGAGGCTACGTACGTATACTGTGGTTGGCCACGACTTCCCTGAAGGAACCTACCGACCTCCAGGGAACTGGACACCCCCTTGTTCTCGCCCCTTATGCACCCGACAATCGCCAGCGCAGAGAGAACGACAGACTTCGGCGAATTGTCTTGTGGCGACACGGATGCATCGACATCGTCGGACGACCGAATGGTTCCAGGCTCCGATATTCCATAGACCCAGTAATGCGTTGCCTCCGGCCCGATGATGAAGTCGCTGTAACGAAGATAATGCGCAGCGTCCCGAAGCATACGTGGCTCGATCGAGTAGATGGCAATGCGATGCCGATCTCCGTGGGAAACCATGAGACCCTCAAGGCACGCTGGCCCCATAAGGGCGCGAAATTCGCATGTAAACGTGAACGCACCCATGTTGGTTCTGACGGCACCTTCCGGCTCTGCGCTGCCGGCAACCTTGATGAGGAATAGGAGGACAGTGATCATGCCTGCCACCGGCAACACCCTTGAGAGGACACTGCCGATTCCACCGCCCATCGATATACGACACCAATGCCTGCCAAACATGAATCACTGTCCTCCGGATAAATCTTAAACATCGACCAGTGTGTGACTAATACATCCAAAGGTCTGTGTCGCCGTACCCGGAACCTTCCCCGCTTCCGTAGCCGGTGGAGGTCGCTTGCGCATACACTGCGTGGCCGACAGCGACGCCTGAGTCCTCCTGGCCATAGTGATTAAAATAACCATATTCCTCGTATGTAGCGCTGTCCGGGTCGTCCACGTTATAGTCTTGGCCCGTGCTCCCACTTATGTTGATGGAGGAGCGGGCCGAAACAAGGGTCATATGCCTTGGGGTAGTCCCGGCTGCATCTCCCCCACCTCGGGTCCAAATTGTCGAGCTAGGGGGAGCTAGATAGCCATAGGATACCCCGCTGACGTCCACAGTATAACCCGCGGTGTAAAAACCTTCGACTAGAGCGTTCGCGCCCCCCCATCCTTCGCAATAGACCCAGGATGAGGGTATCAGCCAAGTAGCAGTAGCCCACGTCTGATGCCATGAACCAGCGTCGCCGTCGAAACTAGCGGCACCGCTCGTAACCTCATTCACCACGCCCCACTGGTAATAGGCTTGGCCGAATGTGGGCGCAGATGCAACGAGCATTGTGATCACAAATGAAGACCAAAACAACAATCGCACTCTCATCTGGAAATCCTTTCATCATGAATCCGTTCTGGAACAATCGCTCAATCTTTGGGCGGCACACTGGTTAAATCATGGGGAATCGCCTCCTTTCAAAGCACGGTTCTCGGAAGATGATTGGGTTGCTCCTCCCGAATCGGTGGACGGCTTGGAAGTCGCTGTCTCCAGGAGCGTTGCCAAGAGGAAACTGAGGTGTTCTGTCTGCACGGCTGCCGTTGACAAACGCATCTCGTGTCTGCGAGCCTCGAACCTCGCGAGAAATCGCTGTCTCTGCACGNNTGCACGTTCAGGGCATTGGCCACGCTGCTCTGAAAGTATTCGGGAGCCGGAGCGGCAATAGCCTGAATGCCGGCGTGGAGCATGCCCAGGCTCCGTCGAGTCAGCAGGTAATCACGATGCATCCGCACCAATGTTTCCGCTTCATTCTCGCCACTCGTCTTGGGGGTCTTTGCAAGTTGCTGCCAGAGATCGATACGCGTATATCGCTGGTCATGCCAGCGTTGCCTGATCTGATCGATCTGGTCTTGCGTGAACGGCTTCAGAAAGATCGGCAACAATGGGGCATCGATATTACGATGACAATCGGCAAGATAATCCATCTTTGCCTTTTGCACCGCGTTCGGGTCGAGGAAGGAGAACTGGGCTATCAGAGATGCAGCGGCGTGATTCGCCAAGTCTTCGTATTGACGGCGGAGCGTCTGCCTTTCCTCATCGTTGGGTAGTTCCACAGCCATCAGACGCTCTACGTACCAGCGGATCTGGGTACGACAGACATCGAAGTGAGACCTTTCCTTGTTGTCCTTCGCGAGGCCCGCCCAGCAGGCCCCGAAACCCTCACGAAGGATCTCCAATCGCCTGACGTATTGTGGGTCATCCTCGTGTGGGCTGCCGATCGCCTTACAGATCGCATCGATGTACTCCTGCTGCCACTCCTGGGGCCAGGGAGCCGGCGTGCGGGCCATGCAATTGCGGACAGCCGCCAGGGCTTGTTCCAGGAGGGCGGATTGCTGAGAATCGGTCGGCTCGCCCGCGAATCCAGCCGATAGGAGGGCAAAAAGAACGAGTCCACAGGAAATGCCTGCCGGCCATCGGCCGGGCCGTCGTTGCCTCTCCTTGCACCCCATCGCTTCGGCTCCCTTCTCGCAAAAGAGCTTCGCTGCCCCTGGCCTACGAAACACACCTGCCGCTACAGGATCGAGANNTGAAATATTATACAGTTTGCACCCCCCCCCCCGTCCACCTGTCAACAGAGAAATCCAAGGGATTCGCAAAATACCTACAAATACCTATGCCGGCGGCCCCGGCCGCAAGCCTTGGGCGGCCTTTCAAGCAGGGTGACTTACCACATTCCGAACTTCTCGGAGATGAGCCGGACAAACCTTTCAGCAACGGTGCGATAGTGGTAGTTCTCGACCGCGCGCCGGCGGCCGGCCTCGCCCATTCTCCGGCGCAGCTCGGCATCCTGCATCAGGTCCATCAGGTAATCGGCAATGTCGTGCACGCTGGCGCGATAATCCACGGTGCGGGGACTCTGGAAGACGACCCGATGCCCGGCCTCGTAGCCGGATTCATTGCCGACGACCGTCTCGGTGAGGCAAATTTCCTGCGCGACGGAGGCCAGAAGCGCGGTCTCGCCATGCACCATCGTATCGAGCAGGCCCATGGCCCGGATGCCGATGACCGGTTTGCCGCAGGCATTGGCCTCGACCTGAATCATGCCGAAGCCTTCAAGGCGCGAAGGGGCCGCGTAAATGTCGCAGGCGGCGAGCAGATACGGCATGAAGTCCCGGGAGATAATGTCGGTCGTATAGACCACGTTCCTTTCGATTCCCAACTGGATGGCCAGTTGCATGTCGAGATGGTTCTGGTGCTGCGTGCGCTGCTGCGGCCAGACCTTGCAGACGTATTTCCAGGCCGGGGCCTTCGCGCCGAGCGAAGCCAGCGCCTGCATGACCTCCTGGGCCCCTTTGCTCGTGGCGTCCCCGCCGACGGTCAGAATCATGAGCTGGTCGGGCGCGACGCCCAGCGCTTCGCGAACGGCAAGGACCTTCGGGTCGTTGCGGTCGCGGGGGATGAAAGCGTTTGTGTCACAGCCGACGGGGAGGACCTCGATGTTCCTGCCGGTGAGCCCGTCGCGGGAATAGACGTTCTTGACCCACGTGGAGGTGACCAGGATCAGGCGCAGGTTTTCCAGCACCTCCTGGTAGTTGGCCAGGTAGCCGTCGGCCACGAGCCAGGGCACGGCCTGGATGCCGTGGCGCTGCGGATGCAGCACGAGGTGGGGCGTGTGGCCCCAGTACCCGATGCCCAGGATGATATCGGGCGCGAACCAGCGATAGTACCATTCCTTCTCCTGCGCCGACTCAAAGTGGGCCGCTCGAACATCGACGCCCATTTCCACCAGACCCTTGTGCAGAAGGCTCCCCTGCGTCGCCAGGCCGGACGGACAGGGCGGATAGTCGTACAGCAGCAGTACTTTCATTCCCCCATTTCCCCCAGATGATCGTCTGGTCATCGAGCGTCGTGCGGGGCGCGTCATGCGTCAGAGAATACGCACCACGCACGACGCACAACGGCCTATTTTCCTCTTCCGAGCACCAGGAAGGCCTCGTCTTTGGGCGCCGTTCTGGCTTCGAAGCTGTCGGGCGCGAAGCCGTAAACATCCGTGATAATCCGGTACTTGTGCTCCCAGATCTCGCGGGGCAGGCGGATGTACACATCGGAGTTGGCGACCGGCCGGGGCAGGTGTTTCCCGCCACCGTCGTCATAGGCGAACATCCAGATCTCCCCGGTCGAAAGGGAGCCGTTCTCCCTCAAGGCCACCACGGCCTTGGCGACCTCCTCGTGCCGGCGGTGCCGCGTGTATTCGCCCCACAAGCCGTGCGTGAGGACGAGATCGTAGCGTTGACAAGAGAGCATCTTCATGATCGCGTCCTGGACCACGCCCGTACGCAACGGTTTCTGCTCGGGCCCGTCGTCGAGGTCTCCCATGACTCCCGCCGCGCCGTAGTGCTCGAGCGCTTTATGGAATCGGGGGGCGCGGTCGGGGTCGTTTCCACGGGTCAGAGTGATCACGGTCCAGCAACTGTCCGGACGCATCAGGAGCGCCCCGCCGGCCCAGAGGGTCTCATCATCCGGGTGGGCAACGATTACGGCACAGTTCACGTACTCGTAGCTCAGCCGGCTGCCTCGATCCGGTGCCATCTNNACACCATACGCACGGAGCCCGACACGGTGCATCACAAACCTATGAACAGCAACAGCAGGTCAATAATAAAGAGCAGGACGATGGTCAATTCCAGGATCACCATCCAGGAATTGAGCCAGTCCTGGTGCAACAGGTGGTACAGGTCGGCCAGGGTCCGGAGCTTGACGTTGATGGTATCGTGCCAGTCCTTCAGGTGAAACCGGTTGAAAAGATTCTGGTACATTCGCGCCAAATGCCAGTCGCCAAAGAACTTGGTGATGTTCACCAATTCATCGTTCAAACGCGCCATATCCACGCGGATCTCGCGGAGATTACGGCTGACCTCCCGGCTGACCCGGCGGGGACGCGACAGATCGCGATAGGCCAGCTCGAGCACCCCATCCAGGACGCGGTCATAGGCGGCGAGCTCCGCAAGCTGAACGTTGGCCAATTCCATGACGTGGATGATCTCCTCCAGACTGTCCTGCTCGCCCACCACAAAGGCGGCATCCCAGTCCGTCACGACCAGATCGGTCTCGTAATAGGTGAGGTACTGCTCCGTGGATTCGGCCGCCTCCTGGGCCGACAAGCGGGCTGCGTCGCTCTCCTGCGTCAGCAAGGCAGCGACGGCCCGACGGTTCTCTCTGAGCCAGTCCTCAGCCCGGCGCGGGGCGGCGGACTCGGCCGCAGGCAGTTGGTAGACACAGAAGACCGTGTAATCCTCACCCGCCCCGATGGCCGGCACCGGTCGGACCAGGCACGACTCGAGCTCCCGACGGACCTGCTCGGCGATCTGAACCACCTCGGCCTCAATGCTTTTGCCGGCGAGACTGAGGCCGTAGTAGCTGACAAGCTCCTCGATAGATGACACCTCGAAAGGTGCACGGACCTGGATGCTGACCGCGCCCACGTCGTACACTTTGACCGTGAAGGAGACTTCCAGCGTGCCCATAGAGCTTTGATAGGTCTTCGGGGGCAGCGCAATCATGTGCGGCCGGTAGAAAAAGCCTTGTTTCGGACCCGGCTTGCTGGGACCGACATGGTAATCCCGTACCCGCTGGCCGAGAATCTGCGGGATTCCCTGTCGCTTCATATCGTAGGCCAGGTCAAAGGCACGAATATAGACAACTTCACCCTTGAGGGAAGCACGCTGCGCTCGGCCTATCTGAACCGACCCTTTCAACGACTCCATTTCTCGGTTCCCCCATGTCCCGCTCGATGAGGTGCGATTCCCCATGAGCCGACAAAGCAAAGGGAGTCCGCAAACCGTAGACGCATGCGCAGCGGACTCCCTGAACTGCATACTTCTCAATCACAAACTTGAGGGTAAACAGCGATAATCCCGGCCCTTCGGAACCCTGGGACGGGATTCATCTCATGGCCGTTTCGCGGCTGGCCGGCACAATCGGATCAATGGTCGTCTTACTCTATCCCCGTGTCGGGAGCCGTTCTATTTGGTTCCGCAGGCGGCGGAGTTTCGCTCTTCTTGCAGCCCGGCAGAACCACCACGGCCACGACGAGCGCCGCCATAGAAACCAAGGCAACCAGTTTGTGCTTCAGACTGCTCATCTCTTTCCCCTTCCCATTTGGATTTCCATGCCTCAGTCCAATACGAGGCACGTGGTTATCTTGTCGCTCCCGTCGCACCGAACAACCGGTGCAAGCGACACGCTGGTTATCGATGAATCCCCGAAAAACGTATTGCTCACACGGACCCCGGCACGCAATTGTGGAGTCCTCTCTCTACAATGATAAGGCCAGCGACGCACCGAAATCAATCCCATCTCTGCACAATTTTTATAAGTATCTGTGGCAACGGGAGTTACGAATTCAGGAAAGCATGCGTGCAATGACTCGGCATCACGGGGTCAGGTGCTCCTCCACGAAACGTGGTCACATATTGGTTCGCCGGCTGAGCCTCTACACGCTGACCAGCGGAGTATCCGGGCCGTCGCTGGAATTGATAGCTTCGAGGAATTTCTTTTCGACGTCTTTCTCGAGCGCCTGACGCTCCGCTTTGGTGCCCTTTGTCAAAGGGATCTGCCCGCCGGCGTAAGTGAGATGACCGCCCCCGGTGCCCTTGCGGGCGACCATGTGCCTGATGACCTTCTCGGCCGATTTAGTCTCCTCCGACGTTCGGATGGAAATCAGCAGTTTCCCGTTCCAATAGCCCGTGCACATCGTCCAGGTCGTCTCGTCATCGCGGAGCAGCAGGTCGGCGACCTCGGCGATCATGTCCGGATTGTCAATGTCACCCAATTCCGTGACGACGGCGCGGCCTCGCACGTGGGCGTTGCGCAGGGCGTCCGCGAGCATCTGGTAGTATTCCCGCGGCACCTTTCCCCGCTGGATGATGCCCAGCATACGCTTATTGGCGAACGGATACAGATATTCGATGGCCTCGACGTCAAATCGCGATGCCTCCCGGCCGAGGTCCTGCGTATCCGAGCGAATCCCATAAAGCAGGGCCGTAGCCACCGGCGTATCCGGCGTGATATGCGCCTCAATCAGGTACTCGACGAGAATCGTCGAGGTGGCGCCATAGCTGCTGCGAATATCGGTCAACGGAATGGTCCGGGTCTGATGCCGGATGCGGTGGTGATCGATGACGATGTCGGGCTTGACGTTTTCCGGCAGCGAGTTGTTGCCGGTGCCGGGTTGGGTATCGACCATAGCGATAAGGTCGAATTTGCCGTAGTCCAGTTCAGAGTAGGACCGCAGATTCAGGCCCAGATATTTGACAAGCGCGCGATTCTCGCCCCGGCCGACCGTGCCCCCGCACGCGATGGAGCATTGGAGGTTGGCCAGCGTGTTGGCGAGTTTTCGCAGCGCTACGGCGGCGGCCAGACTGTCAGGATCGGGGTTGTCCTGCGTGGTGATGAGCAAATAGCCCTTGCCGGCAAACAGCTCGCCCAACCTTTGCAGCTTCGAACCAGTTTTTTCTGCGGCTTTCATGCGAATTCCGCCATTGCACCTGTCCCGAATGACGGCCAATCAACGAGGCACGACTGTCCAACCGTGTATTCTACGAGCCAACGGCGTATGGAGACAAACGTTTCTCCCTATTTACCCTTGCGAAAAGGCCGTAGGAAGCCCAGGAAAGAGAACCGCTGCCAGCCCTTCTGGAGAGGGAAAATTCCGCGCTCCACGTAATCCACGTCCTCAATGGAGTAAAAGGCCTGCGGATTGAACCTCTTCACCAGCTCGACCACGCCGGCCACTTCCCGGCGCGGCACAATCGTGAAGATGATCTCGACCGGGCCATTGGCGCCCTCGCCATCGACGCAGGTCACCCCGTACTGTCTTCCACGCAGCAGCCCGATCAGGTCGTTGGCCTGCCGGGCCGTGACGACCCGAACGAGCACCACGCCAAGGGAGAGCTTCTCCACAATCAACAGGCCGATAAAATTGCCCGTGGCGAAGCCGCCGGCGTAGGCCAGGTAGCAGGCGGGGTTCGTCAGGTTCCGCATGATCTGGCCGATAACCAGTATCCAGATCAGGACCTCAAAGAAACCGGCGATAGGCGCCAGGTACTTGAAACCTCTCGATACGAAGATCAGGCGGACCGTCCCCAGGGTAACGTCAGTGATTCGCGCCAGAAAGATCAGGACGGGCAAAACGACCCAGGCATAGACCGGCGCGTCGAAAGATATGAAAGCGATCACTTGCATTACGCTCAAAACCACTTCTTTTTCCTGAAGTATACGACCATGGCGCCGGCGACGGCAAGCATCAGGAGCAGCACGGCCGGATAACCCCAGCGCCATTTCAACTCGGGCATGTGCTCGAAGTTCATGCCATAAACGCCGGCGATAAAGGTCAGGGGGATGAAAATCGTGGCGATGATCGTCAGGACCTTCATGACGGCGTTCATGCGATTGCTGAGGCTGGATAGATAGATGTCGAGCATCCCCGAGGCGACGTCGCGAAA
>JABAOC010000716.1_pt2 | contig 18505 bp, 23 predicted proteins | sample 7062161 | NCBI WGS metagenome assembly JABAOC01 (sample SAMN14538625, study PRJNA623070) | marine sediment metagenome | biome: marine biome [ENVO:00000428]; feature: marine pelagic biome [ENVO:01000023]; material: deep marine sediment [ENVO:00002113] | place: India: Gulf of Khambhat ... | reverse complement strand
CAGTCTTTTGAGATTCTTCTTTAAAAGAATATCTTTTGGTTGGCTCTTCTGTTTGTGATCCTACCCAAAGAAAAATCCCGAAGAGAATGATAACTATTAAAGCAGTAAGATTTTTTCTAATTTCCATAATAAAAATTTGGAACCTAAAATTTAAAAAATTATGCTTTTTCAACTTTTATTATAACCCTACGACGACTTCGAGGGCCATCTAACTCGACAAAAAAGATATTCTGCCAAGTGCCGCGAATCAATCTTCCATCTTTAACTAACAAAAATTTATTTTGGCCTAAAATACTACTTAAAATATGAGCTTGGGCATTATTATCAACTTGATTATGAAGATACTCAGAATTAGGAGGGACAATTTTTTCAAAACTTTTTAAAATATCTTCTTTTAAACCAGATTCATTTTCGTTCAAAATAATGGCAGCGGTAGCATGAGGGACAGAAATAAAACAAAGTCCTTTTTCTACCTTTGAGTTTAAAACCACCTCTTCTATTTGAGAGGTGATGTCAATTAATTCTAATTTGCTAGATGAAGAAAAAGTAAGCTCTTTTACCATTTTAGAACTATCTTATCACTAATTCTATATAAGCATAAAAAATAAAGATTGACAAGAGGGATTTTTTGTGGTAGACTTGGATATTGTTTTGCAACTTGAAAAAATAGCTACAAATTAAATCACTAAAAACAAAAACTATTATACTTCAGCAAAGGGGGTAATGGATGTGGCTCGATTTTTTGCAAAAATTACGTGGCATCGCCATACTCTTGACGGTAAGTTTGTCGAAACTTTAAAACCACCTGTTCGTGTTGGTGACTTATCAGAAGAAAAAGTAAAAAAGATTGGGGAAGAATTATCCCTGTTTACAAAAGATAAATTTGCTCAAATCCCTACTATTCAGTGGTTACTCAACAAAGCTAAAAAACAGAAAAAATATGGTTTTCTTGCCAAATTGAAGTTAGATCCTGAACGAGCAGTATTAAAAATACCTTTTGAACATTGTAAGATAGAAATCTGCGAGGATACAAGAGTAAAGGAAGAAGAGGTGGTAAAGTGAATTCTTCTCGACCGCCGAAAAAAAAGAAAGACACTCTGGAAAACTATATTATAAGCAATCTCCCTCTAATCAAAAAAATAATTAGTGAAGTAGATGATTTTGTCGAACAAGGTAAGCGCGGAGTAGAATTTAGTCCGGACGAATTCAAAAAGTTCATAAGACTAATCAAACAGTTCAGAAAAATTATGGCTGAGATAGAGAGTCGCACAAATAAACAACTCTACCCCTAAAAACCCTGCCAAATTTTGGTAGGGTTTCTTATTTGTCTTGAGTATAACCTCTTTAATGTCTATTGATACCTATTCAACGGTCACGCTTTTTGCCAAGTTTAATAGTTATTTTATCATTAAAACACTGCGTTTATAATCGTCAAGGTTTTCCAAAGCAACTCCCGTTCCTTTAGCAACACACAAAAGAGTTTCATCGGCAATATGGGCTGGGATCCCAACAGTCTGAGTTAAAAGTTTGTCTAAATTTCTTAAAAGCGAACCGCCGCCGGTCATTACTACTCCCCGATCAATAATATCTGAAGCAAGCTCTGGGGGAGTCTTTTCTAAAACCGCTTTTATTGCTAGGATAATTTTGTCCAATTCATCCTGAGTTGCTTCCATTATTTCATTAGAACCAACCGTAATTGTTTTGGGTAATCCCGCAATCATATCGCGACCTCGAATCTCAATCTGTTTTTCAACATCATCGGGGATAGCAGTCCCTATTTCAATTTTTATTTCTTCAGCAGTCCGATCACCAATTGCCAAGCCATATTTTTTGCGAATATAGTCGGCAATGGCTTGATCAATTTTATTACCACCAACTCGTACTGAATTCCAAGCCACAATCCCCCCTAGGGATATAATTGCTACCTCAGTTGTTCCACCACCAATATCAAGAATTAAATTTCCAGCGGCTGATTCAATAGGAATTTCGGCTCCGATAGCTGCTGCTACTGGCTCAGGAATAATATAAGCAGCTTTAGCCCCGGCATGAATAGTAGCATCAATAACTGCTCTTTTTTCGGTAGAAGTTACTCCTGCTGGAACTGAAACCATTACTTCGGGACGAAAGAGTCGGATCCCACCGCTAACCTTATTGATAAAATATCGGATCATTGCCTGAGTAACTCTGTAATCAGCAATAACCCCGTCTTTTAATGGTCGAGCGGCAATGATCGTTTCTGGAGTTTTCCCAACCATTTTTTTGGCCTCAACTCCAACTGCCATAATTCGATTATCTTCAGAAACAGCAATTACCGAGGGCTCGTTTACAACAATTCCCCGCTTAGGTATATAAACCAAAACATTAGTTGTTCCTAAATCAATTCCAACTCTTCGAGCTAACATTTATAAACTCCTTTGCCCCAAGCTTAGTCGAAGGGCCTACCAAATCAATTCTAAATATTAAGACTGAACTATGGCAAATAAATTTTATCACGGGTCTTTTTTTCTAACAAGTAAAAATCTCAAATGGAACCACAAATTAGAATCGCAAATGCGATCGCGAATTAAATTAGTTAATAATTAACAACAAATTAGCGACCATATCAGCGATTCCCCTTTAAATTTTTCTTTAAAAGTATTATAATATCTAACTATGGTTTATAAAATTCCCAAAATTTCAACTAAGGTCTATGTATTTATCTTGTATGTCTTGGTTTTTTCTGTTTTTATTGGAGCTGCTCTTTATATAATTATGATCGCTAAGGGCTATCGTTTTGATTTTAAAAACAGATCAATTAGAAAGACTGGGATGATCATTTTAGTCTCTCGTCCTTCTGGGGCCGATATCTATTTAAATGACAAGAAACTTTCTAAAAAAACCGGATTTTCACTTTTCCCCGCAAAAATTAGCAATTTAGATCCTGGAAAGTATAAAGTTCTTGTTAAAAAAGAAGGATATAAAGATTGGCAAAAGACAATCGAAGTTAAAGAAGAATTAGTAAGTTGGGCAAACTACATTTTACTTATCCCAGAAAAACCGACTAAAAAAGAGTCAATAAAAAATATTGATATCTCAAATATTTCTATCTCCCCTAATAAAAGAAAGATAGCTTATATTATTAAAAATAATAATTTAAGTATTTTAGATATCCAAAGCGAAGAAAGTGAACTTCTCAAAATTCCCCAAATTCAAAATGAAACAGAGATTCTGAATCTTGACTGGAATCTAGACTCTACCCGACTTCTTTTAACTATCAAAAATGTCGACAAAACTAATTATTTAGTTATAAATACAAACGATCTTAATGACTTTTCTTTAATCTCTGATGAATATTCGAATCTTTCTTGGAGTAAAAATAATTCAAAAGAGCTTTTCGCCCTAAAAAACAAGTCTCTTTATAAAATCGACGTTGGGGAAGTTTTAAATCCCGCTTTACTATCGGAAAATATAATTTCCTATACCTTTACTTCTGGGAAAATAATTTTTGCCGCCTATTCTGAAAAACAAAACTCTCTTTTTTCAATGGATTTGAATGGAGAAAATAAGGAGGAAATCAGCGATCTCCCTTATAGTGAAAGCTACAAGCTTTCCTATTCAAAAAAGTTAGATGGAACCGCTGTAGTTGTCGAAAGAACTCAAAATCTGTTTTATATTTATAAATTTGGGAATCAAACAATTACTCGAAAAATGGGCCAAAATATTAAAGACTCCTTGTGGTCAAACGAGGGGAAACAGCTTCTTTATTGGGGAGAAGACTTTGCCTTTGTTTATAATTTTGACCAAGAAAATGAAAAAGAATATCCCCTATTTTCCGGCCAAAAAATTAATTATCTCCACTGGTACTTTGATGAATATCATTTAGTTTTAAGCTCCGAAAATAAACTAAAAATTCTGGAGTTTGATGGAGGAAATATTACTGAGATGTCTTCGATAGTCACTACTTCAAAAGTAGAATATTTGGAGGATTACAAAACCTTCTTTTACTTAGATAAAAGTAAAGACTCAGAGACTATAAGTTTATATGCTCTAAAATTAGATCCTGAGGAAGAAAAAACAACAACTCGCAAAAGTCTTTTGGGTAGAATTATCTCTTGGTTTTAAATCATAATTAAAACAGCGATTTAAAGAACTCACCAATCTTAATAAAAAGATTAACGAAAAATTCTCCTATTTCTCCAAGAAAAGATTTTTGATCAACTTTTGGAAGCTCTTTTGGGGCTGGCGTTGGGGCAATGCTGACTTTTGGAGCTGGCTTCTGATAAACCGGATAAATTTGCTTAAAACGAATGACAATCCGTTGCCAATCAGTTCCTGGTGGATAACATGTCATTAAGCTTAAAATCGGTTCAGAAGTTTGATCTAAAACACTAAGATCAGTCGGCTCAACTATTTTTTTGTCAAAAACTTTATATTTAAATTTTTTCCCGTGGTAATAAATAATAGTTTCGTCGCCAGCTTCTAACCTATCAAGTAAAGAAAAAATATAGTTATAATCTCCCTTTTCCCACCAATAGTTGGCAGAATGTCCAGTAATAAAGATATTACCCTCTTCACCAGGGAGAGCGGTGTCATTATAATGAACTACTCCTTTTCTTAATCCTTCTTTAATATCTTCATCTTTTATCGATTTTACAAAAATAATAGGAGCATCAACCCCGATTTTCTCTATTAAAAGCCTACTTTCAGTAGTTGGCGCTACTTCTTGGACAAAAGTTGCTGTCGGTTGAGGAGATGGCGTTGGAGTAGGCTCAGCTTTAGTAACTTCATTATTATCCCTTTTAAACCAAAATTTAACTCGGTTATAAAACAAAGGAGCATTAAAAATACCATTTAAAATGGCGAAAAAAGCCAAAAGAATCAAACCATATTTTAAGATCTTTTTTAAATTTGATTTAGAAAAATACGGCTCTTTCGGTTTCTTAAAAGAGTTTTGTTTAGGATGAAGATTGATTAGTTTTTTGTTGTGAATCTCAGACATTAATCTTTTTATTAATAAAATTGGTGGGCGAGGAGGGAGTTGAACCCTCAATCCCTTACGGGAATAGGTTTTTGAGACCTACGCGTATACCAATTCCGCCACTCGCCCTTTATCGCGAATATTATACTCCTTTTTAGGCTTTAAATCAATAAGAAAATTCTTTGGTTTAAAACTACTTCCTTAATATTAAATTTAAAACCAAAGTTAAAATTAGACTTAGAATAAGAGAAGTTGCTAAAGGGAAATAAAAGGTGAAATTTCCCTTTTTTATTACAATATCGCCTGGGAGACGGCCTAAAAAAGGAATATTTAAAGTTAAAAGTAGTCCTAATACAACAAGAATTACTCCAAAAATAATTATAAATTTTCCTAATTCTGGTAACATAATAACTTGACAATAATTAATATTAATTAACAAAATTAGTTCTCGATAAGCTCGGACGATAACTTAATAACTTATAAACTTATCAACTATTATTACTACTACCGAACTCTTATTAATTATCTCCTTTCTATCTCTTCCTCTGCCTTCTTAATCGCACTTGGTAAATATTTTATCACATCTGACGCCACTAAAGAACGTTCTCCGATTTTAGAAGCAGCAATATCTCCAGCTAAACCATGAAGATAAACTGCGGTTGAAACAGCTTCAAAAATGTTTTTAGGATTCTGGGCTACAAAACTGGCAATAATTCCCGTTAAAACATCACCAGTACCAGCAGTGGCTAAAGCCGGCCCTCCTGTCTTATTAACCACTATATTAGTCCAAGGAGCTCTTGATAATTTCCCAATTAATCCCTGTTTGAGCTTCGAAGGTTGAATAATTACTGTTTCGTGCCCTTTTAAAACGACAATAAAATTAAAAAGATCAGCCACTTTAGAAGCGATTTCTAGTTTATTCTTATCAATATATTCAGTAGATAGCTTTTTTTTATCAAATATTTTTTGATCAACGCTTAAAAGAAGTCTGAACATCTCCCCTGAATGAGGAGTAACCACAGTAGGAAATTTTCTTTTCAAAAGATAAGAAAATACATCTTTGGCAGTTTTTACTTTTTTGATAACTTTAGACCCTAAAGAAATAGCGCCTAGCCCTTCAGCATCTAAAATTATTGGTTTTTTTATCTCAAAAAACAATTGCCAAATAAGTTGTACAGTCTCAGAGTTTTTGGAAAGTCCCGGTCCTATCGCCACTACATCAGAACTCTTTACTTGTTCTAAAATCTGGTCATAACTTTTTAAACTTAAGGATCCAGTCGGTGTTTGGGGTAAAGGCAAAGTCATTGCCTCGGGCAAAATCCCTTTATAAATTTCTTTTAATCCCTCGGGGAACCCTAAGAGCAATATTCCAGTTCCGGCACGAAATGCCGCTTCAGAACAAAGAATTGCTGCTCCGGCCATCCCTCGCGAACCTGCTAAAATCAAAACCTTACCGGCTTGGTATTTATACATATAAACCGGCCGCTTCCATAAAATATTAGGGAAAAGAAGATGATCTTGGATCAATGGTTTGTCCATAGCCCTATTTTATCACCAAACTTCGAATTAATTCTAAATTGGTTTTATCTTTTGTATCAGCTTTAAAACCAGGAGTTTCTAAAATTCCTGGCAGGCATCTTAATTGGGGGTGATTAACAATATTTCTAAATCCTAAAAGTCCAATGTGTCCTTTACCAATATTCTCATGACGATCAATTTTTGATCCCAAATGGACTTTAGAATCATTAAGATGAAGAAGAACTAATTTCTTAAGACCAATTAATTTATCAAACTCAACCAAAAATTCATCTAATCCTTTTTTAGTCTTTAAATTATAACCAGCAGAAAAAGCATGGGCAGTATCAATACAGACCAAGAGTCGATTTGATTTTAATAAGTCTAAGATTTTTTTAATTTCAGAAAGTGAAGAACCAATACTTCCGCCCGCTCCAGCGCTATTTTCCAAAGCTATAGGGATTTCGCTAGAAGAAATCTCTAATATTTTTTCTAAAGCCTTTATAACACATAGAAAACCTTTTTTAAATCCCTGACCTAAATGAGAACCAATGTGAGTTACAACCGCTTTAGCATCTAAAATTTCTGCAATTTTTAAAGAATTAACAACAGAACTAACTGAGTTTTTATAAAATTTATCATAAGGAGAAGCTAAGTTGACAAGATAAGCAGTATGACAAAAAAGAGGGTCGATTTTGGCTTTTTTTCTTTTTTTGCGAAAAAATCTTAAATCTTCATCTTTATAAAAAACTGATTGCCAACCTCTAGGGTTACCAGTAAAAATCTGCATCGTTTCACAACCGATCTCTTTAGCTCGATCAACTGCTTTGTAAATCTTCCCAGATATCGATGTATGAACCCCGAATCTCATCTTTTTATTTTAATATATAATCATAAATATTGTCTATTTTCCCAAAGAATTGCTTTCCAAACTGGTTAAAATTAGCAAAAAGAATAATGAAAGTTATTTTAATAATAAGATAAACTAAGGACAAATAATGCAGCCGGTTAAAAAATAAAATTGACCCCGGCCCAAACAGCCGCCCAAGGGGCGGCTCTTTATTTTTTATAATTTAGTTGCTTTAAAATCTCGTAAACAGCTAACCCATAAGCAGTAGCAACATTTAGGGATTTAATTTGGCCTAAAATCGGGATTTTAACTATCAAATCACTTTCGTCTAAAATCTCTTTTTTAATCCCGCCAATTTCGTTTCCGACCACTAAACAAAGAGGGAATTGATACTGGGCTTTTGTGTAATCAACGCTTTGAGGAGTTAGTTCTAAAGAAATAATAAAAACTCCTTCCTTTTTCAATTCTCTTACTACCTTTAAAGCATTAGACTGATATTCCCAAGGAACTAATTTGGTTGTCTTTAAAGCTGTTTTTTCGATCTCTTGCCTTGGTGGTCGCCCTGTAATTCCACAAAGATACAGTTTTTTGACTAAGACTCCTTCGGAAGTCCGAAAAATCGCCCCGACATTGCCGAGGCTCCGAATGTCATCCAAAACAAGATATATAGGGTTACGTTTTTTCATAGTCTTAATTTAGCATATTTTAATCTAAATCACATCAAAATTTTACTAGTCTTTATTTACTAGCCTTTCCGTGCGAAAAAGTTAGTAAACCAACAAAAACAAGTCAAGTAAGTAGTTAATTTATTTAAAAAGTCTTGCATTAAAAAACATAAGCTTTAAAATAAAAATATAACTAATTTCTTAACTATATTTAAGACAAGCCTCTCGACCTTGCTCGATATAAATAGGAGGGTACAATGAAAACAGCTATCAAAATTGTTTATATGTTTGTTCTGGCTATTTTTATTAATCTAACTTTTGCTTTAGCAATTACTGCCTTTTACCAACCACCAAAATATCCAGAATATCCTTCATGTGACTATTATAATAGCAGCTCAAGTTATAGTTCTCTATTTAATGGTGACGAAGATGATTCCTGTAAAGAGGAAAGGGAAGAATATGAAAAAAAGTCCAAAGAATATCCAAAACAACTTGGAGCTTATGGAAGAAATATTTTTATTATTTTAACACTCATATCACTACTTGTAATTACAGCTGCCATTTTTATTAAAGATATTTCTAAAACTTTAGCAGCAGGAGTTATGCTGGGTGGAATTTTTACTATGATTTTTGGTCAGGGTATTACTTTCTTTAACTACATATTTAGTATGTTAAGCGCTCTTCCCGGTTTTTGGGGAGGTAATGGGGATTATAATCCCACTATCGACAATGCTATTAGATTTATAGCTGCTCTTTTAGGTCTAATAGTATTAATTGTTTTGGGTCTTTTAAAATTTAGGGATGAAGATAGTGGAGGCAGTCCAACTTATGAAATGCCAACTTACACTGGTCCAGACTCAAACCTCGAGCCTTCTTCTCCGGTAAGCCCTCCTTTAAGTCCAGCCCCCCCTCCTGAGTCAGCTCCGAATTCGCCCCCACAATCTCCTATAGGTACAGAAAAATCTGTAGACAATCCTTCAGTTTCAAAACCACCTGAAACAACTATTAGTTAATCACAATAAATAAAAACTATTGTCTTTTCTAACTTTTGTTTTGACAATGGTTTTTATTTTATATAAGCCAGTCTTTTTATCGCTTCAACTTTTTCTTTTTCCCCAATCTTTGCTTTTATTACTGCCTCTTTTAAGATTTCTATTGATTTGTCATAATTTTTTCGATCAACTGGGTATGGATAGCCATCTTTCCCTCCATGGGCAAAACTAAACTTTGCTGGGTCACGAAAACTTGGCTTGGCTCCATAAATCAATTCCGAAATTAAAGCAAGAGACCGGATAGTTTTTGGTCCTACTCCATAAATTCCCAAAAGTTTTTCAAAATTTTGAGGCTGACTAGTATAGGTTTTTAGTAAAATTCTCTTGAGAGAATTTGGATTTAAGTCTTTGGTATTAACTTGATGGTGCGGAGCTAAATTAAGAATCCGTTTTACTTGCCCAATGTTTTTTTCTACCTTTTCCTTAGATATTTCTGTAATAACCTCCCGTGACTTTTCGCTTTCATGAGCTACAAGATTTAAAGTCTTTGCTCTTTTAGTAGTAATAATTCCCGAGTGCGGCTCATCAACAAAATCAAGCTCTTCATAATCATCTCCTTTTTGATCCTCGATCTTTTCCCGACGTAAAGTCGGGATCCCGACCGAAGCGTCGGGAGAACTTTGAACTTTACTATAGTGCCAATGATAGCGTCGGGCCATACGATTTAAATCATTCATCCCTTGCTGAACTACGGTCCAGTCGCCCTTCGAGGTAAAAATAAAACTATGATGATAAAGCTGATAGCCATCCTGAACTGCGGTATTATCAACTTTGGCCGACATTTTACTAGCATATACAAGTTCTAAAGCTTTATTTTGGGCCAAAAATCTATTTGATTCGATTTGAGAAGGAGTTTTTCTAGAAGTGGCTCCTTTCCCGCCAGCAATAAATAATCCCAAATCTTTTTCTAATCCTTTAATTCCTTCTTTTAAAGCTCCGCAAGTAGTAGTTGTTAGTCCGGAACTGTGCCAATCAAATCCCAAAACACAACCAAAGCTCTGAAACCAAAATGGATCAGAAAGTTTCAAAAGCATTTCACTTGCTCCGAATTCCGAGACAACAAAAACTGTAATTTCCCGCGCTAATTTAGCCATTCTTTGGAACAACCAAGGCGGCGCTGAACCATAATGCAAAGGTAAATTAGCAATCCCCGTTCTCATTTTTAACCTCCGCTTATATTTTAGCTCGAATTAGCTAAATTTTAAATCTTTAGCAGTTAAAAAACCTTGACCAAAAGCTAATTTTAAGATATACTACTAACGAACAATTAACAACTAACTCACTATTTTCTAATAACTATTAACTAATTACTTATATTATGGCTCATACAAAAGCAGGGGGTTCAACTAAATTAGGAAGAGATAGTCAGTCAAAAAGACTGGGTGTTAAACTTTTTGGCGGTTCATTTGTCCGAACCGGCAATATTATTGTTCGCCAAAGAGGAACTAAAATGAAAGCCGGTAAAAATGTTGGTGTTGCCAAAGATCATACTTTATTTGCTTTAGCCGACGGTAAAGTTAAATTTACTGAAAAATCTGTCACCAAATTTACTGGGAAAAAAGAAAAGAAAACACTCGTCAACATTGTTCCGATATTGTCTGAAAAATAAATAAAGTCTTAGAAAGGAGATGACTAGATTGTCAGTGGTTTCGTTTGAGATGAAGCAGGCCGAAAAGTTCTTTGAAAACAAAATTGTCCCATTGCTCCACGATATTCCTATTAAGGAAGCAGAGAAGAAGTTTCATGAAGCGATGAAGGAACTACCTATAGATTTCTCAATTTTTTTGGTATATCTTTGGTCTAAAAAAGATAAAGAGGAGGTAAAAACAGCTTTATTCTTCCTCAATGTAATAGTAAATGCTTCAGATTATGGTCCTTCGATTGATTTCCGAAACTCCCTTTCTCCCACTCGCAGGGATGAGATTTGGTGGAGTGTGCAACTCTGCTATCCCAATCTGTTACGAACTAATAAGTAGATTTCTTGAAATGGAATATGGGGGCCTTTTACTCCAAGAAGAACAAAATGGTTACATAAAGTTCTTTGTATACTCTAAATAAGAAGGGAATAAAATTGCCTAGCTACGGAGCAGCCATGAGTATTATTGTCGGTATAAATCTAAAAGAAGCTATTGATAAACAACCAGAAGAAACCCAAAAAGATATGCGAAAGCTCTTGGATCTCAAGTATAGAGCTGGTGATTACAACTATATCCTACTAACCCCTTTGTTTGGTCCTGTCTTTGCTGTACTCTTATTATCAATAAAAATAATTTTAATCGTACTAAGTATAGCCATTATAGGGATTATTAGCTATTGGCTATACAAAAGAAGAAAAAGAGCACAACAAGATTATCATCAACTTATAGCATCCAATTCGCAATACTGGGAACCGATTGATGAAACCCTTAATGATATAATTCTTCAAGCCGGACAGATTGACAATGGTTTCTGGATTACACAAAAGACAAAACTTACAGGTCGGTGATTTCACCGACCTCTTTCTTTTTTATTTATACTTTCTCATTTCTCTTATTTGTGTAAATAAGCGAATAAAATAATGAGTGTTTAGTTTAAATCCTACCCAAATATCGTTCCAATCCAATCCCCAACATAATGAGTTACTAAGACAACTAAAAGAGCAATTAATAAATGCTCAGTAACTACTTTCCAGGGCTTTGCCTTCTCATCCTTGGCAATTTTATAACTAAAAATCCCTAACATAAACAATCCCCAAATTACACTTACCACAATTGCTATCCCTAACTCAAAAAGTAAAACAGGGACAATGAATGTAACTGCAAAAATAAACTTAGATATAAAAGTAGCTACTGTTGACTCCCAAATTTCGCCTGATTCATGTCTATTTTCAGATTCTTCTGACATATGAATCCCCATAGCGTCTGAAAAGGCATCGGCTATGGCAATTGTAATTATCCCCCCAATAACAACAAGTCTTGAATGAGTACCGGAATGAAGTCCAACCATTAGCCCCAAAGTAGTAATTATCCCAGAGGTTAATCCAAAACTAAATCCAGTTTTCAGCGAATGATTCATAAATTAAAACTTAAATGGTTTATGAAACGCATACCAAGATGGGACGGTTAATGAATTAGAATTTTTGCCGTCCCATTTTATTTGACCAGAAACTACCAGATTGGTAATAAAAGATTGCCAGCCGTGTTCGATTTTGTTTACTCGTTCAGCAAGAATCTCAACAGTATCTTCTTCGCGAATCAAGACTGGATACTGAAAGAAAATTGGGCCCTCATCATATTTCCTAGTTACAAAATGCATTGTCACCGCCGAATATTTTATCTCACCTTTTTTAAAAGCTTTAATTACTGCTTCGTGAACATAATGTCCGTACATTCCTGAACCGCCAAATCGCGGCAAAGGTCCGGGATGGATATTAATGGTCCACGTTGGATCAATCCCCTTAACATGCTTCAACCATCCTGAAAGAGCAATAAAGTCAGTTTTATAATCGGTGACGATTTTTTGATAATCCCTACCTTCAAAAGGTCCCGGAAAGTAAACAAAAGGGATTTTTAATTTATCGGCTCGTTTTTTGACGCCGCCTTCAGGATGATTAGAAACAACCGCCACAATTTCGGCATTCAAAATTCCAGTTCTTGAATTTTCTACTAATTCTTGAAATCCCGACCCCCCACCATCTTTAGTCCCTGAGGCAAAGATAAGTAATCTAACCACTGATTGTCTCCAATATAGATGATTTTTTTATTATAAATTATAAATTAAACTCAATAAGCTATAAGCTAATTTAGTACTCTTCACATTTAATTTGATAAAAATTTCTCGAATGATCACAGGAGGGACATCTTCCGGGCGGTTCTTTCCCAAAATGAACATAACCACATTCCCGGCAAACCCACCATACTTCCTTTTCTTTTCTGAAAACTGTACCAACTTCGACTTCTTTTAAAAGTTTCTTATATCTTTCTTCATGATGTTTTTCGGCTATAGCAATCGCCTTTAGTCTTTTGGCAATTTCTGAAAGTCCTTCTTTTTCGGCAACTTTAGCAAATTCTGGATACGTCTCTGTATATTCATAATTTTCCCCAGCGATCGCCGCTTTTAGATTTTCGACAGTATTACCATATACTATTGGAGCAACCGCCTCGACTTTTATCTCATTTAAATTTTTGTCACCCTTTTTTAGCTCCTGAATATGTTCAAATAATCTTTTCGCATGTTCCTTTTCATTTTCTGCAGTAATAAGGAAAATTTCAGCAATTTGTTCAAATCCTTCCTTTTTGGCAACTTTAGAGTAAAAAGTATACCGGTTTCTAGCTTGGCTTTCGCCAATAAATGCTTTGGCTAGATTCTCAATTGTCTTTTTCATAATTTCCACCTCCTATCCTCAGCTAACTTTATTTTGTAAATACATCTCTATTCTACCTTTTCAACGAGCTCGGTAAATTTTCTACAACTTCGGGTAGTTTGGTACAACTTTCTTCATTCTCTATTTCTCCTGAAAAATGGCCCTTATTATGTTTAACTATCAATTTTGCACCAAGTTTTTCTTTAAAAATATCCCCATATTTTAATGATACATAAGGATCATTATCAGAATGAATAGCTATAAATTTTGAGCAGTGAAGTCTAATTTTTTTAAAATCAATTGGAGATTTAAAAAAGCTTCTAATCTCTTTATAGCCTAAACTATCTGTAAAACCAGCTACTAAAACAGCTCCTCCAATTCTTTCATTTGCACCAAGAGATTCTAAATATCTCAAAATTGTAATACAGCCTAAACTATGACCAATAAGGTAAACATCTTTACTGGGTTTGCCAACCATCCCTTTTAATTTAGAAAGCCATTTTTTAAATTTTGGTAAGTCCGTTTCTGGCATCTTGGGAACCAATACCTCATATCCTTTTTTCTCTAACTCTTTTTTTGCCCACTGATACCAACAATAATCTGGATATCCTTCCCAGCAATGAATAATAATAACTTTTTTCATATCTTTTGTATAATAAAATTTTTTGACGACTAACATAAATGCTGGGCTAACCCGGTTGTTAGTCCACCATTTCGCTCTGATTTCTTATTTCTGAAAGGGAGAATTAAGAAACAATTTCCTAATAGTTTTTTTCAGCGTAGGAGAATTAGACAATTGACGGGCTTTTTGAGACTGCTGATAGAAATTCAGGATGCCCAAACCCGAAGAATACCCGTCGGACTAAACCACATCCCTTCACTAAAGTAAAAAGTTTCTCCTCAATTTACTAAATTGATGAGTAATCTAGTAAGAGGAGGAAAAGTTTACCGCTTTCAAAACAGATACTAACTTGATCCTAAAATTCTTTCAATTTTCCCAACTACTTCATTTAAAGAAAATTTTGACTTTAAAAGGTAGTCGTCGGCTCCTAATTCTAAAGCTTTTTTGATTTCTTTTTTATCCTCAACAACTGTGAGAACAATAATAGGGGTCTTCTTGGTTTTGGGATCTTTTCTCAAAGCCCCTAAAACATCAAGACCACTCATTCCTGGTAGAATTAGATCTAAAAGAATAGCATTAGGATTAGTTTCAATTTTCTTTAAGCCTTCTTCGCCAGAAGCAGCTACTTCTACTTGGTAACCATTTTTTATTAGTTGGTCGGAATAAACCTGAACCAAAAAAGTATCATCTTCAATAACTAAAATTTTTTTACTATCCATTTTAATCTCCGCTGTAATATTAAATCACAAAAATTATACAATTATTTCTATGATTAATCAACTTTTATGACTGGTTTTGATAATTCAATCATTCTCCTATCTTCTGCTCAATTTTCCGTGATCTATTCGTCTCCAGCGTCTTAAGTGTTGTAATTTTTCGTGTCTTCCGTGCTCCAATTTCTCGTGCTCTCCGTGTTGTAAGACAAGCTTCAATAAAGCTGTCAAAAAGCGGATGAGAGGTAAGAGGACGGGATTTAAACTCAGGATGAAACTGAACTCCTACCATAAAGGGATGATCACAAACTTCTACGATCTCAACTAATCTTTTGTCTGGAGAAATTCCAGCAATTCTTAATCTATATTTAGCAAAAATCTCTCTGTATTTATTATTAAATTCGAATCGGTGGCGATGACGCTCAGAAATCTTTACTGCTCGATAAATGTTGTAACACTGAGAATCTTTACTTAAAATACAAGGATAGGCTCCTAAACGCATTGTTCCTCCTTTGTCTTGAATGTTTTTCTGATCAGCCATAATATCGATTACTGGATGTTCTGTTTCAGAATCAAACTCGGTACTATTGGCATTATTAAAGCCTAAAATTTTTCGAGCAAACTCAATCACCATCACTTGCATTCCTAAACAGATACCAAGATAAGGAATTTTGTTTTCTCTGGCGAAACGGGCAGCGATAATTTTTCCCTCAATACCTCTATTTCCAAAACCTCCAGGAATCAAAATTCCATCTAAACCGTCGGCGCTAAATTTACTAGATTTCTCAATTTTTTCAGAATCAATCCACTCTATCTCAAGCTCATAGTCTTTATGCCAAGCAGCAATTTTTAGAGCTTCAGTAATGCTCATATAAGTGTCTTTATTTGTTAGATATTTAGCTACTAGCCCAATAGTCACTTTTTTCTTTGGCTGTTTGATTTTCTCAGTAAAGTTAACCCAATCCCCTAAGGCCATTCTTCTTTTTGGTAATTTTAATTTTTTCACTATATAATCACCGGTGCCATAAGCCTCGAGCATCAAAGGAACTTCATAAACACTTCTGGCGGTCGGTAAAGGAACAATAGCAGCAATATCTACATCACAAAAAACTGAAATTTTTTCTATTAAACTCTGATTTATTGAATGATCGGAACGACAAAGAATAATATCTGGATGAATCCCCAACTCCCTTAAATCTCTGATGCTATTTTGAGCCGGTTTTGTTTTTAATTCATCAGATGTCGCAAGGTATGGTAGGAAAACTAAGTGGCCATAAAGAACATTTTCGGGTCCCACCCTCCTTTTTATTTGCCTAATTGCTTCCAAAAAATGAAGGGCTTCATAGTCTCCTACAGTTCCACCAATTTCTACAATGTGAATGTCATGACCCTGAGCAGCATTAATTATTAATCGTTGAATCTCTCGAATTACATGAGGAATAATTTGAACTGTTTTTCCTAAATACTCTCCTTTTCTTTCGGCTGAAAGAATATTGTGATAAACATAGCCGGACATTAAAGAAGATTTGCTTGTAAGATTAGTGTCAATAAATCTCTCATAATGTCCTACGTCCATATCAGTTTCTGCTCCATCGTCAGTAACAAAAACCTCTCCGTGCTCTCCGGGATTCAAAGTACCAGCATCAACATTTAAGTAAGGATCGCACTTCTGTAAATTTATAGAAAAGCCTCGAGCTTTAAGAATGTTTCCTATCGAGGCTGAAGTAATTCCTTTTCCTAATCCAGAAAGAACTCCGCCAGTAATAAAGATGTATTTAGTTCGAATATTTTTAGCCATTCTTCCCCTCTACCTTAATTTTAGCATAAGCTTTTTGATTTGGCGAGAGTTTTATTGGGACCGAAAATTCTCCTAGTTTCTTTATGGGTTTTTCTAGTTCTATATTTTGTTTTTCAATACTAATTTCTTCTTTTTTTAAGGCCTCGACAATCTCTTTTTTAGTTACTGAGCCAAAAATATTTCTTGGTCCGACTTTTACCTTAATTTTGATTTGTTTTCCCTCTATTTTATCCTTTAATTCTTCTATCTTCAAGATTTCTTTTTCTTCTTTTTTTCTTCTTTCTTCCAAAGATACTTCTAAATTCTTTAAAGTTTCTTGGGTTGCAATAATCGCTAAACCTCTTGGTAATAAAAAATTTCGAGCGTAACCATTGGCAACCTCTTTGACATCACCAGGATTATGATTTGCAACTTGCTTTACAAAGATTACCTTCATTTGTTCATAAAATTCTAAACACTAATATCTAAATCCTAAACAAATTATAAATTCAAATTTACTAAAGTTATTTTTTATTTTGGTTTTGTTTTTGACTTCATTTGGGTTTGTTTAGAAATTAGGATTTCGGATTTAGGATTTTTATAACAACAACTCTCTTAATAACAATTTTGTAGTTATTTTATCTTATCTTTTAAATACTGAAGGGCTCTATCAAGTTGTGGATCTCGGTCGGCGTTAAAATCTTCGTCAGTCAATTCAACTTCAATATCTGGTGAAAGTCCTTGTTCATTAATCGATCTACCACTCGGGGTATACCACTTAGCAATAGTAATTCGCATCGAGGCTCCACCACCTAAATCTTTAATCTCTTGAACTAAACCCTTCCCAAAAGTTGCTTCGCCAATCAAAATTCCTCTTTTTGCATCCTGAATCGCTCCAGCCACAATTTCGGAAGCTGAAGCTGAGCCCTTATTAACTAAAACAACTAACTCTCGGCTGGTATCAGTTAACCTACCTTTATCTTTTACTTCCCATTTTGTTTCGGTTCCATCTCTACGTTTTTCAATTACAACTGTCCCTTGACTTAAAAATTCTGAGGCAACACTAATAGCTGAGTCTAGGTAACCTCCAGGGTTATTTCTTAAATCTAAAATAATTCCTTTACCTCCCTGAGCTAAAATTTCATTTGCTATTTCTCGTAATCTTGAACTGGTATCGTTACTAAATCGGCTAATTTGGATATAGGCAATGCCATCACCTTTCATTTCCCAATCAACACTTACAATTTTAATAATTGCCCGCTCGATTTTAAAATCTCTTGGTTCAGGAAAGCTACTCCGAGAAATAGTTAAAGTAACTACGGTCCCTTTTTCGCCTCGAATTTTAGAAACTGCTTCTTCTAAACTCATATTAACTGTTTCTTCGCCATCAACTTTTAAAATAATGTCGCCAGCTTTTAATCCTGCTCTTTCGGCTGGAGTATCTTTAATAGGAGCAATAATTGTTAACTTATCGCTTTTAATTCCAACCTCGGCTCCAATGCCAGAAATGGATCCTGAAAGTTCTTCATCAAATTTTTTAGTCTCTTCTGGAGTCATAAAGGCAGTATAAGGATCATCAAGAGCACTTAGCATTCCGGAGATGGCGCCATAAAGCATTTTTAGGTGATCAATTTCGCCTCCAGCGAACTCATTATCAACATAATCCCAAGCTTTCCAGAACATTCCAAAATTAATGTCGCTTGTTCCTTTATGTTCTTTATTGATAACTGGAAGAAAGCGGCCTTTTTCAATCTGAAGATTTCCATGACCAACTGCCCAACCCAAGCCGTATGAAAAAACTACCAGTACTACAAGACTAAAAATAGTAATAACCCGACGCCATTTTTTTGTTCTTAATTTTCCTGGCGGCTTGTAACTAGGATTTTGATAAGGATGATAATTTTGCATAAAAAGAAAAGTTAGGCACCCCTGCCCTTAAATTATAATAAACGAAGAGAGCTAAAGTGTAAAGGGAAAATGTTCCGTATTCTATCTCTTCATATTTCCACCTC
>JABAOC010019520.1_pt1 | contig 18518 bp, 14 predicted proteins | sample 7062161 | NCBI WGS metagenome assembly JABAOC01 (sample SAMN14538625, study PRJNA623070) | marine sediment metagenome | biome: marine biome [ENVO:00000428]; feature: marine pelagic biome [ENVO:01000023]; material: deep marine sediment [ENVO:00002113] | place: India: Gulf of Khambhat ... | reverse complement strand
AAAGTGGCAATACTCCAATATTGGTTTTGTTGTGATTCAACAGATATTGGAAGATGTATTGAGTCAACCGTTTGCCCAGATTGCACAAGAGAAAGTATTCGAGCCGCTCAGTATGAAACACAGCACATTTATCTATCCGCTAAAGCCAGACCTACAAGCGAATGAAGCATTGCCTCATGATGCAGAAGGTTTGCTCCGAGAACCTGCGCTGCCTGCTACGGCAGTAGCACATGGAGGACTCATAACGACTCCTTCTGATTTGGCGCTTTTTACGATTGAACTGATGCGAGCCTATCAGGGCTTGTCAGACCGTTTATTGTCAAAAGAAATGGCGCGCCAGATGTTCCGTAAAGAATTAGACCTTGATCCAGGAATGTTTGGTATCCCATTGGGAGAAGGTTTGGGTGTTATGCTCTTTGGAGAAAGTGAAAATTTTGTATTCGCTCATCCAGGCAGTAATTATCCCGGTATGAATTGCTGGTTACTCGGATACCCGGAAACGGGAAGAGGCGCTGTCATTATGACGAACGGAGCGATGGGGGAAGTCCTGGCGATGGAAATTATTGCTGCGATTAATAGAGAATATAAGATGACGATATCATAAAGCCTGGTACTAATTCCCAACTGATAGATGAATCCAACGGATATTAATTTTTATTCTTTACCCGTTGGATTCATTCATCTGTTGGGCAGTATTTAATGTTTGATTCTCAAAATTTTCTTCTATTTTTCAACCAAAATTCTTTCTCCCTCAATCCTTATTTTACATCACATCGCTTTCTGTCAATTACCTGAGACAATAAATTATCGAAACCTTTGATTTTTTTAATCGTAAAGCAAACCATACTACCATCTAATTTTTTCATAGAACATTGTATGAATTCATACAATAAGCCAAGTTAAAGGATTGATCATGTTAATAAAAAAGTTATGGATTCCATTCTTCTTTGCAATTTTTCTGACAATTCTTTTTACTGAATGTGGTAATCTTTTAGATCCATCTGAGCCAGGTAATTTAGTCCCGAAGACCGTTGATGAGGGAAACTCTGAGCATGCTGATCACGCAATTAAGTTCAACAACTCAATATTCCATATCGAAACCTATGGAGATTCGTCTAATCCTGTAATTATATTCTTACATGGAGGACCAGGCGGTGATTTTCGAAACTTATTACGTTTAAAAGATCGATATAACAACTATAGTCTCACAGATGAATATTATCTTGTTTTTTGGGATCAGCGTGGTTCGGGACTCTCTAAAAGACATAACAAAGATGACCTAACAATAAATAAATATAAGGAAGATGGGAAATATATTATTGATCGCTATTCATCAGGTCAGAAGCCTGTTTTAATCGGGCACTCCTGGGGAGGGATTTATACGACATTACTCATAAACAGTTACCCGGAAAAAATAAAAGGCGCTGTCTTTTTAGAGCCAGGTCCGTTTACTGGGGAATTGTATGAAAGCATTAAAGATGATCTATCAGAGGGGAATCTATTTTCTGAATGGGTGAATGATTTATTATGGAGTACTCAATTCTTATCAACAGAAGATCACGCACGCCTTGATTATCAGCTTATGATTGCTTATAAAGAATCACAACCCTCAGCTTTTCATTTAAATTTAGACAAAGATCCTGCACCTTTCTGGCGCGCTTCTGCAACTGCAAACATATATCTCCAGGACGAGCTTGACAATAATGGAAAAGCCGTATATGATTTTACAACAAACCTGTATCAATTCACAAACAAAGTTCTTTTCCTGGCAAGTAGTAGAAACGAGTTGGTTGGAAAGGATTTTCAAGAAAAACAAGCTAAGGTATTCCAAAATGCGGAAGTTAAAGTCGTTCCAGATTGTGGCCACAATTTAATGTGGACACAACCAGCAGAGACACTAACATTCATTCGTGAATATTTGAATGAGTTTCATTAATGACCCTGTTGATTTAGTGCTATTTTTTCGCTTCGACCACAATATGCAGCAGTCAGGGACTGCTGCTACCCAATATGTTGGAGTATTTTGCTAATGATTGATATTAAATCGACAGAGTCATTAGTGTCTTAATAATTACGCCTATTCTTTTCGAAAACTAGTTACCAAAATTATTGAGGGGGTTGGATTAAATAACTTGGACATTTTTAGGGAGTGAGATAAAATATTTTGAATATTTTAAATTTTATTAATTGAGAGATAACCAATTCAAGAGATAATGGTTCATTTCTTTTATCTCACCCCCTGAATTTTATCAATATTGAAAAATAATAACTTATCAACTTAAAATGGGTAATCCTCCTTCGGCGGATTTTTATTATAATAATGATCCGCCTGGCGGACTTATTTTATCTCACTCCCTGAAGAGGTAGAAGAGGAATCTTAAATATGAAAAAGACACTTTATTTTTTTATTACAATAATATCTTGTTCATTAATCCAGAATAGTGGAATAAATGCACAAGTACTTTCACCTCTATCGCCTGGGAATCAGGCTATTTATATTAATTTCGGGCTTGATTACGCTTTTGTACCGACGTTTGGTTATGCGCGAGGTTTTCACAATAGTACTTTTAATAGGGATATAATGCTTCTTACTGAAATTTCATCACCACTGAAGATCGATTTTCATGATTATCGATATAAATTCGGTGGGCAAGCCATTCTGTTGAACTTTAGTAGTTTAGATTTTTCAGGTGCGTTTTCATTTATCGTGAGAGGTACAAAAAATAGTATACATAATGCAACTAGTTTTGGAATGGATGTCACCTTTATGTTAGGGCATTACAGAAAACATTGGTTTGTTGCTGGTGAATTTGGCTTTGATAAGGCAATTTTTACACATATTCATCATAGCGATTGGTACAAAACATATTTTTATTCCGATGCTAAGGATAGTTGGTATCGTAATACGGCAGGTAATGTTCACTATGGTTTTCGTGTGGGTTTGGCTTTAACAAGAATTGAATTTACCCTGAGGGTTGGGGTGCAAAAAAGTAAATCGCTTATTGATCCATTGATTCCATTTTTTGGAGTTGTGGGTATAAATTATCGTTTTTAAACCAAACTTTAATACTAAAATGATGCCCACAAAATTATTGACTTCAAAGCTGAAGCAGATAAAAAGTTTGGATTTACAGGTGTTCCTGGTTTGATTATTATTGATAAAAAAAGTAATGTAAAGCTTCACCATCAAGGATACAATCAATCTAAAAGTTTATCAAAAAATTTAAATAAAACAATTCAAAATTTATTAGATGAATAATTGGACGAAAAAAACCATTTCAATTCAGAGAATGAAAATCACACACATCATGAAATATGCGATGATAGTAAAACTCACAGATTTTAAAAGGAGATTTTTTATGTTTAAAAAAATTCTCATTTTTGGATTGATCATCTTAATCTATATTGCCGCTTTAAGCCAAACAATTGATAGTTCTAGCAAAATAGTCCTTCCACTGAATTCAGTCGAAGGTCTGGATTTGCGTAATGTTAAGGCTGAAGTGGTAGAACATCAGGGTAAAAAGGGACTTCGGGTTATTAAAAGCAATGAAGATGTAGCAAAAGAAAACCGTGAAACCCTCATTATCATTTCAGATGTCAACTTCAAAAACGGTACGATTGAAATCGAATTAGCGGGAGAGCCAGCTCCTGATGCTGATCCCCAGGCAAGGGGTTTTATTGGTGTCGCATTTCGACTGGCTGAAACTGATCCTCTTAAATATGAGTGTTTTTATGTTCGACCAACAAATGGGCGTGCTAATGATCAGTTAAGAAGGAATCACACCACCCAGTATGTCTCTCATCCAGATTTTCCCTGGTATCGACTGCGAAAAGAGAATCCAGGAGTCTATGAATCGTACGTCGACCTCGTTCCAGGTGAATGGACCAAAATCAAAGTCGTCGTATCTGGAAAGGATGCCAGGCTCTATGTTCATAATGCCGAACAGCCTTGTCTTGTTGTCAAGGATCTGAAGCTCGGAGGATCAGAAGGAAAAATTGCCCTCTGGCTGCATTGGTCAACTCTGGCTCATTTTAGAAATTTGGTGGTAACGACGATTAAGAATTAGTATTTGTTTAACCAAATGAAGCAGCATAATTTTTATCAAGCTAAAACCTTATCATATTTGGTCTAAATTATTGAACAAACCAGGTTTCTTAAAGAAACCTGGTTTGTTCCTTTTTACTTCTTATAGCTAGACTGAGACAAGAATTAATACCCAAGCAGTAAATTTCTTGCCCAATAGACAAAAAAATCTATCAATAATCATAAATACAGGATAAAAGGAGTGATGAAATATTCGTTTCTTTGTTAATCCAAAAATAATAAATGACTATTAAAAATCGTCTTCAATACGAATGCCGATTTCCATTTATTTTTGTACTGCTAGTTTTACATTTTAAAATTGTTCAATTACCTCCTCAAAAAGGGATCGTCGCACATTCAACCGCAAAACTTCAATCATGTTTTCTCCGATATAACTTCCTGGTTCGAGGGTCAATACCATGCCTGGTTCCAATATCCGTCCTCTATCTCATAAAATTTGTTATTAAAATAAGTTAACTGACTACTCAATTCATTGAAATTTCTTTATTAAATAAATCCTAAGGTACATCAATGTTCAGTGGATTGTTTTTCTATACTATTTTCAAACTTTTTATCAATAAAACAGTTTAAGTACTTTTAATTTGCTAAATTCGTAGCACAAAATGAAGAGAAAAAAAATGAAATTTAAAAATATGGCAATTTCAAATAAAGAAGAACTCATTTTTGGTACAGCGCCTTTTCCTGTGAAATCAGCAAGAGGTCTGGAATTCGGTGGCGGCATTGTTTACCCCGAGCTCAATTTTACACTTCCTATGATGCATATCAATGAAGGCACCTGGGCTGAGGTACAAAATCATTATCGTCAAATCATCACAGAAGCCATTGAAAAAGCAATGCAGCTTCATTCAGAAGGAGTTGTGTTCGAGTTTGAAGCGTTACTGGAAATGACTCTCAATCCCCAATGGGGAATTGACCTGGTAAAAATCATGAACGACATCTGTGAAGATTATTATCAAAAACATGGCTTCAAAAGTGAAATCCGATTGACCCCCAATGATATTCGAGATTTTGAGCGTCCGCCCAAAATGCGGACAGGCAAATACCTGGAGAGTATGTTGGAACTGTTTGAGAAAGGCGCACGGGCAGGCGGCGATATATTATCTATCGAAAGCACTGGAGGAAAAGAGATTTTCGATGATGCGATTGTGATGTGCGACCTGAAATCCGTCATGTTTTCGCTGATCAGTCTCGGCGTAAGGGACATGAAATTCCTGTGGGAAAAAATTGTTGATATCGCCAGAGTAAACGGAAGGATTACAGGTGGAGATACAGCCTGCGGCTTTGGAAATACCGCTATGGTTCTGGCAGATAGAAATTTTATCCCTAAAATTTTCGCAGCGATCGTCAGGATTATTACCGCAGTGCGGACAATTGTTGCCATCGAACAGGGGGCAACAGGACCAGATAAGGATTGCGGTTATGAAGGTCCATTTCTGAAGGCAATTACCGGCAGGCCCATTTCAATGGAAGGCAAAACATCAGCATGTGCCCATTCCAGTCCGCTGGGAAATGTATCGGCTGCATGTGCTGATTTATGGAGCAATGAGTCAGTTCAAAACATCAAATTATTGGGTGGCATGGCGCCAACCGTTTACATGGAACAGCTTATTTATGATGTACGACTCTTTAATGGCGCGGTGCGAAAAGGAAAATCTTCGGTATTGGAGCTTCAAGACCTGTTGGTAGAATCGGATATCCATTATGATCCCCAGGCATTTATCCTTGCCCCAGAAAACGTCATTGAAATTTCCAGGGCAATGATAAAAGGAAAAACTTATCTGGACGCTGCTGTTAAAGCATCTCTGAAAGGTCTGGAGCTCATCGAAAATGCTCTCAAGGATAAAAATCTGCAAATTGCAGAGCGAGAGAAAGCCTGGATTGAGAGAATTCGAGAAGAGCTGTTATCGATTCCAGAGAGTGAGGAAAAATTTATTGAAGACACACTTCCGTTGATCGACGATTCGAAATTTTTTATTAGTGAGTATGGACTATAATCTGAATATTTTTTTATGATATTCCAAGTACAGTTTTTCCCGCTTTCCATTCAAACTTAAATTTGTTTGAATTATATCATTCATACAGGGGAACGTAGTTTCCCATAATTTTTTTATTAACCAAGACAACTCTCTACTGAGTCAAGTTGCATCTTAGAAAATAATAAAATATCGAAACCTCTGATTTTTTTATCCGTAAAGCAAATCGTATTACAATTCAAAATTTTCATTGAACAGCGTTTGAATCAATTCAATGAGCCAATATGAAAAAATATGTTATACCCTAAAAAATAGGTTAGTTAAAGAATGCTAAATTATCTGAGAAAAAAATTATTATTCGAAGAACACATTTGTCCCTGGTGGCTTGCATATACTTTTGATCATCGTATTCGGAATCTATTCCATAATCCAAATAAGATATTGGGTGCTTATATACAGCCTGGAATGACCGTTCTTGATATCGGGTGTGGTATGGGCGTTTTCTCGATAGGTTTAGCAAAATTAGTGGGCGAAAATGGAAAAGTTTATGCCATTGATATACAGGAAAAAATGCTGAAAATATTAAAAAAACGAGCCGAAAAAATAGGATTTTCAAACCGCATCCATACAAACTTGATTTCCCAAAGCGAAATCGTGATGACGGATAAAGCTGATTTTGGATTAAGTTTTTGGATGATACATGAAGTTCCGGATAAGTTGTCCTTTATCAAACAAGTTATTCATTTATTAAATCAAAAAGGTAAGTATTTGATCGTCGAGCCTAAATTTCATACCAATGCTAAACAATATAACGAAATTATGAATATTTGTAATCATGTTGGATTTCATAAAATTGAAAATCCAAAAATATTTTTGAGTTGGGCTACACTTTTTCAAAAATAATGTAGCATCCGATGGATTGACCATGGTCGGATAGCCCGCCGCCACTGCCTTGGCATCACCAGCCACCAATTGCTGTCCTTTCATGATCCACTCATCCGACGTATACGGCTTTGACATCTTACCACATAACGTCAACTAATAATGGGCAAGCACCTCAGCGGGCTGATTTAGCCGATAAACCCGGCATTTCACCACTTCCACCATATCCCGAACACATACCGCCATCTGATCCGCTGCCTCCTTTTCTCTACACCTTCCTTTATACTAGCACTCAATTCTTTATGAACTTATAACTTCAATATTGACATTTAGTAAATTTTATTTTATATTTGAATAAAAATATAGAATTAAACAATTCCAAAGTACAATCTCTTTAAATTTTAGATGAGATTCCTTAGAGATTGCCATATTCATTTCAAATGTTCTCAATGAATGCCTTAGTACTTGTTATCATCCGAGATTTGCAAAAATGATTAAACGTCATAATTTTGCTACTTAGTTCGGGGATAAAAATGCCAAAATACTTAAACATCGAAGCCTGGAACCGAAAAGATCAATTCTACTTTTTCAAGAATTATGATAATCCATTTTTTAATATATGCTCAGATCTAGACATTTCTGAATTGTATAAATTCGTCAAAAATCATGGGATTTCTTTTTTCAGCGCATCACTATATTTATCTCTCAGATCAGCCAATGATCTCGAAGAATTTCATTATCGAATTCGAGGAGATAAAGTTATTATTTATGAAATTATAGATGCTGGCTCAACAGTTTTAAATGAAGATGAGACTTTTAGTTTTTGTTACTTTAAATACTTTTCAAATTTCCAAAAATTTGATGCCTGTGTCTCCCAAAAGTTACAAGAGAATCAAGCTAAGGGTGGAAAATTAGATCCGCAGGATTTCAGAGATGATTTAATCCATTACTCGATAATTCCATGGATTTCATTCTCAAGCGTTTCCCATCCTCGGAAGTTTAATCAAGAAGATTCGATTCCGAAGATTGTTTTCGGAAAATATCATCATCTAAATGATACCGTAAAGATGCCAATCTCCATTGAAGTTCATCATGCTCTAATGGATGGGATTCATGTGGCAAAGTACCTCGATTTTTTTCAGGATTACATGAATGAACCAGGGAAAATATTGAAATTTGAAATATAGGAAAAATGGAATTGTGGAACACTGGGATAATGGAATAGTTGAGAATATCTGAGAAACGTATAATTGTTTATACTTGTTACGGATTAAAATTTCATGATTGTGTATGTCATTGCGAGGAGCGAAGCGACGAAGCAATCTCCTGATTTACAGATAGTTATGAGATTGTACCCTTCGAGTATTAAAACTTCGGTTCGCTCGCAATGACAAAATCCTATGAAATTTTTAACCAAAACATGTATATCATAAAATCCAGGATTCCATCATTCCTTCCAAAGTTTTCGTGTATTTAGCGGGTAAGAAAAAATATTATGACAAAATTAAACGAAAGCATCAAAGCGATCATCTGGGATTATGATGGTACATTAGTCGACACTCGACTTAAAAATTATAATGTGACAAAGAAAATTATTAAAGACATTACTGGCTGCGATCCCACCAAATTCCCCGTTTTACAATCAGTAGGAAAATATGTATTGGCAAACTACATATCTGAAAACTGGAGAGAGATGTATCGCCGGGAATTCAGTTTTAATGAAGATCAAATTGATTATGCTGGGAAATTATGGACCCCATATCAGTTGAACGATAGAACTCCAGTCCCTTTCATTAATGGTATTCCCGAAGTCATCCAAACTTTGAAAACATTTCCACAGGGAATTGTCTCTCAAAATTCGAAAAATGGTATTATTCAGCAACTCGGAAATAATCATTTGACGGAATTTTTCTCATGCATCATTGGATACGAAGAAATAGGTTTAAATAAACAAAAGCCTGAGCCTGATGGATTGCTGTTATGTATTGAAAAACTCACATCATCACATTCAGGATATATTGTCTACATCGGAGATCATGAAACTGATATGATATGTGCCCATAAGGCGAGTCAACGTATTCAGAATTCTAAACCTGGGTTGAACCTCTTTACCATCGGAGCATTTTATGGCTTTTTTACCAACGATTCGAGTTGGAGTTTCAAACCAGATTTTATAATCAAAAAACCAGAAGATATCATAAAAGTGATTCACAAAATATAACATTATAATTGTTTCTTCGATCTCACTGAGACAAACTATGACTTTTCAAATTGCAATTCACGATTTGAATTAAACTTTTTTTACTTTAACATCGTTTAATTAGTCAAAGTCAAAAGAAAAATGATAACTAAAAATATTTTCATCTCCGTAATACGATTGTAACATAAAAAACTTAAAATTGTAACATCAAATTTAAGGTTCTTACTCTTAATCCGTTAATATAGAACTTCAATCTAAAAAGAGGAGGTGATGTCGCGAAACTTAAATCCCCGATTACCCAATCTACCAATTAAATTTTAAATAACAGGATTTGATTCTTTTTTCAAATCGACATACTACAACAAAATTCGGAGGAGAGAATGAAATCTTACAGATTTTCCTTATTCTTAAGCCTGTTTCTAATCTGCTTAATTTTACCCGCTCTATTATTCGCCCAGGGAGTCACCACTGCACGAATGAACGGACTTGTCACCAATGAAAAAGGAGAACCCTTAACAGGAGCAAACGTCGTTGCTGTTCATGAGCCGAGCAGAACGCAGTACGGTACAATGGCGGGTACGGCTGGGCTTTTCGATTTACCCAACCTTAGAATCGGTGGACCGTATACCGTAACAGTCTCCTTTATCGGCTACAAGACCCAAAAGCAGGAACAAGTTTTTTTGAGCCTGGCACAAACAGTCAGACTCGATTTTAAATTAATCGAGGAAGCTATTATCATGGAAGCCATAGAGGTGACTGCAGAGCAGGATGAAGTTTTAAATAGTGATCGTACTGGCGCGGCTACCTTTATCAATCCGCAGATGGTTATCGAGATGCCTTCGATTAAACGAAGTACCAGAGATCTTACCCGATTGGATCCTCGTAGCGATGGCAATTTCAGTTTTGGCGGGAGAAACTGGCTGTACAACAATATCTCGCTCGATGGGTCATATTTCAACAATCCGTTTGGTCTGGACGATCCGGCACCAGGTGGTCAGACCAATGCCGAGCCAGTTCCGTTTGATGCTATCGAGCAGGTTCAGGTTTCTGTCGCACCGTTTGATGTTCGTCAGGGCGGGTTCACAGGTGCTGGAATTAATACCGTGACCAAAAGCGGTACCAATGAATTTAAGGGATCGGCTTACAGTTTTGTTCGAAATGAAGATTTGATCGGCAATACGGTCAGTGGTACGAAGGTCATCGCCAATCCAGATCTGTCTTTTAATCAATCGGGTTTTACCTTTAGTGGACCAATCATTCCCGATAAGCTGTTTTTCTTTCTCAATGGCGAAATCGAACGAAGGGACGATCCAGGAACAAATTTTGTCGCGAATCGAGATGACAAATTAGAGTTTGGGGAATCCCGTGTCAGGGCGGATGTCATGGATGCCATTAGTCAGCGAATGAAAGATGTCTACAATTACGACACAGGACCCTATGAGGGATTCATTCACCAGACGGACAATAATAAACTACTCCTCAAGCTGGATTGGAACATCAGTAAAAATCATAATCTGACCTTCAGGTATAATATGCTGGATGCCAAGCGTGACCTTCCACCACATCCGTTCGTTCTCAGTTTTGGCGGAACTGGTCGGGGACCTAATGAGAACAGTTTGCCGTTTAAAAATTCGGGATATCGTATCAATAACGAACTGAATTCATTTGCCCTCGAAATTAACAGCCGGTTTAACAAATTTAACAACCGTTTCTTTGCCAGCTACAACCGATTCCGTGACTTCCGAGAACCGTTTAGTGTGGATTTTCCCACTATCGAGATCGGACAGGATGGTGTTACGTATACCACGGTGGGACATGAACCATTCTCAATCCATAACATTTTGGATCAGGATGTTTGGCAGTTCACAGACAACTTTAGCTTCTTCACTGGAAAGCACATCTTTACAGTGGGAACCAACTTCGAAGTCTTCAAATTCTACAACTCATTCAATCTATTTCGCCATGGTTTGTTTGGCTTGCCTTTTGCGCCTACGACGTTTTCATCCCTGGATGATTTCTTTGCTGCGACAGATCCAAGCAATCCGATTGATTTTAGGGGAATGATTACTCCAAGTACGTCTCCCTTTAAAGGAGAGGACATCAATGTGGGACAACTCTCCTTCTATGCCCAGGATGAATATCTGCTGTTGCCCAACTTCAACATAACTGTTGGGCTGCGTGTCGATCTACCCATGTATTTTAACGATATGGTCGCCAATCCATTCTCAACATCACTCACATTGTTAGATGAAAACGGCAATCCCGAAACTGTCGATCAGGGCAAGCTTCCCGATGTGAAGCCGTTGTTTTCACCTCGATTTGGATTCAACTGGAACGTCACTGGCGATCGTTCGACCCAGATGCGAGGTGGTACAGGTATCTTTACCGGACGTCTTCCATTCGTCTGGATCGGCAATAATATTTCAAATCCAGGACAAAATCCCAATCTGCCAGCCCACATGAGATCATTTGATCTGAATGCCATGGATCCTGACTTCAAATGGCCCCAGGTCTGGACTACCAATCTGGCGATTGACAAGAAATTGCCCTGGGAAATTTTAGGTACATTTGAATTTCTCTATGGCAAAGACCTTAATTCTATTTTTGTAAGAAATGCCGATTTGAGAAGTCCGGTTCGCTATTTACCGGACGGTAGACCCTATTACAAGGATGCCAATGATGTTAATGAACTGAATCCCGATGGAGGCGCCGGTGTTTATGTCATTGACAACACAGATGAAGGGTACAATTTTAGCATCACAGCCCAGTTGCGTAAAGCTTTCGAATTCGGTGTGAATACCATGCTTTCCTACACTTACCTGGAAGCAAAAAACCAGTTGAAATCCACTGAAATCGCAAGTGTGTTGTGGTCTGAAAATCCTGTTCAAGGTAATCCCAATAAGCCAGAGCTCAGCTTTTCAGAATTTGGTAATCGACATCGCTTTGTTGGGGCAGCGAGTTACAAGCATCATTGGTCAAATACCTTAGCCACCAGTTTTGGATTGTTCGTAGAGGCGGCAGAAGGAAATCGATTTGCTGGCGCTGGTGGGAATCGCTACTCCTTTGTCTATGCCGGTGATGTCAATGGCGATGGCATGGCTGGAAACGATCTTATTTACATTCCAAACGATCAGGGCGAGATCAATTTTGATCCGTATACTGATGCTAACGGAAATGAGGTCTCCCCAGCAGAACAGTGGCAAGCTTTCAATGCATTTATCGAGCAGGACGATTACCTGAACTCCCATCGTGGTGAGATTGCCGATCGATTCGGTGCACTCAATCCCTGGTTCAGCAACATCGATTTGCGCATCCTTCAGGATTTCTCACTGAATTTCGGCGGTAAAATGCACACCTTCCAATTCAGCTTTGACATCCTGAACGTCGCCAACTTGTTGAACTCAGACTGGGGAGTCAGAGAAGTCGCAACATCAGCCGCAACATCGCCGCTGGAATTAGTGAGATTCAATAACGATGGAGCTCCAGTTTTTAATTACAAGGGCACCACTAAACAGACTTATGTCGACGATCCAGGTCTCTATTCTCGCTGGAGAATACAAACGGGAATAAGGTATTTCTTTTAATTAACTTAGACCTCAAAGGTTTTTAAACCTTTGAGGTCTTGTAATAAAAAGCCGAGATTCAGTTTGGGGCATCGGCTTTTTTTCACAATATTTTCTGACATTTTATGAAACAATGGTGTTCAATTAAGAATAAAAATTTGTCCCTTCATTCCGTGCTCGTCACGGAATCTCTTTTCCTGTAAACCTTATGAAATTCTTGCCTTTGCTGGAATGACAATTGAAGTGACATAAAAATTTGACAGAAGATTCCAATCTCTCCCAAATAAAAATCAATATTTCAAGAGAGCAAATAAAATTAGTTCCCACAGGCTGATATTTGCCGCTTTTTATTCTTCACCTTTGTACCTAACCAGCGTGATACAAGATCGTTTATCTTTTACTCATTTAAATCATAAAACATCGAAACCTATGCTTTTTTAATCCGTAAAGCAAATCGTACTAAGGGAGTGAGAATAAATTAAATACATTTATGTTTCATTTTAGCTTTAATAAGAATAACAAAATTTTATTACTAAAAATTATATATTATTTTTTTTCACCCCCTAAAATTTAAATTTATTGAGAACAGCATTCAATTCAGGAAGTTCGTATGAAAAAATATTTCTACTTGCTAATTATCTTTTTAATAACCAACTCAATTGCTGCTGCAAACAACACCAATAAAGTCATGACACTCCAAAAGACCACCGAACACATCCATATTGACGGCATCATCGATCCTGTCTGGAATCAGGCGGATTCGGTTTCGGATTTTGCGCAACATCAGCCGTATTATGGTGTGGAGCCATCACGGAAAACCGTGGCAAAGCTGATTACCAATGAGGATGTGCTTTATTGCCTGATTGCTTGTTACGAAGATAAAGCGAATATCCAGAAACATAAAGGCAAGCTGGATGATATGGGCGGAGATATTGTCTCGTTGATGTTGGATACCTTCGGCAATAAGCGAACGGCTTACAAATTTGCGGTGACTGCGGCAGGTGTTCGAGCGGATTGCCGCTTGATTGATGATGCCAGAAACCGGGATTATTCCTGGGATGGCATTTGGTTTTCCGCTGCAAAAATATATGACTGGGGCTTTGTCGTGGAGATGGAAATCCCCTACAAATCCATTCAATACGATGAAAAACTAACAGAATGGGGACTGGATTTTGACCGCTGGATGCCCGCCCGAACAGAAGATATATATTGGTGCAAATACGAAGAGAATGAGGGACAACGAATCTCCAAATTCGGCAAGTTGATGTTCCAGGATTTTCATCCAGCAGTGAAAGGTCTGAGCCTCGAAGTTTATCCGGTAGGCATTTCAAAATTCACTTATCTGAACAATAACAAATACAAAGGCGAATCCGATGCTGGTATTGATATTTTTTACAATCCATCACCAAAGTTGACCTATCAATTCACTGCCAATCCCGATTTTGCCCAGATCGAAGCCGATCCTTACGAATTCAATATTTCCCGATACGAGACCTACTTTGAGGAACGTCGACCATTCTTTACCGAGGGAAATGAAATTTTCATGGCATCAGGCAGGGAGCGGAATACAGGGTTCTACCGTCCGCTGGAGCTGTTTTATTCGAGAAGAATCGGTAAAAAGTTACCTGATGGTAGTGAAGTGCCGTTACTTTTTGGCACCAAAGCATTCGGGCGGATTAGTACCTGGGAATATGGCGGTTTTATGGCAATGACGGGTAAAACCGATTATGAAGATAACGGTGAAAAGTATCGAGCCTTTTTCGGATCGGCCCGATTGAAAAAACAGGTTTTGGGGAATTCGTCGATCGGATTCATGTTTGTGGGTAAGCATACGATTAAAGAAGACAACGGTGTTCTGGATATTGATGGAGCGTTCCGAACATCCGACTGGCAGCTTTCCTATCAACTGGCTCGATCGTACAAGAATTCCGAAGGCGATTTTGCAGGTTCTGCAGGATTTACTATGTTTAAAGAAAAATCACTACTTTTAATGCGGGGCAGGTATATCGGCAAAAAATTCGATATCGACCAGGTGGGATTTGTGCCCTGGAAAGGAACGGGAGAGTTCGTTGGAATCGGAGGCCCCCGATGGTATTTCAAAGATGGTTATATTAGACAAATATTGATCTATGGCGGTGGATTGCTCAATTATGAAAAGGTCGATGCCTTCACAGATTACGGTGGCGTTTTGGGTTACAATATGCAGTTCCGAAACAATTGGGGATTCGAAATCAATTTCGATGTTGCAGATTCAAAGGATGACACTATCCGATATACGACTTATGATGTCAATTTTAGTTCATGGTTCAATACTAATCCTAAATTACAAGCTAATCTCTTTGGCGGTTATTCCCGAACCTATAATTTTTCCAGAGGTTTTCTAGCGTATTATTCCTGGTTGGGGACATATCTGGAGTACCGGATTTTAAGTACGCTACAAATTGGGACTTCGACCGACATGTTCATCGAGGGCAATCCCAATGGCAATATTGAAGACATCACCTACAATGCCCGTCCTTATGTTTCTGTAACTCCTATCAATAATTTAAATATTCGTGTGTATTTCGATAATGTTTTTGTGCGTTCATCCGATCGTTCGGGGCAAACCATATTTGGATTTCTTTTCTCATATAATTTTTCACCGAAGAGCTGGATTTATTTTGCCATCAACGAAATCCGAGAAAGAGAAAAGCGATATGATTCGTTTGATAATCTGATGTCGAATCGATTGTATGTTAAGGATCGCGTGGGGGTGTTCAAGGTGAAATATCTGTATTATTTTTAACGTGTGATGGAATATTTTAAAATGAAACCTTCCGAAGACTCACAACCTTCGGGAGGTTTTTTTATTTTCGATCTAAATATGAGAAATGAAGTATAATAATAAAAAAGTTTCGCATAAACAATCTGCTTTAAATATTAGACAGGATTACAGGAATCAATGAATCAACCGGATAATTGAAAAGAGAATCCAGTTGATCTTGAAAATTCTGTTATCCGATCCTAAAAAAATTATTTATTAGAGGTGTAAATATGATTCGAAAATATTTGATATTCCACTCGAAGTTACTGGTTCCGTTGGTCAGCCTTTGTTTTCTTCTGCCAATCCTCACCTGTGATAACTCAAATGAAACATCCAATCAACAGAAAGCCGAAAGTGTTGTCCAGACCATCAACGGTACAGAAGCATTTAAAAAGATCGTCGAATCTGCAGGGAATCGGCTGTTAATGTTTGATCTTTATGCAGACTGGTGTGCCCCGTGCCGAGTCCTTTCACCAATGTTGGAGAAGATTGCCAAAGAACATCAGGATAAACTCACCGTTTACAAGATTAATGTCGATAACAATCCAGAAATTGCACGGATGTTCAATGTGACGGGTATTCCCTTTGTCGTGATGATGAAGAACATGCAGGTTGTTCATTCGCTGCTGGGTGTGCAGCCCAAAGAGACGTATGTACGAGCCATCAATCAGTTTGCTGAAGTATCAGAAGAACCTTTGAAGGACACACCTAATGGCGAGATAATCGAAGGTATTAGGGAGATTCGGCTATCAACGGCTACCAATCCTGTCAGCCTGTTTGTTTATCGAGGGGAAACGATTAAATTAATCATTGAAAAAGTTGAATTCCCCTATTCGGTCCATATTCCTGATTTTAATATTTCAAAAGAAGCTGAGGTTGGCAAGGACCTTGAAGTGACTTTCAAAGCGGAAAAAATCGGTGTATTTCCAGTATTCTGCAATGGCAAATGTCCTGCTGGTGATGGCGCTAATTACGGACAAATCATCGTCATGCAATATGAACCGCCTGCTGAAGCCAACTTCACCGAACTATCAGCAAAAGAAGGCAAAGAACTGATCGAGAAATCCGATCCATTGATTCTCGACGTCCGAACGCCGAATGAATATTACGGTGGACATATCGAAAACGCCAAACTGATCCCGTTGCAGCAACTTGAAAAACGATTTTCTGAAATTGAAAATTATAAAGATAAGAATATCCTCATCTATTGCCGATCAGGGAATCGCAGTACGGTGGCTTCGGAAATTTTGATCGATAATGGGTTTAAGAGGTTGTATAATCTTAGAGACGGGATTCTTGGATGGGAGAAAAGTGGGTATAAGATGATGAAATGAGTTTGTCTCAAGTAAGCAATATGAATTTAAAAGATAGCACATAACAAACTAAAAAGACCACTGATCAAAATAGCAAAATTCTAAATTAAAAATATGCCGATTCTCATTAAAAAAATAATATATTCGTTCTGCAAATACAATTTAATGTAGCCACTCAAAATTGTGGCGGAGAAATCAGACCTTCATGGTTTTTCGAGCGAATATAAATTTAAAGTGATTGTTCACCGGCTGAGCCAGGATTTATGGTTACCAATTTAAAAGCCTTGAAGGTCTTTCCCATTATTTTTTGAGCGCAAAGAAGGCAAGAAAATCTGTATGCTTTTAGAATCCGACAAAATGACAATTATTAATTACGCCCAAAAGTACAATGTCTCCAGTGTCTATCTATTTGGTTCAAGCTTGAATCCTGATATCAAATCAAACGATATTGATATCGGCGTGGAAGGTCTCAAGCCAGAATTCTTTTTTATATTTGTTGGAGAATTATTGTTTTCGCTTTCAAAATTGGTTGATGTTGTCGATTTGTCAGAGGATACTCGATTTCATAAGGTCGTTAAAAAGGAGGGCGTAAAAATTTATGGTTAGTTTAAAAGAAAAGGTCCAGGCAGAAAAAGAGAATATTTCTAAAGTATTATGGTATCTTCAAAGAGCTATTAGTCGCAAAGGAAAAACTGAATTGTCGCTAATTGAAGAATTAGCGCCGATCGCAACGTTTCTTTATGAAGCCTATAACGGGATCGAAAATATTTTAAAGTTAACATTAACTGCAAAAGGTATCAAAATTCCGAGTTCAGAGAAATGGCACATTGAGCTTTTGGAGCTTGCAGAATCAAATAATATTATCTAAGAAGAATTATCAGCTCATCTCAAATCATATCTTGGTTTCAGGCATGTTTTTGCTCATACTTATGTTTTTAATTTTGACGAAAGTAAATTAATGCCTCTTGCAAATAATATTCAGGCGATTTATGAAAAGTTTGTTCTGGAAATTGATACATTATTAAAAGCCCTAATTAAAAACCAGGATCAGAGAATTGAGGAATGATTTAAAAATTCGGTAATTATTAGCGTGGAAAATATTTGGATTAAGAGTCAGAGACAAAACAGGTTGCTAATAGTATATATTTTGATTTTTTAATATGAATAAGTTATTGATAGAAATGGCTAAATAGCGACATTCGATTTCATAATGAGTTGTATTGGTCTTGGCGGCTAAACAATATATGAGATTATAAAAATGAAAATAGACAAAAAAATATTGGTAGAAGCACATAAGCATTGCTCAAATCACCGAAAAGAAATATCAATAAGCAAATTATGCGGTTGCTTTTATTGCTTGAATATTTTTAAGCCTTCAGAAATTTGTGATTGGATTAAAGAAAAAAGTAACAACGAAATCGATATTGAAGATGTGGGCGAAACGGCTTTGTGTCCTAAATGTGGAATTGATTCAGTTATGGGGTCAAAATCAGGATTTCCTATTAATGATAAAAAATTCTTAAAGGAAATGCATAAATACTGGTTCGAGAGAACAGTAACATTATAATAAAAACATAAAAATCAATCAAGCGGATTTTTTCGTGCCTTCGGCGACTCAAAAGCCACTTATTTCTATGAACCCCGCAGTCAATGACGGAGTTAGGCGCAATTAGGTTGGC
>JABAOC010009363.1_pt4 | contig 18526 bp, 15 predicted proteins | sample 7062161 | NCBI WGS metagenome assembly JABAOC01 (sample SAMN14538625, study PRJNA623070) | marine sediment metagenome | biome: marine biome [ENVO:00000428]; feature: marine pelagic biome [ENVO:01000023]; material: deep marine sediment [ENVO:00002113] | place: India: Gulf of Khambhat ... | reverse complement strand
TTCCCAATGCGGCAGATTGCGACGCCAAATCTTTAAACCGGGTACCTCTGTTTATCATTCATTTATTTTGGCCCGGCAGGAACGCCGGCGTTACCCTTCACCGGCAGGAATGCCGGCGCTACAATTACGTCCTCCGCGGAATTTGCTGGCCCAATATTCCCGAGGGCCGGTAGATTAAAACTATTATTAAAATGCCGAAGGCGATAGCGTCCATCCACAGCGACGAGACGTACGCGCCGGCGAAGCCCTCCGCGAGGCCGAGGACGAGGCCGCCGACGAACGCCCCCGGCATGTTGCCGATGCCGCCCAGCACCGCGGCGGTGAAGGCCTTCAGGCCCGCCATGTACCCCATCATCGGCCAGACCTGGTTGTAGTTCATCCCCACGAGGACGCCCGCGACCGCGGCCATCGCCGAGCCGATGGCGAACGTCGCCGAGATGGTCCGGTCGACGTTGACGCCCATGAGCTTCGCCGCGACCTGGTCCTGCGCGCAGGCGCGCATGGCCCTCCCCAACTTCGTCTTGCCGATTAAAAGCGTCAGGAATATCATCATCGCGACCGCGGTGCCCAATATCGTTATCTGCATGTTCGAGAACGTGGCCTCGCCCACGGCGGGCAACGCGAGCTGGTGCTTCACCTGGAAGAACGCGAGCGGCCGCTCGGGGTCGAGGAAAGGCTGGCGGCGGGCACCCCATATCTTCATCGCCAGGTTCTGCAAAAATAGCGACGCGCCGATGGCGGAGATGAGCGCCACGAGGCGGGGGCTTCGGCGCAGCGGCCTGTACGCGATGTACTCCAACGTAACGCCCATCATCATCGCGGCCACGATGGCCGCGGGCGCCGCGAACCACAGCGGGTACCCGGCGAGGCGGAAGAGCGTCATCGCGACGAACGTGGCCATCATATAGATTTCGCCGTGCGCGAAGTTGATTAGCTCGACGATGCCGTACACCATCGTGTAGCCGACGGCGATGAGCGCGTAGACCGCGCCGATGGTCAAGCCGTTGATAAGTTGTTGGAGGAACATCGCTGAGCCGTTTATATTTTATAAAAATAATGTTACCGACGCACGCGAACGCCGAGGCCGCGAGAGCAGCGCACTTAGCCGACGCCGGCGACCTTGGCGACGATTATGGCCGCGACCGCGAGCGGCGTGATCGTTCGACACATCCAGAGCCATATTCTGCCCGTCGGGAAGCCGTGGTAGGAACCTTCCGCGGCCGCTTTGATGGCCTTCGGCCCCCAGCCCCAACCGACGAAGAGGGCAATAAGGAGGCCGCCGAGCGGCAGGAAGAAGTTGGCCGAGAGATAATCCATCACGTCGAAGAAATTCAGGCCGAAAAGGCGGAACTTATCCATCGCGCCGAAGGACAGCGCCGAGGGTATGCCGATTACGAAAATAATCGCGCCTATCACCGGCGCGGCAACGCGGCGCCGCCAGCCCATCTCGCCTATGGTGAACGCCGTAACGACCTCCAGGACCGATATGCCGGAGGTAATCGCCGCCAAAGCCACCAATACGAAGAAAAGGATGGCGAAAACGAAGCCCCCGGGCATACTCGCGAAGACCGCGGGCAACGTGTGGAACAAGAGGCCCGGGCCGCCATCCGGCGCGAGGCCCATCGCGAAGACGGCCGGCAGGAGCGCGAGACCCGCGAGGAGCGCGATTACCGTATCCGCGACCGCGATCGTCGCCGTCGAAAAACTCAGGTCGGCGTTTCTCTCCAAATAGGAACCGTACGTCAACATCGCGCCCATGCCGAGCGAGAGCGAGAAGAACGCGTGACCCAAGGCGATTAGGACCGCGGACCACGTTAGCCCCTGGAAGAAGGGGATGCTCAACGGCCCGACGTCCACCGTCGTAATCTTGGGCACGAGGTAAAACCTAACGCCCGCCGCGGAGCCGGGTAGCGCCAGCGACCATACGACGAGCACGAGAAGTATAGCGATGAGAACGGGCATCAGGATTTTCGAGGCGGCCTCGATGCCGCTCCGGACGCCGCGGAAAATGATAAAAGTACAGATCGCCATAAAGACGAAATGCCAGAGGACGGAAAGGCCGGGCCGAGCGGCGAAAGATTCGAAATGCCCCTTGGCGGCCGCGGCGCCCCCCGCGTCCGCCGTAAAACGGGTGACGGCCCCGGTTATCGCCTTGAATACGTACGCCATAACCCACCCGGCGACGACGCTGTAATAAGAAAGTATCACGAAGCCGGCGAGGACGCCCAGGCCGCCGACGAGGAACCAGCCCGTCCCCGGCCTGATGACCTTGTACGCTCCCACCGGGTTGCGCTGTGCCGTTCGGCCCACGGCCAGCTCGGCCATCATCACGGGGAGGCCTATTATGATTATACAAATCAAGTATACGACGACGAAGGCCGCGCCGCCGTGCTCGCCCGTTATGTACGGGAACTTCCAGATGTTGCCCAGGCCGATGGCGGAGCCGGTCGCCGCCAGGATAAAACCAAACCTCGAGCCCCAGTGCTCGCGTAAGCGCCTCGGCTTAGCTTTAACCATATAAGACGTCCTCCATCGTACTCCTCAAATAATCTATTTCTTCGGAGACAACCGCCAGAAACGGCTCGCCTCGTAACGAGGGCCCTCGTACGTCGCGACGTATTCCATTTCGTACGGGGCCAAGAGCCGTCGGGCCACGCCGCCCGTCACGCGGTACTTCCCGGCCGCGTCCGGGACGGTGAGCTCGATAGAGGTAAACACCGGCCGGTCGTCGCCCGCGAAGACGCGGCGGCCGGTCGCGAACTTGGCGTCGATTTGCCGCCTGAAACTAACGGCGTCGCGGACGCCGTAATAGATGGAGGCCGTCTCCGCGCCGGAGAAATATGTAACGTATACTCCCGTGCCGATGCCGCCCACGCCCGAGAAGACGACGAGGTCGCCGGGTTCGGTAAGTCCGTCTACGAAACGTACGAAAGCCAGGTGTTCGTTGTTCTTGGGATCGGCCTCCGGGTAAATCGAGCCCCAGAAGTTCGCCGCGAACAACAAGGGCGCCAGAACGTACAACGCGACGCTGCCAAGGCGCCTGGGCGCCGCGGCCCCCGCGCTCGCAAATATGAAAAACATAAGGGCAAAGGCTTGAACGGTCCAACGGTCCGTACCGCCGGCGTCGCGGAAAGTGAAAAAGGCCGCGTAGGGCAAAAACAACGCCGCCGCAAGCCAAGCGTGCCGACGGCGCGAGCCTCTTTTGAAAAACCGCGCCGCCGCGCCGACGAACGCCGCCGCCAACGCCGCGACCGCCGCGCCCACGAGGGCCGCCGACGCCACGTGCCTCGCGGGCCAGCCCCCGCCGATCACGTCTTTAGCCCAACGCAGGCCGAAGACGTTACGCGCCAACGCGTAGAAGTCGAGGACGACGTTGTAGAGGCGGTAAGTCATATAATATTCCGACTTGCCCGGAACGCCGAAAAGCCAACGCCAAAACTCGCCCGGTCCTCTTAAACCTAAAACGCCGAAGGCGACGACGCCGTAAGCTGAAACGACCGGTAAGAGGAAAGAGGCAACGAGTGCCGGTAGCCGCCGGAAACGTTTCTCGGGCTTCGCCAGCAGATATGCCGCGACCACGAAAACGAGCAGCAGCGCGTTGGAGAAGTGGGCGAGCACGGCCGCGCCCGCCACGGCCGCGCACAGCGCCCATCGGCGAAAGCCGCCCGTCGACGACGCCCACTGAGCGCAAAGAAAGGCCGCCATCGCCGCAACCGTGCTCAATATAACGCACTCGGCGTTACACGAATAGGCCCAATACCCGTACGAAAACGCGAGCGCGAAACTCCCCGCCAAAGCCAACGGCCGCCCCAACGCCGCCTTCCTCAGCATCAGATAAAATAGGGCGAAGCCGACGGCGCCCACCAGCGCGGACATAATCTGCATCGCGCCGAACAGCCGGCCGCGATACCCGAAGGACTTCAAAACGGCTTCGAACGTCAACGCGAGCGGGTTGTATAGAAGGCGGTGGGGGTGCCAGACGGCGGCGGTTCCCCGCGCGGCTATGTCCAGCTCCCAGCGCATCGGGTCCGGGAAATAATACGCGGAGCGGAATACTATATAAATCGCCGCGACCGCGACGGTCGCCGCGGCAACGGCGATATCCCAACGGGACTTTAGCCTTTCTCGCAAATCGGAAACGAAGATACCGCGCGGCCCGGCCGCGCCGCCTTAACTCCCCTCGGACGGCCCGGCCTCCGGCAAAGCCGAGGCCGCTAACGCTTCCTCGGCCCGCTCGAGGTCGGCGGCCTGCTTCTCGTAGGGCACGAACTTCCCGTCCTTCACTACCGCCACGACGAGGGGTTTCATGCAATCGCCGTCCCGGTTGAAGTAGGTCAGGCCCGCGACGCCGCCGTAACCCTTTTGCGGCGTATCCATCGCCGCCACGTAATTCCTTATGGCCTTCCGGTCCGGGCCCGCCTTCTCGACAGCCTCGGCGACTACCCCCACGGCGTCGTAGGCGAGCGCGGCCCAACAGTCCGGCTCGGTCCCGTAGCGCTCTTTGAATTCCGCGACGAACTTTTTCGTCTTCTCGTCCGCGGTCGTGGGCAGGAAGGGGCAAGTAACTATGACGCCCTCCGCCGCCCGGGCCGCGTTGGTTATCAGGTCCGCCGAGAGAAGGCCGTCGCCGCCGACGAAGGGGGTCTCGATGCCGAGGTTCCGCGCCTGCGTAAGTATCATCGCGGCGTTCGCGTACAGGCCCGATATGAATATCGCGTCCGGCTTCTTCGCATTTATCTGCGTAAGTTGAGGCGTGTACTCCTGCGTGTCGCGGACGTACGCCTCCTCGCGCACTAACTCGAGGCCGACCTGCTCCGCTCGCTCGGCGAACGCGTCGCGCAAACCCCGGCCGTAGTCGTCGTTGTCGAAGAATACGGCCACGCGGTCGTAACCCAGGACGTACTTCATAAATTCGGCGATGAACTGCCCCTGGAAATCGTCGCGGTAAACGTTGCGGAAAGTCCAGTCGCCGCCCTCGCATACGGTCACGTTGGTCGACCCGTAGGACATTTGTAAAATCCCCACCGAGTTATAGACCTCTTTGCCCGCGAGGGAACAACTGGAGTTGAAGTGACCGAGCACGGCCAAAACGCGCGGATTCGAACCCAACTTCTGAGCGGTATTGGCCGCCTCTTTCGGGTCCCCTTTGTCGTCCTGAAATTCCAGCTCGAGCGCGACGCCGTTAATGCCGCCCGCCTTGTTTATCTCGTCGGCCTTCATCTCCGCGGCCATACGCGCCATTTCGCCGTATTGGGCGCCGTCGCCGGTAAAGGGGCCGGCCATGCCCACGAGGTAGGTATCTTTAGCCTTTTTGCCACAACCGAAAAAAACGGCAAGAACGACGGCCGCGAGAAAGGCAACCTTAAAAAGCTTCCACATCTTTACGTCCTCCTGAAGAGAAGATAAAGTCGCGGTGAGGATAAGCCGTACACCGCCGCCCCTCACGGGCCTCTCCGCCATTCGGGGGCTTCGGCCTCCTCGGCCAGCCGCGAGCTTATTTGCGCTATATTATCGACGGCGCCGCGCACCGCGTTAGCCTGATTCAAAGCTTCGTTCGCGGCGTCGTTTATATTCTCAACCGCGGTCGTAACCTGCTCCAACCCGAGGCTCTGTTGGCGCGCGGAGGCCGCGATCTGCTTGGACATACGGCCTATCTCTTCGACGAACGGGACGATTTCCTCGACCATGCTCTTCGCCCTCGCGGCCCCGTCGCGCAAGATGTCCGACTGCTCCGCGCTCGCGCGCGCGGACGTCACCGTCTTGACGGTCCCGTCGCGAATCTCGTGGAGAACCTTTCTTATTTCCTCGGTTCCCCCTTTGGACGAACTGGCGAGGTTTTTCACCTCGCGCGCCACCGCGGAGAAGCCCCGCCCGAACTCGCCCGCCTTCGCCGCCTCGATGGCGGCGTTTAGCGCGAGGACCGTGGACTGCTCCGCGAGGTCGTTGACCAAAGCGACTATCTCGTCCATGCGGCGCGCGCTCTCGTTCAGCGCCACGGCGAGCTTGGCCGCGTTCTGCGCTTCCGCGGCGAGCCGCTCGATGTTCTCCGCGTTCATAAGAATTTGATCCTGGGCGGTCTTGACCAATCTCGCCGAAGAGTCGACCCGCTCCGAGATCTCCTCCGCCCGCGCCGCGGTCTGCCCGACGGTCTCGGCCAACTCTTTCATCGTCACCGAGGTTTCGGAAATAGCGGAAGCCTGTTGCGAGGTTATACTCGCCTGCTCCGCCAAATTTTCGCGCACGCGCGCGGCGTGGCTCGAGAGGTCCGCCGTCACCCGCCGGATAGCCTCGTCGAAAAGCCGCACCTCGTCGCGGAACGTACGACACGCCGCCGTCAATTCCTCGAGCTCGTCGCCGACGTAATACGTGACCGGCGCCGCGTTCGCCGCCGTCCCGAGGGGCACGGTCACGTGACGCGAAACGAGGGAAGCCGCGGCCGCGGCCAGCGCCACCAATAACGCCGCGACCAACCATTGCCCCGGGCCCCAGGCGACGCCCGGGCGCACGTATAAACCGCTCGCCGCCAGGACAATTATCGCCGCGGCGCCGCACCCGCCGATAATAGCGTACCGCGCCCCCAGCGGCATATATCGCCGCCTCGCGAATTTTATTTTACGGGCCGTAAGGAAAGCGAAGATCGGCACCAAATAGCGCTCCGCGGCCGCGTACGAGACCAGCGCGTAAACGAGGGCCGCCGCGCCCCCCGCGGCCAAAACGCCCAACGCCTGCACCCCCGTCGCGCCGGCCTCGACGGAAAGGGCGGCGCAAATAGCATAGGCCAAGGTCCCGCCTAAAAATCCCGCCAACGAGACCGACGCCGGAAAAGCTCTCATCCGCCGGGCGGGCCCCGGCTCGAAGGTCGCTTCCCCCGGCGCCGCGGGCGTCAAACGCGAAACGGCTCGCGCCAGCGACGCCAACGTCGCCGCGGTCAATAACACGTGGCCTAAACCCAGCGGCGCGACCACGTAGAGGTGGGCGAACGCAAGCCTCAGCCGCGCCGCGGCCCCGAAGCCGAATGTCAAAAATAGAACCGCCGCCGCGGGCAACACTTGAAACGCCGCGACCAACAGCGCCTGCGTTAACGCAACGCCCGCGACCTCGACGCCCGTACTGTCTCGCGTAGCCACCTTCGCTACCACATCCTTTTCACGAAGACGAATTTATTGCCCGCCGGCCTCTTCTCCCGCCGCCCATTCCGGCGGGAGCTCATAACCCTCGCGGACGAGCCTTATCGAAATAGATACGTAGTCGCTCAAGTCGCGCTGCTCGCCGGTTATTACAAACGAACGGTCGCGTTTTCCCGAAAGGTCCAGGCGGGCGTACGCCGGTAGGCCGTCGGAAGCCGGTACCGCGGCTCCCGCCCCCTCGAAAGAGGCGTGCCCCGTCATCGTCGTTAACTTCGTATCCTGCGTAAGCTGTTGCTCGAAGGCGACGGCGAACGCGACCTGCCCGCTCTCCCCCCCCTCGAAGGCGGGAAGCGGTCGCCCCTCCGCGACCTCGAGCAAAACCAGATTAAAGCCGCAAGAACGCGCGACCGCGGCCCGAGCCCCGTCCCGCCACAAATCCGCGAGCGGGCCCCCCGGCGCAAATAACATCAGCGCCAGCAGGTTGTAACTGAGCTCCTCGCTGTCTTTAACGAACGCCGGCGCGCGTTTAATGCCGCCCTCCCTCATCGTCCACGGCGCAAACTCGAGCCACCGCCCGGGCAAAAAGTCGCCGACGTTCTCGACGCCGCCAATTACCACGTCGCCCGCCAACGTCCGCTGCCCGGCGGTGAGGAAGGTAAGGCGGTAGACGCCGTCGCCGAGCGGCTCGAGCGAAAAAGTCGCCGTCGTCTCGGTAAGGCTAAGCGCCGGTATGCCGAACGCGTGCGCAGCTTCCGCGGAGGCATCGTCCACTTCGTACGTAGAACTCGCGGTAAGTTTATAATTTACGGGCGCCGCGCCGGCCGCCCCGGCCGTAACAACGGCCATAACCCAGTAAACGAGCCTTCGCATACCTTTCCCCGGCTCCTTTGATACTTTAATTCTTGTAACATTTTTAACGCCCTTTATCAACACTTTTCCGGAAGAGCCGCCGTTGACAAGACGCCGCGGCCGTGTTAGGTTCGCGAGGCTCCAATATAAGGTGGCTTATGATAGAGAATTATATGCAATACGAGCCGGAATTGGGCGAAGGCGTCTACGTCGCGCCCACCGCGTTGGTACTCGGGCGCGTCAAGCTCGGCGAGCGGGCGAGCGTGTGGCCCGGCGCCGTCTTGCGCGGCGACATAAACGAGATAACCGTGGGCGAATACACAAACATCCAGGACCTCTGCGTGGGCCACCTCGAGGACGACCTGCCGCTCGTCGTCGGCGCGTACGTGACCGTAGGCCACGGCGCCGTCCTGCACGCCTGCACCGTGGGCGACGACTGCCTGATAGGTATGGGGGCGATCGTATTGAACGGCGCGAAGGTGGGCGACGGGACGATAATAGGCGCCGGCTCGCTGGTGGCGCCGGGCAAGGAGGTTCCGCCGGGGGTCCTGGCGCTCGGGTCGCCGGCGAGGGTCGCCCGCCGGCTGGACGCCGCGGAAATAGAGCACAACCACCGCTGGGCCGAGAAATACGCCGAGCTCGCGGCGACGTTCCTGGAGGGGCGGAAGTAACGCGGCCGCGAACGCTCTGCGCGACGCCGCACCCGCGGACGGAGGGTAATCGAATTGGATAAATATAAGAGGATACTTTTACTAATCGTCTTGGCTTCCGCCTTGGGGCTCGTCACGCTGGGCAGGTACGATTTGCGGCCGTGGGACGAGCCTTTTTACGCGCTCCGCGCGCGCGCCGTGGCCGAGAAAAACGCCTGGCTGGACCAGAACGACTTCTGCCCGAACCGCATGGCGAACGCCTGCTACCCGCCGCTCTTCGTATGGCTCGCCGGCGCGACGATGAAAGTACTCGGCCCTACCGAGTTCGCGGCGCGCCTGTGGGCGACGTTGCTCGGCCTGGCCGCGATACCCGTAACCTTCCTTCTCGCTCGCCGCTTGGCCGGCGACGTGGCCGGCCTGTTCGCCGCCGGCGCGCTCGCGGCCCTACCCAACTTCGTCCGCGCGAGCCGCATGGCGCAATTCGACGCCCCCGTCGCCTTCTTCGTCCTTCTAACGTTCTGGCTCTGGGTAGAATATTATAAAAACCGCCGTTGGCTTACGGCCGTTTTGTGCGGCGTTGCCTTCGGCCTGGCGCTGATGACGAAGATAGCGGTGCCGTTCGTATTCGTGGCCGCGGCCGCGGCGACGATAGCCGTCAACGCGGGCGGCGCCCGGGCTAGCCGCGCGCGGGACGCCGGCGCGCTGGCGCTGGCCGCGGCCGTGGGCCTCGCCGTCGCGGCCCCCTGGCACGTATATATGTACGTGAAACACGGGAGCTACTTCCTCGAGCACTTCCTCGGTTATATGGTCCTCTACCACGGCCCGGGCATCGCGGCGCAAATTAAACCCGCGGCGTCGCCGCTTAGGTTTCTTTTCTATTACAATTCGACCGTTATCTTTCTGAAGGGCGTGGCGCCGTTCTTCTTCCTGGGGCTTGTCGCGCTGCTCGCCTCGAGGGAGACGTGGCGAGGGCGGCCCGACCGCCTGGCCGTGGTCCTCTGGCTCGTACTGGCGCTGGCCATTCTTATGGCGGTACGGTTCAAGAGGGAGATTTACCTCACGCCCATATTGGCGCCGATGTGCGTCGTCGCCGGCGGCTGGCTCGCCAAATTCGGCGGCGGTAAAATGGGAAACGCCGGCGCGGCCGTACTGGCGGGGACGGCGCTCTTCGCCGGCGCCTGGGCGGACTCGTCGTTGGTGCGGGGACCTTTCGTCGCGTGGATCACGCCCGAGTTCGCGAAGGGCAAGGGCGCCTGGCCGCCGCTCGTCGCGGTCGCCGCGGCCGCCGCGGCGCTGGCCTTCGCCTTCTACTTCTGGTATAGAAGGAGGCCGAAGGCGGCCGCGGCCGTACTCTTGGTGCTCATATACGGCCACCTGGCCCTCGGCGCCGCGGGTCAATTCGTACACGGCCGGCGAGACTGGCAACCGCTCAAAGGCTCCCTGGAAAAATTAACGTACCCGGGCGTCGTGATGGTAACCGCGGAGGAGACGCCGACGCACCTCTTCTACCTCCACCGCCTCATGCCCGGCTTCGGCGGCGCGGAGCGGTTGATGCTGAACCCGGCGTGGACGCCCGTGGACCCGGACGACGTAGCCCGCCGGTATCGCGACGGCTATCTGGTCCTCCTGGACAAGGAGACGAGGCCGGAGCTCGTGGCGCGTCAGGCCGCGCAACTCGGCAAGGAGCCGGGGCGCCGCCTCGAGTCGGCGAGGTATATATTATTCATAAAAGAGAAAGGAGCTTAGATAAAAACCGCGGGCGTCTTCTTCGGGAAATAAAAACGGCTCACGAAAATTTAAAATAAAAATGCCGCCCTAGCGGGCGGCTTAGATTTCCATAAAAATCCAACTTCGCGGACAAGGCCGGCCGTACCTTAGTCGAGGTCGACGGGCCTCAACACGCCGCGGGCGTCGTAGATGTAAGTCCCGCTCCGTAATATTCTCGGCAAGGGGGGTCCCTTCGGCGCGGGTATATATTTAGGCACACATTCTACGACCCGCCAATAGGGGCACGGCCTCGTAATAAGACTTTCCTCCCATACTATGAAACTTTTCAGCGCCTTCTCCAACTGATAAGGGTATTGCCCGGGGTATTCTCTCCAGGCCGCGGTTCTTTTTATTTGTTCGTGGAAATACTCTCTTATGCATTGATTATCCTTCTGAAGTTGCTTGTATTCGGCCGCCGTAATCTTATCGAGTCCGCGGGCCTCCGCCGCCATCCTCTCGCGGAAATTCCAACAACGGTCCACGAGCGTATGCAAGTACTCCTTACCCGCCGCGGTAAATTCCAAGTCGAACTTGGCCGGCAAAACGCCGCGTATGCGGTCCCAAAAATTTTCCTTGTGCGCGGCCATCGTGACGTAACCCTCGTCCACGAGCTTCCTAAACCGCTCCTCCGGTTCGGTAAAATACGACCGCGTCCACCCGTACCTTCGAAAACGCTTAACATCAAATATCGCGAACCGGAGGACGGCCCATTCATCTTTGCTAAGGCCGTCGGTAATTATCTGGCAATAAGCGCTACGAGCCTTGTTATAAGGTACGCCCGGGGCCGGGAATTTGGGGAACTCATGAGCGGGCACGATACGTTCCACCACCTCTACCTCCCTCTCCAGCCAAGGCGTGGTGCCCTGCTGGCCCGCGAATACCACTCGAGCGCTCTCCCGGTCGCGCTCCAGCCATACCGTGCCTACGCCCCCGGTGCTTAAAAGCCTCTCATCCGGCGATATCCTCACGGCCTTGCCGAGAGACTCGTATCGCACGTTCCTCTCGACGTCCGACGCAACCTCGAAGCATTCCGCGGCCCAGGCCCCTAATGCTACGAGGTACGGTTCGCTATAATTGTCGTTCCAATCCTCTATCGCGGCCACCGCTTCGTCGTAGGTGTCGAACGTATAGCGGCAATACCATTCTTTTACTTCTCCGAAATCGCGCCGATGCCGCCACGGGATCATACCGGAAAAAGCCGCGGCCGGGGCCGAAGCCAAGACGCCGCACGAAATTAAGATCGCAATTTTGACGAACGCCGCGTAAACGTTTTTGAACGCAACCATCGCATCTTCCCTCCTCTAACGTCATACGCCGGGGATGCCCACCGTGATACTTTAGTTTGCGCCTACGCTCCGACTTACCTGCCCCTCTATTATTTTAGACAGATGACGGCGCAAAAACTTGCGCCCGGGCGCCGCTTCAAAAGACGCCCCGGCCGTTCTCTCAGTATCCGTATACCCCCACTTGGCCCTCGGCGCCTCGCCGGCCGAAAAATTCGAAAAACACGGGCGATTTTATCGCGGAAATAAAAACGGCACACGCCAGAAGACGAAGGCCGCCCGGAAGGGCGGCTCCTTAACTCCCTAATAAAGCCGTTACGCCACCATCCACCCCTCCGCCTCCCCCCGCACGTCGCGGCCGCCGAACGTCCCGACGGTTCCTCCTAAGCCATCCTTGCTAACGTAAGCCTCGTCGGCGGCCGACTTAGCCGCCGCCGGCTCGAGTTTGCCCCGCGTCCGACGCCGACTGGCCTTCCTCGCTCGTCGGCGTGATGTAATTCTTCGAGTATACGCGGCCGTTGTCGAAGGTGATTAACACTTTGAAATCGTCGCGGCCTTTCCACCCGTACCATTCCAAACAATCTTCGCTGGTTTCGATTCGGCCGACGGAGATGCCGGGCGCGCCGAAGAGCGCGACGACGTCGTCGTAAGTCATGCCGGTCTCGACGCGAGCGTACGCGTCCGGCGTCACGCCGGGCGACGGCGACGCCGCGGTGAGTTCGACCATCCCGCCCCAGTCGGTCGCGGGGGGAAGTATGCCGCCAAAAGTCATGAAGTACATTAAAAGCAATTCCAAGGCTTCCACGACATACCTCCGCACGTTAACGTCGAAAAATTGAATCCGCCCTTTTCCGCTAAGACGCCAATTTAATTAAAAAAGGCTCATCACGTTAATAACGTAAAAATGCCCCCCCAGGATTTAGTCGCGTTACGTCGTAAGCGGGGCGGGCGCACAGTTATTACCGGAGCCCGAACTTGCGCTTTTGATATACCTTACCGTTCAAAAAGCTTATCTGGGCATAACCGCCGCCCGCGGCGTTCCACTGGTAAATTTCCGCCCTGACGCCCGCCAACTCCATCTCGACGGCCAGGCCGCCCGGGCCCCCGAATATCGCCGCGACCTCCTCGTACGTCATACCTTTCTGAACCAAACCGTAATTCGCCAGCGTCACCCCCTCCAACCTCGGCGCCGATAACGCTTCCCCCACATCTATATTAGTTATACTGCTGTAAAAAGCGACAACGGCGAACGTCGCAACGCAACAACATAATAATACTGCTGCCACTATGCCGACGATAAGCCAAACCTTCGCGGCCTTGGTCACCTCGTTACCTCCTCAACGCCTCCGTCGGACGTATGCGATACGGCCACGCGTCCCACGATCACCTAAGGCCGGATTGCCTTTTGTCGTACACCTTCCCGTTGTCGAAGGATATTTGCGCGTACCCGCCCCCCAGCCCCTTCCACTGGTAAACCTCGAACCTCTTACCCGCGATTTCCGCCTCGACGGCCAGGACGCCCGGGCCGCCGAAAATCGCGGCGACCTGCGGGTAGGTCATACCGATCTGAACGCGATTATAATTTGCGACCGTGACGTTGGCCGACTCGGGCTGCGACATCACGTCGTCGACGTTGATCTTAATTACTTTACCTAATAAAACGCGGCCGACGACGAACACGAGGCAACAGCACAATAATACCGTCGCGGCGACGCCGACGATTAGCCAAATCTTGGCCGCTTTGGTCACCTTTGAACCTCCTCAACCTTCGCCGCCGCCTCCTCGAACTTCCTCAACTGCGCCTCGAAGAAATCGTTACCCGGGTCTTGCGCGAGCGCTTTCTCTTCCCACGCGACCGCTTTCTCGTTTTCGCCGGCCGCGTAGTACGCCTCGGCGACGGTGTCCATAACGTTGGCGTCGTCCGGCGCGAGCTCGTGCGCCCGCAGCGCCATCTCGAGCGCCTTTTGCGGGTAGAGTTTCTTCGTCGCGAGCGCCCAGGCGAAGTCGTTGAGGGCCGCGGCATCCTCGGGCCCCTCCGCTACGACGCGGGCCATTATCGCGAGCGCGTACGCGGCCTCGCGTTCGCCGCCCAGCTCGAGGTACCTCCCGGCCAAGAACCTTTGCTCCCATAAGTTATATATGCGCTCGAGCTCGGCCACCGGCTCGAGGTGGTCGTCGACGCGGATGTCGACCAGGCGGTCCGTCTTGCCCTGGTAGCCGCCGCCAGCGCGGACTACCAGGAGCGCCGCCGACTGCTTGCCCCGCTTGTCGCCCCCCGCGGCCTCGCCGGCCACGAGCGCCCCGAGCAGCCGCCGCCCCAGCGGCCCGGACGAATTTAAATAAGCCCGTTCCATACCCTTCAGGACCTCTTCGCCCGTCAATATATTACCCTGCACCGAGTAGCCCTCGCCGGCGATATGGCCCGACCAGGGGAGCGTATCCGCGCCCGTGAAGGCGGCGACGTCGCCGGCCGCGTCCACGACCGCGACTTGCCGCCGGCCGGCCTCCTCGTCCTTCTCGCGTAATCGCTCGAGTACGTCCCGGGCCGATAACCCTTTCTCCAACAACGCTAGTCCCTCCACCCCGTAATCCAAATTAGCGTAGGCCTGCGTCGCGACCGCGCCCACGCCCGCCTTCGCCCACGGCACGACGTAGCCGACCGCGAGCACCTTCGAGGCGACGGCTATTCCCCACTCCCGCGTTTCGGCGTCGTAGGCCGCGACTGAGAAGGTCGCGGCGCTTAGCGTCCCGTCATCCCCGTACGCCCCAAAAGCCGCGCCGCACAATAAAAGCGGCGTCGCCACGATTATCGCTTGTCTTTTTAAGGCCATAGCCCCGTACCTCAACGACGAATCACCCGACGCGGTGAATGCTCTACGCTAGGTTAATTTTTGTAATAATAATTAATTCTAGGACGGGGGTCAACCCCGGATGGGAGCTGCGGCGCCGCTGGTATAATTTGCAATTAAAACAGCTTAAAAAAAACGCCGGCGGCAGGCGGCTTTCTCATTCAAAAGAAGACCGAGAGTCAAAACGCGATTCCTCTAAGGGGAAATTAACCCCTCAAAATCCGGCCGCCCCCTGAGCGACGCGAGGTCCTCGTCCGTCGCGGCCATCTTCCGGTAGCGCCCGGGCGCGAGCTCGAGGGCGCGTTTAAGCTCGGTCATCGCCTCGTCGCCGCGGCCCTGGCGGGCGAGCGCGCAGGCCAGGTTGTACCGCGCGCGCGCGTCCTCGCGCGAGGCGAGCATCAACCTATGCTGGCGTTCGGCGCCGGCGTAGTCGCCCAATCGGTGCAGTACCTCGCCCAACGCGCGCCGGCCGTACGCCGCCGTCGGCTTATAATACACTACCTTCTCGAAACAAACGCGCGCCCTCGCGAGGTCGCCCTTGCCGCCGTAGATGTTGCCCAGCTCGAGCCAGGCCTCCGGGAAACTGGGCTCGTAGTGGACGGCGCGTTCGAACTTCTCGGCCGCCCCCGCGGCGTCCCCTTCCTTCAATAACAGCTTGCCGTAAAAATAATACGCGCGGGCATCCTCCGCGTCCACGGCGATCGCGCGCTCGTAAAATTCGCGCGCCCCCTCGGCGTCGCCCGCATCCGCGCGAATATTACCGAGGTTGTTCCACCCCCTGCTGTAATCGGGCTTGACGGTCACCGCCGTACGGAAATAATATCCGGCCTTCGCCATATCGCCCCGCCGCGCGGCGATTATGCCGAGGTCGTTCAACGCGTCCACGGCGCTGATGCACGAACCGCCTTCGAGCGCCGCCTCGTATTCTCGCTGGGCGGCGTCGAGGTCCCCCGCCTCGAGGTATACCGTCCCCAACGTATAATGGCCCTGCGACTCGAACTTCGATTGGCGGCCGATGCCGAAAGGGTCCGCGTCGCAAAAAATGAACAATGCCGCCAGGCCCGCCACGCGCAACGCCACTTCCCGGCGGCGCCACCGACGCAGGTTATCCCAGAAATAAAAGAACGCGACGGCCGCGAATATACATAGATAAGGCACCACCGGCATACGGAAGCGCGCGTTGACGAAAAACAATATTACCGAAGCCGAATAAAATATCACGAAGATGTACAACGGCGCCAGCCGCCGCCACCGCCGAGCCGAGGCTATCATACCGAAAAAGGCGAAAGGTAAAATGACGTAGGAACTCACCGGGTCATATTTCAATACCCAGAACTGCTTCTTCAGGTAATACAGGTCGAAGTTGTTCGCCACCTCGTAGGCGTTGGTGAAGAAATAGGTCTTGCGGCCTAACAGTTTAAAAAATTCTCCCGGCTCCTCACGGAAAAACTCAAACACCTGCCCGTAGTAATAGCGGTCCACGCCGGAACGGTTCAAGGGCCGCCCGGCCGCCTTCTCCGCCATCCGTATCGATTCGTAGTGGCTGCGCCACCAATCGCCGTACGTCCCGGGCACCATCGCCGTCATGCCGTCCGCTTCCGGGTTGTTACCTATCCACAGGTTGACGCCCCCCTGCCAGGAAACGACGACCGGCTCGCGCGCGACGGCGTAATTGCGAACGGCGACCGCGGCGACGAACGCCCCGCCGACGGCGTAAAGCACGACGAGCGAGTTAACGATACGGCGCCACGGCAACCGTCGTCCGGCGCGGGCGACGAAAAAAGCAACCCACATTAAGACCCCTACCGCCAGGACGTTGGGCCTCGTGACTGCGCCCAACCCCAGCGCGGCCCCCGCGGCCGCGGCCCAACCGAGGCGTAGACTTTTCGACGCCCGAACCGCGAAGTAAACGAAGGCGAGGCCGAGCGGGACCTCGAGCACCACGAGCAACAATTCGACGTCGTAAAAAACCGCCGTCCAGGCCGTGCCGAGGGCCAAGGCGGCCACCGCACCCACGCGCCGATCGAATAGCTCCCGGCCGAGTAAAAAACAGAGCGCCGCGCTCACGCCGCCCACGAAAGCCTGAACTGCGCGCGCGAATAAAATCGAGCCCCCGCCCAGCCAATACCATAACGCCAGGAAATACGGGTAGAGGGGCGCGCGGAAAAACGGCTCACTCCCCCAGAAGTCGCCCGCGACGATGCGCCGCGCCCACGCATCGTGGTAGTCCATATCCATTACCGGCGTGACGTAATAAGGGTGGCCCGCCGCGGCCGCCAGGAAGGCCAACCGTACGGCGACGGCCCACGCCGCCACCGCGCCCAATAAGACCCAATCGACGCGCCGCCAAATATTTTGTTCGCCCTCGCACGACATCGTAAAAATATAACACCCCTCAAACGTCGCCTTCAATATAATAAAAGTTTGCCTCGGCCCGATTTTTTTCCTATCATGGTCGCGTGCGTCGCGCTAAGTTCGCGATGACGGCGTTGGTGCTCGCGCTCGCGCCGGCGGCTTTCGCCGCGCAGGCTGAGGCGGCGGAAGAGGTCCGCGGCTTCTGGGTCCGCCCCTGGGACTTGAACTCTCTCGCGGCGCCGGACGAGATCGTACGAGAAGCCCTTCGGTATAATTTCAACGCGCTCTTCGTCGAAGCCCGCTACCGCGGCGACGCCTTATATATTCCCAATAAAAATGATTCACGCTACCCGAACCCGGAACCGCGCTCGCCTCACCTCGCCGGCCTGCCCGTCGACTTCGACCCGCTGGGCGAAATAGTGGCCAAAGGCCGCGCCGCCGGCCTGGAGGTCCATGCGTGGGTCACCACCTTCGTCGCGCTGAACCGGGATACGCCCTCGCCGCCCGGCCACCCCGCGGCCCAACACCCCGAATGGCTCAGCCAAAACGGCCGCGGCGAAACGCGCGACCGCTACGGTTTAACCTGGCTCGAGCCGGCGCTGCCCCAAGTCCAGGATTACCTTTACGACGTCTTCGCCGACGTCGTCGCCAACTACGACGTCGACGGCCTGCACTTGGACTACGTCCGGTACCCCTCAGCCGAGTTCGGCAGGCACCCAAAGGCCATAGAATTATATCAATCGGAGACCGGTAAAACGCTGGACGACGCCCGGGCCTTCGCCGACTGGCGGCGGCAAAAAATAAACGCCTTCGTGAACCGTGTTTACGACGGCATCTCGAAGCTCAGGCCGTCGTGTCGATTGACCGCGGCGGTATACGCCTCGCGTACCGGCGCCGCCTACGCCGATCATCTCCAGGATTGGACCGCCTGGCTCGCCGGCGGCTACGTGGACGCCGTAATACCGATGGCGTACAGCCGCGACGCCGGCGTCGTCGGCGCGCAAATCGAAGACGCGGTCGGCGCCGCGGGGGGGCGATACATTTACGCCGGCATTATGGTTCCCGAGGTCCCGGCAAAATATTTCGACGAGAAAGTGGGCGCGGAAATGGTCGCGAAGGCGAGGTCGGCGCGGGAGGCCGGCGCGGAGGGGATCGTGGTCTTCTCGTACGGCGGCCTGCTCAAAGAAGACGCGCTGGTCGCGCGGGCTTTGTACGACGACGTGTTCGGAACGCCGGCCAAGCCGCCGGTCATGAGCTGGAAGGGCGAGGTGCCGCTCGCGCCGGCCGCGGAGGTCGTCACGATATACGTAAAGGGCGAACCCAAGTTCGCCGTACGGGCAGAGCAAGACGTGCCGCGCCGCCACGCGTACTTGCTCGCGAAAGAAATCTCGGCCCGGGCCGGCGCGCAGGTATTCATAAAAGCCGGGAAGGACCGTACGTACCGCGTCTACGCCGGCGCCTACGCGGACCGCGACGCCGCGGCCGCCCTCCGGGATAGGCTCGTCGAGCTCGGCTACTGAGATGACCTTAAAAGTTAAAGCCGTTTTCGTTTGCACCCTCGCGTTCCTCGCCCTATCGGGCTCGAGCGGGCGCAACGCGACGGCGGAACTGGTCATCATATACACCGGCGACAGCGGCGGCGAGGT
>JABAOC010024455.1_pt1 | contig 18529 bp, 13 predicted proteins | sample 7062161 | NCBI WGS metagenome assembly JABAOC01 (sample SAMN14538625, study PRJNA623070) | marine sediment metagenome | biome: marine biome [ENVO:00000428]; feature: marine pelagic biome [ENVO:01000023]; material: deep marine sediment [ENVO:00002113] | place: India: Gulf of Khambhat ... | reverse complement strand
AGATATTTCTCCGGCTCGGTATCCGGATCGCCCGACTGCAGATTGGACGTCTTAAAAGAGGTCAAACCCAAAGGCTCTCCTTTTCGGACATCTTTTACCCATACATCATTCCACATTAAAGAATCTGGGCTGATCTGGTCGTCCCCGTTCAGGTCGACATCATAGGTGGCAAGCGGGCTCTGCAAAAAAGCATAGGTGAGAAAACCAGGAATTCTGCCGAAATTTCGCTCGGCAAAGTCGCTGTCATAGGCGTAACCCAGATTACGGCCGTTATCAAAGCCGACCAGATCATCGTTGGCTGTACGGCCCACATCAGCATCACACATGACGGAAACGAAACAGTTCCTTATGGGGGCCATGTCCTCTCTAATGTTGATGATGTTATACTTAAAGAAATGGATGGTTTTGTTCTCCTCGTAATTCCAGGAGTGGGTGCGCTGGATAACCTTAACTCCCAAACCGTAAGTGGCTATGTCGACTCCGTCTCCGGCATTGGAATTGATGCCCGTATCCCATCTGGTGGTATCCTGGTCATCAAATTCGGTATAGCTATCTTCTATGCCCAGGATGATGGGATCGCCTTGATCATCAACCAGCGGCCAGAAATCTGGGGAAGGATAATCCTCGGGATGATCGCTGATGAATATGTCGGTGAGTCCAGAGAACTCTTCTGCTCCCCCGCTGGGATTATACCCCACCACCACTCGGGGATTAGTTCGGTATGGGAGTCTGTTTGTGTCTATTATGGCCGAATAGAGGACGGTGTCCCTTCTCATACCCGTGTAAAGATTACTGAAGTTGAGCGTTTGGAGACTTGGTCTGTTTACGTTTCCACCTACCCATATGCCAGCACCGAATATATAGTACTCTTTGGAGCCTTTTGGCCATTCCCCTCCAGCTTGTCCCAGCTCAACAAACTGCCCAAAGATAGCATAGTTGGTCAGGGGAATTCTGAAATCATTGATGTCCAAACCATGTCTTATGTACCTGAGGCCAAAATGATCAGTCTGCGTGGTGGCCATCCCTGGTGGGGAGCTTCCCTGCTTGCCTTTCCGAGCCCCGCTTTCAGGGGTTGGTGGAGCAAGAAGAGCCACTAATAGAAACAGCAAACCAACGATAAAGCCGCGCGACTTGAATAATCTTCTCATGGTCGATTTCCTTTTGGGAATCTATTATTTCAGTTCGCTTAAGTTTCCGTAATCAGCATTCTGGCGAGGGACCTTTCCTGAATAGATAGTTGGTCAAGTAGACGGCATCACTGATGTCAATTACTCCGTCACAGTTACAGTCTCCGGCTGCCATAGGCTCAGGAGCAGAGCCTGATCTGTAAAGATAATTTATGCAAAAGACCACGTCCTGAACTTCGATGAAACCGTCGGAGTTCAAATCACCCACAGTGATGTAAGGGATACCCGTCACCGTGAAGTATTTGATCTGGTCACACCAGATCGCTGCACCACAATTATCCTTTGCTTTGACCTTCCAATAATGGGTTCCCAGATCCAGCATCTTTATGTACTCGCTTGCGATAATATTGCTGTCAATCGTAGTCGAGTCCTGGGGGAAGTGAAATGAGGTGCTAACATAGAGATCATATCTGACCAGATCCGAGACATCCGGATCGGAGGCTATCTCCCAGTCAAAATATACCCCCCGGGGTGTGGAGGCGTGATTGAGAGGGAATGTCAGAGAAAAGGCATCTGGCGGGTTATTCCCCTCGCATTGATAATATCTTATGGTGACGTAATCATAAGATGATATTGAACCACCATGACTGTAACCGGTCACATAAACGTTACCAAAGCCATCCGCCGCCAAAGCGCAGGCATAATCTCCGTGACCTACCGGTCCGTCGTGTCTCTTTGACCAAAGCTGAGTTCCAGAGGGATCATAGCCTATGGTGGAATAATCATACCAAGAATCACTGCCAAGACTCATACCGGCAACACAAATATTACCCGAGATGTCCACTGCGATGGCATTTGCACAATCATCCCAGTCGCCCGGTCCATTCTCCCTCATGGCCCAAACCTCGTTGCCCAGAGAATCATACTTCACGGTGACGTAGTCAAAATCGGTCTCGCTGCCCCTGCTCTGTCCGGTCACGTACACATTGCCGTAACCGTCTACTTCAATCGCAACAGCATAATCGCAACCATTTCCAGATCCGTTGTACCGTGCCACCCAGGCAGCACTTCCGTCCGGGTAGTACTTTATGGTAGCACAGTCGAACCCGGCTTCATTGTCCCAGCTATCTCCGGTAACATAGACATTACCGGAACCATCGACTATCATGGCTTGAGCGAAATCATAGTCGTTTCCAGGGCCGTTGTAGGTTCTCACCCACGCGATATCTCCATTTGGATGATACTTTATGGTAGCATAATCGGTTCCAGTTATAGAGCCGACGTATCCTGTCACATAGACATTACTAGAGTTATCCGCTGCTATAGCTTGGGCACAATCCCAGCTGCCTCCCGATCTGTTGTACCTTTCCACCCAAAGCTCATTTCCTGAAGAATCATACTTTATGGTGGCAAAATCAGGGTTGGTCCCGTCGCCAATGCTCATGCCGGTGACATAGACGTTACCCGAACCATCAACTGCTGTAGCACGAGCGTAATCCCAGCCATTTACTGGCCCATCATATCTTCTCACCCAGCCAACGGTTCCATCGGGATGATATTTTATTGTGGCGTAATCTCCGGTCGTTCCTTCGTCGATGCTCATTCCCGTCACGTAAACATTGCCCGCATCATCCAGCGCCATGGCACGGGCATAATCGCCTGAGCCGCCCGGTCCATCATATCTTCGGACCCAGACTTTGTTTCCCGTGGGGTCACACTTAATCGTGGCATAGTCTGCATCCGCTCCGATGTCCGTGGGGGATGGCCCCAGGCTGTGTCCTGTGATATAAACACTGCCCGAGCCATCTACGGCGATAGCGCTAGGCTGATCCCAACCGCTGCCGGGCCCGTTGTATCGCCTTATCCATAAGGTGTCGACGGATGCCTCTGCGAATGCTGGCACCGCCCAAGAGGCGAACAGAAATACGATCAATACTCTCCTGTCCATGTCGAAACCCCTAGCTTTGATGGTCCCAAGGCAGGCACCCTGGGGTGCTAGGTTGAGGCCTCAGGAACCGTCCATTAGTCGAAGGCCTTATCACCATTTACTTATAATATAGCCAAACCTTTCCCAAACTCAACCCAGATGTTTCTAAAGACACGGCTAAGTCAGCGGACTTGAATGAACTGGTCAGTTGTTCTCGCTTTGAACGACTGCGCCGTCAACGTAACCGGAAATTCCGGACACCCCTTAGTCGTTTTTGCCATTCTGCACAAATTTGTTGATATTTCCCAGGCTGCCGCTATATTTGGTATTACAGGAGGAGAATAATCCCGGTTTTGAACCCAAAAAACGAGAGGAACCGGCCGTGAGACCGATTATGACGTTGCTTGTTTTCCTGGTCTTCGTGTCTGGAGCCCTGACGTTTCTTCTCGTCCAGCATGGCGCACCACTTCTGGCTGACGAAGAAACGCAACCCAAAGGAGAGACCATGAAATTGCCGAAGCCCAAATTCTCCAGTCCCACCAGCGTGGAACGGGCGCTTTTGGAGCGTCGATCAATAAGAAACTATGCGGAAGATTCGCTGACGCTGGAGGATATCTCGCACCTTCTCTGGGCCGCACAAGGGATGACGGAAAAGTGGGGTGGCAGAACAGCTCCCTCTGCCGGAGCCCTCTACCCCCTGGAAGTGTACCTGATGGTGGGGGAAGTCAAGGGACTTGATCCCGGACTCTATCATTACGATCCAGGAGATGCATACGATCGCGCAGAGCAAGAAGATCGACCTGCGGCAGAAGGTCACCGAAGCCTCGCTTCATCAAGATGAGATACTGCGCGCCCCGATCACCCTGATCATCGCCGCGGTCTACGAAAGGACCATGGCCAAGTATGGTGAAAGGGGCATCCGTTACGTTCACATGGAGGTGGGCTCTGCCGCAGAGAATGTGTACCTTCAGGCGGAAAGCTTGGGCCTGGGCACCGTCTTCATCGGAGCATTTGACGATGAAGAAGTCAAAAAGTCTCTCGGAATCGAGGCGGAACCACTGGCCATCATGCCCATCGGAAAAAAGTAATCTCGATTCCTTGCGATCCTCCAGAGGAGAGGTAAAGATGGCTTTAGATGGTAAAGTGGCATTGGTGACCGGCAGTTCCCGGAACATAGGCAGGGCTATTGCGCTGAAGCTGTCGAAAAAAGGGTGCCGGGTGGTCATCAATTATCTGTCGGATAGCTGGGCCGCTGATCAGACCTTGGAGCAGATCAGGCAAACCGGAACCAGGGCCATAAGCGTTCAGGCTGACGTATCGAACTTCGCCGACGCGCAGCGGATGGTGGAGAAAGCAAGGTCGGAGTTTGGCAGAGTCGATATCCTGGTGAATAATGTCGGACCCTTCCTGTACAAACCCATCTTCGATAGCACCATTCAGGAATGGCACCAGACCATCAACTCCAATCTGAATTCGGTATTCTACTGCTGCAAGGCCGTGGTGCCGATCATGAGAGAGCAGAAATCGGGAGTGATCATCAACATCGGCGGGCCGAATGCGGAAAGGACGCAAGGTTACGTCCGTACCTGCGCCTATGCGGTCGCCAAGACCGGGGTGGTAGTTTTCTCCAAGAGTCTGGCCAAGGAGGAGGCTGTGCACGGAATACGAGTGAACGTGGTCAACCCCGGGTTCGTGGAGACCGAATCTTATACCGACGAGATGAAAGAAGACATGTCCAAGAGCGTTCCGCTGAAAAGATTGGGCCAGCCCGAAGACATAGCCAAAGCGGTGGCGTTTTTAGCCTCGGACGAGGCGGGCTATATCACCGGAAGCGTGCTCAACGTGCACGGCGGCTTGCGGTGCTAATAGGCCCGTCGTGCGCAAAGCCGACTCGGGAAGGTGGACTTGAGCTTGAGGTCCTCCGGCCCGCTGATTGTCCGTCACTCGACCAGCAGTTCCTGCGTGTGTCGCCCGACGATTGTGATTGCCCTGTCAGTGCCCATTGTGCAGTTTCCTGCAGGCGCAATTTCTTGCGAAGGAGCCGTGTGGATTTTTTGCTACAATACCTTCCGATCCCGGCGCGTATAATTTGTTGGAAGCCAACCGAGAAGCGCCAACGGGTGGCTTCCCTGGGCGGGGATGACAATTGCGCTAAGAGCGTCAAAACCGTCTTGAAGCTGGGCAGCGCAGTAAATTGCGAAAAATAACTTGACAACAAACCGAGTATCGGTTATATTGATAAAGAGCGAACAAGCCAGATGGGCGCTTTCATACAAGCTCGCTCCCTGCTTTTGCCGAGCGGTAAAGGCTGGGCGAGACAACGCTTTTAACTTTTTAGACTGAAAGACACGGATTTCGCTTTTCAAACCTAAGGAGGCGATGGGCTCATGAGGTGGATTGGTTCAACAGCATGCGGAGATCCGAGATTCTTCTTGATCAAGCGAATCCTTCTCTTTTCGGTCATCCTCTGCTTTCTGGTCGCGTTCAACGTCGGCCTTGCGGATGATCTAACCGATCCCAATCCAGACTGGGAGCACCCGTGGGACGACCTGGATCACCAAGATCCGGACGGAGTCAGCCCGGACGATCCTCCCCACGAGGGTGATGATCTGGTGCTTCAGTTTGGAGGATTCGATTTCTGGATCATAGTCCATCTGCAGCTGGCACCAGACAGGGATGGCCAGGAGAAGCATAAGACCCTGGGGTCGGCACAGAAGCGTCGCGGTCACGTTTATATGCTAATCCGATAGGACAGGATCATTTGGTGAAGATTGAAAATGGAGAGCCTGGACAAAAAAATTGATCTTGTTTCGTCTCTGGCGGCTCGAAGGGACTTCACGGCCGCGCAGGCGGAGTTGGCTAAGCTGAAGAAAGGGAATGACGCTTCTTCGGCTTACGAAGGGGAGTGGTGTTACCTGGAAGGCCTGATACTCTACCGACAGAGCTGTTACAGTGAAGCCCTGAAGAAGGCAGAGCATGCCTATCAGCTTCTACGACGGACCTTGAAGAACAGAAGGCTTGGTCAGGTTCAACTGCTTTTGGGCTACATCCTGATCGACAGCGGTGATCTGAAAAGAGCGGAGATCGAAATCCGGGACGCCATATCGTCGTTTCGCCGCGCAGAAGACGAGGAAGGAACCACAAAAGCTTACAACAAGCTATCCCAGATACACTTCATTCGGGCCGAATTCGACCGTTCGCTGGAGTCTCTGAACCAAGCTGCCGAGCACGCCAGGAAGTTCAAGGAGGGGCATCTTCTGCTTCCCCGGATCTCCGGCAATTTGGGCAGGATACATCTGCTGATGGGGGAATGGGAGAAGGCTCAGAGATGTCTTTACGAGAGCCTGAGGCAGAACGAGCGGGCAAACACTCAAGTGGCCGTTTGCAGAAACCTGCTTTCGCTGGGGTATGCCGCGTTTCGACAGAGGAAATTCGAAGAGGCGGAACGTTTCTACAAGAAAGCCCGTGTAATTATCCAAGAAAAAGGTTTGAAAAGAGAACTGGCCATCTACCACGAATATCTGGCTGAGTTGGCCCTGCAGAAGAATGACTATGAAAGATGTAATCAGGAGATATCTCGAGCCATCGACATAGGCGAAAAGATCGCCCCCAAGAGCAGCTTGCTCTGTCAGTCGTATCGCATCCTGGCCCAGCTTCAGCTTGCGAGCCAAAAGCTGAACTTGGCAGAAAGCTCATGTCGGAGATTCCGGGATCTGTCCAGAAACCTGAACGAGAAGGTGGAGGAGGGGATCGTACACGGAATCCTGGCGCAGATTCATGCCAGAAGGAACAACAAGAAACTGGCCGAGGTGGGTTTCAGATCAAGCATGGCCTGCCTGGAGAAGATCGGCTGCAGATTCGAGCTGGCCCGGGCGTATCTGGCCGTCGGCCAGGAGAGTGTCTTCGATGTCCAGAGTAGGCTGGAATACCTGTACAAAGCCAGGAGAATCTTCCACGATCTTTTCCCCGAGAACTCTTCGGCGAGCTCTTACTACCTGGGATTGACCCATCTCGCTCAGGCCGTGGCACATTTTGAGATTCGGGACTATGACCGCAGCATCGACTCTGTAAACCAAGCTCAAGACTTGCTGGGGGCTGAAGGAGGCGAGAGGGCCGCCGGAATCGAGGAGATCTTGCGTGAGATCCTAGACTTACGCGCCGAGGTTGAGAGGGCCATTGCGCAAAAGAGCATATCCCCCGACAACCGTTACAATACACTTCGAAGATTCCTGTCGGAAATCGAGTCCAAAGAGACCTCAGATGTAGCCTCCGCCGATCAGATCCCGAAGGGCCTGGAGGGTACGGACGTGGGTCAGAACCTCGTGCTTCTGGCAAAGCGGCTCCGGGCGGATCGCGGCTTCATTCTCCTGAAAAACGGCAGCGAGGCATCCCTTCCCTGCTTTTTCGGCTTCAATCTTTCGCCGGAGGAGACGGAACGGATAAAATCGGTGACCTACCGACTGGATGGCGAGCTCACCTCCTTGGGCCAGCCGGTATACTCTACGTCAGGTAAATCCAATCTCTTCCTTGGAGAAGGCGACGAAACCTCAAGTTTGCTTCTGGTTCCTTTGAAAACCGGTAGCGAGGTCAAAGGCGTTCTGTATCTGGACCGCAAGAAGAATGGCTCGTTTTCCAAGCCCTTCCGCGGGGACGAACTTAATCTGACGGTAGCATTTGCCGACATAATAGGTTTGAGGCTGGCCGAGGTGGAAAACAAGAAACTGGGAGAGGAAAACCTGAGGCTGAAGCAGCAGCTTAAGGAAAAGAGCGCCTTTTCCAACGTCATCACCCAGAACAACCAGATGCTGGAGATCATGTGGAGACTCTCTCAGGTGAAGGATACAAACCTGTCCATACTGCTGGAGGGAGAGACCGGAACCGGAAAGGACCAGTTGGCCAAGGCCATTCATTACAACAGCAGCCGAAAGGAAAAGAACTTTGTGGTGGTGAACTGCGCCGCGTTTCCCGAGACCCTTCTGGAGAACGAGCTTTTCGGTCACAGGAAGGGGGCGTACACGGGAGCCTCTCAGGACAAGAGAGGGTTGATAGAGGAGGCGGATGGGGGAACTCTGTACCTGGATGAGATCGCCGAGATAAATCCCGCCACTCAAATCAAACTTTTGAGGGTTCTGGAAGAGAAAGAACTGACCCGCCTGGGCGACACCAAGCCCAGGAAAGTCGACATTCGTGTCATCTCCGCAACCAGCCTGAACATAAGAGAACAGATCGATAAGGGACTTTTCAGAAAGGACCTCTTCTTCCGGCTGAACACCATACACGTGCAGCTGCCTCCCTTGAGGCAGCGAAAGGAGGACATTCCTCTCTTGGTGAATCACTTCGTAAAGATACACTCAGCCGGTTCCCAGGGCGAAGCTGTCGAGCCTTCTTCTGCCATCATGGAGCTTCTGGCCAATTACGATTGGCCCGGAAACGTAAGGGAGCTGGAGAATGAGGTCAAAAGATTGGTGGCCATCAAGGACGGTGAGGCGGTGGTGGCGGCAGATATATTCGCCGATAAGATGGGCATGAAGGAAGAGAAGGGCTCCAACGAGCTTTCCCTCTATGACCGGGTGGCCGCATGGGAAAAGCAGTTTATCCTGAAGGCGCTGATTGAAAACAACTGGGTGAAGAAGGCTTCGGCCGCGGTGCTGCGCATTCCCGAGTCGTCTTTGCGGTTCAAGATCAAGCAGCACAAGATAAAGATACCGACCGAAAAATAGATGCGTTCGCGTTTTCTTTCGACACCACCCTGAGGGTGGTATTTTTTTTGCCTTCTCTGTGCCGGAAAGAAGGTTGGCGTGTTGGCAAAATGCCCCAGGATTTGGCCAGCCGGCATCTTTGCCGTGTGCTCTATCCTAAGAATCTGGCAAGAAGCCTGTCCTACCTCAAGCCGTAGGACAGGCTTCTGCGGCAAAACGTTCTTTGACTTCAGAGAAGATGCCCCAACTCAATCGGCTGGCACGTTGCGGCGCTAGGCACAGCCGTGCTGGGGAGACGGGCCGCCCTTGTACAGGTAATTGAGCAGGTAGATCGCGTCGGATACGTCTATAATGCAGTCAGCGTTAGGGTCTCCCGCACCCATGGGGTCGGGCGCTGAGCCGCCCTTGTAGAGATAGTTGAGCAGGTACACAGCGTCCGCCACGTCTACGATTTCGTCGCCGTTGGCATCGCCCGCAAGATAGGCGCTCTGCATGGCCGCAAGCACGGCTGCATAAGCGTCCACTATTCCCCATCCGTAAGCATTCTCCTCACCCGGTGGTCCCAGATCCACCGCGGTGCTGATTAGAATCTGCTTGACTGAATCCACCTCCAGATCGGGATTGGCCTGGCGCATCAGGGCCACGATACCTGCCGCGTGAGGACCGGCCATGGAGGTTCCATCCCACGTGCCGACGTAGCCTCCACCGGGAATGGAGGAGTAGACGTCCACCCCCGGCGCCACCACTTCCGGCTTCTTGGTTCTGCCGTCACAGTCGGAGGGCCCCCGGCTGCTGGATGCCCAGATGGGATAGGGAAAACCATAGTTGGTGGCGTCGATGGCCCCCACGGCGAAGTTGATCGTGGAGGTGCTGCATATGTTGGCCGGGGATCGAAGGGTCTGGGTATAGGGCCCTTCGTTGCCGGCGGAGAAGATACACACCACTCCCGCCGCCTCGCAGTTCTCGATAACGGTCTGCCAGCGGTAATCGCAATCCTGATATCCGGGCCACCAGCTGTAAATGCCCCAGGAATTCTGGACCACGTCCGGGACGTCATCCACGGTGAGCGGATCTCCGTCGGGATCGGCAAACCACTGAAACGCACCGGTGACGTCGCTATCGAATTCCGGAGTGACCGCCTGGTTGATGGCGTTGTCAGCAATCCACTCCGCATCAAAAGCCACCCCGATGGTATCCCCGGTGCCGGCTCCCAGCCCGCACAAGGTCCCCATAACGTGCGTGCCGTGACCGTGGTAATCGTGGGGAATGGTATCCCCGTAGCCCACACAGTCCCTCCAGCACTCCCACCAGGGCTGGTGGTTGCCGCGCCACCTGCTGGACAGGGCTGGATGGACACCGTCCACCCCGGTGTCCATATTGGCCACTATCCTGCCCAGCCCGGTAATTCCCAGACTGTGCCATACGCTGTCGGCCTTGATCGCCTTGAGTCCAGGGGTGACCCCAATCCCCTTCTGCGGGATTACCATCGGTACGTCCCCCTCCCTTGTCGGCTCTATCAGGCTGGCTTTGAAATTCGACTCTACCATCTCCACGTCTGAACGAGCAGCTATGGTCTGCAATTCGTCCACCGTCGCCTGGACGACGACCAAGTTCATTATCCAGTAGGTGGTATATCCCTTAACCGATCCTTCCCTGATCCTCGAATCGAGGTAATTGGTTATGCTCCCCTGCGACCGGGACGCAGCAGCCTGCAGGGCAGAGACCACCCGCTGATGCCTGGTGCTTCTGCTCGCTCGCCCTGCGGTAAGGGCAGCACTTACGGATCTTATGTCTGCCTGGTCGGCCATAATCACCAGGGCCGAGACGAACTCATCCGGTGATAAAGTGTCCAGGTACTCTGAGAAATCCTCCTCTATCTGTCCGGCAGCAAGATCCGAGGCCAAAACAAAGCAACAAGCGAAGGAGAAGATCACGCAAAGGACCGGGATCCTGAAGCCTGCAATGCGATTTATCCATCTTCCCATTTGAAGCCTCCAAAGCGGAAAGGTTTAAAGGATTGACCCGAACTTGGCTTTCTTTTCTCACGAAGTTTCCCAGGCAGACTTGGCCCGACTGGCCACCTATATGGTACCACTGGCCGAGTCTCTGTTAGATCCTCCAAGTCTAAGACGGGTTCTGCCTTTGAGGAACTATCAAGTAAAACGGAAGTCTACTCCAACTCTGCAGACCCTTCTTGTGCATCGAGCCCTCTAACACCAAAATACACAAGTTTCCCCAATTGTCAAGGCATTCAAGCGCCCAATGTTCCAGCCTGCCACCCGAGCGCCGGCTCCACGACTAACCCTCAACAGGATCCGGCATGACACCGTCCTCCGGAGAGAGTCCCCGGCTTTCAGCCGATCACAGAGGGTGGTATACTCTTGCGCCAGAAAGGGGTCAAAGATGAGATGCTAGCTTAGATATCCCAAGATCAAGGAGATGTTTTTCTTGAGATCTTTTCGGTGGGAGATTAAGTCTAAGAAGCCGTGCTCTAAGAAGAACTCGGAGCTCTGGAAGCCGGGAGGAAGATCCTGTTTTATGGTCTGCTGGATCACCCGGGGGCCGGCAAATCCCAAAAGAGCTTTCGGTTCGGCGATTATCACGTCGCCCAATGAGGCGTAACTGGCCATGACCCCGGCGGTGGTGGGATTGGTCAGAACAGAAATATAAGGAATTCTCCGATCGTAGAGCCTGGCCAGAAGCGCGGAGGTCTTTGCCATCTGCATCAGTGACAAAATCCCCTCCTGCATCCTGGCGCCCCCGGAACAGGAGACGATCACCAGAGGGATTCTTCTCTCCAGAGATCTCTCTATGGCCCGGGCGATCTTCTCCCCCACCACCGATCCCATACTGCCTCCGATAAAACCGAAGTCCATTACGGCGAAGCTGACCTCCCGATCATCTATTTTGCCGATTCCTGCCACCACGGCATCCTTCAACGCGGTCTTCCTCTGAGAGCTCTGGATACGATCCGGATATTTCTTTGAATCTTTGAATTCCAGAGGATCTGAAGCCTGCAGACTGGCGTCGCATTCATCCAGTTTTCCATCATTCAGGATCAGGTTGACATAGTCCCTGCTGCTTATGCGGAAGTGATGGTCGCATTTGGAGCAGACCCAAAGATGCTTCTCCAACTCCTTTCTGTATATGATATCCCCGCAGGCATCGCACTTGACCCAGATGCCGTCCGGAATCTCCTTTTTTCTCTGAGGAATCAAACCCTCTTTTGCTTTTCTGAACCATTCCATAGTGTTCTTTCCCGATCTAACCTTCAGACGAGAGGATCGCGGATTTCCCTTCCCTATGCCAGCTAGATGGGCTTGATCATGACGACGGCATCTTCTTCAGGTGATCGGTAGTATCTTTTTCTTCTCTCCAGCTCGGTAAAGCCGAATTTCCTGTAAAGGGCGACGGCAGCCTTGTTCGATACCCTAACGCTCAGGATGACGCTGGGGCAACCTCTTCTTTCTGCCTCCCGCAGTATCCGCTTCATCATGCTGCTTCCGATGCCCTTTCCTCTGGAGTGCGGCGACACGGCGATGGTGGCTATTTCCATCTGCTCGTATATGTGCCACAGACAACAGTATCCCACGATCTCCGTGCCGGACTTGGCCACCAGGGGAATGGAGAATCTGTTGTTCAACTCGTGCTCGAAACTGCTCTTGCTCCAGGGGTCAGAGAAGGACAGCCTCTCCAGTCGGGCAACTTCGTCCACATCCTCCTGGCCCATTCTCTGGATGGTGATGTCTTCAACCTCTGGGGACATTTCTGTATTTCAGTTCCGCCTCCGACTTCCTGATATACAAAGGCTCCAGCTCGGATATCTCTTCGGTCTGACCGCTGGCCAGCTTCCTGGCACCTAGTCGAGCCACCGACGCCCCGCTGGGCACAGACTGTTCGCCCAGAGCAAAATAAGCCTTTTTCCCTAATCGGTCAATCAGTTCTCTATGGTACAGCTTGGCCCCCGGGCCCACGAAGAGGGTCTCTCCGGAGATTTTTCCGGCCAACGCCTCTATGTCTGCGGCCATATAGTCACTTTGTCTTCTCAGTTCTCCGTCACCGGTTTCGTAGATGGCCGCATACACTTGGTTCTTCTTGGCATCCAGAAGAGGTGCCACCTGGTGCCGGCAAAAAAGGGAGCGGGAAGCTAGGGCGTCCAGACTGGGAACGCTGGCCAGAGGCTTACGGGAGGCAATACACAGTCCCTTTACGGTAGACAGTCCGATCCGGAGGCCGGTGAACGAACCGGGACCGATTGAAATGGCAAATCCGTCCACGTCGGCAAGCTTCAGTCCGACGGTCCTCAAAACCAGATCTACAGCGGGCATGAGGACCTCAGAGTAGGTTACCTTGACGTCGAACTTCACCTCAACCAGAACGTCTCCTTCATCCACCAATCCCATCCCGGCCGTCATGGTGGAAGTATCTAACCCCAAAACCTTCATTGCCTTCCGGAAGACCTCCAGTTTACCGCATGGGAGCTTTCCGCTGCGCCGATAAGAAGATGATTCCCACCGGATTGTCCCGACTCGTGATCAGTATCGCTCCGCGTCGATCTGCCTTTCATTCTCAGAGAGAATCTTCAGGTTGATCTCCCAGCGTCTGTCCGGCAACAGCGGCTCGGCCTTCTCCGCCCATTCGATCAGGCTGATCCCGGTGCCGTAAAGATACTCCTCATAGCCCAATTTAACCAATTCCTCCGGGCCCTCCAAGCGATATAGATCAAAATGATATATCCAGATTTTGGAACCGTCTCTAGTTCCCGGATATTCGTTGATGATGACGAAACTGGGGCTGGTGACCATCCTTTCCACTTTAAACCCGGAGCAGACGCCCTGGACCAGGACGGTCTTTCCGCTGCCCAACGAACCTGTCAGCGCCACCACCGATCCGGGACCCAACTGCTTGGCTAGGGCCCTTCCGAACTCCCTGGTCTCCTGGGGACTATTGGTCTTCTTCTGCATCATTATCTCGTGAGCTAGAGTATACGAAAAGTCTTTCGATAAACAAAGGGATTTTTCAGTCGATCGCGGCGCAGCTTTTGCCCCTCTCCACTTCCTCCCCGTCGGCGGGGAAAAGAGCGGGCAGAGCGTCTCGGGGCGCGAGTTTCCCTGACACGTGTCTTGCTCTCTACCCCATGTTTACAGGCTCGAATCTGACCTTTCGCGTTTGAAAGAGGAGGGCCTGGCGGAGCCAGACTTGAGTCTGGCTCGAATCGTCTCAAACTTCTGTTGACGAAACTTGGATCACCTTGTTTGTTCGTTGGTCCTCTCAGGCTGCCACAAAGTCGCCAACTTCCTGTATTTTTTGCCGATTTTCCACCACAGGGAAGGCTGCGAAAACGACAGGAGCCAGTACTGAACGTTATCTCTGGTTAGAAAAGCATCTGGGCGTCGCCTCTGCCTATGGCTAAGAGGTGTACGATTCTCATTTGGCAGGCATAGACATAGCGCATTTTTCGCTTGACAGCAGGGGGGGATTGTGGTATAGTAACTAATTGGTCCAGCGGAAAGGCTTGGGAAAGCGTAAGTCCAAATCGCAAAGAGGGAGGAATCGATCAGCCGATAGGTGAAAGGGCTTGAAAATCAGGTCGAGACCAGACCTTGGGAAACCTGATNNTTCAGACACTCGGCCTCGCCCTTAGCTTGAATTGCGGCGCGGTGGAGCAAGTCAAATATATGATTTGGGAACGCATTTTTGCTTATGGGTTTGGAGAAATCTGTCTTCGCCAGACCATGCCGAGTTGGAAGGAGCGTATTTGCCGCGAGTAACTCGGCTTTTTTAAATTTGCCGGATAGGAGTGCACAAGTTGAGAAAAAGGGCAGCAGGAATATTCCCCCTATTGTTTTCCGCGTTTTTTCTCTTGGTTCTCTGGTGTGGACTGGCGGGTGGCCAGGAGGAGACCCCCCAGGTGGTTATCGTCCCCGTCCCCGCCGCGGCTGAGCAGGCGCAGGTTTTGGAGACAAGCATAGATCCCGCAGAATACCTGCTGGGCACCGGGGACGAACTCTCCATCGACATCTGGGGACAGACCGGCACCCATCATCGCCTCACCGTCACACCCGAGGGCAATCTTCTGATTCCAGGAGTGGGCAGGATCCAGGTCAGCGGGGTGAGTCTGGCAGAGGCCAAAGCCATCGTCAAGCGGGCCGTCCTCCGATCCTATAGAAACGCTAAGGTTACCGTGACCTTGCTGAATTTGAGGAGAATCAAGGCCATCGTGTCCGGAGCCGTGAAATCCCCCGGGGTCTATTCCGTTTTCGCCAATACCAGGGTATCCGAGGTCATCGCAGAAGCCGACGGGTTCTTGCAGAACGCCTCCCACAGGAATATCACCATAACTCATCAGGACGGCAACACCACCAGCGCGGATGTTTTCAGTTTCGAAAGGATTGGCGACCGAAGCAGGAATCCTTATGTGCTGGGTGGAGACGTCATCTTCGTGCCGGAAAGAGAGGATACCATAAATGCCGTGGGAATCTACGGGGCGGTGAAATCCGGGGGCGAGTTCGAATACGCACCCCATGACAGCCTCCTGGATCTGATCCGCCTGGCCTACGGCCTGACCACCGACGTGGACCTTCTTCGGGCGGAGCTGGTTCGGTTCAATCCGGACGATTTGACCACCGCCACAATTCCGGTCGACCTGAAGAGCTTGGTAGAGGGCAACCATCCAGAACAGAATCATCCCCTTAAACCGGACGATCGGCTCTTTGTGCGGACCATTCCCGGATTTCACAAGAAAGACCAGGTAACGGTGCAGGGAGAAGTATACTATCCAGGAGTGTATAACATTACGGAAGATGAGACCAAGCTGTCGGAGGTGGTCGCCAGGGCCGGAGGTTTTACGCCCAACGCCTCCCTGGCTGAAGCGGAGATGGTCCGATCCTACAACGTGGTCGATCCCGAATTCGACAGACTGAAAAAGATCCCGGTAGCCGACATGACCGAATCGGAATATGATTATTTCAGGCTGAGATCCCGGGAAAAGGAAGGCAGGGTGGCCTGCGACTTCGAAAAACTGTTCCTGGAGGAATTAGCGGCATATGACGTGACGCTGAAGGACGGGGACCTGATCGACATACCGCCCAAGAGCATGGTGATCAACGTTTCCGGCAGCGTCATAAACCCGGGGTTGGTGCCATATGAGCCAGACAGAGACTACAAGTATTACATCGATCGGGCGGGCGGCTTCTCCTGGAAGGCGCGCAAAGGCAAGGTCCTGATCATAAAAGGACAAACCGGAGAGAGGGCCAAGCCGTCCAGAGGTCGTAAGATAGATCCGGGAGACACCATTTTGGTGCCGGAGAAGCCAGAGAGGGATTACTGGAAGTTCTTTAAAGATACCATGTTGGTTTTGGGGAACATAGCCACCATCTACCTGGTGATCGATCAGGCCACCAAGTGAAGAAAACCGATCCTTCGGATCTGAGGCTGCAGTATGGAGCACAGAGAATCTGAATCCCAGAGCTCAGATATTTACGGCTACTTGACGGTGCTGGTGAGTTACCGCAGGTTCATCTTCCTGAACCTGATGGCAGTGTGCCTGATAGTTGCCATCATCTCCTTTTTGCTCCCCAATTGGTATCGCGCCACCACCACCATCCTCCCCCCGGGTGGAGAGGCCATGACCCTGGGACTGGCATCCTCCCTGGGCGGCGCTGCCTCGGGATTCGCCACTTCGCTCTCCTTGCCTTTCATGGCCACGCCGTCGGACATAGTTGCTGCCATCTTGAGATCGAGAGCGGTGGGAGAGGCTGTGATCAAGGACGAGAAGCTAATGGAAGCTTACAAGATCGCTTCCATGGAGAAGACCCTGCGGGAACTCTTCTCCCGCACCTCTGTAAGCGTAACTCAGGAGGGGCTGATATCCCTTTCCTACGAGGATAAAGACAGGTTCAGAGCGGCCAGGGTGGCCAACGGGTTCGTTCAGGAATCCGACCGAATCAACCGCCAGACAAGCTCCTCCCAGGCGAAAAGCGCCCGAATGTTTATCGAGGACAGGTTGGCCCAAACTCAACAGGAGCTGTCCCGGGCGGAGGAGAACTTAAGATGGTTCCAAGAGGAAAACAAGACCATCCTTCTGGACGATCAGATGAAGGCGGCCATCGAAAAGGCTGCCGATCTGAAAGCCCAGATGGTCTCATCCGAGATCAGGTTAAACGTTCTGAGCAGGACGCTCTCTCACTCTCACCCTCAGATCCGATCTTTAAGAAGCGAAATAGAGGAGACCAGAAGACAGCTGGAGATACTGGAGTCGGGGCATCAAAGCGAAGACTCTACCGGTAAAACTGTGGTGGACGTGCCTTTCGCCGAAGTTCCCAGCCTGAGCCTGAACTTGGCCCGGTTAATAAGAGAGGTGAGGGTTCAAGAGAGCATATTCGAGTTGCTGACGCAGCAATATGAGCAATACAAAATCCAGGAGACCAAGGATACACCCACCATTCAGGTTCTGGACAAGGCCGTGCCCCCGGAGAGGAGGGCCAGGCCCAGAAGAGCGCTTCTGGTCGCCCTCTCCGGCATCCTGAGCATTTTCGCGTCCGTCGCGTTCGTTTTCGGCCTGGAATACTTCAGAAGGTCGAAAGAGAGAAACCCCGAGGCCATAGAAAAGCTGGAATTCCTCTTGGGCGCGTGGAAAAAGGACGCGGAGGACCTGAAAAGAAAACTTTTTTTCCGACGGAAGAACGTATAGAATTCGATATTGTGGAACGGGCCTAGGTCAACTTGCGGAAAGGTGAGACATGATCAAAGTCGGTCTGATCGGTTGCGGAGCTTGGGGGAAGAACCTGCTGAGGAATTTCGCCAACCTGCCTGGCTGCGTACTGCTTTCCTGTTGCGACGAGAACCCAAAGCAGATGGAGAAACTTCGTCCCGGCTATCCGGGAGTCGAGTTTACGAACGATCACAAGGAGATCATCGAGAACCCCAACCTGGATGCGGTGGTGATCGCCACTCCCCCCGCCACACACTATCAGCTTTGCAGGGCCGCCATGCTGTCGGGCAAGGACGTGTTTGTGGAGAAACCGCTGGTACTGGATACAAAACAGGGCGAGGAGCTGGTAGAGCTTGCGGAGAAGAAGAAAAGAATCTTGATGGTGGGGCACATAATGGAATATCATGCCGCCACCCTCAAGTTGAAGGAGTACGTCGACGGCGGCGAGCTGGGCAAGATATACTACCTTTATTCCACCAGAGTCAACCTGGGAATGGTAAGGGACATCGAGAATGCACTGTGGAGCTTTGCTCCCCACGACATCTCCATGATCCTGTTCTTGCTGGGCGAAGCACCGGTCTCGGTCACCGCCACCGGCGAGTGTTACCTGCAGAGAGATAAAGGCATAGAGGACGTGGTCTTCATGAACATGCGCTTCGATGACGGAACCATGGCTCACGTTCACGTCAGCTGGCTGGATCCGCATAAAGAAAGACGGCTGACCGTGGTGGGAGACAAGAAGATGGCGGTCTTCGATGACACGCGTTCTGCAGAGAAGATCTGGATCTACGACAAGGGGGTGGACACAAAGCAAGATTACAGCACCTACGGAGAGTATCTGAGCCTGAGGTTTGGTGACGTCCTGATCCCGCAGATACCCAGCACCGAGCCTCTGAAGACGGAATGTCAGCATTTCATCGATTGCGTGCAGAATCGCAACGCCCCGCGCAGCGACGGCAGGGACGGCTTAAGGGTGTCTAAAGTTCTGGATGCCGCCCAGAGGTCTCTGAAGGCGGGCGGCTCTCCTGTTAAACTGGAGTAAAGCCTCTCAGGTGAACAAGCC